>Ga0209480_10000036_pt1 | contig 161058 bp, 165 predicted proteins | sample JI61114C2DNA_FD_187501 | JGI IMG/M metagenome (GOLD analysis project Ga0209480, IMG submission 187501) | Wastewater effluent complex algal communities from Wisconsin, to seasonally profile nutrient transformation and Carbon sequestration -... | ecosystem: Engineered > WWTP > Effluent > Algae...
CATCGTTTATAGATGGGCTCAAAAAGCGGGGCTTCATCATTCCGGCTGGCAGTCGCAGTAACTATCAGATGACCTGTCTGTCGCTGCCTTCGTCTTTGAATATGCAGTATCTAGATTATTTAGAGCCAACTTTAGGGCGTAATTCTGCTGATTACAGCGTGCTCTACCGCCTGATTCAGCGCAATAAGGTGACTTCATTGCTGAAGAGTCTCGGTTATCGCTATGTCAACGTTCGCTCCGGCTGGAGCCCAACTGACTATATGCCAAATGCTGACGTCAATGTTGGCTTTGCCTATGGCAATGTTTTTCACCTTGCCCTGCTGCGAAGCACCCTGATTGGTCCGTGGCAGCGTGATTTCGACTTCTTGGGCTGGGCGGCGCGAAAGGTTCGCCTTTATGGCTTGCAGAATATAGAGTCAATTGCTCAATTGCAGTTTCAGTCTCAAGCTCAATCAGTTTTGCCGCCGTGTTCCACTTCCGCCCCGAAATTTGTCTTTGTCCACATCGTCGTTCCCCATCCACCCTTTCTATTTAACGAAGATGGAAGCACTTACCCCCTTGGCGTAATTTCGCTATCTGACAAGTTTGAGAAGGAGAAATATGTCGCCCAGGTGAAGTTTATCCAGAAACAAGTTCTGGCGATGTTGGATCAGCTGGATAAAAACCCCAGGAAGAAAGTTGTGATCATTCAGGGTGATCACGGCCCGGCTTTGCAAAATGGTAGTGATGGTAATCCTTCACCAGCTTTCCTGCGCGAGCGTATGCGCATATTAAATGCCTACCGACTGCCCGATGCTGATTCAAGCCTTATCTATGATGGAATAACACCGGTAAACTCTTTTCGTGTCATCCTTAACCACTACTTTGACGCTAAACTTCCGCTGCTGGCCGATAAGTGCATCTACTCTCCTAACCCAACTCCTTTGCAGTTCGTTGATGTCACTAAAGAGGTAACCACAGACGTAACTAAAGACTTAGCCAAGGAAACAGCACTCGATACGCCAGCGAAAGTGGCAACGGATACTCATTAATCAGGATCTATTAACTATGTCTTAACCGCTCCTTAGTTGCCCCGGGTATAGGTTGGTATCAGATAAATAGAGAAGAAAGAGAGAAGAGAAAAATGAATCCGTTTGAAATACATGGCCCAGCATATCTGGTGTTTTATTTGATAGTTTGCAGCACTGTTTTTATGGTTGCATATTTCCTGAGAGGGAGCTTTCTAAATCAAGCCGCTGAAGCAAATGATCGCACTCAAAATGTCGAAGCTAAAGATTTAGCTCAGACATTAGAACCATACGAAGCGGCCTACCTTGCCGGTGGGGTTGAGCGAGTTTTCCTCACTGCGTGTGGCAGCCTTGCTCGTCATAACCTCATTGAGATTGACCCTGTCAGTGACAAAGTCAAAATTGTTTTGGCTGATTCTAAAGGTTATGCAGCCTTAGATCGAATTGAAAGGGTATTGATTGGTCGCTGTAGCGCCTCCGGTGCGTCTTTGTCGTCGTGCAAAGCGGCCGTGACCACTGCTACTGCTGATTTAAAGCGCAAGTTAGCAATGACCGGCTTGATAGTTGATTCAAGTCAGAACACCACAGTTCAGATCTTGCCTGGTTTTATCTACTTGTTTGTTGCTCTGCTGTTTGCAGTACCCAAGTTTATAATTGCCAGCCAGACGCACTTGCCCTACAGCTTTTTGGTTTTAGAAATGGCAACTGCTGTGGCCGCTAGTTATTTTCTGTTTCGCGCAGACAATTCAAGAACGGTTAAAGGTGATCGGGTCTTGCGAGCCTTGAGTGATGGCAATTCGGCTTTGATGCTAACCCATGCTACCAATCCATCCAGCCTCTCCCTCAGAGATTGCGCCCTAGCTTATGGAGTATTCGGCGCTCTGGCTTTGGCTGGTGATCCCTTTATGGCTGCTCACGCTGGTTTGCACCGAGCCTATGCCGGTAGTAGCGATTCGGGTGGCTGCGGTAGTAGCTGTGGCAGCAGTTGCGGCGGCGGATGCGGTGGCGGTTGTGGTGGCTAAAATGACTAATGTCACTACCATGACTAAAGAGAACAAGTCGATTCAGACTATTCCACAGCTAGGAATTGGCTTCCGTCCTGAGCTTGCTCGCTTCATTGAACAACAAGAAAATGTTCAGTTTGTCGAAATAATAGCTGAAGATTTTATGCATCTAGAGTGTGTTCCCCAGGCCTTGCGCGATTTGCAAAAGCGTGGTGTGACAATTATTCCCCACAGCCTATCGCTCTCTGTCGGTGGAGCAGAACCAGTTGCAGTAGAACGAATTGAGCATTTGAACAGTCTGGCTCAGTATTTTGACTCACCTTTTGTCAGCGATCATATTGCTTTTGTCCGGGCTGGCAATATTGAAAGCGGTCATCTCTTGCCGGTGCGCCGCACCGAGGCTAATTTAGCGGTAGTCTGCCAGAACGTTCATTCGGTAAAAGCGGGCTTGTCGGTGCCTTTTGTCTTAGAGAATATCGCCACTACTTTTGACTGGCCAGACAATGAAATGGATGAAGCGACTTTCGTTACTGCCGTTTTGGAGCAAACCGATTCGCGCTTATTGTTGGATGTATCAAACCTATTTGCTAATAGCCACAATCTCAAATTTGATGCCATTGGCTATTTGCAGTCTCTTCCCCTCGAGCGCCTCGAGTATGTTCATATGGCCGGGGGGATTTTCAAAAATGGTCTCTATCATGATAGTCACTGTCATTCTCTTAAAGAGCAGTCACTCAAGCTTCTAAGTGCACTAAAAGGCATCTGTTCGGTGCCGCGGGTCATGCTTGAGCGTGACGATAGCTTTCCATCCATGGCTGAGTTAGTTGATGAGTTGGAGGCAATAGCCAATGCCTGAAGAAGAGTTAGCATTTGAAGCTGGTGCTCAGGCAAGCTTGGACAGCAAGCGTCTGGCCATGGCGCAGGAGCAAAAGGAGCTTATCGAGGCCTTGCTCTGTGGCGCTCCACACCCAGCAGGATTTGACTCTGCCCGTTTGCAATCGGCCTCTGAGGCTCTGGTGCGTAAAAGAATTCGCTGTATGCAAAGGGCCCATCCCTTAGTGCAAGAGATTTGCCCACGCGACGACCATTCAATTTTAGAGGCGCTGCACCAATTTATTCGTGAAAACCCGTCAGTGCACCCTCGGGGGCCATACTTCGATGCCCTGGCATTTCTCTCCTATCTTGGTCTGAAAAGTTCCTCTAGGCTGGGCTGGAAACCGAGCCGCCTGGCTGTTTGGAAAGCTGCCTGTAAGGCTTTATGGAAGGCTGGCTTGACTGCAATTGGACAGACTAAATAAGGGAGTCGGTTGAAGCGTTACCTACCAAACTATTAACCAAACTATCTGCGCCAGGTTTATAATCGGCGTAATGCAAATCAAACTGACAAATCAAGGCTTCATACTTGTGCTCATTCCTCTGGCAGTGCAAGTGGCTTTTTTGGTGGCATTTTTTTGCATGTTGCAGCAGGCTGAAAACGAGATTATTCAAGAGCAGCAAGCCCGCGATATGGTGACCAGTCTCAATCATATTGCCAGAACTATCTTGGCATCGAGTGCTGGTGTTACTTTGCAAACTCCCGACGGCGGCACTGTCGGCGATGGTTTTAGGCCTTCTACCCCGGGTGATTCTCTCCCCCGTGAGTTCGCTAAACTAAGACGCTTGTCGGTTGGTCATCCTGAGCAGATAAAGGCGATTGAGCATTTAGAAGTAACATGGCGCGAGAGCTGGCATGCCATGAAGGAGATCAAGAACTATGCTAAGTCTGGTGAAAATTTCACCGTATTAGCCAAGGTGGCGAAGCTGCAAGTGAAGCTGCAGTCTGTGTATCGGGCGATTGAAGCTTGTGCAATTTACTTTGAACAGTTGCAGGCACAAGGGCCAGTGCTGCAGGCGGAGTTGAGGCAGCAGCAAAAGTTGGCGCTATTAGCCTTTCTTTTGGTTGATGTGGCCATGGCGCTTGGCCTTTGCTTCTACTTTAGTAAGCAGACCGGTGGTCGCTTGAAGACTCTGATGCAGAATGCTCGCAGTCTGGTGATTGGTAAACCAATTGAGGGGCGTTTGACCGGCAACGATGAGTTGGCTGAGTTGCAACGCACCTTGATTCAGATGGCTGCTTCCCTGGCGCAGGCTAGACAAAAAGAACGAGCCATCCTAGACAATGCTGGCGATGTCATTTGCTCTCTCGATGGCAATAGCTCTATCGTTACTACCAATAATGCCGCTCAAAAGCTCTGGGGCTTTGGCGAAGATGATTTGCTCGGGCGTCGTTTAGCGGAATTAATTGACCCAGCAGATTGGGATGTCACTCGCCAAAAATTGGCAGAGATCAAAAAGACAGGTCAGGCTCAAGACATTGAAAATAGAGTGGTGACGGCTTCGGGAGCGGCCCTGGCTATGTTGTGGAATGTCAATTGGTCCGAGTCTGAAAAAAGTTATTTTTGTGTCGCTCACGATATCACCGCAAGACGGCAGTTGGAGCGCCTCAAGCTAGAATTTATGTCAATGATTACCCATGACATTCGCTCGCCGATTAATTCGGTTCAGGCATTTCTATCAATGTTAGCTGAGAAGTTCTATGGTGAATTGAACGAGAAGGGCATGCACCGCCTGAAGTCACTAGAAGAGAGCGTCAACCTTGTCAGTCGGCTGATTTCTGATCTGCTTGATTTAGAGAAAGCTGAATCTGGGATGCTTGTTTTAGAGCCTATTGATGCTGTATCTACTCAAATAATTGCCAGCTCAATTGATGTTGTACGTTCTATGGCAGAGCGAAAACAGGTAGCGGTAAGCCAGAAGGGAACTGCTTTTGATCTGTTTGTTGATCAAAATAGAATGATTCAGGTGCTGGTTAATTTGATTGCCAACGCCATCAAGTTTTCTCCTGCAGGAACGACTGTGTCTGTAGAGTGTCGCCAGGAGGGCAAAGAGGCAATATTTGTTGTGGCGGATCAAGGGCCTGGTATCAGGGCTGAGCATCAAGCCCGTATTTTTGATCGCTTCGAACAAATTGTTGGTCGCGGCAAGACCAGTGCAGGTAGCGGCTTGGGCTTGGCCATTTCTAAAGCAATAGTAGAGCAGCATAATGGACGTATTGCTTTAGAAAGTGATGGTGAGCACGGCAGCACATTTGTTGTGCGTCTGCCAATCGGTGATGTTTGAATGATCTTAAATGTTGCTGCTGGTCAGTTTGTATCCGACGCCATAGATCGTTTGAATTGCTGACTTGTCATCGATATCTATTTTTTTGCGTAAGCGTTTGATCCAGGTGCGCACGGTCTCCGGGCCAGCTTCTGAATCTGATTTCCAAACATGAGCAAGAATGGCATCTTGACTGAATACTCGATCGGGGTGGCGCATGAAGAACTCAAGTAAAGCTAGTTCTTTTGGCAACAGCTCTACTTTCTTTCCTGCCACTTCTGCTACCAAAGATTTTGTATTTAAGCTGAGGTGAGCTACTTTCAAAACTTCTTCTTCAAGCTGCGCTGGCCGCCTTAATAGCGCCCTGATGCGAGCTGATAGTTCGCGCAGATCGCAAGGCTTGGTGAGGTAATCGTCGGCTCCACTGTCAAATCCACTGGTTTTATCGTCGATGCTGCCAAGGCCTGTGAGCATTATCACTGGGCTGACACCGCCATTATTGCGGTAGCTTTGGCAGACCTCTACCCCGGATAGGCCTGGTAGCTGCCAATCTAAAACTATCAAATCAAAGCGAAATGACTTGGTCATCTCCAGACCCGAATCGCCATCATGGCAGACTTCTACCGTATGATTCTCGCGCCCTAGCCAATCGGTGACAATGGCAGCGAAGGCTTCGTCGTCTTCAACAAGTAGTATTTTGGCCATATCTGTTTATGGACACCCCGAGCAGCGACAAAAGTATAACCGTTTCACAGTGCTGTCACAATTGCTGCTTAGGATGCAAATACGGAAGTTCGGAAACCAAGCACAAACACCTAGCACAAAAGCATACTGTCCAAAAGCACCAAGCACAAAAACACCAAGAAGGCGACTTTTGTTGCCGGTCGAAAGACTATAGGTGTTTGAGTTTTACTATCTTCGGCTTTGCCGATATTTTCTATATTTGGAGGTTCTATGAGCGATCATTTACGACCGTCGTTTCAGGCTGAGAATTTTCGCGGAAATGACTCTAGCCCCATGCGTGATGCGGCTTGCCAGGCATATTCTCCGGAGAATCAAGCAGTTTTTCGAATCGATATTCGCTCAACGCAAGGTACAGAGTCGCTTCCTAGTTTGCAAATAGTATTTGAACAAGACGGCAATAATTCGCGCAATTTTTCTGGACGCGATAGTGGTGCGGGCTCACGGGGCCAGTTTGACGACAGTCGCAGAGATTTTTCGCCGCTTGATCGCAGCCTAAATTCTGATCGCTCTTCGCACTCTGGAGAATCCTCTCACTCAGACCAATTTTCACGCAATCCCTGGCACCACGGTCATGAGCATCACTCCAATGGCCATCACCGTTTGAATGATTCTTCTTCGTTTAATGGCCCGCGGTTTTTAGGTAATGATCGTACGGGTAGTTTTGATTTTGGCCAGTCCTCGCCCTTTAACCGCCGCTCAGGCAACGACAACTCTTTTGTAAGTACCGACTCACCGCCCTGGGAAAACCAAAGTGATTTTAGTCGGGGCTACGGGAGTGGCAACCGAGGCGGGTATAGAGATAGCTCTCGCTATGCCTCCCCGCTCGAATTACTAAATCAATTAGCTGAATATTTCCGCCAGAATGAACTGTCTAATTCGCTGGGCGGCAATGGCTTTACCTCCGGTCCTGGTTCGCAGTTTCGCTTAGTTGATAGTACTTATCGCCCCACTACCCAACTACCGTCCTTGGACGTGCCCAAGCCCCCATCTCCTCTTGATCTCTTGAGTGGCCTGCCAACCCCTCCGGGCTTGCCTAGCCCAGGCGACCTCTTGAGTGGCCTGCCAACCCCTCCGGGCTTGCCTAACCCAGGTGATTTGTTATCTCACTTACCAACCCCTCCTGGTCTACCTTCGCCTAAGAACATCTTTGATAAGTTGCCAAATCCGTTCAAGCTGTTCGGTTAGGTTCAGGTCTGAGGGTCTTAAAGGTGTCCAAAAACAGATATGCACCTCTTGGGAAAGTACAAGAGGTGCATATTTGATTGAGTGAACGATTTTCTTGAGCTACTTACTAACTAACTTACTTAGTTAGTTTTTGCCGCCAATGTATTTGATGATCATGTCGTGCCACTGCGGCCAATCATGAGCATTTTCGTTATATTCTTCCACTGCGTGCCACACGCCTTTGTCCCACATTAGTTGTGAGAATCGTTTGTTATTGCCGTGAAGAGGGTCTTCAACACCGATTGGAATGATCCAGTCGATTTCGCGAATTTTATGGAGTTTGTCGTGGTCATCTAAGTTTGCGATGTACTCACATGGACTGCCTTCTTTGATGACATCGTCAAAATGGTTGTCGGTCCATTCGTGCACATCGTAAACACCGCTCATGGCGACCACACGCTTGAAGTGTTCAGGAAAGCGCAGAGCTATGCTAGCTGAGTGATATGCGCCAAAACTGGCGCCAGTAGCTATGGCAAAAGGATTGTCATTTTTTGAGAGTGTGAAGGGTAAGACTTCTTGCACAATATAGTTTTGATATTGCAAGTGTCTATGGGCGCGATCTGTCGGGTGGGCGTTTTTGTTGAACCAACTTTCGGGGTCAACACTATCGACACAGAAGACTTGAATCCAGCCTTCGGAGATGTGATGGCCGAGGGTATTGATCAAACCCCGGTTTTCCCAGTCGTAAAAGCGCCCTTGTGAAGTTGGAAAGACAATGACGCGAGCGCCACTGTGTCCGAACTGAAGAAGCTCCATCTCGCGACCGAGAGCTGGGCTATGCCATTTATGATATTCCCGCAACATTTGCCTTGATTGCCTTTAGCCAGTATTGATGCCGAGAAATTGTATCATGGTGGCGCGAACGTCAAGGGTAACCGGTCGGTTACTAGTCTCGTAAGTAACTAAATCGCTATACTTGTTAACGCAAATTGTTCATCCTTGTCATTATTGGAGCCATGCTCCTGGCAAGTTTCTCCAGTGAAGTGATTAACCTATGAATTCAGTATTTTTATCGCCGAATTTTCCACCCAACTTCGCTAACTTTGCTGTACAGCTAAAGCAAGCTGGAGCCTGCGTTTTAGGTCTTGGTGATGATCATTATGATGATCTCAGTGGCGATGTGCGGCGTAGTTTGACCGATTATTATCGCGTCTCAAGCATGCATAACTATGACGAACTGGTGCGGGCCATGGGCTACTTTACCCATCGTTACGGCAAGATGGACCACCTCGATTCGCACAATGAATATTGGCTTGAAACTGAAGCCCGTCTTAGAACTGATTTCAATATCGAAGGCATTGACGTTCATCAGATAAGCAAAATTAAGCGCAAGTCTGAGATGAAGGATGTGTTTATCAAAGCTGGGCTTAAACCCGCCCGTGGTCGTGTTTGCAGTAACAAAGAAGAGTTGCTTGCTTTCATAAAAGAGGTAGGTTATCCCGTTGTCGCTAAGCCAAACATTGGTGTTGGTGCGGCTAAAACCTTCAAAATTTGTTCAGAGTGTGAAATTGATAATTATCTAGCCGAGAAATTGCCAGAAGATTACATTGTAGAAGAATATTGCGAAGGCCAAATAGTTACTTACGATGGGCTTGTAGACGGCAATGGCGATGTGGTTTTCTCGTCATCGCTGCGTTACAGTCGTGGGGTTATGGAAGTAGTTAATGAAGATTCTGATATCTACTATCATACTGTGCGCGAAATTGAGCCTGAGTTAGAAGCTGCAGGCATAGCCACTCTTAAGGCTTTTGATATGCGCAAACGTTTCTTCCATCTTGAATTCTTCATGAAGGAAGATAGTTCCATTACACCTTTAGAGGTCAATATTCGCCCACCAGGCGGCTTGACTCTCAATATGATGAATTATACTTTTGATGCCGACTGCTACCGTACTTGGGCCAATTTGATTGTGAACGGTGTCTCTGAGCCACTAGGCGAGCGCAGTCATCTTGTGTTTTACGTTGGTCGTAAAGATCGTATTCCCTATCAAATGTCGCACCAGCAAATATTGGAAAAGTGTTCTTCCGTGATGATGCATCATGAAAGATTGAATGATGTTTTTTCTGGTGCTTTAGGTAATTACGGCTATCTCTTGCGCCACGAAGAAATGGAGCCCTTGCTTGAAGCGACTGAGCTGATTCAGCGACGGGGCTAGAGTTTGGGCAGGGAAGGTTAATTTACCTTGCAAATTGAAAGCTCAGCTTTTAAAATGCAAGGATGATAGCCCGTAGATTACAGCAAAGTATCAAGGATGCGCTAGACCGACAGGCGGCTGTGGCAATAATTGGACCACGTCAGGTCGGAAAAACGACATTAGCCTTAGCAATCGCCGAACAGCGCGAGTCACTATATCTCGATTTGGAATCTAGTCAAGATAGGGCTAAGTTATCTGATCCGGCTCTATTTCTTCGAATGTATGAAGATCGCCTTGTGATCCTTGACGAAATTCATCGAATGCCTGAGCTGTTTCAGACTTTGCGTGGTTTGATCGATGAAGGGCGTCGTCGAGGAAAGCGCACTGGCCGTTTTCTAATTCTTGGCTCTGCTTCAATTGAGTTGCTTAGACAGTCTGGCGAAAGTCTAGCAGGGCGAATTGAGTATATTGACTTGGGTCCGCTGGACGCGCTAGAAGTAGCTGGCGATCAAAGAGACTTGGTCAAACTCTTGTTGCGTGGAGGATTTCCCGATAGTTTCTTGGCGAAAAATGATTCGGATAGCTTTAAGTTGAGAAAGAGCTTTATTCGAACTTACCTAGAGCGGGATGTGCTGCAGTTTGGTCCGCGGATTCCGGCGGAGACACTCGAAAGGCTTTGGACAATGCTTGCTCATAATCAGGGAGCACAGCTTAATGCTCTGAAGTTGGCCGGTGGGCTATCGGTTAGTGCACCCACTGTAACAGGCTATATAGATCTTCTTGTGGACTTGCTTTTAGTTAGAAGGTTGCGCCCCTTTGCTGCTAATGTCGGTAAGCGCTTAGTCAAATCGCCAAGGGTTTATGTGCGTGACAGCGGAATAGTACATGCATTGTTGGGTATTCGAGACTTTGATGAACTGGCTGGTCATCCTATTGTGGGAGCCAGTTGGGAGGGATTTGTTATTGAGAATATTTTGGCCGCAGCGCCAGAGGATACGATGTCTAGTTTCTATCGCACTACAGGTGGTGCTGAGATAGATTTGGTACTAGAGCTACCTGCGAAAAATGGCCTCTGGGCAATTGAGGTGAAGCGGGGGCTGGCGCCTAAAGTTGAAAAAGGATTTCACTTTGCCTGTGAAGATCTAAAGCCGGATCGTCGTTTTGTCGTCTATTCGGGCAACGAACATTATCCTCTAGCTTCTGGGATAGAGGCTATTGATTTGAGGTCTCTAACTAGCGTATTGGCAGACCTGTGCTAGCTGCGTTAGGTTTGTGGTTGGATGACAAGGTTAACCGCCTCACAGGTCTTGCCGCTTGATTGGTTGTCAGGCGCTGCGATCGCTTGTGCGGAAAGTGTTTTGCTGCTTGTTTACAAGCCTTGATTAACCAGCTCCAATAGGGCGTTTCCTGAAGATTGGGTCTGACATGTCGTAGGGTCAGGGGCCTCTTTAACCAACTTTCCAGCAAATCTAAAAACACAGAAATCAAGCAATCCCAACTCATTCCAAATAAAAGCAGCATCGATGTTGTCTTTTGTTGGAGCTCGCACTTTGTCGTGTGCTTGCTGAGTCGAGACTTGAGTGGTTTTTTGTGGATTTGTTTGTGGACTGGTTCGGTTTTGTGTAGAGGAAATCACCCCATCAACCCGAGAAGAGAACTCATGAACACACCCTCCACGACCCCCGCTCAGAAGTCCAACGTCACCATTGGCTTCGGTCTGTCTCTCCTGAAGAAGGAAGCAGCTGCCTCCACCGGCAAGAACGTTCTCGTGTCGCCGGCATCTGTTGCCATCGCCCTGGCGATGACCCTCAACGGTGCCAAGGAAGCCACTCTCGCGGCCATGAAGGCTACCCTGGGCTACTCCGAAACGGAGAGCGTCGAAGCCATCAACGCCAGTCTCGCTGCCATCATCGCCGGTGTCACCGACCCCAACATCGGCGTCGTGCTCAAGGTTGCCAACGCCATCTGGGCTGAGAAGAACATCGAATTCAAGGCCGATTTCTTCGACCGTGCGGCCGACAGCTACAAGGCCCAGATCAACACCGCCGACTTCCTCGACCCGCAGACCGTCTCCGACATGAACGGCTGGGCTGACGTCAACACCAACGGCAAGATTCCTACCATCATCAAGGAGATCTCTCCCGACATGGTCATGTATCTGCTCAACGCCGTCTACTTCAAGGGCCCCTGGACCACCAAGTTCGACAAGTCGCTGACCACCACCGGCACCTTCGCGGGTGAAGCTGGCGCCGAAGACGCGGACATGATGTTCCGCAATGGCGACATGCGCTATTCGCAGGGCTCGAACTACTCGGCGGTGGCACTGCCCTTCGGCGAGAACAAGCGCGTTCAGCTCTATGTTCTGCTGCCCAACCAGGGCGTCGACATCAACACCTTCGTCGCCGGCCTGGACGCCTCGGTGCTCGCAACCATCAAGGCCACCACCTGGGAGAGCGAAGTCGACCTCACCCTGCCGCGCTTCGAGCTCGACTACGACGTCGACCTCAAGGACTCGCTCTGCGCCCTCGGCATGGAACCGGCCTGCCTGCCTGGCGCCGACTTCACCGGCATGGCCGATGAAGCTCTGGTGATCAGCACCGTCAAGCACAAGACCTATGCCAAGTTCGACGAAGATGGCGGTGAAGCTGCTGCTGTCACCGCCGTTGGCATGGCGCTCGAGTGCGTTTCCTTCACGCGCCAGATGCGCGTCGATCGCCCCTTCGTCGCCATCCTGATCGACGAAGGCACTGACACCCTGCTCTTCGCCGGCAAGATCGCCTCGACGAAGAAGTAAGGCTTCACGCCTAAAGGCTAAGGCCTCGGCTCTAAAGGGCTGCTCGGATATTTTTCCGAGCAGCCCACCTGGGCTTCAAAAAAAAGCCATTTGAATACTATACGCTGTAGCTGAATAAGCTGTGGAAATTTAGTAGCTTGAGAGGCTCATCGACTGCTGATTTAGATTGAGCTGCTGAGTTGTCTCAATTTGATCACTCGCTGATTTTGCGGGCCAAAAGTTTTTGCTAGTTTGTCTGCGGCGTCGCGATAATACGAGCGAGCTTCAGTCTTTCGTTCTTGCTTCATTCTTAGGTCACCCAGTGAAGATAGAATGTCGACTACAGCTAGGCCGCGCGCCTGACCTTCCTTGCTGGCAAGTTCTGCCTGGGCTAAGTATTTATCGGCAGAATCGAGGTTGCCTGAAGCCATCTCTACTCGTGCCAGTTTTTCATTGACCCGGGCTGGCAGGCTGAATTCGTTCGAGTCTGGCATTGCTGAAAGTGTTTGCAAAAGTAATGTCTTTGCCGTGTCTAGTTTGTTTTCAGCTATATAGATTTGGCTGAGTTCTATGGCTGCCAGTGCAGCAAACCATCCTCGTGTTTGATCTTCAAAGTGGTGGCGAGCAAATTTTTCTGTAAGTACTTCGGGTGATTGCAGGGCGTCTACCCCTGTAAGCCCGGCCAAAGGTGAGCGTTTTTCTTGGAAGGCTTTTGTCGCAAGGTCTAATTGAAGTTTTGCTTCGTCATTTTTGCCAGACAAGGCCAGTAATTTGCCGTATGGAACTCTGGTCTTAGCCACGGCAAATATGTCATCCTGATCGCCATCGCGCAGTTTCAGTGCTTTCTCGAACAATGCCTTGGCTTTATCAAGGTTTCCTTCTTCTACATTGATAACTGCAAGATAGCAGGTGCTTTGACCTAGTCCGAAGCGACCACGTGCACCTTGCTTTTCTTGAAGAGCTATGGCTTCGGCGATGTAATTGCGGGCTTCTGAAAACCGACCGGCTAAGATTAGGTGATAAGCAATTTTAGTTAGAGCTTGAGGTAGTGTTGGGTCTGTAACGTCTAACCTTTTACGTTCGTCCAAGATGGTTTTGAATTGCGTCAGGCTTTTTTCTGGATTGGAGGCGAGACCATCAATTGCGCGACCCTCTCTTCCTTCCCACTCAACGTACAGCTCCGCTCGTGATTTTGCTAGTTTCGCTGCAGCCCCCTCTTGCAACTGCTCCTTTACCTTGCGCACTTTATCTGTGGGCACTAGTTTTGGATTTTTTTCGGCAAAAACTATATAGGGCTGAACAATTTTTTCGGTTGAAGGGAAAACACCTACGAGCGGATCAAAGTCGATGCTTGTGAAATTGTACGGTGTCTTTTCGCTTGTAGTGGTTTTCGTGATTATAGTTGGATAGATCGATGCTGCTGATTTGAGCTTTGGATTGAGCACATTGGTTTCATAAGCCAACATGTCGGAGTATTTTCTTGCTGCCATGGTTTTGTTTCCAGCGCGCTCGTATGCCTCAGCTAGACGAGTTGCAAGAAGGGCTTGTCCTGTGCGTGTAACAACTGGCGACATCATGTCGCGAAACATCCTCTCTTTCTCTGCACCCGGCGTGTCGGCCCACGGCCAATTCACTTCTTGACTCAACTTTTCAGCCGCTGAAAGATTCCCTATTTTTAGATAAAGCAAGGCCAAGGCTGTCTTGCAGCTGCGCTCAAAGCCTGCGGCCCCTGGCGGCTGCATGCTAAACATTGCCTTGGCATGCTTCCATTGACCTTCACTAGAACGGATTGCGTCCTTATAGTTTTCGATAGCTCTGTCGTTGAGATTCTTTGTAGTGAAATAGCGCGCTATCATTGCCTGACAGTTTCTTGTATCATCCGTCTGTTCAACAGTTTTAAGCCTTAGCAGGGCTCTGTCAATCAGATTAGCTATCTTCGTTTTGTTGTCCGCTGTGAGTGATTTTTCCAAGCCGAAAGAGCGTGGTCTAATTACCATAATTAGTTTAGTAAAGTCCCCGGTGCCTTCTGCAGCCTTAACTGCAGATTCAAGATCTTCTACCAACGAGAGCGATTCGCTTTGAGCTGTGAGCTGAGCTTTGATGTCATTGGTGGGCATGGCACAGGCAACAGATCCCGAATAAAAGAGAAGCGAAAAAGACAGCGCAATTGAGTTGACAGATTTATTCAAGCGAACTCCGCAGTAGAGAGATTCTTGTGGATAACCGTGTATGTTGTCACAGTTTGGGCGTTGGTAAGTTCGGCCAAAACAGTTGCTCAAGTGTTGTCGCAATGTTCCGGCGGTACCGTTTAAGGTTTGTTTTGGTCTGCCCTCCGTTTAACAAGTTCCGACAAAAAATTTCTTTCAAATTCTAAAGCGTATATCTATAACCTTGCTTGATCTGGACAACCATATCAGCCTGGGGGCTTAACTCCAGCACGTAGTGAAAGTCGTCATTGATTAATTTGAAGCAGGCGCCTTCCATTTTCTTTTTGATGAAGTCATCTATGTCATCACGCCAAGTCTTCTCTTCCACGATTTATCCTTCAATAGCGCACTCTAAAACTGCGACTTGTCCTCAATACTGGCTTTTCTTAGATCCTCAGCTGCTTCCTTCGGCTTACCAGTCAATTTGTAGAGCGCCGCCCGTTCTTTGTAGAAACGTGCCGTGGGCTCTAGTTTAATCGCCTTGGTGTAGTCGTCGATGGCTTCTTTGTAATGCTTTGCTAGCCCCAGCATGCGGCCTCGTGTCTGGTAGGCTTCTGAGTCCAAAGCATTGACTTTTATCAGGCGCGTAAGCTCTTCTGCGGCCTTGTCGTATTGATGTTGTTGTTCAAAGCAATCGACTATGCGGTAGATAGTCCAATCTTTAAACTGCTTTTTCAGCGCGGCGCGATAAGCGGCAATGGCATCGTCATAGCGATTTAGGTTCACTAGTACTGAGCCTTTCAGTTCCAGCATCTCAGCTTCTGGAGCATATTTATCTGAATAAATAGTGATGTCGCTCAGCGCCTCTTTATGCTTGCCCATGGCTTCATAGGCAAGACAACGCTGAAGGTATGCTTTGTGATCTGGATTTTTTACGGATAAAGCTTTGGTGCTAGAGGCTATTGCTTGTGCGGGTTTGTTCTGCAAATTGTATATTTGGGCCTGAAGTTTATAGGCGTTGCCCCATTCGGGATCGAGTTTGAGTGCGCGTTTTGTCAGCTTCTCGCATTCCACAATGTGATCATCGGTGATGGTACTTTCTTCTGCCAGATATGTCCAAGTGAGCAGGCAGAGGGCTTGAACGGAGGCATTGGGACCATTGCAAAGTTTGACCAGTATCTTTTGTGCCTCAGCAATATGTTTCTGATTAGTCAGTTGTTGCGCTTGCTTGAATAAGAGTTCGTCTTGATTGGCTGCACTCGCCGGTATAAGCGTGGTTGGAGTGGTCAAGGCCAACGCAGTAAGCGAGTAAAGTAGAGTATTTTGGAGCTTTCTTAGTCGATCGTTCATTGCTGTTTTAACTCCATTCTTCATATCGTTTTATTTTGGTGCGCAGAAGGTTTTCTACGAATATTTCTTTTGATTGGCTATCTAATGAGCTTTTCGGAACAATAACGTTGACACTTAAAGATCGGCAAATGTAGTGGTCTTTTGTCGCAAAGCAATTGAGGAAGTTGGCCCATGGATTAGCGATTAAATTTCTGCGAGAGCGCACGGTGAGTTTATCTTCCGAGAATGTTATAGAGACAGGCAAGTCTAAATCTACCAGTTTGCGCAGTCCGTCAACTCTTTCTCTGAAAATGCAGAGTGCGTGTATGAAGAATATTGGTATTATTAGCGGTGCGCACCTGAATATTGCAGTGTTGATTTCACTTCCTGCTGCTTCTCCCAAAATACATAAAATAAGTAATGAACAGAAATAGCCAAACAGTATGAAGCCTATGTAGCGTATGCCGAGAAAGGTAAGGCTGTACTTAGGGAAGAGCTTTTTCTCCACGTTTGTTAGCTCTTTTAGTGAATAGTTGCATTCTATTGTGAGAGTCTTTGCGCTCGGCTGCCAGTCTTTTGATTCAGAGCTTTTTGCGAGCCATGCTGATTCTTGTTCGACCTTGTTCCGTTCTAGGTTGTTGAGTTTGGGTGCACCAGCGAAGACAATATCTGCTTCCTGCGGGCCCAGTTTGGAGTAAGCCACTTCGCTATCAATAATCAATTTGCGAACTTTGTTTAATTGCTCAGCCGAAGCGAAACATCTTTTAGGTATGGGAATGATTGTCTTGTCAGAATAGAGTGTCAGTGATTGCGCTAGCTCATAACAGGCGCTTGTTTCACTCCAGGGCGAAAGCATTGTTATGTAGGCCGTCGAAAACTGAAAACCGGCTGAACTCAGTGTGTATGTGACGGGTGATCGGTAGCGCGGTTCGCGGGCAAAGGTATTAAGTTGCGTCGCTTTTATCAGTTGCCATAACCAGCAGGCAAACAGAGGCGGAACCAATAACACTGCTATGAATAACGAAACCTTGATCCACGATTGATACGGCCCTTCTGGCAGTGGAGAGTCTGTGAATATGCCTAAATAGCGAAGTACTATAATGGTTGTAACTAATAATGCTATGCAAAAAGCTGTAATTACCAGTTTCTCAGCAGTTTCTTTCTTGTAAACCAACCAGCTGGCATTGTTTACCTCAGAGTCTTGGTAGCTAACTACTATGACGTATGGCTCATCTAGCCAGTAGGCTGAAGCAGAGTCGTTGTTGCTGGTGTTTTCATACTCACTCATTGCCGCTGGGGGGCTAAACCAGCAGATCTTTGAAGAATATGATTTGCTCGCCGCGGTCGCGAGCATAGTGCATGCTCATTTCTGCGGCACCAAGCAATGAGTTTATGTCGGTAAAGTCTTCAGGTATGCTGGCAGAGCCGAAAGCATATGAAAGCTGCTTGCCCTCGGTTCCGACTAGTGGTTTTTCCATAAGCGCCTTGATGATTTTCTGGATAAAAACCTTTGTGCCACTAGATTTGGTGCTAGGAAGAAGAATGCCAAAGTCGTAAGCTTCGTAATGGGCCACGATATCGGTATGACGTTTCTTGCTATTGATGCGAATTGTAGCGTCGGCAATGGCGTCTATCGGTATGGGTTTGCGTCGCACTACTCCGTCAACGGTTACTACTTCGCGAATCTCGAAAATAATTACTGACATTGAGCCTTTGGCCCGATAGATGCGGAAAAATTCTTCTTCTAAGAAGTAGAGGAAGGCCGGGTGAATGAACAGACCAGTATCTTCTCGGCGCAGACTCATCATTACTGATTGAATGGCTGCGCCGTCTATGTTCTTAGGCTTCACAACTGGCTTGGTAGGCGGTCCTAGTTTAGCTGGCTGGGCCAACGGTGCGCTTAGTGCTGGTTTGGCCGATTGCGAGGTTTGCGCTGGCGGCGTGCTTGGAGCTGGCCTTGCTGGTTGTGCCGGTTGAGCCATCGGCGCCGATAGTGCTTGTTCCCTCGTTTGATGTGTCGTGGGGGGCGGTGGGGGTGGCGGTGCTGTCCTTTCTTGTTGCGCCGGTTTGACCACGTCAGGCTTTGTCGTTGGTTTGGCTGGTGCCTTGTTGACGAAAGTAATGATGTCGCAGGCAATCAGGTGGTGAATTGATCTGACCAATAGCGGCCGCGGCAGAATTTGTACATTTTCCAAATCTGACATGGTGCTGTCGCCATCAAGGCGTAGATAGAGAGCGGCGAGGGCTTCCATGTCGACTGGCGCATCAGGGGTGGCTTTGGCTGTAAATTCTTCGCCGGTTAGATCTTTATGGGCATGCTTGAAGACTGAATCGGCAGTCATGCCGCGATTAGTCAGTTCTTCTAGAACCTGGGCTAGGGGCCGGACATGCTCAAGCAGAATTTCTGATGATTTGACCAAATTGCGGGTACTTGTGGTGGCACCAACTTTGAACGTGTAGTTGGCGGCAGTCCAGTACATGATTTCGGCAAAGGCGCCGTCTCCTGTCAGTTCGCCTTCTGTGTCTAGCAGTTTCGCTTCAATTGGGTGGCCTTCTTGAATGAAAAGACTGGCTGTATTGCCTTCCTCTTCAAGCTGCAAAAGACCTGTCATTTTCTCATTGCTAATGAGCTGCAGTAGTCTTGGCAGCGATATTTCCGCTATTTTTCCAATTGGTGGAAATGCTAACTGTCTTGTCCGTGGTGGCGCTGTTATATTTACCGTCGGACTAGTTCCAGCTGTTGCATTGGCTGTTGTATTTGTAGATTGACCTGGCTGGTTTGGAGATTGTTTCTGGGAGCCCTGGGATGATTGCGGCCCCACTGAGGCGCTGAGGGACATATTGGCTTTTGTTAGGGCCGGATGGTTGTCGCTTGACTTGGCCAATCGGGCAGAAGTCTCAAGTTCTTCGGCTTTTGATATGACTTCCTGGGCATTAGCTGAAGCTGTAGCAATCTGCTTGTAGATCAAGAGCACGTCGTGACCGCTAATTTGCGAGACGACGCTGCGTTTGCCGCTTTTCTCGCAAATCAAAAGCCAGCGAGGGTCTCTGTCTTTGAGCGAGCAGATTACTTCAAGGGTAAAGAGCAGTGTTTCGTTGTTGCGCCAGGTGGCGATAAGCTTCTCGCCAGGCTTCTGGAGAGACTGTGACAGCATCTGGTGAAGAACAGGAATGTCCGGCACATTTTTTAGGGTAATGCCGGTTTTTTTGATCATAGCTCCCCCTTGTTCCCCTTAGTTTATGCCATCTCTCGACGGCTTCGGCAAGTGGTTGTAAAGGTTGAGGCTCAATGGTTGCAGCTGATTGGCTGATAACCTTTACTGAACTTCGGTGTATTTTATGGGCTCGGCGCCCTCTAGCTCGGCACTGGTTTCGTCTGCGCGGCTGAATTGGTCGGTGCTGACGGTGGTTGCAGGCTTATCTTTTGTTACTTTCATGGCAATCGCTGGCCGCAGGACCGGTATTGCTTCTAGTTTTGTCTCTGGTTTTGCCGCAACTTTAACTGTTGCTGGCTTTTCAGTCACGATCTTCTCCGGCACAGCCTTCTCGGCCACAGTCCTGGCTAGTTCGACTTTGCCTGCACCAGTTTTTGGTTTTGGTACAACCGTGCAGCCAACTCTGCAGGTACCGGCTCTGATCATGTCTAGCTCGGCGGCTGCGCTATGGGAGAGGTCAATTACTTTGCTTTTGGTGAAAGGTCCGCGATCGTTGATTACTACGATACAGCTGCGACCGTTGCTGTGATTTTTTACGTGAACGTGGGTGCCGAATGGAAGAGTACGGTGGGCGGCTGTATAGAGATGTTTTTCTAAGACTTGCCCTGAAGCTGTCTTCTTGCCATAGAGAGAATGGTGGTAGTAGTCGGCCATGCCCATAAAATCATGGCCAGTTTTGCCTTTTGCAGCGGTCTTAGATGAATCTTCGAGGGCAAAAGCTGGTTCGATAAACCATAGCGGGCTGCCGGACGCGGCGCTGGCCATGGCGGTAAAGAGAGCGAAACTAGCTACTAATACTGGACGCATCAGCTAACTCCGTTGGGGAAGAAGCATTGTCGGGCTATCTTGACATATTTACCTTAAGCGATTCCAATAATCGGGGTTGTCCGGTTACAATTGGTGGCTATGTTTGTCAATGATGATTTGCTAAACCATGTCTGAAGCGCCCAGTAAATCCGAAATTAGAGATAGTGTCATCTATTACACTTGTCAGCGTCGTTGCTATGGGGTAACCGGCCAGTCTGGTATTTGTTGCACCTTGGGCAACAGAGACTGGATCATGGGCCCTATAACTGACGCCAAAGAGTTTCTCTTAAGGCTCAATAAGCGCTTTGGTAAAAAGTATAAATACGACGACGTATTTATTGAGTTCGAGGAAGGTCGTCGCCTGTTTCCTGAGCGTGCATGCTGGCAGAACCCGGATCACTTTCCTGCACTTCGAGTCGTGATTGACCCTGAAGAATCGTATCCTTGCCAGTTTCTTGAGAATCACCAGTGCACTATTCAAGATATCAAGCCCAAAATTTGTGCTGACTACCTGTGTGATCACCTCAAGCATGTGATTTCTACCGTTACTGGTGAGAACGCTTAGTCACAATATTTACCATTTGTGCAAAATTGGTTTTCTTAATCACAAGCTCATCACCTTTATCGAATAAAACTTTGTGGTGGGGTCGGGTTTGGTAATGCATCATTGCTAATGAAGCGGTTTTAGGAAAGGACTGCTGAATTCGTTCAAAGCTTGATGCATGATTTTTGCGTGCTCTCTTTCCAAGGTTGGCACTATCTGTAGTGTCGTTGATCTTTTGCTGCCTTTCTGGCAGCTCGGTTCGTAATTCGAATTATTGGGGGCAAGAATGTTATCGTTTAAGGCCCTAGGTCTAGCTTTGGCGCACCCATTCGGACGTAGTGCGCAGTCGCCATTGTGCTTAGTGCTATTCCCGCCGTTTGGGCCGAGCCCCTGGCAGGTAAGCTTGATAGTGCACACGATGTGAATCCCAGAATCACATTAGTCTCTAACGCTATGGTTATTTGTAGTTTGAGCCGCCTTGTATACTCAAGCTATTGGTTCGACGAGTGGTTCGCCTATGCTAAGGAACCGTGCTATCGGAGTCCCTGCCCTCGGAATCCATATCTCGTCTTTGGTTGTGCTGATCGGAATTTCCGTCGCTAGCTTTGCTCATGGCAGTGCTTATGCGGGAAATGCTTATGCCGGAAATTCTAACTCCCGAAACGCCTATGCTGTCAATGCTTATGCCGGAAATAAGAGTGAAGGAATGCGGCTCTTGCCCTTCCCCACTGAATACTCAGTTGGCACCTTGGGCCTGCTCGATAAGACTCATGCATTAGCCGCTAAGGGCAAACTCTTGCCTATTGGTGAGGCCCGGGGCTTAATCAAAGTGCCGCAAGATAAATTGGTGAAGCTCTATCCCGGTGTGCAGTTCTTTCAGCATCCAGAGTTTTTGCTCAAGCTGCCCCCTGATGGAATTGATTACATCAACCTGCGTTTCACCGCGATGACTGATGCTGATGAAAAGATCAGTGATCGACTAGTTCCCTATATTCATCATCTTTCAGGCTTGAAAGGCATTGATATGGACCAGTCTGAAACCACCGATGCTGGCCTATCTAAGCTTGGCGTTATGCCGGAACTGAGGGCATTGGCGTTGGCTGAGACTATGGTTACTGGAAAGTGCTTGCGCGATCTGACTGGATGCAAAAAACTGGAATCATTGCGTTTTGGAAAAGAGACTATCGACAATGAGAGTTTGCGCTATTTAAAAGAGTTTCCCAACCTCGCCAATTTAGAATTATCGCGTACTAACTTGTCATTGCGCGGCCTTGAGCACGTCAGCAAATGCACTAAGTTGAAGTCTCTCGATATCAACGAGAACCCAGCTATTGATGATAGAGCCGTTCCTCTGCTGTTGAAGTTGACGAATTTAGATCACCTCTTCATAAAGCAAACCAAGATTTCGTTTGCTGGTTTGCTGCAACTGAGTAAATTAGGCACTATCAAAATCGCCCTTCCTCAGTCTTTTGATCGATACACAAAAGCTCAGCAAGAGCAGATTCGAAAGCATTTCCCTCTCGTTAAACGCAAGAAGGCCAAAGGTGAGGTCGAGGTAGATTCTTACACCAAGACAATGTTTGGGCCACTATCGCGGTAAGGCGAATCACTGCACTCTGATTTTCTTGAACTGTTACCGCAGGCGCTTAACTGTCAGTTGGCAGTAATCGTCGAAAAAGGAAGCTATATCTTCTCGCGAGTGAGGCACAAAGCCAAAACCTACGGCAGTTATGAATGAACCGGCAAAGATGATTGAAGCAACAATAATAATGAGGCTATCTGATTGGAATGTAAAACCAATGTTTTGGAAGATTAGGTCTACTATCCCTAATGCATACATGATTATAAAAGTAGCAATGCAGGCGAATACCAGAGCAAAAAGACAGATGACATACTCTGCTAGCCCATAGAGCGATTCTTGCACAACACCCTCAATTCCCGGTGCGGTTGAATAGCTGGTAATGCCAGCGATCATCTCACCTGGTGTGGGAGTCTTCATAAGTCTTTTGAAGAATAAACGCATGTAAATGATTGGCAATGGTGTTAGTGCAAGCACTAATCCAATCATTGAAGCGCCATAAGCTTTGGTCAAAAATTCCACAATGTCGAGATTCCATTTTACTGAGTTATAGGCTTCGTTTGCAGCTGTGTGATAGATAAGTGGAATCAATGTCAGAAAAGCGAAAAGCAAGAGATCAAAAACATGGCCTGCGCCGCGAAGTAATGCAACCGCAGGCACTGGAGTTAGTTTCGCTTCAGTGGCTGGTTCGCTTTCGGCTTCAATTGGTAGTTTTGACTCGTTCATGACTCCCTGGGCGTGAATTTGGGACTTTCATCTTGTCTCAGGTGTTGGACAATCATGCCGCACTGATCGTCAATGAAGGATTGGCAGTTAGTTTTAGAGTTGGGCCAATAGACTGTGGACATAAGACATAGCGACCAAATTGCTGTGGCTGCTAGCCAGAGGAAATAGTTCTGTATGAATGAATTGGTTTCGGTACCCATCAAAAGCACTATCGTCACCAGCAGAATGGCTTGGCCACCAGTTATTGAAATGACAAAATACTGAGCAAGACCATAGATAGACTCTTGCATTAATCCTTTCAATCCATTTGATGCGGTTGAACTGATAAACCCTGAAAACATCTCTCCAGGTGTGGGCGAGCGCATGATTTTATGAAAGATAATGCGCAAATATATTAAAGATAGAGGAGACATCACTAGGCACAGTGTAAAGATTAGGACAATATCGGTGCGCACAAACACAACGAGGTTTTGAGGGTTGTTCCTTCTAGAAATGATTTCGAAGAACCACGGTGCGAGAGCCATGAGCACGACACAAGTAAAATCGAGACTAGCACCTACTGAGCGTTTCATCGCCAGCAACGAGGATGGAGAATTGGCAACAGGTAGCGCTGGTGCGGCAGGAAGAGTTGATGCGCTCGCGTCTGATTCCTCAGTCTTGATTTCAGTTGATTGCTCTAAGTCTTCCATTGCGCCTTGCGTGTGAATCTGTTGCTTTCATCTTAGCGCAGGCGTTCGAGAACTTAACCGCCATAACCAGGTTGTGGTCTGCCCATTTGCAGAGTAAGGATCATCATGGCATTCTGCCAGCTACCGGTATAGCGACCGCTGTAGACGAAATGTTCGAAGGCAGCTGGGAAGTCAGTTTGCGAAAGAGCAACTTCTTCAGGGCTGTACCAGCCTACGAAGCCTTCGCAAGTTGTAGCAGGTTGGTAGCCTTCGCCAGGAGGTGGGCCGTAGTCTACTGGGTTGTTGCCGCCACCGCCGCCAACTGTAGGAACACCATCGTCAGCGAAGCCGCTGCTAGATGAGTGGCCTCTGGCACCAGATTGGCCCCATTCGCCTGGAGGAGCAATGAACTCGTCATTACCAGAAGCATCGGGCATGTAGCTGCCGTGGCCGGTGGTTAGGCCAGCATCGCGGCGATCCATGATGCCAGCATTGATGCGGTGAGCTTTGCTGAAGCCCATGTAAGGGGGCAAGCCATTGACGCCTTCGTCGCCGTAGATGTGCTCGGCGTGCCCGCCAGCTTCATAGACGAAGCTATCCATTGTGGTTGGAGGAAGACCGTTCTTCAAGCCGGTAGCCACTCTTTGTTGAGCGTCGGCTGGTGAAGATACAAGACCGCTGAGCAAGACTGCTGCAGTTAGAACCACTTGAATTGCTTGTTTGGCAAATGCGCTCATTTTCTCGGCCCCTTTAGTAAGTGCTGCACTGGCAACGTGCTTAATATAGGTAAAGGGCTTGGCAGGACCCGGGCAAAGATTTGGCAGACTTTTGGCATTCCTGAATTTGCAATAATAGCTAGATGTCTCTAAGCCTCTCCAAAAAAGCACTAATTCTCGTGGCCATTCCCTTGGCCTTTGAAATAGTCTTTGTCGTTAGTTTGTCGGCCCTGCTTTATTCGGTCGACAACGAGCGCAAGCGTGAGAACCACGCCCGCGAGGTAAGCGCTAGTGTCAACGCCGCTCTAACCGCCCTGCTAGACAGGTTTTCGTCGTGTGTGCTCTATCACGTCTCCGATAGCCCTTCGTTCAAAAAGCGCTTTGAGACCTCGCGTTACAAGATTCGCGCGCAGATAGATGGCCTTGAAGCCTTGGTGCGCAATCATCCCGAAGAAAAGGCTGCCGTTGACAAGATTACTGACCTGCTTACTGTCTCGGTAGAAAATCTTCAACGGGCTCAAGGTCAGCTCGAATTAGGCAATAAAATCGGAGCCGCCCGCATGTGGATGCGCGCCGACAAAGACATCGGCCATCTCTTGGGGGCGATTGATGAAATTACTGTCTATCAAGAGAAGGTCTTGGCTGAGCGGAAGGCTGCCCAGGCCGGCTATCGCCGTGCGGTAGAGATTATTTTGCCGGCTGGGCTGCTATTGAACGTGCTTATAGCCATTGGTCTAGCTTTCTACTTCAATCGCGGTACCACCAGGCGGCTTAATGTTTTGCTGGACAATACCAAGCGCCTGGCAGTTGATCAACCGTTAAACCCGCCTCTGGTTGGCCGCGATGAAATTGCTCGGCTCGACCATACTTTTCGCGATATGGCTTCGGCTTTGGAAGAATCACGGCGCAAAGAGCATGCGGTGGTCGACAATGCTGAAGACGTTATCTGCTCCCTCGATCGCGACGGCCGCTTCCTCGCTGTAAACCCAGCGGTGGCAAGGCTCTGGGGCTACTCTGATGAAGATTTGATTGGCGATGGGCTCGATGCCATTGTCCATGAAGACGATGTCAAAGCGACTTTTAAGGCCATCGATGAGCTGGTGGGCAGTGCCAGTGGCACAGGGTCATTTGAGAATCGCATTATTTGCCAGGACGGTCGTGGCGTTGACTTTGCCTGGTCTGCCCATTGGTCTAAGGCTGATAAAACGCTGTTTTGCGTTGCTCGCGATATCACTGAGCGCAAGCAGGTCGACCGCATGAAGCGCGATTTTGTCGCCATGGTTAGTCATGACTTGCGCACTCCTTTGACTTCGATTCAGATGGTTCTGTCGCTCTTAGAGGCCGAAGCCTATGGCCAGCTTAGCGATAGCGGCCATGAAAACTTAGAGGCGGCTGAGGCTAACGTTAACCGTTTGATTGGTTTGGTCAATGGTCTGCTCGACCTTGAGAAAATGGAGTCGGGCAAATTAATACTGCTGCGTGAAAGCTATAAGGTCGCTGATATTCTCACGCCGTCTTTGCAAGCGGTGCGTGGATTCGCTGAGCAGCAAGGGGTGAAGTTGGCTGCTCCAGCTCACGGTAATCCCGAGGTTTTTGCCGACCGCGATCGTCTGGTGCAGGTCATTATCAATTTGGTTTCTAATGCCATCAAGTTTTCCCCTAAAGGCGGCACCGTCACCTTGGCCATCGCTGAAGAGCCCGACTGGATAAGGTTTAATATCATTGACGAGGGAAGGGGCGTCCCCGAGCAGTTGCGCGAGGCGATTTTTGATAGATTTAAACAGGTCGAAATCGACGATGCCAAGGTAAAAGGTGGCAGTGGTTTGGGGCTAGCTATCTGTAAGGCAATAGTTGAGCGTCATGGTGGAACAATTGGGGTAGATTCGCAAGAGGGAAGGGGCAGTACCTTCTGGTTTAGAATTCCGCGCAAGATACAAACTGTTTGAGGTTCATGTGGCCAAAGTTCTGATTGTCGAAGATGATGTTTCGCTGGGCAAGATGATTCGCGACTGGCTTTTGATGGAGCATCATAAAGTCGAGATCGTCACCGATGGTGCCGAGGCTCAGAACATGTTGAAAGTCTATGAGTACGACATTCTCATTCTTGATTGGGAGCTGCCTCACGTTTCTGGAATTGAAATTCTCAAAGAGTTTCGTGGGCGTGGCGGCACCACTCCAGTGCTTGTGCTTACCGGCAAAGGTGAGATCGATGATAAAGAAACCGGTTTCGATGCTGGTGCCGATGATTATTTGACCAAGCCATTTCACGGCAAAGAGCTAACAGCTAGGCTGCGAGCGCTTTTAAGACGCCCTGAAGGTTATGTTGGCGATTTGCTCAAGTTTGCTCACCTTACTCTCGATCACCAAAACTTTCAGGTGATGAAGAATGGAGAAGAAATCAGGCTCTTACCTAAAGAATTCGCTTTACTTGAATTTCTTATGCGCAATCCCAATCGCGTCTTTGCGGCTGAGGCGCTGCTCAATCGCGTTTGGGTAACTGAGTCAGAAGCCACTGTTGATGCGCTTACCACTTGCATTAAGCGCTTGCGCAAGAAGATAGATGTAGAAGGGCAGCCTTCTATTATTCGTACGATTCACGGTGTCGGCTATCGCCTAGAGGCCTAAACTAAGCTATCTAACCTCTACTTTGTAGGATTGATTTTCGTTTGCATGTTTGGCGGAAGGGAGATTCTGCCATGGCATAGAGAATGTCCATGCCAACAGTTGCTCCGAGAATGGCAGTAATGTGCGATGGGTCATAAGGTGGTGAGACTTCCACTACATCTCCGCCGACAATGTTTAAACCGCGAAATCCCCAGAGAATTTCTCTCTGCATAGCCGAGGTAATGCCACCGGGCATGGGCGTTCCCGTGCCTGGTGCAAAGGCTGGGTCCATGCCGTCTACATCAAGTGAGATGTAGCATTTGCGGTCACCGACGACTTGCCGCACTCTGTCAATAATTGCTTGCGCGCCCATGTGCAGGCACTTGTCGGCAGTTATCACAGTGAATTTATCATCCGGCGGAATGAGCGTACGAATGCCGATTTGAATAGAGGTTTCTGGATCGATGAGACCCTCTTGTGCGGCATACCAGAACATACTGCCATGATTGAGGTGTTTGGCCTCGTGAGTGTCAGTGTGAGCGTCAAAGTGAATCAGTGAGAGTTTGCCGTGATGCTTAGCGTGGGCTTTGATGGCAGGATAGGCCACTAAGTGATCGCCGCCCAGTCCGAGAGTTCCGGCACCGCTTGCGGCCATTAAACCCACATGCTTTTCTGTATTGGCGAGCATTTGATCTACTTGGCCTGGGTAGAACGGAATATCGCCGTAGTCAATCAACTTGTATTCTTGCATTAGATCGTAGTCGAAGGGCCAGTGTATACCGGTGAGACCGACAAACAGCGACTGTTCACGAATACTGCGTGGGCCGTAGCGTGTTCCTGGGCGATTGACAATCTCTATGTCACAGGGTACTCCGTAGACAACAAATTCGGCTCCGCTGAGATCTTGAGTGTGCTCTGCGCGCCAGAATGTGGGAATTCCGTGATACGGTACGCGTCCGAGAATGGTCTTTGAGTCCAGTATTCCCGACATAAGGGCTCCCATAAAGATTGAAAGTAAGGCTCCGAATTAAATCAGATCTGTCAGTACGCTGTCAATGTGATGGTGTGGCTGGTCGTCTGTTTCTGCCGAATAGTAAAGGTTGGTTGATAGTAGCTGCACCGCATATGGTGCCCGTGGTGATCAAATAGTTGCGTCTTTATACGTTTATGTCAGTGTCCAAGAATGGCTCTGTGTCTACTTGTGGCAGAGTTGTGTCTTAACTGTGGCGGACTTGTGGCAGAAAAAGTTTTACTTGCCAAATCGCATTTGCGATTGTATTGTCATGGGGTGAGTCGGAATTGCAATCGCAACCAACCGACAAATTTCAAAAACAGTAAAGGTTTTCACTGAACAAGCCACGGGCTTTCAGCTATATCCCTGTGCGTTTTTGAAAAAAAGACAACCACATTTCGCCTTTCCCCCAAGAGGAATATCCCATGGACAAGCCTAGCAACGATCACGTTAAACACAGCCACAAGCATGGCGACAACCAAGCCAATATGGCCGCAGATATCCAAGATGCTCGTGTGGCCTGGGATCTCTGGAACAGCAAGAATCCTCAAGATTGGGACAAGGCTTTAGCAATTGTTGATAAGAACAATGAGCATAAGCACAAATACAACAAGAAACAGTGGAACGGCGCTATGGATGAAGTGGCTGCCGAAGCTGAAGCTAAGAAAGTTCACCAGCAATCGAAAACTTTGCGTCCACACAATAGAGCTGCGGCAAAGTCTGATGCCCCAGATGATGGTGTTATTGAGATCAAAGATCTCAGTGCCCTTGATGACAAAAATCCAGCTGCGCCGCTAACTGATGCTGCTCCTCGTATCAAGCACCCAGGCTATGCTCCTGATAGTCGTTTCGCTCCAGAAGTGCCAAACAGCCCTGCTTATGATGCTGTCTACAATCAGCCAAAGCCTGAGTTTCATGGTCTCGATTTGGGTATCGTCAGACTCGGCTACAACGACGGTGGTTCCCTAGAGGCCGGTGTCAATATCGGTGTGGCTAAAACTGATGTTCAGCTTGGTGCTAACACCCGGGTTGATGCTGAGTTTATGCCAATTGGCGGACCCATTCACGCTAGAACAGGCGCTGGTGTTAACTTCAGCGAGAACGGTGTGCGCGGTGATGTTGGCGCTGGTGCCAACTTCTTCAATCTCGTCAACGGCGACGCTGATTTCGATGCCAGATTCGGCAAAAATACCGGTGTTGATGGTGATGTCCGCGGTCGTGTCTATCCTGTTGATGTGCAAGCTGAAGCCGGAGCCGGTGTTGGTCCTGAGGGCGTGCATGCCTATACTGGTGCTAACACTGACGTTGCAGATTTAGTGGGTGTTCGCACTGGCGGTCACTTCGATTTAGATAGCGAAGATTCTAGTGTTGGTGCTGGTGTTGGTCTGAGAGCAGGAGATAGCACTCTTGATTTTGGTCCAAGCATCTACAGTGATCGCAATAGCACCATTAGACCAGATTTGCAATTGGACACAGGTTCAATTGATGATGAGACGTTCTATCCTACTGGTACCAGACCTAACAGAGAATAGTGACCGATCATCAAAAAGCTCCACGGGGGTGGCAGAGAGAAGCAGCTGAGCAATCAGCTGCTTTCCTCTTGGAGGGGTTAGTTTTGGTATTTGAGCCATGATCGTCTCAGTTCTGTGTCTGAATCATTGCGCTAGTAGGCTACTTAAGCACTAGGCAGGGTGAAGTGAAATACACTGCCTTTCTCTTTGCCGTTGGTGACCCAGATTTGGCCCCCGTGCAAGTTGACTATTTCTTTGCAGATCGTCAATCCAAGGCCTGTTCCGCCTTTGCTGTTGTGAGTTGAATCTGACACTTGTTGAAAACGCTCAAAAATTGTTGATACCATATCTGGTGGAATACCCGGGCCTTGATCTGTGACAGCGATTTCTACCATTGGTTTAGCAGATTCTTTTTGACTAGATTCTTTCTTCCACTCTTCTTGCTGGCTAATTGTGGCGGCTAGAATCAGTCGACTATCAGCTGGGGAGAATTTGATTGCATTCGAAACCAGATTGAAAATTACGCGGTTGAGTTTTTCTTTGTCTGCCACTACTGTCAGGTTGGTTGCTGGGCACTCGAAATGAATTTTGCCTTCTTCAGTTAGGGCCGCGACATTTTGTTTTACTGTGTTGAATACTTCTTGCAGATCAACTATCTCACTAGTTAGTACCATGGTGCCCGATTTGATTTTTTCGATATCAAGCAGATCGTTAATCAGTCCAATCATTCTGACGCCGTTTCTCTCTGCGGCCTTTATCAGCCTTTCGCCCCGTTCATTTAGTTGGCCGAGCATGCCAGCGTCGGCCATCTCTAGAGTTCCTTGAATGGTACTGAGTGGTAGGCGCAAATCATGGGTAAACATAGCCACCATCTCTTGCCTGGCCCGTTCTAGCTCTTTGCGATCCGTCATATCGTGTACGACAAAGAAAAGAGAACGTTCGACTTCAGACCAGTGGCCAGACCAGAGAGTGTCTACATACGAGCTTTCTTGCTGATTAAGGCGTTTTCGCACCACAAATTCGCGGTCTTGGTCGCCTGAATGATTACGCAAGCTATTCATCCAAGAGAGCATTTCTTCTCTGCTGCTCTCATCTATCACGTCTACCAGTCTAGAACCAATTAGTTCATCGGGTTCTAGGCCAAATAGTGCAAAGCTAGCCGGGTTGACGCTGAGAAATCGACCGTCCTTGTCAACGGCGCAAATAGTATCAAGGGCATTTTCAATTACTGCCCTTTCTTTGTGGCTAAGGTCGTTTAAGGCCCGAGCCATTTTGCGAAAGACGCGATCAGCTTCGGCAATTTCGTCACTACCTTGCAAGGGCGCGCGCAGCTGCATGCCAGTTGCCAGTCGCTCTGCGTTTTCTTTCAATACGCGCAGTCTACCGGTGACATCTTTCAATAAAAATATGGCTAGGGCGATGCTAAGAATGACGTTAACCACCGCTGCAATAGCCGCTACACCAAGGGTTTGCTCGCGCAGTTCAGATTGCCGATTGGGGCTTCTATCAGCCCAATCCCGCCTGTAAATGGCTTCTAATTCTTGGTTCTTGACGCCAAGTTGACGAATTGTAGCGGGCATATTTTTCAAGACTTCTACGTCTTCTTTGTCCATGGCTGGGCCGAAACCGCTTTCCATTGCCGCCGCTGCATGGTCCAAGATTTTTTGAGCATTGGTTAGAATTTCGCGGGATTGCTTCAACCTGCTTTGAATTTCAGGTTGATCGTTGCAGAGGCCTTCAAGCTCTGCATATTCAGCGTTGAGCTTGTCAATTGCAACTTTGTAGCTTTGGTCAAAATTGCCGCTGGTGGCCCACTGTTTCTTTAATTTAGGCACAACATTTTGCCAGAGGTCAAATAGCTCGGCTGACAAGCGGCTGATGCCCGCAGCCACCCTTCTTGACCGCTGTGAGTTGGCTGTTTCGGCCTCAGCCTGCTTTTGCAGGTTGACGAGCACGGCTACCACTCCTACTTCGAAAAAGAGCGGAATGGATACCAGAATTAGACCTTTAGCTGCTAGAGAAAGCCGCATTGCTGCCCACTTGTTGTCATGCCTGCAATATCCCCCTCCGGGCTTTCCTTAAACCCACTATTACCACTAGCCTAGTGGCATGATACACTCGCTTAAATTTGTACAAGCAAGACAATACTAGTAACGGTGTCAAGGAAGCGCAATGCCCCAAATCCTCTTCGTAGAAGATGACAAAGACTTGTCAGCTGTTGTCAATGAGTGGCTCACGGCAGATGGCTATACCGTTGAGGTCGCTCATGATGGGCTTACCGGTTGGGAATTTTTGCGGCAATATAACTACGATGTGGTCATTTTAGACTGGAATTTACCTGGTCTGTCTGGGCCAGAAATGTGTAACAGATATAGAGCTGGTGGTGGCGTAGCGCCAGTAATAATGCTGACGGCTAAGAGCCAAATCACAGAAAAAATGGAAGGTTTCGACTCTGGGGTCGATGATTATCTGACTAAGCCGTTCAATCTTAAAGAGTTATCGGCACGTTTGCGCGCCCTTCTGCGTCGGCCTCAGGCCGTCGTCACTAATGTCATAAGCAACGGCTATATTGAGCTTGATGTGGTTAAACGCAGAATCACCAAGGGTGGTGTAGAAGTTCACTTGCTTCCGCGCGATTTTGAATTGCTTGAATTTTTGATGCGCCACCTCGATGAAGTCTTCAGTTCTGAGGCGCTTTTGCAACGAATCTGGGGCTCTGACGCTGAGGCCACTTCTGACGCGCTGCGTACTTCAATCAAGCGCTTGCGACAGAAGCTTGATGTTGGCGACAGTGACGCTCAATCGTTTATTGAAAACATTCCTCGGGTCGGCTATCGCCTGCGGCGCTTGACTTAGGCTCTCAGAATAAGCAAGCTTATTTTCTCGCTGTTTCTTTGCAGCTATCATCTGTGACGGTAAGGCGAGGTAAGTAGACGGTTGATACACCTTCGCGGCGGCTCCAAATCGTTTCGAGGATCTCCACACTGGTTTTATCTTTGTCCATAGAATAGTGCGCTTCAAAGTTCTTGACGCCGGGCTTGATGCCGGGTATGCCGGTACCAGTGTCTCTTATTATGTTGTCCCATTCGCACGAACCTACTTGTTGCAAGATCTTTCCAGCAGAGAGGTAGTCGCCTCTGTTTAGAGAATCGTAGAGCGCTTTGCTGCTTTCTATTCTCTCTTCGTTCTTGGTTATGGCTTGTTCTTCAGCCTCGGTTGCTGGTGTGAAAATTACATTGAAGTCGGTCATTGATTTGCCTCACTTTTTTAATTCAAACATGGCATTTCTGCACTGCGTGTTTTCAGGATAGTGAGCATTGGTGGCCGATCTGTGTCAATTACTGGGGGGAATACGTAGTGCCAGTAGTTGAGCTAGACATGGGTTTATAGTTTGGCTAAACTCACTAGGCGTTTTCGTTGTTAGGAGGTGAGTATGAAAGGATATAGTTCTCTACTTCTGTCTCTAATTATTCTTTCGGGAGTTTCATCTCCGGCTTTAGCCCAGATTGAGCTTAGTACTGGCGATGGAAACGTCGTTAAAGTCGGACCTAATGGTGTTTTTTTAAAGTCTGGAAATAATACTGTTGTAGTTCCAGCCACTAGTCCGAAAGTCGGTAAGGCCAATCTCAAAGCTTCCCAAAAGGTTACACAAGTGCCAAGAAAGAATTTAGGTGCTAGTAAAACGCCGGCAATAAACAAAACGACAGTAAACACAGCTGTGATACCAGTCAACTTAGCTAACAGCAAGAACATTCTAGTTTCGGCCAACAATATAGAAGCGACCTATATGTGCAATGGCGATAGCTGTACTGTTTTTAGCAATAATTGCACCATAAAGCTCAATGGTAATTGCCGCGGTCTTTCAGTTACCGGTAATAATAATGAAGTTCTCTGCGAGAACATCGCAGCTATTTCAATTACTGGCAACAATAATACTGTCACCTGGAAAGCCGGTTCTAAACATCCTAGCTTGTCAGTTTTGGGGAACAATAACGAGACTAGAGCACAGAGTAGCAATTAAGTTTGTCGCTACGAATTTTAGTCGAAATTTTTTGCTGTTCACGCTAGGCAGGCCAGATAATAAACCTGTTGCGCCGCTGCGTATCTCGGTTGCCACAACTTAGTCACATTTATTCTCTAAGTTGAAATGACAGAACCAATAGAATCGATTTAGTAGCGGAGTCTAACCCATGAACCATGAGTCTTTTGAGAAGGCTGATCTTAGTGCAGCTCAACAGTCAGGGGCAGTTTTGACAGCTGATTTTGCCAATGCCAACCATATACAGATGCGGCCGGTAGATCAAAATCTTACCGTGAGTGTAGACAATAAGAGCTTGGTGTTTGATACTAAGGCGCTCTATGGCTCAGGTTCTCAGACCCTGCCTAGTACTGCTGAGTTTGATAAGCTCAATACAGCTTCAAATAGAAATCCTGCCACTGACACTCTTTCGAGAGCTGAAATTACTAAAGGTGCCTTTGATATTCTTGTTGCTTCTAACACTAACGGCAACAATAGAGTTGATTTGAATGAATGGCTAAACGTAGCTCCTTTGTTTGGTTTCGACAAGCACGGTGCTGAGCAAGTTTATGCCGAAGGAGTGAAGCAAGATAAGGAAGGAAAATCACTCTATGAGATTACTAGAAATCTAGTGACACCGGTTGTGATGGGGGCCGCTGATACCGGTCACAACGGCAGTATTGATCGCCAAGAATTCAATTCTTGGTTAACTGATATTGCCAGCAATGCTAAGCCCTATGATAATGTGCCAGTGCCCACGCCGGTTGATAAGCCGACGGTTACTGCTGCAGAACTAGAGAGATTGCATCAGCAAGTTGATGCCTTTGGTAGTGCCTCAATTCAAGATGTGGCGCAGATTTATGCGCAGATAGATAAGTTGCCAGATGCTCAGAAGAGAGAATTGCTGAGAGACAATATTCAAATTCAATTATTTGGTAGCAGCTATGAAGACCCCACTGCTGTGCCAGGAGCCGGTGCTTATACTGATGGCCACAAGATAGTTGTTTATATGGATAGTGGCATGTCTGATGAGGCCTTCCGTCACGAAGTTTTTCACACTTATGATCTGAATTCACCTAATGGTGGTCTTGTCACTAATGATGCAACCTACCAGGGTCTGCTGCAACAAGAATTGAACAATCTCAGCTTGGATCAATTCGATGCCATTAGACCAATCTTGGCTGATAGCCCTAACATTACTTCTAAGTTTGGCAGCACGCCAATTGGTGATATTGCTGCTGAACAGTATGCTGGGCTAACTGGTGACACAAGCAGCTTTGGCCGTAACTTGGTGAACTGGCTACCAAATTCTACTGCTTACCTTAAGCAGCTAACCGAGATTGCCTAAAGACCCTTAGCTGGAGCAATTGCAGGTAGTCGAGGCTACTTACTTCAATCTACTGTCTCTTGCTCATTTACGACCAAATGAGTACGAAAGTGCTCTAGAATCAAGCATCAGCGCCGACAATAGGAAGACTGAACCAGAAAATAGATCCACCATCAGGGTTAGGCGTATAGCCGATTTCGCCACCGTGTTGTTCGATTATTGACCTCGATATAAAGAGTCCAAGGCCAGAGCCTTTGATAAATGTCAAATTGTCAGAGGGTTTAATTTGGCTGAAACGTTGGAATAAATTTTCGATCTCTTCAACGGCAACTCCTGCGCCGTGATCAATTATTGAGCAAAGTAGTCGATCATTCCCATTCAAAGTTTCGCGTTTGATGGCTATGGATATTTTGCTGTTTTCCGGACTGAATTTTATAGCATTTGACAAGAGATTGATAAGAACCTGAGTCACTCTATCGCAATCAAGGCAGAGTTCTATCTCGCTTTCACCGCTGATATCTAGTGCGAATTTTTTCTTTGAGCCTAGACCGGAGATGGCAGAAATTGCCGCGTTTAAAACGACGAGGAAAGAGACTTCCTCTTTGAATAGTTCAAACTTGCCGGATTGCACTTTTTTCATATCTAGAAGGTCGTTAACCAGCCTTACGAGGCGCTCTGAGTTGCGCAGAGCGCTCTGGAACATGGTCGAAACTTTCTCCTGTGATAATTTACCTGACTCAATTAGTTCCAGAGATCCGACTATTGAGGTTAGCGGTGTGCGCAGCTCATGCGAGATGAAAGCATAGAATTCTTCAAATAGATGCTCGGCTTCCTTTCTGGTTGAAATATCAAGAATTGAGCCGTCGATATATTGATTTCTCATGCGTGCATTTAGAATGAACCAGCGAGGCTTTGTTCCACCAGGTAGCTCGAGGCATACCTCGAGCTCGGTAACTTCTCCCTTCTTGCTAAAGTTTTCGAGTACGTGTTTGCTGATGGCTGCATTGGCAGGAGAGAGAGTAATTTCTTTTAGCATGGTTAGCGTAGCTTCCTCGCTTTCCACCCCTAAAAAACGACGCAAGGCGGGGTTGGCACTAATTGTCGTCATGTCACTGTTAAGGCGAAAAATTCCATCGCTAGCTTCTTCAAAGATCTCTCGATATTTTGCTTCAGCAATTTTTACTAGCTTCATCGACCACGCTAGTCGTTCGATCACATAAACGGCTAGGCACATAAGAATGGCTACGAAAATAACATAAAGCCAGAGTCGCCCTGTTTCTGCTGGCTTTGTCGCTTGCTCGTAGGCCAGTAGGTAATTCGCGAAAAGGGAGTCTAAGTATCTTTCTGAGTGATCTGAAAGCAGTCTTGAAAGCACCTCATCAAGCTCACTCTTCTTATCCAGAACTATGCGAATGTGTTTGATGATATAGGGGTTCAATTTTGCTTGTGACAATTGGGAGAGAAGATGCTTCTTAATGTCATTGTCAGGTAAGTTGAAATAGGAGATGGTTTCATAGATTGCCGAGACGTCTGGTTCTGCAATCGTTTCGTTGCGCACAGATTGATTGAGAAAATACATGGAGTTTTTCAGAATTGAGTTTTTCTGCATAAAGATCGATAGATCCCCATCTGCTTGAGCGAGCGTTTTGTCAAGGTCGCTAATGGAGTCTAAAAGAACTTTTTTCTGAGCGGAGTTGAGATAGGAAGGCAGTTTCAGCAACTCAGACTTTCCTTCTCGTAGCAGATTTAGATCTGCTACTAACGGATCGTACGATAACAACCTACCAGTAGTAACCAGCAAAACATCTCTCTGCAATTTAGAGATGCTTTCTCGATAGAACTGCAATCTGGAAATATAGATTAGATGTTCGTTTATTGGGCTTTGCCATTTCGTAGACCATGCCCCCCCGGCTGCAACTGCTATGGCGACGCAAATGCTGATACTGCTAAGGCATCTCAGCCAAGCCTCACTTCTCATGTTTTGGCACCCCGGTTAGGGTCTTTAAGAAAGCAACAATTTTTCTTTGGTCGGCCGCTGGAAGTTCTCTCCCTAGTTGATATTTTGCCATTACTGCAACCGCATCGTCTAAACTGGATGCTGATCCGTCGTGAAAATATGGTGCTGTCAGCTCTGCGTTGCGCAGGCTCGGTACTCTAAATACATATCGATCGGCTTCATTTTTAGTCAACTGAAATCTACCGAGATTGGCCGGTGCATCGTTTTTAAAGTAGTCGTCGAATATACCGAACTTCATAAACATATTGCCGCCCACATTGACACCTTGGTGACAGCTGGCACAACCATACAGTTTAAAAAGTTTGTAGCCCTCAAGTTCTTCTTTAGAAATGGCATTGGTCTTGCCCTTTAAGAATTCATCAAAACGCGAGTTGCTGAGGCAGAGAGATTTTTCGTACTGCACCAGAGCATCGACAATATTGGTTTTGGAAACACCGCTCTTGTATGTCGCAATAAATTGTTCATTGAGCAGTTGATCGGCGGAAAGTTTTTCCTCAAGCTGCTTCCAGTTGCTGCCTAGAGTGTTCTTGTTAACTATCAATTCTTCTGTCTGTTGGTAGAGCGAACCGTACTTGCCTAGCCAAGTAAGTTTGGAGTTTAGGGCAGCATTTAAAACAGTTAGTGAGTTGTAGGTTGTTTTCCGTCCTAACGCACCAGTGGAGTGGCTTAGGCCATCGCTACCGCCGCTTTCGAGTACATGACAGCTAGCGCAAGATACACTATTGTCTGTGGATAGCCTGGGGTCGTAGAAAAGCGACTTGCCCAAGCTTACCTTTGCCTCGTCTAAGCCGTGTGGCGATTCGATTGGCTGAATTGGCTCTCTGTCTAAGATTGAGCGTGAGTCGTTGGTTAGTGGTGCTTCGAAGGTCTCAATGTTGTGACTTTCTGCAACGAGCATATAGAGCCCAACTGTTAGTAAAATGCCAATAATTGCAGGCATAGCTTTAACGGTCCAAGGAAGTTGTTCTTTTGAATTTCTCATCAAAGTTAAATGTCTCGGACCCTGTAGCCGAGTCCCTGAACAGTCTGAATAATAGACGGCTCACCGCTGTTATCTAGTTTCGCTCGTAAGCGCGAAATACACTGACGAACAGCGTCTGGGCTAGCTTCGCTTTCGCATGACCATACTCGATTCAGCAGTTCTTGAGATTTGAAATAGCGCCCCTTGTGTTTGAAGAGAAATTCTAGTAAGGCAAATTCACGCTGAAAGAGCTCGACCTTTTGACCTTTCTTGCGAACCTCCATAGTTCTAAGATCAAGTTCAATGTCTGAAGTTTGTAGTATTTCGGTGGAGGGATTGACTGATCTGCGTAACAGCGCGCGTATTCGAGCGACCAATTCTTGAGCATTAAACGGTTTGGTTACGTAGTCATCAACACCAGCATCGAAGCAAGATATTTTTGAAGCAACATCTAACTTTCCGGTTAGCATTAGTACTGGTGCCTTGCCACCATTTTTTCGATAGTCAGTCAGTAACTCATCACCTTGGGGCGACTCTGGCAAAGTCCAGTCTAATATGACTAGGTCGTACTGATTCAGTTTTAGTAAAAACGAGGCCTGTTGCCCATCATAGGCTACGTCTAGGATATGTTTATCCAATTTGCTTAACATGCTTGAAACGATATTGGCAATTTCTTTGTCGTCATCTACGAGCAAAATTTTTGCCATCTCTAATGCTCCGTACTGGCTTTTCCATGAAGAGAGCTCACAACGGTGTCACAACTGTTGCTATCTAATAGTTTTGTCAAGACCGCTTCGGCGGTAGCAGCTAGGTTGCAAACATAGTCTGAAAATGCGACCCGACAAAGACAGAAGCAGGCTGCCAATTGTACCACTTAATTTTGAGATGACCATGTTCGAAACACAAGAGCAAACCCAGGTGATCAGTCTTATGCTTCCCGTACAGGAGGCTATTTCTGGCGCGAAGACAGTATTTGAAGCAGGCGGCTGCAATTGCGTGCAGGCTGGGCAATGTCTTGTGGCTACCCGAAAAAACACACAAGCACCTGATGTTTACTTCGAGGTTTCTTTTGAATCGCTTGGGCTCAACTCCTGTGAGCTTCGCCTCAAAATTAGCACGGCTAAATCAGTTCGTTCTGAGTTGAACCCGCGGCAAGCGATGTGACGAGAGAGAGTTGACGCTTTAACGCCAGAAAAGAGAATTGCTGAGAGACAATATTCAATTTCAACTGTTTGGTAGCAGCGACGAAGAACCCACTGCTGTGCCAGGAGCCGGTGCTTATCCTGATACCAGTCGTTCTGGTCGTAACCTTGTTAATTGGCTACCAAATTCTACTGCTTACCTTAAGCAGCTAACTGAGATTGCTTAAGCATTATGAGCGAGATATTCCTTGCAGACGGGTGCAAAGAAGAACCTGCTAGTGAGAGGAATAAACGATGTCTGACATTGATTCCAAGGCAATTGATGCGGGAGCCGTAATTGGTGACTGTTACGAAGTGATTGAAGCGCTTCATGTTGGTAAATCGAGCGCTGTATATGCGGATCATCGCAGTGATATTTACTCACTGGGCTGTTCGATGTTTGAGGCTTTGACGGCGCTCCTCCTTTTTCAAGCCAATCGACGGTTGAAGCAATGAGCAGGCATATTAGTGAACAGCCTGTTTTGAAACTTACTGATGGTCCTGATTTTGCTCCAGTGCAAGCAGTTATTTTGCGCTGTCTTGAAAAGAGACAGGAAGATCGATTTCAATCAGCAGCTGAAGTCAAACTCGCACTTGTGGGTCAGCCTTTGAAGACAAAGCCATCCGGGCTTTTGCGTGGCTTATGAGTTTGGGGTAAGTGAACTCACTCGATAGCGTTTTGGCCTGATCGGGTAATAACACCAATGAGTGTCTCGCGAATCACAGGATCATTAGTCTTATCTGCCAACTCTGTTAGCTGTTTTCGCCCTTGTTCTAATAACTGACTCTTGTCGGCAACTAATGGTCTACCCTCGTGCAGCATCACAAAGCAAGCATCTATTTGAGAGCCAATAGTCAATGCGCTGGATGTATGCAGAAAAGCATCAATGCCATCTGGGGCAATCGAGACTGTGAAGCCGTCTTGTTCTTTAGCTATTACGGTACACAAAAGATTTTGTCCAGGCTTGAACATCGGTTTAATTCCTCAATAATTGGCCAGGAAAAGTAAGAGTCTTCTGCGATTCTATCATTTCTCGTTCGTGTAACCGGCCACAACTTGGTCACTTTCGCCATGCTATTAAATGGCTGTGCTGGAGTTTAAGAGCAATGACTGGCGCAGATAGGTTGGTCTCTTTTTGAGGTATTCTTCCGTGGAGCTTGATAAAAACAACGTCGAGAAAATACCACAAAATGAAGTGGTGCTTGCTAATGTGGCCGATACCGCCATTCAAAATCTATTGCGAGATAGCCGGCCAGCTGCCTACACAAGTAAAGCTGAGCTTACAAGTGAAGGCTTGCAAGTTAAGACTTTTGATAAAGACAAGAACCTTGCTGATCTGATCATTGTTAATGGCTCAAATAGCGATTCTATGGGGCCGCTCACCTATACACTTACTGGCGATTACTCAGTCAAACATATAAAAAATGGGCAGACACAAAGTGAGAAAGATCAGTTTGTTTTGAAAAACAGCAATTACGATCACATGATTATGGGCCAGACTGATTTGCATAACGTTAGCCTAATTCGTACTGATGATGCTGGCAATCTGCTGCAAAGCTATGTGCCGGCTCAGACAGAAGCTGTGCTTAAGGACAACGGTGATTTAGAAAGAGCGCCTAACGGTCAGCCATTGCGTGTTACTCATGAAATTGGTGACGATCCAAATCATCGAGCCCTTAGTAATGACAAATTAGAAACAGAATTTGTCTTGCACGACCCAAAACTTGGCGATATCAGTATTAATCGCACCAGGACTACCGAGAGCGGTGGTGAAGCCTTCAACGACCGCATGGTTTTGCGCAGTCTTGATGGTGATGTGAAAGGTATTGTTGAAATGGACGTAAAGTTGAAAGGTGGCTCTGGTAGCAGTGCGACTGAGATTCAGTCTATTGAAACCAGAGCCCGTCCTGTTGTTCTTAAATAGCAGCTAGCGATTTTGTTTTAGTAATTCGTTAAAGCGCAGGTACGATTCCATTGTTGCAGCTTCGCCGCTTGCTCTTGCGTGCTCAAGAGCTGCTTGCTCACCTTTTGTATCTCCAAGTAGATGCCGGACTTCCGCAAGGTTTGTCCACGAACCGTTTGGATTGATGCTCAGTGCTTTCATGTATGCGGCTTCTGCTTCCTTCAGTTGGTTTTGATTCATTAGCTCAGTGCCTAAGTTGTTGAGAGCCATGGTATGGTTTGGATTTATCGCAAGCGCGTTTCTGTACGCAAGCATTGCCTCCTGCGATTTTCGTGCTGACGAACAAAAGCAACCAAGGCCAAACCAAGCCTCAGCATCTTTAATGTCAGTGTGTAGTTGTGCTAGTACCTTGCGCGCATAAGGTCGATTTGCCGGTATTGTTTGGTCAAGAGATGTATGTAGCAACAGTGGCTTGGCGTTAAGCTGAGTTTCTATCTTATTTAGGTCTTCGCTTGGAGTGTTGGTGCATGCTTGCATTACTTTCGTTTTTTGATCTGATTTTGAGTTGTCTTGTTTTGTCGCTTCTTTAGCGCTAGCTTGCAGCACTAGCAAGCTACAAATGACCTGCAATAGTGCGAGTTTGTTTAGATTAGGCATTAAGTTTTGGTCTCCTGTCGAGCTTGTTTGAATAGTTCTTTTCTTTGTCAGTCAGTATTTCCGCTAGTCTCTTTATTGCTGGCTCTCTTGTGACCAGCAATAATTAAGTGCCTGGCTCGTCTGTTAAAGCGCTCGGCTTGCTCTAATTTTGATTTCGATTCATAGTGGCGGGCCATGCATAGCAGTAGCAATAGTAGCGGCGCGTCTTCGCCTACCACTACTCTGGCAATTTCGAGGGCTAGCTTATACTCAGCCTCGACTTTGTCGTAATCTTTATTCTCGGCTGCCTCTGTCATTAGCCGCAGATGTGACTCTATTGATTTGGGTTTCATTTGGTCACCTTCTTTCGACACATATACTTCTCGTTGAATCAGTAGTCTGCTGCTAAGTGTTTTTATCGAGAGCATTTATCATCGTTTTGTAGAAGGCATCTACCCCTGTTTGGATGTCGTTGTCTTTGCCCCACTGATTGGAGACGCTGACGGTTTTTGTTTTGGCGTCGTAGTCTCTCACTGAAAGCACATGGCTAGCGTGTTGGCCATCGGGAAATCCACCCTTGAAGATTGGATCGGCTCCGTTTACTTCGACTAAGAGAGGTGTTCGTTTCTCTTCCTTTGCTAGTTCAATTGCTTTCGCTAGTTCTTCGCTGCTCTCAATTTGTACTCTACCGTCAGTGTCTGCCTTAGTGCCTTTTACAAGGATGGCGCTGTCTTCGCCGGTATGGCGCTTAATTGCTCCGGCAATGTCTTTGCTTGTTAGACCAGGAGATCTAATTGCTTTGTCTGAATCACCAAACGTCATCTCTGAGCCGTCGCGCATCGAGTAGAGCCGTTCTCCGCGGTCATCAGCTGAGCGATCATGCCTTTGTGTATAGAGCATGGAGTTGTGCTCATCTGTTATCCTTTGGGTTATTTCATTTACTAGAATATGATTCAGTACTTGTGTGCCGTAGCAGCGCACTCCATCAACAGGGATGGCCTCAGTCTCTCCGGGAAAATTGCGAATCGGTTGCATACTAGCGGTATCTAGTTTAATTAGTTTGCCATCAGGGGCGGTGTATGAACCAGTCAGTGTACTCTCGGCAATAGCAGCTGCTAATTGCGATGGATGGCCAGTCAATAGCTTCTCTTGCAGAGCTGTGACATTGCATGTGTCATAGATACCCTGGTCCGATTCCGATGGATGAGCTGCTAGATGCATGAAGTTTTGCGCAAGCAGTAGACGGTCTTTGGCGCTTACTTTGCCTCCATCGCTATTGAGAAGCTGATCAACCGACTTGAAAGTTTTCGAGACTTCTTCTGCCGATATTTCGCCTTTCTTTTGTCGTTCTTCGAAGGTCTTCATGTCGGCCCTGAAGGCGGCTTGTTCGTTACTGTTGGTAATTTTTAGAGCAGCATCAAGGGCTAGATTGTCTCTGCTATCTGTTGCTTTGGCCTGGTTTCTGTCGGTTGTTATTGTTAGTGTGTTGTCACTGCCACTTTGCCATTGGCTTTTCTTTTGGCCCTGATTTAGGTCGCTGTAAAGCGAGACTATGTCAAAGTTTGAAGACTGCTTAGTCTCTTCCTGCTGTTGCGAAATGGCACTGTCAAAATGTTTTTGCATTGGCTATTTTTTGTAAGTGAGTGGGGGTGTTCCCATTGACAAAAAATATCCTACGCTTTCTCTGTGGCTAAGTTGTGCCGGTGTAGAGAGTAAGATAATTATTTTCGATCGAGCGAGTTAGCCTTTTCACGGTCTTTTTTCGCCTCGCCATGTTTGCCCCAGGCCTCATAGGCATTGGCTCGCTTGCGGTAGAGGGCGGCTGAGCTTGGTTCTATCTCAATAGCCGCGCTGTAGTCAGCCACTGCGCTATCTGGTCGGCAAAGTGTCAGGCTTGCTTCGGCTCGCTTTGTCAGCGATTTCACATCGAATGGAGTAGCGTTTAGCTTGACGTTAGCATCATGCAGTGAGTGCTTCGTGTCTTTTAGCACCTGCCTTGCTGCATCAGTGGTGAGGCGGTCGGTCAAGGGACGTCCGACAAACATGGTTAGAGCGCAGACGGAGAGCAGAAATATGGGGGAACGCAATAGTGCGCCAACATCAAGGCCGGGGCTCTCTGCTTTTTCCGGTACAGCGTCATAGCGCGTGCCGCAATAGCGACAGGTCGAGAATTCTGTTTGGTCTGTTTTCTTGCAGCGGACGCATTTTTTAGATTTTTGATTTAAATTTTGTGGCATGGTAGTAAGTGCTATTTCTTATAAAAGCAGAACAATACAAGCAGAACGAAGCCAATTAGAAGTAGGGGATAGAATTGCTGAAAAGCAGGGTTGTTGACGACCATTGTGGAGCTCCCTTACGAGTTTCGATGATGCTATATTGTTGAACTTAGTGGCTCAGTGTGTCTGAGTTGTGGTGCCAATGAGAATGTTATGAGTCTTGCTCGACGCCTTTGTGTGGCTATTATTGCGTACTTCTGTGCTCAAATGATCGTGACCAATCAGTTGGTTAGTGCGCGCCCTGTGGAAGGACCCAAGACACGATATTGTAAAGCGGTCTATTCTTTGCTGCGCAAGCAATGGCAGGATAGGCGTGTGTTTGACCAACCGGTTGCGCTAGATCTTAAGGTTGATACTAATGGCGGTATCGACTTAGTGTCTGTTGCTTCTGCTTCGAGCAGTCCGATAAGGGAAAATCTGCTCGGCAGGATGGAAGTCGTGGATGGGCCAAAGGCAGAGTTGAGTAGTGAGGACGCCGGTAGGCAGTTCCTCATTGCCTTGAGGAAATTGCCTTCACCGTCAACTTTTTCTCATCAATCAGTGTGGCTCCGTATTTGCTTGGCTAATTCAGCTACTCAGACGTCTGTCAATTTTAGAGATGTAGACCTAGAGTCTTGGGCCTTAGATACACAGCAGCGCATCAGAAAAGTCTGGTTTCCACCCAAGTGTATTCCACAAGATGAGCCTATGGTGCTCTTCAAAGTTGATCGCAGTGGCCAGCGCTCTGCTGTGCGCTTAGGGCGAAACGGCCGTGAATCTTATGCTGATGAGGCAGCTCTAAAAGCAGTAAACCAGTCTTCACCTTTCAGCGCCTTGCCTGATGGCTCACCTGCTAGTATCGAAATTCGTCAATGCTTCCATTCCAGTGTGTGGGGAGACGGAAGAGGTAAGTTTAGGAACTTTTAGGAAATTGCTTATTTGAAGGCGTCGAATCAGAAATCCAAGGCAAGGATGACTGTACTCGACGCCTTTTCTAATTGCGGTTAGTGGGCTACCCGACTGCTGGTCCGAAACCATTGTTGCTGTTCGCTGTCACGGCCGGCCCGAAGCCATCACCACTATTGGCGGGAGTGACAGCGGGTCCAAAGCCACTGTTGTCGCCGGTTACCACTGGCCCGAAGCCATCACCGCTATTGGCGGGAGTGGCAGCGGGTCCAAAGCCACTGTTGTCGCCGGTTACCACTGGCCCGAAGCCATCACCGCTATTGGCGGGAGTGACAGCGGGTCCAAAGCCACTGTTGTCGCCGGTTACCACTGGTCCAAAGCCATCACCGCTATTGGCGGGAGTGACAGCCGGTCCAAAGCCATCTCCATTTTGAGCTGTTACTAGACGCGGAGTGATTAGTCGTTCCGTTATCTCTTTGAGCGAAAGTCCGGCTGCATCTAATTTAACTCCGATGTCGTAAACTCGGTCCGCTTCTTCTTTGCCGAAACCAAGCTGCGATGAAACTTTCATCCATTCGTCTCTATCAACTTTATCGTTGCCATTGGTATTCGATCTGATTAGTACATCCAGGGCTGTATTAGTTACTAAATCGTGTGTTTGTTTTTCATGATTGCGATCTTTCTTACTGGCAGATTCGCCGTACAGAGAAGCTGTGTCAAACGAAAGGCTATTGTCGGCGCCAACTTTTAGGCTTTTGTCGACTGGTCTTTGCTGGGACATGACTTTGCCGTAGTCTGCCAGCTCTGGTTGTAAGATCGAATTGACGCTTTGTTTGCCGTCACTGATTTTTGCGTTCTCGAGAGATTCTCTGCTCATGCTAGTCTCCATAACAAGTTGACTGCCTGTTAAAGCGCTGTCGTCAACTACGACCAATTGAATTGATCGCATTGCGATGCGTCTTAACGACACTGGGTTTTGAGTTACTTAGTAAGTTGCGGCCGAATGAGAGAATTGTATTGTTCGACTGTGTCTAAGTTGTGGCCGCTATAGTCGCACCTTGTCTAGACACAGTGCGGCCACCAGGCAAAGGGCTAGGTCGAAGAGAAGAACGGGATCTATGCCAAGCATTGTCTTTACCTCTTCTTGCCACCTGTCCTTATACTAAGAGCGACTGGTGTCCAATGTGTGGCAATCTTGATCTAGTTTGACGGAGCTATCCATTGCGCTCAAAAAAGTTGAGTAAGCCTCCTGAAAAGGCGCATGAGAAAATTACAGTTTAAGTGAGTCACATTGGAACAATCTCTTTATTGCATATTACTGTTATTCGACCGGTCTATTATAATTATAGAAAAAACAATGCAGGCGTTGTCGGGGCTTTAACAAAAGATCGTGCACCAACTCAATAATGGCAACAGCGACTAAAAATTACGCATAACATGTTAGTTCCCGTGATCGGCGCCTATTGCTAGGCGCACATCACGGGGGTGTTAAAAATAGAAGTTTAGTTGTGTGTGCCGCAGCGAATGCTCAGCCACTTGCTTGTTTCATCCTTCTGGCAGAGCCAAGCAACGGTGCTGTCTGAGGCTTTTTGCCGGTTTCCTCGGAGACAAGACTCTTCTCCGCAGGCCCAGCCTTCTTGCGTTAGGTCGTTGATGCGGCTGCGGGCCACAAGTTTGGCTTGCTCTACTGTGTGCGCGACGATGGCTGTTTCTGCTGAGCAGAGCTTGGTGCGCTCGCGGAGAAAGAACGGACCATTGTCAGAAAGTGTCTGCCCAGCTAGATTGCCAGTCAGTTTTTGGATCAGACTTTGAGCCTTGTGCATGTGCTTTTGGGCCGAGCGTTGCCAGGTTTTCTGCAGCTTTTGCTTTGAACTCTTGCGCTCTGTGAATTCTTGAAAGAGTTTCCAGTTAATGCCTAGACCTAAGCCGGTGGGGCGCAGCACAACTACGTCGTCGTAATTGCTTGCTATCTCGAATACCTCTAAGAATCCAGAGAGTAGAGCCAGGCGGCCATATAGTCTTGACCCATCTGATACAGAGGCGACATCGCCAGCAATGGCGAGGCCCGCGCCGCCAGCTGGAGTGATGCGACTGTTGTAGATATAGTTGCTCAAGTGCACTTCTATGCAGCCTGGATAGAGTGATTCGATTACACTAATGCGCTCTGGGTTGATAGCAAAGCTTGTGTACACGTTGAACACGGCACTGTCATAGTACTTTTTCATGGTAGTCTCCGAGCAAAGTTCGATAGTTTAGATTTTTTGTGCAAGTAGCAGCGCTCCTAAAAGAGAGCCTCCGCTGACGCAGAGCGACCAGGCTCCAATCAGGGGCCAGGCGAAGTCTTTTGCTACGCTTATAAGTTCAATGCCGAATAGTGACGAGATTGTCGTCAATACCATAGCGCCAAGACAAAGCTGAATGCGCTCGAGAGTAAGGCTCCAGGTCATTATTAGAGCCAAGATACCGGTCCAACTAAAAAATAGAGCTAGTGGCACGTTCTCATCGGTGTCCGGTGAGTCAATCTTTCCAATAACAATAGCGAGCGCAACACCAGCAAGAAACAAGCTGGCTCCTAGCACAGTTAAGGCCTTGTTGCTGTTTACGATCTTCTTGATCATAACGATTCTCCGAGTAAACATTGGTTAGCCCTGTGCCAAACTCATCGGTGAGATTAGCGACAGGACAATATAAGAGTCATCACTTGCAGTGATGACTAGATTCGATTTGGATTGGCTGAGAGTCTTCGCTTCTCTACTGACTACTGGCGTAAAGTCTTTCAGCCGGGAGGGTGATTTCTTTAACGCCTTCATACTGTTTGGTGATCAAATAGGCAGCCGCATACTCATTTGTGCTGACTGAAATCACCTTGTGTATTTTCTTACCGACGAAGTGTATTGCGGTGGCTTCGTCAATGGCATAGCCATTGGCTAGTTCTTGTGATTCGACCATGGCATGGTAGGTTTCTCTCCGGCCAATTTCGCCATCATAGTGAGGGCAGCAGCTGCCTTTGAGAATGCCTAAGCATTTGAGGCTAGTGTAAGACTCAGCGTATGAGTCGGTGAGACAGCTATCGAACCAACAGATGCCACCGGCACTTGACCCAGCTAAGACGATACCGAGTTTCCAGGCCTGGTGCAAAAGTTTGTCGATGCCATATTCGCGCCAAACTGCCAGCATACTTTTGGTGTTACCACCACCGACAAAGATGATGTCTTGGCTTAGCAGCAGAGTTTTGAGGTCAGGCGGTGTTCGGCCGAAGAGATTGAGAAAGGAAAGACTACAGGGCCGCTTTAGCATGTTCCAGCTATGGTAGAAGAAGTCTTCTGAGCTTTTGGCATCGCCGGTGGCCGTGTTGATAACAAGAATGCGTTGAGTTTTTCGCTGGGGCTGCAGGTCGAATAAATATTCAAGTATTCGCTCTTGTCCGCAGCCAGAAGGCACTTTGCTCAGTGACCCGCCAATAGCTACGATTTGACGCTGATTGCTAGGAACGGTTTTAGTTCGAGGGCTATTTTTTAGGTTGTTTGTCATATACGATTCCAGTTTTGCAAGATTTTGATATTAGGACCTGCCCAGGCGACTGTGACTCTTCGAATAACCGAAATAGACAATTAGGCCAAGCAGCATCCAGCCGATAAAACGTATCCAGGTGGTGCTAGGCATGGTGCACATTAGCATAAAGCTCATTAATGCGCCCATAACTGGAACGAAAGGATAGCCAGGACAGCGGAAGCCCCGATGCTGGTCAGGTTCTTTGTGACGCAGCACTATTACTCCAACGCAGACGATGATGAAAGCAAATAGCGTGCCAATACTGGTTAGTTGCGAAAGCTCATCGATTGGTAGTAAGCCAGCCGTGACCGCTACGAAAATACCGCACACCACTATTGACCATGTTGGCGTTTGGAATTTTTGCGACAGTGTACTGAAGATTGGCGTCACCAGGCCATCTTTGCTCATGCGCATGATGATGCGCGATTGGGCAAATAGAGTGACAATTAACACTGAGGTGAGGCCGGCCACTATACCAACCGAAATCAGTGGGCTGGCCCAGGCATAACCGATATGGTTAAGCACTTTGACCATGGGCGCGCCTTCGCCTTCACCACCAAGGGCTGTGTAAGACATTGCTCCGGTCATTATAGCCGCCACCAGTAGATAGAGAATGGTGCAGACAACAAGTGAACCAATCACACCTTTGGGCACGTCCTTTTGTGGATCTTTGCACTCCTCAGCCATGGTTGTCACCGCATCAAAGCCGATAAAGGCAAAGAATACGACACCAGCACCAGTGAGCACGCCGGACCAGCCAAAAGGCAAGAATGGTGTGTAGTTGGCAGGGTCGATGTGGAAGGAGCCAACAGCGATGAAGAAGGCCACGATGGCTAGCTTGACGACGACAAAGATCGAGGTCATACGAGCTGTGTGTTTCACCCCTTTAATTAGCCAATAGGTGAGAAAGACGATAATCAGAATCGCCGGTAAGTTGATGCTGGTTATGCCATTGATACTATTGACTGAGGCTATCGACATCCAGTGTGGCAGATTGACGCCAAAGCCGCGCAGTAGGCTCTGAAAGTAATCACTCCAACCGGAGGCAACAGTGCTGGCTCCTACTGCATATTCGAGCAATAAGTCCCAGCCGATGATCCAGGCGAAAATCTCACCAAGAGTGGCGTAGGCATAGGTGTATGCACTTCCGGCCACAGGAATCATCGAGGCAAACTCGGCATAGGCAAAGCTGACAAAGCCGCAAGCCAGGCTGGCCAGCACGAAGGAAATGATGATACCGGGACCAGCGTTGGCATGTGCGGCAGCTCCGATTAAGACAAAAATGCCGGTGCCGATAATGGCTGCCACCCCAGCGCTTAGAATATCGCGCGAGGTCAGTACACGATTGAGGCGGTGGCCTTCGGCGTTTTCTATATCGCCTTGGGCTTTGATTGATTCTAGTGTTTTGCGCCGCAGTAAATTAGCGAATATTTTTTCCATATTCAGGCCTTGGTTCTTTTAGTTGAAGGAAAGAGGCAGAGCATTTCTCTGCCTCTGCGGATTGTCGTCAGGCCTTTGGGGCAGCCGTAAGTATCTGTTGCAGCCTTTCCAGACGGTCTGCTAGTGTGCCGTAGAGATTTTGGTAGTCTTGTAGGCTCAATCTGATTACTTCGAAGGCTTCTTCTGCTCCATAGACTTCGGGAATCGACACGATTGGCTTCTTAGTTTTACTCTCACCGGCAAAACTGCGCTTATAGCTTAAAAAGTAGTGTTCAAGCCGGTTTACAACAGCTTCTGGTAGCTGACTGATGTCTTCTATCTTGCCAAAGGTCAGGTCGTCTTTGAGCACAGCAATGATTTTGTCATCGGCTTGTTTGTTGTCAATCATGCGCAGTCCACCAATCGGACGAGCTGTAACAAACAAGTCACCATGACTAAAGACCGAATCGGTGATAACACAGATGTCTAGCGGGTCGCCGTCACCAACGATGCCCCGGCGTTTCGTGCGTTTGGAGCAGCGCTCAGCAACAAGTTCACCGCAGTAGGTTTGGGGAATAAACCCATAAAGATTGGGGCAACTTGATGAGTAGAGCAGGGGCCGATCCACGTGTAAGTGGCCTGTAGCTTTGTCTAGCTCCAGTTTCATTCTGTCTGCTGGAACCATTTCTATAAATGCCTTGATCATGCTAGTGCCGACCACATGTGGTGATACTCCATGCCAAGGGTGAGATTTTGGCAGCATAGCTAAGAGCTGCACGAATTCATGCGATACCATTTGGTACCTCCTAGGGTTTACCCCGATTGATTTTTCATGGCTTAATAACCAGTTGGTCTTTTAGTTTGGCAATTGCCGCAGCTAGCTGGATGTCGCTTGTTTCGTTCTGCGGCACTGGCACTGCAATGTCGGGGTCGATGCCCTGTTCGTGAACTTCGTTGCCGTTTGGTGTCAGGTATTTCAGTGCTGTTACGCTCATTAACCCGCCAATAGGCCCTGGTTGAGTCTTGTAGCCAACACCTTTGCCAAAGGTTGTGACACCAACAACAGTGCCGCGTTTGTTATCTTGAAGCGCCGAAATTGTAATTTCAGCTGCGCTAGCAGAAGAGCCGTTGGCTAGGATTACCAGGGGTAGTTTGCGCAAAATTTGCACAGTACCGCTGTTGATGGTTTTGCCTTTGGCAACAATTTGATCCGCTTTTGCTACAGCTATGTGCTTAATAGGGCTGCCTCGCACCAGTGATTGAGTGACAATTTGGCTCTCATCTAAGAACAGAGACGAAAATTTTGTTGCCGCTGGTAGCTCGCCGCCAAGATTGTTTCTCAGGTCGAGCACCATCCCTTTGGTTTGGCCAGCGTCTTGATTCGATAGGTCTTGGAATTTCTCGATGAAGTCGTTGATATAGGCTTCACTGGCAAAGGAAGGCATGCGGATATAAATAATATTGCCAGGTAACAGCTTCGCTTCGACTACTGGCTTAGGTACGGCCGTTAGGGTCAGCTCTACTTCGTAATGACTGCCATCAGTGGCCGAGGTGGCGTTGACTATAAGTTTGTCACCGCTATTGCCCCGCAGCAAGAACTCGACTTGCTCGCGCCGAAGACCGTCCAGTGCCACTTTGTTGAGGCATGTGATAATATCTCGCTCTCTTAGAGCGGTGCCATAGGCGGCGCTGCCATAGTGGATGACGTCAAGCTTGTAGTGGCCTCCGTGGCGATAGAGCATGAGCCCGCCAATTACCTGACCTTGCTTTTGTATTGCCGCCTGCTCGCGCATTTCTTGAGCAGAGACAAAGTTAGTCCATTTGTCGCCACTGGCTTCAGCTAAGAGTTTGAGTGCCAGTTGAATGTCATTGATGGTGCCTACTTTGGTGTCGTAGGTGTGTTCCATGCTTTGCCAGTTTTTCAGGCGGGCAGGGTCGTAGTATTGATCGCGAATGAACTCCCACATGCTGTGATACATGATCTGGTAGCCTTCGGAGGGGGCTTCGCCAGAGAAAGCGGGAGCGGTATGGGCGGGGGCAGTTGCTGTGCAGGTGGTGGGCTGAGCGTTGGTTTGTGATGCCAGGCAAAGGCCTAGAGCTAGTGCAGCAGCAAAATGTAGACGACGCGTTTTGGGCATGGTTGTCTCCATAATGTTGTGAATGGTGGTTGGAATAGGGTGTTTAATAGTGGTTAGTTGTCGTATTCGTCGTTGATTTCGCCGACCAAGCGTTCTAGCAAGTCTTCTAAGGTGATGATGCCGACTGAAACTTTCGTTTCTGGGTCATCCATCACTAGAGCCATGGGCATGCGACGAATTAAGAACCAGTGCAAGAGGCTGCTCGCTCTCACTCCGGCGGTAACTCTCAAGATTGAGCGTTGATGCTCTGCCAGCGTAAAGTCGTGGGCTAAACTTCCGAGTTTGGCTTCCAGTGGCAGACTATTGATTTTCCTTTCAATTACTTCAAACAGGTCTTTGGTTGACAGCAAACCAACTATTTTTGTTCGTTCTCCGGCATAAATCGGCAGACGACTGTGTTTGGAGTCATTGGCTAATTCCAGCACGGCTTTGAATGAGGTGTTCTGTTCTACCATGTCGACTTTGTCGAGCGGTATCATTAGCTCGCCGACGGTTGCATCTTGTAGGTCCAGAGCCTTTTGCAAGACTTCTGTAACTGTGTGATCCAACTCACCTGCCTCAAGACTGCCGTCAATAATCATGGACAGTTCATCGGCCGAGTGTACGGGCTCATGGTTTGCTGTTTTAGTTACGCCAATAGCTCACAGAACAAATTTGGCCAGGCGCGTGAAAATCCAGATCAAGGGAAATGTTATCTGCCGATAAAGCAAGAATGGCCGTGCGAAGAGTAGCAGTAGACGTTCGGGAAATCGCAGGGCGATACCCTTGGGCACTTGTTCACCAAGAACGACATGAAGCAGAGATAAGAAGATGAATGAGAGCGCTAGAGCAAGCCCAGAAAAGAAAGAAGGTGGTATGTAAGAGAGGTCAATTTCTGCTGGTACTAGCAAGGCTGCTCTGCTTAGCAGCTCGTGGATGGCCGGTTCGCCAATCCAACCTAATACCAAACTGGCTAGGGTTATGCCGACTTGCGCACCAGATATGGTTTCATCCATGTCTTGCTGCAAGCGGCTTACTGTTCTGGCCGAGCCTATGCCATTGTCAATTAACTCTTGCACCCGACTGCGCCGCATAGATACCAGGGCGAATTCAAAGGCGACAAAGAGACCGTTAATTGCGACGGCTAGAACAAGAAACAGCAGGAAAAGTAAAAGAGTGTCGGTACTCATAAAGTCCTTTTCAAAACATCAAAGAGAGAAGGCAGTCGCTTGACTGCCTGTGTTGAAGCGCGTCAGGTGGCTGCTATTTCTCACTACCGCTGAAGAGCGTGTACAGAAGGCCAATAGCGCCAGTAGTTAAAAGCACAGTGGTGCTAGCGGCTGCAACATAACCATAGCTTAAGACAGCAATAGTAGTTACAACGAAGGCGACGCCTATCTTAATTGGCACCATGAAAGTAATGCTTCCGGCGGCAATCAGTAACAGTTTGAGAACTTGGTGGCCTGAATCTTTGCCAGCTGTGTGGTTGTAGACTGCGGAGGCAAACAGGCCGATGAAGTTGCCAATCATTGATGTTCCTACGGCCAAAACGATTAGGCCAAGGAATGCGGGAAGTTGTGAAAAGTCGATGTACATAGGAGACTCCGGGTTTGTGAAAGTGAGTGTTTGTGTTATGAGCCTTTCAGTTATGAAGGCTCGTTTGTTTCGCTGTGTTCAGGATTGTTTTTGTCTTTGGTTTTCTTGAAGACGTCTTTTAGTGAAAGGCCATACTCTGGACCTACTTTGCCGTTTTTGATGGCGCGCCAGGCTACTGCTAAGGTAAGTACGGCCACCGCGATTACTAAAACTATTGCTGGATCTAAATTTGCAAACATGGGTTTTCCTCTACTTCCCGTTACCAGTGAACGACAATGTTGATGCCTTCGACTGTGTAAGAGTCGCGCTGATCACCTTCCTGCCGGCTCCAATATTCGAAGGTTGGATTGAATTTGGCACAGGCCTCCCAGACAACTTTTGCCACAGGTCCAAGCCACGCGGCTGTGATTTGTGGCAGCGGCACATGGCTTGGCTTTTCGAAGTCGACTCCAGCTTTGAGTGACATGACTATGGCCCAACTTTTGCCAGAACGAGCTTGGGCTGTGGCCCGTTCTTTTAGTTGCGTCAAAATCGAGGCGGCTTTGTCAGTTATGGCAGACTGGGCAGCCTCTATGCTTTGGCGGATGGCACTAATGGTAGTGTCATCGTTGAGTGTGCTTAGTTTAGCCAGCAAGTCATCGACGTTGCTCCAGTGCAAAACTATGTTGAAGCCTTCAACGGTGTATCCATCCCGTTGATCGCCTTCATAGCGACTCCAGTATTCCAGAGTTGGTTCGAAGACTTGGCATTTTGCATAAACGAGGGCAGCAATTCCGGTTAGCTGTTCTGGGCGCAATATTTTGCCTTTACCTTCATAGTCAGTGCCGTTTTTAAGGCTCATGGCCACACTGAACTGCCGTCCCGAAGCCACGTCAGTTTTTAGTTGCTGCATGGCATTGCGAAAGATTTGTTCGTTCCGTTCTGCCAGCTGACGTTGCGCTGAAGTAATAGCTTCTGCTGTTATTGTTTGTAAATCAGAGACTGTGAATGTAAGCATTAGATTGCTTCTCCTTGAGTGCCAATGGGTGAATCGAGTGGAATCGGGCGGTCTTGATCGTCTACTGATACGAAAACTACTTCTCCTTCGGTTACGGGGATGGATTCGCCGTGCCGTTCAGCTTCTACTTTGACTCTGATGGTGACCGAGGTGCGACCAACTTTGACGACATCGGTCCAGAAAGTGAGGATGTCTCCCACTTTTACTGGTTGTTTGAAAACTACTTCTTTCATGCAGACAGTGACTGTGCGGTGCTGCGTAATAGCACGGGTGGCAACGCTAGCGGCAATGTCAATGTTAGAGAGAATAACGCCTCCGAAAATGCTGCCCCAAGGGTTTGTATCTTTGGGGAACATCACAAGACGGATGGCCGGACATTTGTGTGTACAGTCCATTTTAGATCTCCTGATTTCCAGGTTATAAGAAATGGTCTTTTGGACCAAAGAAAAGACCCTCTGAATGTTTTTCACTCAGAGGGTCGCGAGAGATTTTTGTTAACCAATCAACACCAGAGGGCGGTGTTTATTAGTGGGTTCCGCCGTTTCTAGAATTTTGCGTACTAGCACCCCAGTTTCACCATCACCAAAGAGCAAAAAGGTAAATGCTGTGAGGAAGGGGCCGTCTTCAGACCAGCCAATATGAGCAGCCGCGCGTGTGTCACATTCGCTTTGAATATGCAACAAGATTGCAGCAATGGCGTTGGCTACGGATGGGCTTTTGCAGCACAAAATGCGGTGATCACCGTGGTTACCTTTGTGAATAGTACCCTCGACTTCAAGTACTTCGTCCACAAATTCTGAGGCGTCTTCGATGGTGACCTCCAAGAAGACTAGCTGGTCGTGGTCTCCGATGTTGTGTCTGTCTCGTACTTCATTTCCCCTGATGGTGTAAGCTGTGCCACCAAACTTATGAGCGACGATGTGGATGATGCCTTTTTGATTTTGTTCTTTGGCTTCTGTCAAGAACAGCTTGGCATTTTCATCGAGCTCTACAGCTTTGACGCGCAGCTCCAGCACACGCATTACTCTAGATATAAGCGATGTGGCGAGTACCATGAGAATGAAGAAGGCGGCGATTTTGGGACCATCTGGATGACCAATCATGTTGACGCAGGTGGTATAGAGAAAAACCAGAGCTGTTAAGCCAAATGCTAGGGCTTGCCATTTGTGCTTTTCCCATGAACACCAGGTTGCTGAGATCGAGGCAGAGGTGATAAGCACCAGTACTCCTGTTGCGTAGGCGCCGCCTTGGGCCATAACATCGGCCTTGAAAATGACGGTGACAAGCACAGCAATCGCAGTAAAGACGATAATCACCGGGCGGGAAGCTCTGGCCCAAGAAGGCACCATGCCATATCTAGGCAGATAGTGAGTAACCAGATTAATCAGTCCGGTCATGGCAGAAGCACCAGCGAACCAGAGAATGGCAATGGTCACGGTATCGAATATAGTGCCGAAACCGTGACCTAGCAGGTTGTGACCTAAGACGCTAAGGGCGCGACCTTCGGCGCTACCCCCAGGCATCATTTCTTTGGCCGGAATTAGCAAGGTCGTGGCTACGCTGCTTAAAATCAGAAAGATGCTCATGATTATTGCTGCGGCAGCCAGAAGCTTTTTGGCATTGCGAATTCTTCCCAGGGGGTGGTGATGATTGTCGTTTTGATCGCCTCTGACGAGGGGTATAACTTGTACTCCTGTTTCAAACCCGGAAAGGCCTAGAGCCAGTAAGGGGAAGACCGTGAGACAAGCGAAGAGTATGGCTGACCAGGAGTAGTTATAGTCTCCCAGGAGACGCTGCCACCAGCCGCTTATGAGCTCAGGGTGAAGGTATACTTGATAGAGGCCTGCCGCTACGACGATGGCACTGAGTGACAAGAAAGCCACCACAAGTAGAACAGCAATGCCAATTACTTCGCGTAGGCCTTTGAGAAACAATGCCCCTAAGAGCAGGATCATTATCAAAGCTACCGCTAAGCGATTCTGGGCGAATTGATCCAGAGCAGCGTAGGCCATTAGAGCGAGGCAGCCGATGACAATTAGTTGCCGAGACCGGTCAGCTATCAGGTATGCCAGTGCGGCTACCACGGCCGTAATGACATACCCTTGCACTGTTATTGACTTGTGCATTTCGTGGTTTTCCACAAAGTGGGCTGCTCCGTCTGAAGCTGACAGTGTGATTGTGATCAGGTAGGCGCAGGCGGCAAAACCCAGTAGAACCAAGACGCAGAGTTTTGCTGACCAGCCTGGTAGGCGACTTTCTAGCATGCTGATACTGCCCTGCCCGTGTGGGCTCTCGTTAGCTACGGTGAAGTACACAGGCAGTGCGGCAAACAGAGTAACCAGGGCCAAAACAATCGTTGCCAGCGGGGCCAGTGCTCCAGCTGCGGCAAAAGCAATGGTGGGTTGATAACAGAGGGTTGAGAAGTAATCTACCCCGGTGAGGCAAACGACTCTCCACCATGGGGCTGTGTGTTCTACCTGGTGCTCTTCCTTGTCGCTCCCAGCCATAAACCATTTTTGTACATGTCTTGTTTTAGTCATTTTGCTTTTCCAGTTATTGCCGCTTAGGTGCAGCGGTTAAAAATTGCTATCGCTTACAGCGTTGTAGCGTTAGCGTGACTAGGACGTCTTGTGTCTGACAATGTCACTGAGAGTGAGACCCCGCGCCATGCCTTCCACCCATTCGGCCAAGAACGCTAAGAGCGGAATTTGCGCTCTCACGGCGTAGTTGGTTGCGTCCATGATTGTGCTGTGCTGTTGTCGGGCAGAATCTGACTCCTCTAAGCCGAGAAAATCAGAGATGATTTTCACCAGGGCAATGCTTTCGAGTAGTGGCAACCTGTCTTCATCACCGCTGTGAGCATCAATCATAAAGACTGTGAGGGCTAGCTCTAAGCCAAGCTCAGTCATTGCTTTTACCTCAGTCGGATTGCTGATATTGGCACCGGCTAGCAGGGCGATCATGGCGGTTTTCTCTCCGCTATGAGCTTGCGCTAGACCGGTTAGGGCAAAGATGAGGCCGTTCGGGCTGTCTTCAATGCGCTGCTCCGGTTGATTGATTGTTTCTATGGCTTGGGCCGCTCGATACAAGGCTTTCATGTTCTGGCAGTCAGCCGTGAAAACCATCTGTTCGGGCCGCAAGAAAGTGACTTCGGCAGTTAGTCTTGTTTCGCTATAACTAGTAATTTTTCCGCCATAGGCCAGGTAGCTGCGGCATAGAACATAGAGGGCGAAAGCCGGGTCTAGTTCATCGTCAAAAGCTACGATGCGGTCATGGTCTAAATATTCAATGCGGTGGATGCTCATAAAACCTCCTGCGGGGGTCAAAGTTTTTGAATGTCGAAAGTTGGCAGTGCGGCAATATCTTCGTTAGCTACGCGCTAATGAAAAATGCTGCGGAGTGGTGGGTGTAGATAAGAAGTGTTGTAATGCCAAGAAAAAGAAGTGTGATAGAGATCTTGATATTGGCTTGATCAATTGACCCTTGGCAAGCAGATCTGATTACATATTTCTTTCCACCCACTAGCCTATGTCGCTCGGTTGCTAGTGTCTCTTTGGCTTGGTCGGTAAGTGGTCTTTTATCTGTAATTTCCGTTGATTGCGCTGCGCTAATTGGTGCGCATAGGCCCCTTCAGATGGGCTAAAAACAGGCCGCTTTGTGCCGTGGCTCGTGAGTCGATTTAATCTAAGATAGGCGGCCTTCCGTAATTGCAATTCATAAAGACCACGGCGCCATTGCCAAGAGTGTTGGCGTTCTAGCAGTATGTATGAATCTATTCCATCAATTTTTCAATTAGCTATTAAGCAAGAAGGTTTTCCTACACAAGTCCCGTGCACATTCTCAAGCGCTATCACCCAAATGAATTTGGCAGTGGTGGTTCGCTTCCTTTTGCTTTGGCAAAATTGCTCCGGCTCAGGCATTCAACTTAGGTTGATGCTCAACAACAATCTCACTTAGAGAAACACAAATGGACAACATCTTGCACTACACCGACCCTACTTTGACATTCGTGGCGGCGGTTTGCTTCGTCGTAACCTTTCTTGTTGGCGTCTGGTTGGGCGGCAAATATGGTAAGCAATCAATTTTTCCTGCCCTGGTTGTCTCCTTCGTTGCCTTCTACATTCGTTCAACGGCTTTTCCCTTAAGCTTCGAAGCAATTGCTGCTGTTAGTGCTCTGCACGTTGCGACAGGAGCTCTCACAGCTTTGATCGTAGGGCGCTCCAATCGACCCAAGGCTTAACTCCTTTTGCTATGGAGATCAATAATGGCAGCAACAACTGAAGCTGTTTCAGCTTCTTCCCCCTCCGCTGCATGGCAAAATTTTCCGGCAGTCTTGCCAGAAGATTTCGACTATACAGATTTTGATGTGCATGGCTACATGCAGACTAGTGGTTTTAATGCTGCTGTCGATCAAGCTTTTGCCCCACTTTTTACCGAAATCGAAGAGCAGGCTCAGTTAGTTAGAGCTCGTCTCGAAGCGCTTTGGCTCTCTTCTAGTTAATCAAGTTTAGGAGTAATAAACTATGTCTGAATCTCAATCACAACCAACATTGACTCATCGCAGCGCTCTTGAAGTACAGCAGGGTAAGTATGCTGTCGTTTTAGTATCGGCAACTGCTGAACAATATTCGCAATTGCTGGCCCTGGGTGACACTATCGCTGAAGAGTATGGTATTGCTCCGGCCATGGTACAGCTAACTCCACTTGCGGCCGAAACAGCTGCGACTCCGGTTTCTGGTAGCCATGGCCGCCCTGATCAGGGAATGAGAGTCGGTGTAGTCGCGCAGCAAGCGCAATCAGTAGCAACCATTCGCTATCTGATTACCGTCACCAAGAGTACCGGCAAGCGCTAAAGCGGCTGCCCCGACAAATATATAAGACACGATCATTTAAACAATGGAGGTTCTTACAAAGAACCTCCATTTCATTCGCCAACTATTGCCCAAAAGGCAAAGAGGAATCACATATGTTGATGCCCATTACCGCCCTCCTTCCCATCGTTTTGCTGATGCCCGTGATCTTAGGCATGATCATGGTCAGTCATAATATCTACAAATTTTTTGGTAGTCATCCAGAGCTTGGATTTTCCAGCGAAGGTAAGGCAATTGCTATTGCTGTTTTTACCTTCATTATTTCAGGAGTCATAGTCGCAATACCTTTCTTGGGTATGAGTGGCTTGCTTGAAGTGTTGGCTCTACTTGTCACTTTTGCCTACTTTGTGGTGGCACTGTACTATCTGAAAAAATGGGTGATGCAGGCTATCTATACCACTCATGACGAGCTGACGAAATGTGCGTCGGCTATCACTAGCGTGAGCTTTCAGAAATCTGTTATGGGTTTAACTGCCCTGCTTTTGGCTTCTGGCAAGCGCACGGAGCTGCTCAGCGATGAGCATAAGGAAGAGATTGTTGAGCGTATCAAGCATGCCAGAGCTTTTGATCATCTACCTACTGATGCTCTGGTTGGTTATTTCAATACTTATCTAGGTGACATTGAACATCCAGTGTGCATGTATGCCTGGGAAAGTACCTTGAATAAAGTCAAACAACTGTCTGCCGATCGCTATCAGACTGACATCGCCATGCGTTTGGCAGTGTCGATCGTTGGCGGCAGAAGAGGCCGAAATATAGACCAGACTCGTCTACAGCTAGTGGCTGATGGTCTAGGCCTCGACTCTAGCAAATACACGCACTAAATTCTGTCTGCCCTAACTTCGCTTAGGGCAGGCTTTCTCAAGTAAAAAAACGGAGTATAAGCCCTATGAAAATTCTTTTGATCAATAGAAACAATCAGCTATTAGTGCGACTGTCGCAAGTTTTGATAGCTTCTGGCCACAAAGTTACTCTGGCTATTTCGGTTAATGAGGCCCATGAAAATCTAGGCATGTCGTTTTTGCCCCCTGGAGAAGATTGCTATACCTCCGGCTCCTTTGACTATTTCGATCTGATTATTTGTCCAACTTATGATGTTCATACTTACTGCGGGCGCGAGAGTAATCTCTACCAGATTCTCAATGGTGCAGCAGATCGCAGCCGTGCTGCCTGTGGCATCGCTTCAAAGAAAGAAGAAATTGAAGCAATGAAACTGCATGGATTCAGTAGCTTCGTTTCTCTGGCTGCTCTAAAAGCCCTGACAGAGAGCGACGTTGAGCCATTGCTGGCCCGCCTGGTGGCTGATGCGCGTAGTTCTATTAGTAGTTATTCAAATCGCGACGACGTGCGGCGCAGAAGAGAGTTTCAAGAACAACAACGGCGCGTCAACGAAGCCCGCAATAAGCTAGTGACAGCTGCTTTCGCCGTACCGGAGTTTATGCAAACTGCCGAGCAGAGAACCCTAATTGCTGAATATCAGGCCGAGCGAAGTGATAGCTATCGTGCCTGTTACTAAGTTCAGCAACAACAATCACCAACAACAAACAACTTACAGGTATTCCAATGGAAACACCAAAAACGAGCTTTTTTCAGTTCATCCTCAACATCATATTCTTCATTCCAGTCACCCTAAAAATTAGTGGTGAGTGGCTATGTAAACGCGCCTATAGCACTGGCTCTTGGTCAAGGACGATACCAGTGGCATTGATCGGCGCTGTTCTGGCCTTCCTGGCGGCCTGGCAGACTGCTGATTGGCTAGCATTCAGCTATGGATTAGGCAGTGCCACCTGGTTACTGATTTTCTTGGTGGTAACAACCCTTACCTACACCCACGTCTGGTCAAGCTTGTATTACTTTGTCTTGCGCCATGTCTGGGATTTGTGGGAGAAGCTTTGGCGCGCCTATGAAAAGCTTTGGAAGAACGTTTTGCTACCAGCACTAGAGCAGATTGTCGCTATGGTACAGCGGGCTCCAGGAGCAATGGCACTGTGGAGTCAACTGCAAAATGAATATGGTGGCCGCTCTAAAGGTATTCGCTTTATTGAAACAGTGCTTTATATTGCCCTATTTGCCACGGTTTCTTACTATGGCTATCTGACCTATGCTTGGGTTTTGACACTGGGAGTTAGCTTTGTCGGTTTGCAAGCCTTTGCTGCAGTCGCTGGTTTTATCCTGGCTCTGGGCTTAGTCAGTCTTGTCAGCCCTTTCTTCGATAGCAAAGCCTATCAGGCTGTTGTTGCCTATGGCTTGTTAGGCTCTTGGGCGCTGGTTGAATATGTACCTTTTGTCGCCGCTCAAGCTGAAGTAGTAAAAGTTGCTACTTTCGCCGCTTCTAGTTTGTTCGCTATTACCTACTTGGTGCCAGCGCTGGTAGTTGGCTTGCAGGGAGGTTTTATGAAGAAAGTATTGCACTATTGGAGCCAACTGCTCAACTCTTCTTATGGCGATGAAGACGACAAAGACTACCAACGCTTTTATCAGCATTTGCTCAATATTGGCTTGGCTTTTGCTTTTGCCTGGGTTCTCTATAGCTTAAGCATTGCTACTGGTCTGGCACTTTGGTTGGCATGGTTGATTGCTGTAGTCTCTCTGGTTTATAGCTACACAGAAGGCTTCCAAAAACACTTTGGCCACTCTCAAGCTACCCGCGAGATGGCTATCGCCACCATTTTGGTCGCCTCTTACGGCACCTATCAAACCGCACCCACTACTTCTGCTGCCCTTAATTTTGGCCTGGCGGTAGCTACTTTGCTTAGCACTGGGCTGGTGTTTTATCCCATCTTTTACATTGCCTTTCGCGCTATGACTCGCCCTCTGTCAAGTTCAGTCGGCTATGCTCTAGAGAGTCTGCATGGCAGACTGTCAAGCAAAATTGTGGCTGCATTTGCGGTGTTGGCAGAAAAACGCAAAGAGGCTTTCAACGACAGATCAGAATTTGCCAAGCTTTTCGGTCACTTGCTCAACCTGGTGATTTTGGTGATTGCTCTGTTGCAAGCACTGCCTGTGGTGTCGGCCAAATTGACTAGCAATTTCTACGTCGATGCGGCAATTATTGCCTTTGTCTCAATCAATGGCTTTGTTCTTCTGGGCCGTTTGTTTTCATACTATAGTGCCACTACTTTGGCCTCTGTAGGCGGTTTAGTCACCTTAGCCACGGTTGGTTACTATGTTAATGAATTGAGTGGCAGCTTAACTGCTGCTGTGTTGTTGGGTTTGAGCGCTGCCGGGTTGGTAGGTGGAGTATTTGCACCATTGTTGTACCTGCAATTCTCTAAGTTGTTTACACCTATTACCCCTGCTTTGGCTCCGTTCTTCAATCAGGCCTTCGAAGCTTTGTGGACTGTCTACAAGGCGCTTTGGGCCAGTGTTGCTCGGCAGTTTAGATTCTTGCTAGTTATTCTGCAGCCCGTTTTGGCAGCTATAGCCCGCACCTGGCAAGTTGTCACTGCTCAGATTGCCCGGGTATTTGGAGCTTAGTCTCAGTCTGTAACCGTTTAAATGGCGAGGCAATCAGCTAACTGGCTGGTTGCCCCGCTTCATTCCTTCAAAACACCTGCAATTTTGCGCCAGTCACTAGTCACTTGGCTGGTCTGGTATGAGCGCAATCTTGCGGTGAATACTCACAACAAGAGGCACAATCATGGGAAATAGAGTAGCTACTACAGCACAAATTGATCAATTTCTTTCGTCTGTGGTAAGGCATTACGCTGAAACACAAGTTCTGTCTGAATACGAGCGGGTGGCGTTTGCCAATTTCTTTCAGGCTTTTTTCGATCGCAATATTCTTTTGCTAGCTGGCTTGTTCAAAGTCTATGCCAAAGCACCGGAAGATTGTTTGTTGATTATGGCTGCATTTACTCAGGTATTTGGCAGCATAACCAACAACCACAGTAGCTACTACAGCTATGGTGAAGGTCTATTGCATATTCATGCTCGCACAAAAGACCCCGAGAGAAGACCTCATGTTAGGTCCACTGGTGAAGAGACCCATGCTCTGAATTTGTATCTTGATGAGCGTGCCCCCACTGGCTATAAGCATTGTCTCGATGACCATCTTTTGTCTGCTGGGGCTGGCAATCGTCATAGTGGTGCTGTAGCAGCGGCAGAATCTTTAGAGCAGCTGGTGAGAGCGGTTGAAGAAGGCATCGCCTACCGCATAGCTGATGGTAGAGGAAATCGCTTTGATACCTTCGATTTGAGTGAGAGTTCTGTCAGTCAGCACAAGCACACACGCCAATTTATCAAAGACAAACGCGCTTTTGAAAATGAGTTGGCGCAGGCAAAGTCTTCGAGAAACGCTCTAAGCTATCTTTGCTGGCGCTGGGAAAACCGAGCAAACTTAAAGCGCTTTAGCCTGTAAGGCAGGCTTGGCGCAAACATAAATAGACAAAAGCAAAATACAAATAAATCAATTTATATCCACTGGCAAGGCTGCAATTCCAGTGGTTTTCAATTTGCAGCGCAATACAATTCGAGAATCATAATGACCACAGAAACTAACAATCAAAATAACGAAAATACCGGCCCTGTAACTAATGTTCAGTTGACCAAACCCAATGCCGTTTTAGACATTGCCTCTAGCCCAGTTCCAGCGGCGCCAGCTGCTGAAACCGTATCTGTAAACATCGGTGTTTTCGGCAATATGCAGAAAGTATTGGTTGATGCTAACTCAAATGTTGGTGATGTAGTGAACGCGGCTTCTATTAATGCCTCCGGCTACCAGTTTCGCATGAATGGTGCCCCTGCTGCTTTAGACACTCGGCTACCAGCAGGAGTGTCTAGTTTGACCATTTTGCTGTTGAAACCAGTAAAAGGAAATCGGAGCTGAAATAGGCTGATACGGCTCTTAGTTCGGGGCTGGTAATTTCCTTGAGCTATCCAGAGCATTTTGCTCTGGATGGCTTTTTTTCCTTTAACCCATACATGGTCAAAAAAATGGTAATTCTATTGAAACTAATGACCTATTGGTGGCTCATCCTTATTGTTCTTGTGGCAATTTTGATAGCACTGATACAGGCCAAAGTGATTGCACAAAAGCACAACCGGCGCAAAAAGTACTTCTTTGCCAGTCTCAGCCCGCAACAGTGTCAGAAACTTGATGACGCTGACATAGTCTATGAAGCAGCTAACGTAGCGGGGCAAACCGGCGTTTCTGTCAGATTTCATGACTTTCAGCAAAGTCTGCAAGTGCTAGAAGCACAAGTTCATGAGACCCTGAAAGAGTCGGATGTTCTCTATCGAGTGATTTATTCGATTGTTGCTCCAGAAAGACGGCTTCTATTGAAAAGACTAAGTTTTCGCGGCCACTTTCCCGTTAGAGAAGAACGCATAGCTGCGGTTGTTAGCAATCTTCTTTGGCCCATAGTAAAGCAAGAAATTGTAGTTTATGGCAGCGGATGCGGCGCTCCTGAAGTTGAAGACAACGGCAAGTTTCACCTGTTTTTGGCGCCTGGTATTAATCAAGAAGAATGGCGCTCAACCGTCCCGGCCAGCGTTTGGTCTGTTGCAACTAGAGCAACTCTAAAAGCTCGCGATCCTGACCCTCAGGCTCTACCTTATGTCGATTTCTCAAATAGTTTTAGCCCCTGTCAGTTGCAGGGCAATCAGCTTCATTTCCTTTTTGATGTGCTGGCTACTGCCTGCCGCGATATTGACTGGTTTGAGCGATTGAAGCGCCGTTTTGCTCGCAAGGGTGAAGATCATTACTTGGCACTGTTAGCTAATTGTTTGGCTTGCTTTGTCCGTGAAGTTCGTATAGAGCAAGAGATTCAAGCTTATATCAGCAAGGAAGGGTTGGCCGATTTTTCCGGTCAAGCAATGCAGGCGCTGGGGTTTGACGAAGCTGTACCGACTAGCAAGATACCAGTAAAGATTTCTGGTTTTAGTGACGGTCATCGGCAGATTAGAGGGCAGGCGATTCTGGTTAAGTTGGCCCAACAAGTTCTCGGCTCTTTTTGCCGTACGCAGCTAACTATTGTTAATTGCCGTGGTTCGATTAGTGCGGCGGCTTTGGCTGGTGCAGCAGCAGATGACGATCTGGTGATTAAGTTCTTCAGTGCACCACTGGAAACTAGACGAGTGAAGATGCCTGATTATTATTGGAATTCGCCAGCTCCAATTAAGACAACAGTATTCTCGCCATCGCCATTGGGGGTGCCGATTATTACACCAGAGGGTCATGCCGTTGGTGAGTTGGTCGGTCGAGTTGTTTATGTGTATTCGGAGTTGATTCAGTCAGGCACAAGCGAGGAGGCTTTGCTCTGGGCTAGTTTCCTCATAGAAGCACGTAAGCTGCTCTTGCAACTGAGTGCGCCGGGTGCGCGGGAGGCCGTGCTAGAGGAAATGTTTGCCTGGGAGTGTACCAGACAGTTCAAATTACTTGAGGAAAAGTCACCTCCCTCTATAAATCAGCTTCGCAATGACGCTGAGTCTTTTGCCAGCAGTCTTAGAGCGGCGATTGCCTCACAACGATCTATGCACGAGCAGATGGCAGCTCCCTGGATGGGTTTAGGTGAAGAGTTCGATGCCATTGTGGCTATCCCAAAAATAGTTGACGTCACTGTCAAAGATAACCAGGTAGTGGTGATGACAAAAACTCTCTATTGCAAAGATACACGTAGCAACGTCAATCATATGATTGGTAATTTCAAAATTATCATTCCCGCTGCCAGTTCCGATGGACTGCGCTGGCTCAATCAGGCAACTTTTTCTAGGCCAGGCGGTATGAATGCACCCCATGTAGATGCCGAAGGGAAAGCTTGCTTAGGCAATATGAAAGAGGTGTTTTCAAAGCTTCTGGCAGAGCGCCAATATGCCGCTGCCGTTGAGGCTGCCATTGCCTTTGTTGAAGCTGCCAATACCGATGATACCTGGGGCAAAAATATCGACAGATGGCCTCGTGCCAACTTAATAGGGGGTTAGCCGTGGCTGGATACATCATTAAAGACCCGTCTATTCAAATTTTAGACAAGCTCAATCAAGCTGGTATCGACTGGTTTGAGTGGGAATCACCAGCGATTTTAGTCAATGAAGACATAACACTGATTGGCCGAATTATAGGGGCGAGCAATTTTGAAACTAAGAACACTGAGTGGGAAGATGTTTTCGAGGCCAGCTTCACTTTTGCCGTGAAGGAAGAAGTGACGGTCTCTAGGCCAAGCCTGCCTTACAGTGCTGACTCAGCTCAAGGCCGCTCCCGGGCTAACTACATTAAGTTGGCAGAGGTGCGCTATAAGCATGTTGCCAAAGAGGCGCAGTCAAGCTTTGATGCCGCCCAGAAGAGCTTGGCCACTGCTCTTGTTGCTTACATGCGTGGTGCCAGTCTTACTCAGGTGCACTATGAAAAGCCTGAGATAGATAAGCTCTTGCTGCGCTTCAAAGAACAGTATCGACAGCTTCTGGCTATCCCTCAAGTAGAAGCTGTGCGTTTTTGTCCTGGACAATTATTGATATACACCAGAGCATTGCAGGCGACAGGCTCATTTAGCAATAGTGTGCATGAGCTTGGTAAGTTTTTGATCGTAATCAATATTTCGGAGCCCACTGGTAATTTCTTAGCTTGCTACAACTTAGCCGGAGCCGTCAGTGCTGGTCGGGGAGAGATGCAGGCGCCCTATGTTTATGGCGACGGCAGAATATGTCCTGATGAAATTTTAGAGTCGTTAATTGAGCTAGTGGCTCAGATGGAGTATGCCACTGCTATTGAAGTCGTGCTGCAGTTTCTTGAGACTGCTCACGATGATGCTATGGGCAAGTATTTGCTCCGCTGGCCCCACGCTGCTTCGACTTTCGCGTCGAAGTGAAACCACAATCAAAAACCTACACAGACTTTATGACAGAGCCCGAACAAACAAACCAAGAAAAACAACCTGATCCCACAACTGTTGCTGCAAGAGAGAACGTAGAAGAAACTGTCCGGCCAGTGCGATCGTTTCCTGCTTTTAACGAATCACCGTTTAAAGCCCATGCATTTCAGCCAAGAGCTCAGTTGGTAGCCAGAAACAGGCCTTTGGTGATTCTTACCCCCAAGGCATATCAACAAATGCTTCTGTATGTCGAAATCGCCGACAAAGAAGTGGGCTGGATGGGCGCAGTCACCCGCCTTGAAAACAACCGTTTCTTGATAGAAGAGACTTTTCTTCTTGAGCAAGAAGTTACTGCCGTTGAAACTGAACTTTCGGTAGAAGGCTGTAGCAAGTTGGCCGACGAATTGCTATTGCGGGGTGACGAAGGTTTCGACCTCCTCAATAAAATGCGCTTCTGGGGCCACTCTCACGTGCGTATGGGCACTAGCCCATCCGGTACAGATGAGAGCACTATGCTGCGCTTTCGCGATGAAAATCTCGATTGGTACGTGCGCGGTATTTTTAACAAGCTTGGTAGAGCTGAATTCACAGTCTATTTTTTTGATATCGGCTTTGCTGTGTGCGACGTTAACTGGTGCGTGATTGATTTAGCCACTGGTAACGATCTCACTCCTAAAGGGGGCTCTGCTTTTGCTGGTCAATTTCGTGATTATCGTTATGACCCTAAACCTCTAGTACCCGAGCAGCCAGCTGAATCTGTTGTACCGGCTGATGTTGTCGCCGAACGGGTCCGCAAGTATGAACGTATGGGTTTGTCGCCGTTGCTTGTGCCCAGTGCTGAATTGCGAGCGCAAATCGAAGCTGAATTTTTTGCCAAAGTTCTAGACCGAGTCTATAGCTTCGGCGGTTTCGGTAGCTTGTTCTCGATCTTTTCCGCTTCTGGAGATTCGAAGCCTGCAGCGGGTGAAGCTTCCGCTGAAGAGTTGGAGCTGGCAAGGGCTGGTAAAGAACCAGAGGCGAACTTTCAACAATTTAGTCCGGCACCGTTTCAGTATCGCGCTTCTCCTGAACCGAATGTCGGCGACCAGCCCCAAAAGGCTAAGTCGAGCTGGTGGCCGCAGTGGATGCGAGACATTTGCTCTGATCTTTTCAACTAAGCAGGAATAAATTACCTATGAACAACATTGATACCACTCGTCACGTGGATGTATTTTCACCTGACGCTTTCGGCAAACGTCGCATTGACGTTATTGGCGCCGGTGCCAGCGGCTCGCGCATCGTCTTGGCCCTGGCTAAGCTTGGTCTAGAAAACATACACGTTTTCGATTTTGACGTGGTTGAGGCTCATAACATAGCTAACCAAGTCTTCAGTCAGGTTGATATTGGTCGCCCTAAAGTAGAGGCTTTGCGCGACATAGTGAAAGCTCATACTGGTCTTGAGATAACTATCTATAACGAACGAGTTGATGGCAGCCAGAAGCTGGGTGATGTGGTTTTTCTGCTCACCGATACAATGGCATCGCGCCAAGAAATTTGGAAAAAGGCCATACGCTACAAAGTAGCAACCAAGCTCATGATTGAAACTCGAATGGGGGTTGATCAAGGGCGCGTTTATGTCGTTAATCCTACGCGCAGTGCACAGGTTAAAGGTTGGGAAGAGACACTGTATGACGATGACGTGGCAGAAGTTTCGGCTTGCGGTAGCACCATTTCAGTGGGGCCAACTGCCGAATATCTATCGGGTCTCGCCGTCTGGCAGCTGATTCGCTGGTTGAATATCGAAACCGGAAAAACCAGTGATGGCGTCAGCGATACTCTTGACCACGAAATTCTTTTCTTCTTACGTCCGCCGACCATTCTTACTCGGCAGTTTGATCAATTAATTTAGCTGAACAAGAAGGTTCAACTATAGGCTCATGGGCCTTGCCTGTGAAGGATTTTCCCAATGATGGAAATTGACCAGTCACTTCAACGAGCGTTGAAGATTGCTGATGTAGAAGTTCGGAAATTAGGAAGAGCAGATATTAATCCGCTCTTTCTTCTGGTTGGAATTTTACTTGAGGGTAATAGTGTTAGCGCTAGAATTTTCTTCGAAAACCAGGTTGATGAGCAGCGCTTGCGCCTGGCTCACAACAAGAGGGCCGTCAATGGTCAATTGTACGAGTTTAAGCTCCCAGGACTAACTGCCCTGATGACTGGCGATCTGGTTGAAGCCCTCAACGGCGCCTCCCAGTATTCTAATGAAAAGCAACTAGGCACTCTTTCGACTGAATTTCTAGTGCTTACATTGTTGCGCCAAAATGAGAAGTTGCGAGACGCATTGCTAGTTCATTCTGTAGCTTCCCGGCAGCTTGATGCTATTGAGGCCGACTTAAGTGCTGAGCTAGCAGCACAGACAGAAAATAACTTAGCGGCCAACACTGACACATCCGCTGTCGCTAGAGGCCTTGAACCACTCGATGCTAAAGGTAATTCTGCCGCTGCTTGTGATAGCAAAAGCTGCGGCTCAGCCTTGCAGCGCTTTACCGTAGATCTTACTGCTTTGGCAAAAGCGAACAAGCTCGCTCCCATGATTGGAAGAAGTGCAGAGGTGGCTAGAGTAGTGCAGATTTTGTGTCGTAAAAGCAAGAATAATCCGGTGCTAATTGGTGAGGCTGGTGTCGGCAAAACAGCAATTGTCGAGGGTATCGCCCAGCTAATTGAGAAAGGGCAAGTGCCGGCACGCTTGCGTGGTAAGCGCTTGCTACAGCTTGATTTAACGGGCCTTCTGGCCGGTACTTGTAGCCGTGGTGCCTTTGAAGATCGCTTGCAAAATGTTATTGCCGAAGTGAAGAAAGCCGGAAATATAATTCTCTTTCTTGATGAATTGCATACGCTAGTAGGCGCTGGCGCCGCTAGTGGTTCGATGGATGCAGCTAACGCTCTGAAGCCCAGTCTGGTTCGAGGAGAAATTAGCATCATTGGTGCTACGACAATAAGTGAATATCGCCAAAGTATTGAAAATAAAGATGCTGCTCTGGCTCGGCGTTTCCGCAAAGTGCCAGTTGATCCTCCTTCTGTCGAGCAGACTATTGAGATTTTGCGAGGCTTGAAGGCGGCGTACGAAATTTATCACGGTATCGCAATCGATGACGAAGCGCTTGTCGAGGCCGCCAGGCTTTCGGACCGCTATGTCAGTGAGGGTTTTCAACCAGATAAGGCTATTGATCTGCTTGATGAAACCTGTAGCAGAGTGGTGATACAGGCTGAATTAGCCGTCGCTGAGCCGGTCGCTCGGGTCGTTAAGGCTAGACAGATAGAAGAAGTCATTAGTGTTAACACGGGCATACCAATGTCGGCCCTAGACAGTGATGACTTGGCGCGCTTGATAGATCTTGAAGTTGAATTGCACAAAGTAGTAGTTGCTCAAGAGCAAGCGGTTAGCGCTCTTGCGCGTGCTGTGCGGCGTGGGAGAGCGGGTCTGAAAGATCCCAATCGACCGAACGGTGCTTTCTTGTTTGTCGGCCCCACCGGTGTTGGCAAGACTCAGCTGGCAAAGGCACTGCAACAGTTTCTTTCCAACTCTGATTCTGATTTGATTCGACTAGATATGTCTGAGTATATGGAGCGTCATTCTGTCTCTCGCTTGATTGGCTCGCCCCCAGGCTATGTTGGCTATGGTGAAGGGGGTAAGCTGACCGAGGCTGTGCGACGTAAGCCATACTCTGTAATTTTGCTCGATGAAGTCGAGAAGGCTCACCCTGACGTTTTCAATTTGCTCTTGCAGTTGCTTGACGCCGGTCGTCTTACAGATGGTCAGGGTCGTACCGTTGATTTTAAGAACACGATTGTAATCATGACTTCTAATTTGGGCGCTCGTCTTATTCAAGAGGCTTTGAAGCAAAAGAACGAAATTGATTTGGAAGCCTTGAACGGTGAGATCAAAGAGCTGTTCTCTCCAGAATTGATCAATCGGCTTGATGAAATTGTCTGCTTCAAGCCACTGTCGCTTGAGCAGGTTGGCGCCGTTAGAGATTTGCTTCTGGCACAGTTGGTCAGTCGCTTGCCTAAAGGTATCGGCCTTGAGCTAGATGAAGATGCCAAATTGTTTCTACTGCTCGAGGGCTATGACCTGCAATACGGCGCTAGGCCTATGCGTCGAGCTATTACCAGGCTTTTGGAAGACCCCATTTCTGACTTGATTTTGCTTAAGAAGCTGAACAGCGGCGACACCATCGTTGTCAGTGAGACTAAGCAAGTTTTGAGCCTAGCGATTCGTGCGTCAGCACTATCGTTGCAAAAATAATTTTGAACACTAGAGGTTTTCATATGACAAAACGCTTCAAACTTTTGACCCCTATTGTTGGTGGCCTGGCTTGCAATGCCCGCTGCCCTTTCTGTGTGGCCGGCATGACCCCTGAGAACGGTGTCACCGGTAAGGCGCAGGCGCCAGACCTGAATGCCTTTGCTAAGGTCTGTGCTTTTGCTAAGACCCACCACTGCGATAGCTTGTTGCTCACTTCAAAAGGTGAGCCTACTCTCTGGCCCGAGCAAGTTTTGCAGTACTTAAAAATTCAGCGCGCCTTTGACTTTAAGTCGGTGGAATTGCAAACGAACGGCATTCCCATCGCCGATCGTAAAATTGTGACGAGTCAGCACCTGCGCCAGTGGCGTGAGTATGGCTTGAAATTGATTGCTATTTCGGTTGTTCATTATGATGCTGAGCGCAATAGACAGACCTACCTGCCCCATCGTCAGTCATACATTGACTTGCCTGGGTTGATTGCCCACTTGCATAGTTTCGGCTATGCCGTGCGCCTGGCCGTAGTGATGTTGCGCGGACAAATTGACAGCTCAGCCGAGTTGCAAAAAATGATGGATTTTGCTCGGCGCAATAGAGTGGAGCAGCTCACGATTCGTCCGGTCAACAAGCCTGACTCTAGTCGTGACGATGAAATTACTAGTTTCGTTGCCGCTAACTATTTGCCTGATAGTGCTAAGGCTGAAATTCAAGCATACCTTGAAACTGCTGGCACTTTGGTAGAGCGCCTGCCCTGGGGTGGCAGTGTCTATGACGTTGGTGGCCAGAATGTCTGCTTAACCAACTCGCTGACTAAGGCCGATGAAAATGAAGATGTCGGCCGGCAGCTGATCTTCTTGCCCGATGGCCGGGTCAGTGATGACTGGCAAAAAGAAGGTGTCACGCTAGATGCCTTTGAGCGGGCCCAACAGCATCAATTAAATCAATAAACGGGAGCGACCATGAGAAAGTTTGAAGTAACTGCCTTCGCGCCAATGAAAGCAGTTTATAGCTATCTATTTAGCGATACAAGAGAGGTTTTGAAGCGTGTAGCTCCCTTTGTCCATCCCGCTCTCTTTCGTGTGTCTACAGAGGCCAGCGAGGCCGGTCAGATTCTTTCTAACTTGGTTACGCCGCCCTTAGAAGTTACCGCCACAGATGAGGGCAAGCTTGATTTAGACATGATTCATCGGCCTATCATTGACCGAGTGGTTCAAGCATACTCTCGGACCGTTTCAGGTCTCGAGCACTTTGCTTTCAAGTACCCGGGTCAAGGCAGCTCCGAGGGGATATTTCATCTGCTAGTGCGCTTGCGCACCCAGGGTGTTGCTGCAATTCATGTGCTTAGAGGCGAGTATGAGGGCTACGGAGCGCAGGCTAAGAATTTAGGTATGGAGGTGATTGAGCACGACTATGATGAGGTTCGGCAAGTACCGGAGTTTATAGAGCCGGGCTATTGGTTCATAAGTAATCCCTCGGCTCGTCAAGGCAATATATTGCCTGACCATTTGATAAACGGTCTGCTTGATAATGGGCACCATGTCATTTTAGACCTCGCCTATGTTGGCTTGACTCGCGAGCATGTTTTTGATGTATCTCATCCCAATATTGCTGCCGTAGTAATTTCGTTTAGTAAGCCATACGGTGTTTTTCGCCTGCGTTTGGGCGGATTCATCTTTACCCGTGAAGAGCTGCCGACCTTTTATGGCAGTAAATGGTTTAAAGACTGTGAGCGCCTTTTACAAGCTCTGGCTCTGGCAGAAACAATTGGTCCCAATTACTTCTACTCTCGCTATAAGCCCGTACAAGACGCCATTGTTGCTGCCTTGAACGCTAAGTTTGAATTGGGTCTAGTGGCGAGCGATGTCTTGTTATTGGCTGAGCTTAAGGGAGAAGATGCGGCGCTACTTTCCGATGAGAAGAGGGAACTGATTGCACCTTTTCGCCGTGGTGAAGACTATCGCTTCTGCCTCACCCCATATTTTGAACAGGCCGAAGCCCAAGGCTTTGTGCCTGAGTTTTACGCCCGTACCCAAGGCTCTAACTTTGCTGTTCAGTCGGTTGATGAAAGTGGCGATAAGTGTAAGGAAGAAGACTTTCCTTGTCGTGTCTGGTTGCGACAGCACTACGATGAGCTACCGGTGAATGAATGGGTAGCAGTCAACCTCGATGGGCTAGTGGATCATGACCCTGACCTCTTGAAGCTAGTAGACAAAGTGATTGCTCAAGGCCTGCGAGGAGTTGTGCTCACCTACACATTTACTGCACCAACCGGACTGAAAGTGACTTGGTCGATTGCGGCTCAGTAGAGCTGCTTTCGCTTTTTTCATTAGTCTTTCTTTTCAACTTCTAGGGTTTCAATTATGGACGTTCTTTTACTGGTATTGTTTTTAGGCAGTATTTTTGGCCTAGGCAGAATTCTCCCTTGCGACTGGGCTGGAACATTCACTTCCCGCCGCACCGTCTTCGAGAGTTGGGCTGCTCAGTCTCGACTATACATATTTGGTCTGCCGCTGGTTCTTGCCATTAGTATTACTTTGCTGGGAAAGCTTACAGGCAATGCACAACTGGTCACACAGACGCTTGGCAGTGGTTTCATTGGCTTCATTCTCTTCTCACTGTTCCTCAGCGGTGCTAGGGTGGCTCACGTGCGTCTCAGTATAAAAATGGCCTTCGTCACCTGTGTCTTTGGTCTGATTTTTTCAATTCTCCTTAATTAGGCTTACCTAAATCAGTCAAGTGTTTGCTACCAGGGAAGGTGGCGACTTGCTGATTGTGGAGATGTCTATGGTGAAACCTTCTTTTTTCTTGTCGTTTTAGCTCTTATATGCCGTAGTGCACTACCCCATAATTACTAAAGATTTTTTCTTGTTGCTGATGAACCGACGGACACATCTTCGCCACAAGGAATAGGTATTCTGCTCACCATGAAGCAGCTTCGCCATTGCAGGACCCGAGGTATTGGTGCGGCCTTCATTCTAGAGCCGGGTGAGCGGGAGCGATTAATGTTGCCGATCTACTCTGGATTTTTTCAATAGTTATCCAATTCTGCAGGAGTTTGTCATGCCCCAAGATGTTAGTGAAGTCGCAGAGAAAACAGTCAAGAAAGCAGATCTAACTGAGGGCGCCGATGCAGCATATCAAAACCTCAAGAGCGATCTAGAGGCTACGAGAGCAAAAATGGCTCCAAGCGACTATGCAGCTTATGTAGGAAGGGTCGCGGAAGTATTAAAAGAGAATGGCACCATACCAGCGCTGTCTATCCAGTGGGCTGAGGATGTTCTTAGTGCCACACCAGCAAAAGAGGGTTTAACAAGGCAAGATCTAAACGACCGCCAGCGAAATGCTACAGCTGATAAAGCTCTCGTTCTAGATGGTGCGTTTGCCCGTGGTATTCAGACTAGTTTCGATTTTCTCAAGACTCAAAACATTGATAGAACTCTAGGCTCAAAAGTAGAAAAAGACATAATTACCTCCGCAGATCTCGAGATGTTCAAGCGTAAAGGGGCCGAGCAAGCAGAACATGTGCGGTGGTGGAAGGCGAAACTTTACGAGGCAGATCAAACTCCTGAGTGGCTGCAGCATAGAGCTGCCCCTTGAAATATTCATGGTTGCAGACCTTCCATTCTCCTAAAGAATAAGTGGAGAAATTGTTTGCTATCAATACGCTTGAAGATGATTGTTGTGAGACACTTTGGGCTAATGTTAATGTCCGTATCACTGTGCGTTTTCTTTTTATATGTCTGGTGATTAGTGCTCTAAACTGCGTGGTGGATTGCAGTTAACGCATGGCGTTCTGTAGGCACAGTCTTTGGTAGCATTTGGCAGCAAATTAGTGAATCAGAACGATCAATCTCACAGCTATCAATCTTTAGATAGTCAAGACAGCACTGCGTTTACTAGCGGATCTGTATTGGATCTCACCGATAGTGGTATCACTGCGGCACCACCACAGTTAATGGACGGCAAGCTAAAACCGCTTGATTTGGTTGGTGAGAACTATGAGATTATTTCGCTGCTTGGCGTAGGCGGAATGGGCTATGTTTACCGCGTTCGTCACCGTATTTTGCAGAAGCTTTTTGCCATGAAAACCCTTAGTGCTCAACATGTCACTGAGATTGCCTGGCGCAGGCTGCAGGTCGAAGCGCAGGCCATTGCTCGGATGAATCATCCTAATATCATTGGTATTCATAATCTAGGTTTACACGAAGATCGCCTGCCTTATTATGTTATGGACCTCCTAGATGGCGAGGCCTTGGCTGATCGCCTGAAGCGAGAGAAGACTCTTTCTTTGATGCAGGCACTTCCTCTGTTCATTGAGGTCTGTTCCGGTTTGGCTTATGCCCACAAGAAAGGCATTATTCATCGTGACATTAAGCCGGGCAATATTATTCTGCTAAACCAGCCAGATAGTTCTGGTGCAACCATCAAGATTGTTGATTTCGGCATTGCTAAGTTGTCTGGTGTAAGCGATCCCAATAATCAGCACCTTACCTCAATGGGCGAGGTCTTCGGCAGTCCATATTATATGAGTCCAGAGCAGTGTATCGGCTCTCGTATCGATGCTCGTTCTGATATTTATTCGCTCGGTTGTACCTTGTTTGAGGCGCTGGTTGGTCATCCCCCCTTTAAGGGAGCAAACCCTGTTAGAACGATGATGTTGCATCAGTCGCAGGAAGCGCCAACTTTGAGTAGCGCTTCGGGCAAAGGCTTTCCTGATTCTATTGAAGAGGTTGTGGCTAGTTTATTAGCCAAAGCTCCGATGGACCGCTATCAGAGTCTTGAGAAAGTCGCTGATGACTTGCGTGCAATTGTGGCCGGTCGCGAACCAGAGCGTGCTGCTCTTTTTACCACGCAGAGGCTTGAGATTGAGCCAAGAAAACATCGCAAGCACTCTAGTATTCTCATTCGCTGCGCGGCTGCAACCATCGTTATTTCGACATTGTTGCTCGCCTCGTTAGTGGTCATGCTGGTGCAGCTGAAGCCAAATCGTGCCGTTGGTAAGATTGCGACTGTGCCTTCAAAGAAAGTACTTGTTGCCAGTCAGTCGGCTGCTCATTCAGAAAGCACTTTGACTAGCGTCTCTAGTTCTACTGTGAGCACTAACCACAAGACCCAGCCATTTAGTCGTGTAGTTAAAGATTCAGGCGGTAAGGAGGTCAAGCAGTTTGATTTCCCTGTCGAGGAATTTCTTGGGCGCATACATTTAGGAGCTGCTACCAGTAAGCATTCTGCTGCTCAAGGTACTGTAATATTTCCTGTTGATGCCAAACTGTATTTTGATGCTTCACCTCAGCTAATGGATCGCCTGGAATATTTCAAGCGCTTTCGGCCCGATGACTTGTATGGCGTCTGGTTGTTTCAACAGGCCATGCCTCAGCCGACCAAGAGAGACCCAAGCAGCGAGTTTTCTCTACCTGAGAGTTATGATAGCGATATTGAGAAAGCGCTTGTTTGCATCAGGCACCTTTCCGGCTTGCGCAAGCTTGATCTTAGCTACTGTAGCAATGCTACCGATAAGCAGATAGCAGCAATTGATAAACTTGCCGGGATAACTGAGCTAGCAGTCGGTCACACTCGCATATCAGGTCGTGGTTTAGCCCAGCTTAAATGTCTTAAGCGGCTGAAAGCGCTCGAATATACCGATGGTTCGCAGCTCTCTCTGTTATTAACGGCCCTGGCTGGCTCAGTCGAGCTGAGGAATTTGATGATCAGTAATTCCCATGGACAATCTCTTTCTGCTGAAGATTGTCGCTTGATTGCTACCTGCAAGAATCTGGAACAGCTAGAGATTGCTGGTATCAAGGTAAACCCAGAAGGCCTGAAAGTTCTTGCCCAGTTGCCGAATCTCAAGTGCGTCCATGCAAGGGCCAGTAAATACTGAAGAGCGCTCTACTGCCTGTCTGTACAACTTTGAGAGCGTTTTCCTGAGCTAGTTTCGACGGATATTCCGTCGGTTGTAGTTGCTTCTGGCGGTGACCACCAGTGATCTTTTATCTCCAGCTTTGTATGAAGCTTGGTGTCTCCTGTGGTGCTGCGCCGCTCGCTTAGTCTGCGGCTTTAAGTAGCCTCTATTCTTGTTGTGACCGAACTGTGGCCGTTCTGTGGCGAAAATAATGCTTGCCAAAAATGCACAGCGAATGTATTGTCATAGAGTGAGTTGCATCTGACTTCAACTCAATAAAATTCAAAGTTCCACGGGGGTGGCAGAGTAAGCAGCTGAGGCAACTTGGCTGTTTTATTCTTTCAGGAGTCATATAAAGTAGCCTGTATAGATATCGCGAGTGCAGTATGCCGCAGTTCAAGGGCCAATCTAATGACTCAGCATACAGCCAGGGGCAACCTGATAATGTTTTGCCGGAAACATCTAAAAGATTGTATAGAGAAGCCGAGATGATTGGCTTAGGTGTCGGTCGCGCTCTGGTTGACACTGCTAAGCATCCACTAGATAAGTTGCCTGAGCTTACTACATCGCTAGCCACGGGTTTAGCTCTGGGTGCCGCTAGTCGTTTGGGTGCCCCAGGAAGGTTGGTGGCTGCTGGTGTTGGTACCGCTATGGCTACTAAGTTCGCCTATGATGAATTCACAGGAAAGCGCTGGACTCAGTTTGGTAGTGCGGTGAAAGACACCTGGCACTCCGAAGCTAATTTGGAGCGTAATATCGATATTACTAAAAATAGTCTTGGTTCCTTTATTGTAGATAGCGGTATTGGGGCTGTTGGTATGAAGTTTGGTTCTTTAGCAGCGTCGCGTTTTGCTCCTCCGGCTCAGCTTGTTAAAGGTGCCTTGAACCGGGCTGATTCTGACGGTGGCACAGCTATTCGCAGCCTGCAAAATCGCTGGGAAAACCCAGTAGTGTTGCAGAAACAAGCCGCCGGTAGAATTGAGCTTATCAGCCACACAGAACCAGCTGCTAAGGGGGCTGCCAGTGGTGATTTGATCAGAGTTGCCAAAGCGGCGGATGGAGAGGTTTTGATTGCCGCCATGGATGTTGAGGGGCACGGTCTAAACGCCGCTCGGAAGGCTGTTACTGTTCATGCTGCTATTGATAAAGTGCTTCCTCAAACAGGCAATAAAAGTGCTAGCGACATATTGGCTATGATCGATCAAAAATTAAGTACCAAAGATGAGCTGTCAGTTACAGCGGCTATGCTTAAGTATGATCCGATTACTGGCAAGTTGCAGACCGCTACAGCCAGTTCTGAGTTTGCTTTTGTCGTTCGTTCTAATGGTGTAGTGAAGCAACTTGATGCCGAAGTGGGTGGTTTAGGTTTGGGTACCGACATGTATGGCAGTTTCCCTCGAGGCAATGAAGTTATTAAACTCGGTAAGGGCGATACCGTTGTATTGGCAAGTGATGGTGCTTTCGATCGCTTTGGCTATGGTAAGGTCCAGGCATTTCAGCAGTTTTTAGAGAAGACTGGTCCTAAGCCAGAACAAATTCGCAAGGGTATTCTCAAACAGCCTCAGCCTGAAGCTGGGGCTGACGATATGAGCTTTATTATCTTCCGGCCTATCGAGTAATCGCCCTATAGGCAAAATTTTTTTTGCCTATAGCTGTCTCTTTTGCTTTGATAAAAGCGTTCTGTTTTTGCTTGTATTAGTCGAGTTGTGATTTCTTGCTAGGTCTATTAAGATGAGCCGCAGAAGAGGGTTTTAAGCGAACTGATCCTCGCTATGCTCGCTTTTCGGTGGTATCACTGGTGATTACCCAAAGGTTAAAATTTTCTACCGTTGACAAGAGCACATTAGAGTTCAATAATTAGGTTGGTCTAAGAAGTGAGCACCACATTTGATATCACGCTTTTGCAAGCTTTTGGCTTCGTGCGTGATGCAATTCTGCTGCCAATAGTCAGATCTTGGCACTGCCACTTTGGCTAGTGTCGGTAGATTTGCTCTGATTTGGCTTGGAAATGAGCGAATGAATCTAAACTCTGGAGGAACGGCAAATGCAAAGAAACCATCGTGCAACCAGCCCAAAAGCTCGTTTGATTGATGCCCGGGAAGAGAGTTTTAGCCTACCTAGTAATACAACTGCTTTGAGAAATGCCAGCGATGAAAATATACTGCTCCTAGATTTAGACAATACTCTTACTGATACTCGCCGCTGGTTTGCCGATTTTATTCTTGGAGCTACGGCCGAATTGGCCAGTGCTATGCGGGCGCCGACTAGTTTAATCAATAATCTCTTTGCTGAAGTGGCGACAACTACAACATTGCATGAGTATGGATTTGCCGTTGAAGAGATTGCTTGCCGTTTGAAGTTACATCGCTCACTCTCGTATAAAAAGATAGAGGAGATGTCAGAACAGTTCTGGCAGTCTTTTGCAGCGGCTCATCAAAAGATAGAAGTATATGAAGGTGTGCACGAGACTCTGGCACAGATTCGCAGTCAGCACAAAGACTTGAAAATCGTTGTATTGACTGATTCACCCGAATGGGTAGCACTTGAGCGACTTTCACTGACGGGCCTACTGCCGCTAGTTCACGGCTTAGTGGCGATCCGCACTGAAGATCCGAAATTGCGACAGCGCGGTTATCGCGACTGTATCAAAAGCGCTCGACGACGAATCGAGGCAGCGCAAGAGAAGGTGAATAAGCAACATCTACTGCTCAACATGTCGATTCCGTCTACGTTCGCTAAGCCAAGCTCTGCTGGCATCGAATTGATTGCCAAAAGATTGGGTGTGGTTTCAGGGCAAATTATAATTTGTGGAGATAAAGATAGCAAAGAAGGTCTCGCTGCTGCTCATTGGCGTAAGAAATCACATCTTCATGCAAATTACGATAGACCAATTCATTTTGTTCGTGCCAATTATGGCAATCATGATCTTGATCACTCCCGCTATCTTGAACTGGCATCGCACATTCCTTCTCTTTCTGGCAGCAAAAGCAAAGATATTCCAGCCGTTCCTGTCTTAAGTTCACTCGATCGTTTCGAACAGTTAAATGTCGTGATCGCTGACACTTTAGTGAGCACCAGGCGCAGGCATGCAGTAGCCTGATCGTCGGTTCAAAGACAGTCATATAATCAGAGCAATTTGAAGAGCAAGTGAAATTATCACTTGCTCTTCAACTAGTGGTAAATTATTGCCGATGTGGCAACTTTAGGTCGAATGAGCAGTAGGGGTTGACAGGATTGAGCGGTACTGGCGCTGTTTGGGGGCTCCGTAACAGAGTGCGCGGAATTAGCATTGGTATTTGCTTGGTTCTTGCCATCGGATTTGCTCTGGCCTTCCAATCGAGGTTGAGTTGCGCAGTTGCTCTGATCTACAAAGGTGAAGTGATTCAGCGTTTTCTGCAAAAGCCTGGCATTTCATTTGTCGAGACTCAGTTTATGATTAGGCCAGATTTCCCCTCTGACGTAATTTTTGGAGTTGATCAGGAGTTTATTGAAGGGATCAAGGCACCTCGCTATGTCAAAGGCGGTGACTGGATGTCTTTTATTGGTTTGCAGCGTAATGGTTCTGTTTGGATTGCCGAAGGCACAGCTGAAACTATGCGCGGTATCCCTAGCAAAGATCGCAAATGGAAGATATTGTCTCTTGGTGAAGAGATTAAGCCTGATGTCTGGTATCGCATTAGGTGTTATTGCGATTTCGGCACTAGATCTTATAGCCGCCTTGAAGTGCAAGGACCCGGCCTGCTTAAGAAATTTGACCTGAGTGGCGTCACCTTAGACTATCCCAACTTTATGCCGTTTGATGGACGGGCGATGTCCTATTACACCTATGCCATGCGTAGCCGGACGATGATGAAAGCGGGCGAGAGTGGAGAGCCATTGGTCTATTTTGATGACGTTAAGGGTGGAGTAGTGCTTGATGGGCTAGAGCAGCCTGTTTTTTTCAACGACTTTGAGTCTCAATCAACTATCGATCCTCAGCCCGTGACTGCGCCAGTTATCTTATTAAGTAAATACCAACAGGGTCATTTCTACAAAGAGAGAAATGAGGCCAAGTTCAGAATAGTAGAATTTCCTAATGCCCATTCCGGAAGGCATGTAGGCGTTGCCGATGCCGGACTCTAGCTGCAACTGTCTCTTTAGTGGTGACGCAAGTGGATCGTGTTTTGTAGCTTTCTTAGATGTGAGTATTTGTAAGTGCCCTAAAATAGCGCTTTTCGGACGCCTTATATAAACTAATTCGATAAATGTAGTTGTAAGTAGAACTGCTCTTTTCGTATCGTTCTTGTATTCGTTCAACTTCCTTCTCTCAGAGTTTATAAAGCACACCTGTCAAAATATCAAAGTGCTAATTACAGCTTTTGTCCTCGCCTATTGGCGTTTCGTACAGGCTCTGCTGAGAACCGTGAGTTATTAGTAAGCGAATAAATCTACGAATCATGTCTGTTGTTACTGCCTCTTTCTGGCTAAACAGGCTCTTGATTCATCACAACCCTTTTCGCCCTGTTTCTAGGGCCTTCGCTTTTGGAGCACAATCATGAGTATTACTAAAAATCAAATCTATACAGGCACAGTCACTAAAAAAACCGAGTTCGGTGTTTTGGTCGCCCTTGCCGGTGAACGGCACGTTGGCCTCGTGCACGTATCGCAGTTGACTGGTAACAGTGCCGACTTGCGCAACGCCAGACTTCGTTCGCTTGAGGTCGGTGCTGAGGTTTTTGTTGAAGTGTTGGAAATTAAGAAAGAAGGACGGCTGACAAGACTGTCTCTTAGTGAAAAGACTGTGCACAATGCCCAGGTCATGCAGTACATCCCCTTGAATGAAGAAATCATCGGCGTTGTTACTAGCAAGAAAGAATACGGGGTCTTCATGGAGCTTTCTGGTTGGCATGTTTCGGGTCTGTTGCACGCAATGCGTATGGACGGTGAAACTCGCTATGAGAGAGATTCTATGCTCGACAGTCTTGAAGTTGGCGATCGTTTACCGGTGTTCGTCGTCGAAGTCGAAGTCGTTGATGGCAATCTGAAATTGACATTGAGTCAGTCTAAGCAAGGTGATGATTTTGAGGTGGTTGCCACTGGCACTGATGAAAACGGTGCAGAGGTCGAAATCGATTTGGCAGGATAGGTCTGCTAGTCAAATCAGAGCATGGCTATTTCGGCGACGCTTTTTGTCGCCGAAATTTCCTTTCATCAATGAACACTAGAACAGTTCAGTTCTAGTCACAATTTGGAAGCATCCTATGGAAACCGAAAACAGAACGAGCATTTTTAGCTCGTCTCTTTGGCTCAGTGTATTAGCGCTGGCCAAACCATTCTTTTGTTCCCGCGAAAAATCAGAGGTCACTATTCCGCTGATTGGCTTTAAGTTTGCAGTGCAAACCCGCATAAAAGCATGGACCCTAGTTGTTTTGCTTGTGGCCTTTTTGATTGGCGTGAGCAAAATGAATGCCATGATCAATGGAGCCTATGGTAATTTTCAAAACGCTTTACCTGATGCGGCTAAAGACGGCAGCTTGGCCGATGTTGCCTGGAGTAATCTTTGGATCTTGGCTAAGATTTTTATCTTTGCCGCTCCAGTAGTGGTTTTTTATGCTTGGCTGCGCAGTTTGCTCGGCATTGTTTGGCGGCAGTGGTTGACTGAGGACATTCTCAAACAGTATTTCAGCAACCGCAATTATTACCGCATCGCTAGTTCTTCACTGGTAGAGAACCCGGACGAACGTATCGCTAACGACGTTGATGGCTTTGTTACCGGGGCAGTTACTCTGGTTCTATCTCTGCTTGATGCCATTGTCACTCTCTTTTTCTTTACTCAGATTCTCTGGGGCTTGTCTGTCTCACTGACTGCGATTTCGATTTTATACGCTACTTTTGGTAGCTTGATTTCGATTTGGTTGTCTGTGAAGTTGATTAGCCTAAAATACAATCAAACCCGCTTAGAAGCAGACTATCGCTTTGGTTTGATTAATGTGCGCAACAATGTTGAGCCCATTGCTTTTTACCAGGGTGAACAGGCCGAGTGGAAGCAGCTTTTAAAGCGCTTTCATGCTGCCATTAAAAACAACATGAGTTTGATTGGCTACCAGCGCCAAGTCAGTCTGTTTACCACCTGGTTTGACTACTTTGTGGCAATAGTTCCTTTTGCTGTAATTTTACCTGTCTATTTGCGCGGTGATTTGCAGATTGGTGCTTTTACCCAGGCCAACATGGCCTTTGGGCAGGTGCTAGCAGCTCTTTCGCTGTTCGTCTCGCAAATCGGCACAATCAGTACTTTTGCTGCCAACGTCAAGCGTGTTACTGGTCTCTTGGATGCTGTAAATTCTGAAGACTTGGCTGACAGCGCGGGTCATACTGCTATCGTCACCACTTTTGCTGATAAAATTGCCCTTGATTCAGTAACGGTGAGAACCCCTGATTACAAACGGTTGTTGGTAGAAGGTCTGTCGTTAGAGGTACCAAGCGGCACTGGCATTATTATTAAAGGACCAAGTGGGGTTGGCAAAAGCTCTATTTTGCGTGCTATGGCTGGTCTCTGGCGTGCTGGTGCGGGTACGATAACTCGTCCTCAGCTTGGCTCGGTAATGGGTTCGGTCATGTTCCTTTCTCAAGCTCCATACATGAGTTTGGGTAGTTTACGCGACCAGCTGCTCTATCCTCACGTGCGCAGCGATCTTTCTGACGATGATTTGATTGCCGCTCTTAAACAGGCCAATGTCGGATTCCTCGCTACTCGCTATCCTGGTGGTCTTGATGGCTTTCCTGGTGAAGGCCAGTCTGATGGGGAGCTAAGCGACCAAGCGGTTGTTCGACCTTGGAGTAGTGAACTGTCACCTGGTGAGCAGCAGCGTTTGGCTTTTGCTCGTTTTTTGCTGGCTAAGCCGAAGTATGTTTTCCTCGATGAAGCTACAAGCGCTCTTGGATTGGCTGATGAGGAATTGCTCTATCGCACTCTGCAAGCCAGCGGTGCTACTTACGTTTCGGTTGGCCATCGTCCCTCGTTAGACGCTTTCCATCAACAGTCTCTGACTTTGTTGGGAGAAGGGCGTTGGGAATTGTCTGCTAGCTAATTGCTGGCAGTGTTTGCAACATGTTTATTCTTGCCCCTCGGGGCAAGAGGAGAATTTTATGAACCTCAATTTTTCTGCTTCTACCATAGAAGCGCGCTACGTCGTCTTTGGCGGAGCGCTTATATTAGTCGCTGTCAACCTTTTCAAGATTGGCCTTTTTCTTGGCCTGCTTGCTGTCAGTGTTCCCCTTGCATGGCAGTGGGTACTGTTGCGCTGGAGCAAGACAAATACTCTGTTAAGCTTCGCTCAATCAGAAGACGCAGCTGAATACAGTCGTTCGCAGCTAATAACAATCGCGCTTTGTATGAGTGTTGCTGTTTTGGTGGCACCTGTATTTGTCTTTTTTGGCGAGGCATTCAATGATTTCTTCGGTGCTTTGGCCAATGGTGACATGCTCACCTATTTTATTTTGCGCGCTGGGGTTGTTGAAGAACTCTTGAAGTTCTCGGCTGTTTTCATCGTGGTTAAGTATTTAGCACCTCATTCTGTCGTTCGGCCGGCCGATGGTATTGTGCTGGGCTGCGCTGCTGCGCTGGGTTTTGCTGTCTACGAGAACTTTTTCCACAACCTGTTCTTGTTAGACGCTCAAGGTGGGCTCCAGGCTTTTCTGCTTGGTACTTTTATTCGAGTGCCAATTCATGCTCTCTACGGCGCTATCTGGGGGGCCGCTTTTGGCATTTCTAGATTCTTGCCATCGCCACAACGCTATGTTGTGCTCTGCACTGGTTTGGCTAGTTCGATGTTTGTGCATGGACTTTGGGACACAATGGCTCAGTCGAAAACGCTATTTGTTTTCGCTTTGATGCTGCTGCTCTACGCCTCTCTGTGGTACGGCTGTTTCAAGCTATGGAGCCGGGTCAATGCCATCGAACTTGTTAGAGGAGCGAATCATGAATAAGTTTGGTTTCTACGAGGGCAAACGTCCTCCAACTTCAGTGAGCATAATTGCAGTTGTGTTGCTGGCGTCAATTATCTCTGCCAAGATATTTGGTCTGGTCTCCACCTTACTAATACTCAGTGCCTTGATTACATTGCATGAGTTTGGGCACTGGATAGTTGCTCGTATAGCAGGTATCGATGTACCAGTTTTTTCGGTTGGTTTAGGTAGTGCCAATCAAGTAAAAGTAATGGGACGGGCTTTTGGCACTGAGTTTCAGCTCAGACCTTTTCCTCTGGGTGGCTTTATAAAACCCGAGGATCAGTCTTTTGCTCACGCTTCATTCGCTGGGCGTGCTGCTACTTTAGCAGCGGGTCCGGCGATGAATTTGCTGGTTCCAGTTGTGCTCTTTTTCTTGCTTTTTGTTATGAAAGGCGTACCTGATATTGCTGTTAAAGATGTCTACCTGGCGGACCTCTCTAGCAATGTTTCCACTGCTGCAACTGCCGGTCTGGAGAAAGGTGACATAATTTTGGCTGTCGAGGGCGTAGAAATAGAGAAGCCAGAGCAGGTTGTGCGCCTTATGGACGAACACAAATTGCAGACCGTCAATTTGCTTGTTAACCACCTTGGCCAAACTAAGACGGTCACTCTCGTTCCTAATTCCGAAGGCAAAATTGGCATAGTCTTGGGGGTGCATACTGAGCAAGTATTCAAAGAGGTTAGCACTGGCAGCGCGGTTTTCGAGGCTTTCTCACAGACTGCAAGTCTGACTGAGCAGACTTTAGTTATGTATGGCCAGTTGTTTCAAGGCGAAAATCTCAGCCACGTTAGTAGTGTCGTTGGCATCGTCAGCGAAGGTGGAAAACAGGTGAATAGTGGCTTGGTCGCAAGTGTTTCTTTTGCGGCGATGTTAAGCATCGCCCTTGCGGTACTCAACCTTTTGCCTCTGCCCATTTTAGACGGCGGTCAGCTTGTGCTTTTGGCCTTCGAGAGATATCGAGGACGGCCACTTTCTGCTACTGTGAGCGGCTACTTGGTAGGCGCTACTGTGGTGTTCTTTATCGGCCTGTTCTTTCTGGCACTCTACAACGACTTGCTTGCCATGGTGGGTAGCTTTTGGGCTGTGCCTTTCATGGTCGCTGCCTTTTGTGCGCTCTTCTATTTCTCGTTGCCGTTCTTGGCCCGGTTTAGAGCGTCCAAGTCTTAGCCGCTATTTAAGTTGAACTGTGAGTTGAGCTGACTAAATTCTCAATTCATTCTCTCGTTAACCTGTAATCGACCACGTCGGCGGCTGTCTAAGCCTTACTGCGTGGTCGTTGTTTTGCGCGGATCTCCAAATTTTGGTCTAGCGCAAGGAGGCTTAAAATGAAAATCTATTTTTTTACACTAGGGCTTAGAGATGGTCCTATTGCTCGGCGTATTGCTGCAATCGAGCAGAAATTAGTTTTGCAGTACGCGCAACGCTGTCTTACCAGTGGATTTGTTCCAGTTGCCTTCCTGCCGCTGCAGTTTATCGGCAAGTTGTTGGCTAAGCTCTGGATCTTTATTCAGGTTGGTCGCGTAAAAGTTGTCGGTAGGGAGCATTTAGATAGTGGTGGTCGTTTGGTTTTTTGCTCTAATCACGTCAGCATGTTTGACCCCATTCTTATCTACTCGTTACTGAAATGCTACCCCCGTTATATGACTGCCATTGAAGAAATGTTTGGCCTCGGCGGTCTCAAGGCTGTCTTTATGGGTGCCTGCGGCTCTTTTGCTGTTGATCGCTCTAAGGGCAAGACCGTGATTGAGCCTGCTATAAACGTGCTGCTTGGTGGTGATTCGCTGGTCATTTTTCCTGAAGGGAAAATTGGTAACAATGGCGAGTACAAGCTGGGTTCGGCGATTATTGCCCTTGGTGCGGCAGCGAAGTTACCGCCGCAAGAGCGAGTTGGTATAGTGCCAATTCATCTTTCTTTTAATGGCTATCATTCTGAATCGGCAAAAGGACCTTACGGTTCCATGAAATTTATTTGGCGCCATGGTGTCACTGTGACAGCGGGTGCGCCCATTTGGCTTGATTCTAGTGCAGCGGTTAGCCCTGAGGAGTTGACGGCGATGGTTCGTCATCAGATTGTTGATCAGTTGGCCCCTCGTGACCTTGGTTCAACTGGAAACCTGGTTGCCATCTAACTGAGTCTTGGCTAGCGGAGTACTTTCTTTTGATTATTTGTAGTGACATTAGAGAAGGAGGATGAAGAGCTGCAAGCTTTCTCTTCCTTCTCCGAACTAGCTCCGAACTTGCTCCGAACTAGTAAGAGACTCAGTCTTTTCAATTCAAAATTTTTGAGCAGATTAACTATAGATTACAGTTGGAGCAAGGATTTTTTAAATTAAATAGGAGTAGTGAGTAGCTAGAAGGCCAGCTTGAGCTGGCTTCCTAGCTAGAGATTTGGAGCAGCAACAGTAAGTGAGTGTTGCTGCTTTTTTCGCTACTGCGCTATTCGAGTTTTTCCCTTGCTCTTAAACGGTTGCCGCTTGTGTTCTTGGTTCTGGCATATCTCTTGGTGGCAGATGTCCTAATCTGTATTCGCTGACATACTCAAGAGCTTCTTTGAGAGCCTTGTATGCGCCCTTCCAGTCGCCGCTTTGGCCTTTGCTCTGGGCTTCTTGCAGCGCCTCTTGGGCGAGCCTGAGGTTTTGGTCATATCTCAGTTGACCTACTTCTGAACGGAGAGTGAATTTCTTTTTGACGGTTTCAGACTGAAGCAGTTCTATTTTTTGCTTGGCTGCCTTTTCATAGACCGACACTTGCATGCGGCAATAGCGATTCCACCCAATAGCGCAGAGCTTATAGGCAATGAGTGCTCCAGTCAGAGCCAGAGCAAGAAGTGTGAAATGTGTTGAGGCCAAGCAGTTGGCAATCAAGCCAGGAAGGATGTTAGATTCCATAATTAGTTACCTTTTGAAGTTGTTGCAAATGCGACTCTTAGACCAATCCAACTACCGATTGATGTGAGCAGCGCTATAAGAATGCCCATGCCCAGAGCCTGAGCTGACCCTATTCCGCTGACGCAGGAACCTAGTAGTAAACCAAGTACTGTGCCGCTCAAAAGATAGGGTTTGATTGTTGAATTTGACCAAAAACCTAGTGCTTCAGCCATTGAAATCAAAAGCCTATTGAAGCAAGCCGTTACCGAGCCTATGAATACGGCTGCGACAAGAAGGAAGTGATCGGGCGAATCACCGGATTGATAGAAGGTTGTTATGGTTGTAAGTGTTAAAGCGCAGCAAAGAACAGCGCAGACAAGTGACCAACCGAGTTCGTACATGATTTTAAGCATCAGTGTTCTCCTGATAGCTTTATTGAAAAAGTTGAAAAACTTATTTGAATTTGAGAGGCGCGATTGAAGCTTTGCTAGCAAAGGTCATTCAATCGCCGCACCTGAATTAGATAGAGCATGGCACCGCATAACATTCCGGCCGCACTAGTAACTAGCGCCATGGTGACGCCATACTGCTCGGCTGTCCAGCCCGCGAGAAGAGCCGTAAATGGGGCTAGGCCTAGGGTGCATGTGGTATACACACCCATCAGTTTGCCCCTCGATGAAGGTTCTACGCATTGCTGCATTAAAGAGTTGCCGCCATTCCAATGAATTGAAAGGCAGATACCAGCCACAACAATGGCCGCCATTGAGATTGCCATTGATTGGGAAAATGCCAGAGGCACCAGTGCTAGTGCGAGGATGACGGTGGCTTGTCCAATTCGCCGTCGTCGTCCTTTTTTGTTGCCGCTGTAGGCGATCGAAAGTGATCCGACTAATGCTCCTACGCCTGCTGCCGTAGTGAGGAAGCCATAAGCCACTGATTGTCCGTGCAATAGCTCGGAGGCAATAATTGGCATCAGCACTGTGTATTGCAAGCCGCACGTGGTGACGAAGGCCGCTAGAAATAGTAGTGTGTAAACTCCAGGTCTTTTGAGAATGGCATAAAATTGTGCTTTCGCCTCCGCTGTTGCAATGCGTTTTTCGCTCCCGTTTTTTCGCACTTTTCTGTTTGAGTTCTGCGGTAGGCGCAGCGCGCAAAGGCTGATTAACGCAGCAACAAAGCTCAGGGCGTTTAAGGCAAAGCAGAGCTGCTCTCCGTAGGCCGCTATGATGGCCCCGCCAAGAGCTGGCCCAATCATGCGCGATACGTGAAAACTCGCAGACGATAAACCAATGGCATTGGCAAGGTGGTCTTGATCTTTGATAAGAGTAGGCACCAGCGATTGCCTGGCTGGTACCTCAAAGGCAATGGTGCAGCCCAGTATGATTGAGAGTGCAATAATCAAGCCAAGGCTGCCTTCATTGCTGAACTGCAGATAGCTAAGTAAGAGAGCTTGCAGCATGGCGATGGTATTGCAAGCTAGCAGTATTTTGCGTTTATCGTATCGATCAGCGGCTATGCCTCCGATGAACAGCAGAAAGAGCAAGGGTAGGTTGCCGGCAAATATTACTATTCCAAGGGCGGCGGCTGAGCCGGTTAAGCGATAAACAAGCCAGCTTAGCGCCAGGCCTTGCATCCAGCCGCCTATGCTGGAAATAAACATGCCTACGGTAAAGATGCGAAAGTTTCGCTCTCTAAATGAGCGAAAGGTATCATTGCAGCAACTTTCAACAGACTTCCCTAAGGTCTGTAGCACCGCAATTAGGTAAAGGAACATAGATGTCTCCACTGCAGCGATTTCTGCCAGTCAATGAAATAGAGATCTACACAGGTTTTTTGCCTGTGTAATAAGAGAGCGGGCGGTAGAGCTTGTTATTGTTGGTTTGCTCTCTGATATGTTCGCCCCAGCCAATCATGCGACTGGCGCAGAATGTCGAACTGTAGAGCGTGCGAGGAATGCCAACGTGTTCTAGCACTACTGCTGTCCAGAACTCAACATTAACGCGCAGGGTGCGTACTGGTTTGTTTTCAGCAATGGCTTTAGCTTGTTGCTTTTCAGCTAGAGCTTTTAGAATTGCGGCCTCGGTTGCTTTTGCCAGGTCGATGCGTGGTCCAGCTTGTCTTTCTGCTACCCCTTTCAAAGTCAAGGAGCGCGGATCATCGGTGCGATAAATGCGGTGGCCAAAGCCCATAAAAAGATGCCCTGCTGCCATCTTTTCGCTTACCCAGTGATCGACATTGGCACAATCACCAATGCTGTCGAACATGTCTAAAACCGGTCCTGGTGCACCGCCATGCAGTGGGCCCGATAAAGTGCCAATGGCAGCTGTAAGGGCCGCGCCGATGTCGGCACCGGTTGAAACAGCGACGCGGGCGCTAAATGTTGAAGCGTTCAAACCGTGGTCCATGGTCAAGATCAAGTAGGTTTCTAGGGCGCGTAAATTAGCTTCGGTAGGACGTTTACCGGTGATGCCCCAGAGGTATCTTTCGGCGTATCCACGGTTGCCAAATTTATATTTCGGTTTGCGGCCAGTATGCAGAACTTCCATTATTGCCGGAGTTAGTGCGCATAAAGTGATGATTTCTTCGCTTATTTCTGCCTGGTCGCGCTTCAACCAAGACTTGAAATTGCGGCCGTTGGCAACGGCTGAGAGGCTGCTGCGGAATGCTGACATTGGCTCGCCGCCACGTAGTTTGCGTACCAATTTGACTTCGTCGCTGGTTAAGTGACCTAGCTCTTCAATTTTGAAGCGAAAGTCAGATAACTCACAACAACTGGGCAGGCGACCTTCTCGCAAAACAAACCAGACTTCCTCAAAGGTTCTTGATACAGCCAGTTCCACTGCATTGAAGCCATTGAAAATTAGTTTGCCCTCGGTGCCCATTACTTCACTCAAGGTTGTGTAGCAGGCATAGACGCCCTCTAAACCAGCAGGAAAGGCTGGGCTATTAGTGATAGTTGCATTGTTTTCGTTTGAAGTGCTCATGAGAGTTCTCCATAGTTTTTAGGTGGAAGGACCCGTCTCAATGTGGCAGCTGAGCACGAGTCCTTATTGCCTTCAAGCAATGTGCGGAAGCGTTAGAGCGGCCGAAATGGGAGTGGGAAAAGCGAGAATTTTTTGTTTGTTGAAAGAATGCTCGGTGAAAAGTTGGTGAAGAAAGATAACTTGTCCTAGCACAGCCAGCAAAACAGACTCAAGACGGTCGGCTGGTCTGCCTGGACGCTTTCACTTTCCTTTGCTGAGTCACTTTTAGCTAGCGTTATCAGTGAATTCGATTTTTCGCAGCTCTGGCCTTGAAGTCGGTTGCTCTAAGAGACTAGGCTGAGCTTCCTATATTCCGTCCCCTACTGTTTTGCCTGATAGTTTTTCTTTTAGACAAAACCAAACATTCAAATAATCGTTCAACCAACCATTGAACCACCCAATCATCAACCGCTCAGTACCAGCAGCCTGCTTTATTTAGGTTGCCAGTGGAACAGCCTCAACCAAGGAACAACCATGTTCAAAGTATCAATTATTGGAGCCGGCTTCGTCGGCGCTACCGCTGGTCAGTACATCGCCATGAGAAATTTGGCCGACGTTGTACTGGTCGACATTAACGAAGGCGCTGCTAAGGGTAAAGCATTAGATTTGCTTCAGACCGGGCCGATTACCTCTCACTGTTCAAACCTTTCAGGCGCCAGTGCCTATGAAACCACCGCCGGGTCAGATGTGGTCGTCATAACCGCAGGTATTCCCCGCAAAGAGGGAATGAGCCGCGACGAATTGCTAAAAATCAATGCCGGGATTGTCAGCAGTGCTGCTGAGCAAGCGGTGAAATTTTCACCAAACGCCATTTTTGTGGTTGTCACCAATCCGCTTGATGTGATGACCCAGCTTACTCAACAGGTTACTGGCTTACCGAGCCATCGCGTAATTGGCATGGCCGGTGTACTCGATAGCGGTCGTTTTCAGACCTTTATTGCTGCCGAGCTACAGATTAGCCCGGTAGATGTTAAAGCGATGGTTCTAGGAGGTCACGGCGACCTTATGGTGCCATTATTGCGTCATTCCTCAGTCAATGGCATTCCCGCCGTAGAGTTAATTCCTGAAGCTCGCCTGCAAGAGCTAGCGGTGCGCACTAGAGATGGCGGGGCTGAGATAGTAAGCTATTTGAAGTCTGGCAGTGCCTACTACGCCCCTGGTGCTTCTGTTGCTCAAATGGTAGAAGCAATTCTGCAAGATCAGAAGCGTTTGTTGCCATGCTCAGTTTTAGCCACTGGTCAGTATGGCCTAAACGATGTCTATGTTGGTTTACCAGTTGTGCTTGGTCGCAACGGTGTGGAACGCATAGTCGAATTGCCGTTAGAGAGCTCTGAGTTGGCTGCTCTGCAAAAGTCAGCAGCAGCAATAGCGAAGAATGTGGCAACTATGAATGACCTGATTGGCTGGGGAAAAGCAGAGGTAATCGAGGCTGCAGCTGCGGAGACAGCTGTAGCGGTTTCTGCTGCTGCGCCTTCAGCCGCTGTTGCTGAGTCTAAAGAACCGGTGACAAAGTGAAGAGCAGAGTCGAGAGCCTTAAGATAGCCCGAGAGCAAGAATTTGATCTAGTTGTCGTCGGCGGAGGTATTGTCGGCGCCGGTGTTGCTCAAGCCGCTGCTTGCCTTGGTCTATCGGTTTTGCTGATTGAGAAAGGTGATTTTGCTTCGGGTACATCCAGTCGTACTTCCAACTTAATTCATGGTGGTTTTAGATACCTAGAGCAATTTCAATTCAGACTTACTCGTGAGCTTTGTCATGAACGTGGTTTGCTTGAGCAATTGGCGCCGCATATGATCAAAGACTTTTCTTTCATTTTGCCGGTCAGCAAAGATAGCAAACTACTTGGCCTGAAAGCTGGAATTGGATTGACCATATATGACTTGCTTTCTGCCAACGCTCCTGGTGTGCGCAGGCATCAGCACCTGAGTGTGGCCGAAACACTTAGCTCTGCACCCTCATTAAACGCTTCGCGTCTATCTAGTGGTCTGCGTTTTCATGATTGTATCAGTGACGATAGTCGAGTCGTGATGGCAGTGATCAAGTCGGCCTGCTCTTTTGGTGCCCTTGCTATCAATTATCTAGAGGCTACAGGATTTCAAACCACTGATGGTGATAGCAGAGTAGAAGCCGTTCGCTGTAGAGATGCTCTCAGTGGGGAGGAGATTATTGTTCGTTGTCGTTCGTGCGTAAATGCTACGGGCGTTTGGTCTGATCAGTTATTGAGTCAGATTGACCCGGCTTGGAGACAGCGGGTCAAGCCGGCCAAAGGTACACACATAATGCTGCCAGCAGCCAGTTTTGAGACTAGTACGGCTTTGTTTCTACCCACTGAAGATGGTCGCTATGTCTTTGTTGTGCCTTGGCAAAACGCCTTGATGGTCGGTACAACTGATATTAGTTACGACGGCCCTCTAGACAATCCCGTGGCCACTACAGAAGAGATAGACTACCTGCTTGGAGTGCTCAATTCATATCGCAATAATATCGACAACAAAGGAGTGGTTGAGCCGTTGACTCGGAGCGACGTGGTTGCAACGTGGGCTGGTCTGAGGCCGCTAGTGAGTGACCAGAATGACTATGGTGAACCAGGTCAAACCTCAAATATTTCGCGCGAACATTTGTTGTTCGAAGGTCCAAGCGGCATTATCGGATTGATTGGCGGTAAATTGACCAATTACCGAATGCTTGCTGGTCATGTGATTGATATGGTCTTGGCGCAGCTTACTAGGCGTGACCGGTCATTTAGTACATTGCCCAAGTGTACGACCAGTAAGGTGATGCTGGGTGGTTGGACTGACCATGCTGATTTTCTGGCTACAGCCGATTTGGTAGCAAGGAGAGGACAATTACTGTCTCTGGACCCGCAAACTGTTCAGCATCTGGTCGCTACCTATGGCAAAGATGCGCTGGCGATTATTGAGCTAGTTGAGCAAAATCACGAGCTAGCAGAGCGCATCTGTCTAGATTTCCCCGCAATAATGGCCGAGGTCTCTTACTGCCTCGCTGATGAGATGGTAGTGACCTTAGATGACATGTTATCGAGACGAATTCGTCTTGGCTGTGTCCATCAGCAGCAATGTCTGCAAGCGGCACCGAAAGTTGCCAATTTGATTTGTGCTCTCGGTCATTGGAACGGTTCACGTTCGGCATCTGAAGTCGATCAATTTCGGCGAGGTCTTTTGGCCCAGCTGGCACCGCTGCTTTAACTCTAGCCGAGGAACGCCAAAGAAAACAATTTAGCTGCTCGCAGAAAGGACTCTGCGAGCAACGCTAACTTAAAAAAAAGACTCGCAACTTACTACGCCTAGTAGCAGCCGAGTGGTTGGTTTCTAGGCTGCCACAGTTTGAACACAAATCCGCCACAGAAATGCCCCAAAACCTGCGTAAATACCGGGTTTCGCTTTGCTTTCCTTTTCGTTATTCTTGGCCCACTAGCGAGGAGCAATTAGCAATGCCTATCTTTGAAAACCGCATTCTTTCGAAGGCGCTCTCTGATGATAACCAGCACGAGGCATCCTCTAAACTTTCAACTCAAGCATTTGAATACACTGCTGTGGCCGCACTTGCTGCTACTACTCTGTTAATTGCTTCCAAAGGCCGTGTCTTACCAGAGCTCGCTTTTGCTGGTGAGTCTGCTGTTAAAAGTGGCTTACGCTCCTCACGCGTTCTCGGTAGAGAAGCCCTTGGCTTGGCCGATGACTTAGTTAAACCAATGAAATTGGTTGTTGATGATGTTGCTAAAACCTTGAAGCCAGGCGAAAAGCTCATGGCAAATATCGAACTCGGTGCTCGACCAGGTTGGCAATATGCCAATGGTGCAAAACCGTTAGAAGCGAAGCATCTTGGCTTCACGAGAGGTTGGCCAGTGGAAGGGGTGTCCGTCAACAATGAAGGCGTCAGTCTCTTCACTACAAAAAATCATCACTGGGTAAAGATTGGGCCGTTCGACAAACCAACTGCGGGAACCAATGCTCTCGACGACTTGTTGAATACCTATATCACCAATGTTCGAACTGGTGCTAGCTCTGGTAAAGAGGTTTCATCTATCGTTCTTAAGCGCGATACTGCCAGTGCTTATGGCACCGAATTGACTGGACGGTTAAATCCAATTGAATTTTGGCTATAGAGTTTTCTTGTAAAGCTCAGTTTGAACTTTAGCTTGCAACCAGATATTGTCTTATTGCATAGAAGTCTTTTGACAGGTTTGAAATCGGTCTATTACAGGCAGGTATCTGATCAATAGACTTGGCAATTTAAGGCAGAGTGAAATGACCGTCTCCCGTGCGAAAGTTTTGACCTTTTCCTTTGGGTTGTTGTTGTCGACTGCCTCTCTCCCTGGTATCGCTTGCAATCAGTGCTTGCCAGCCAAGCAAAGTTTGGCGGCAAAGAACTACAAAGAAGCGGCACTTAAGTTCAAGGCCGTAGTTAAGGCTAATCCCGCTTGCATAGATGCCCGTTTGGGTGAGGCTGAGGCTTTGGGGCTTTCTAATAATCATCCCGCGGCGCTTAAAGTGCTAACAGCAATTATTAGCTCTCAGCCCCGTTTGGCAAAAGCTTATGTGTTGCGTGGTATCGAATATGAAAACAGCAAAGAGCCCAACAAGGTAATTCGGGAGGCTAATTCAGCTCTTGCTATCAATCCGAAAATGGCCGAAGCCTATGCCCTTAGGGCAAGAGGCTATTACATGCTGGTTTTTACTTGCTTTGGTCAAGACAAAGATTTGACGAGAAAAGGCTTGGCCGATTTAGACAAAGCGATTCAGTTAGATCCGAAGCTAGCAATCGCTCACTTCAACAAAGGGGTGTGGCTATTCGGTGAAAAAAAGTCAAAGGAAGCAATTGTCAGCTTAACCAAGGCCATCGAGTTGGCTCCATCCGAGTATATTTATTACAATTATCGTGCTATAGCCTATGAAGAAACAGGGCAGGTCGACAAAGCGATAGAAGATCTTAGTGCTTTTATCAAGCTAAAACCTGGTGAGATAAATGGCTTCAGAAGACGCGCCAATGCATATATGCAAAAAGGTGATGGAAAAAGAGCACTAGAAGATCTCAATCATGCCATTGCTATTGCTCCTAAAGATTTCAAACTTAAGCGCAACAGAGGCGACCTATTGATGAAGCTCAAACGATACAAGGAAGCAATCGCTGATTTTAATGTCATTGCCAAAGCTAATTCTATGGACGATGAGGCCTTCAAAAGCTTGGGCGATGCTTACTTTGAGCTTGGTAACTACCAGTGCAGTTTGCAGAACTACAATGAAGCAATTAGTTTGCGCGATGATTCGCAGACTAATTACATGGCTAGAAGCCGTGTTTATCAAAAGCTGGGCAAGAATGCGCAAGCTCAGCTAGATATTCAAAAGGCCAAGAGTTGCTTAGGTTCACCTGAGTCATAGGCTTTTCTACCTGGTCATCTCCTTTGTATGTCAGTCAGTAGCGCTGCTTTGACGACTAGGACAATTTTATTGTTTTTGATGAGACAGTGTGAGGTTTATTGTCGCGCTGGTTCGAATGACTGAGCCAATGAGGCTTTCGCTCTTAGACTGTCATTAGTCTCTGCTAATGTCATTTTCTCGTAGTTGTACCACTGTGGGCGGTGCCACCGCGCTAGTGGTATCACTGCACTCTAGTAATTTGGTTGCCCCAAAATAGCCCCAGTAAAGCGTTCTGATGGTTTCGGGCGCTGCGGTTGACCTGCTTTCTACCTTCTTGTTGTGCTTCTATCTTGATTGCACCCTAAAGAAAGACTCTGATAGTACTAATTATCTCTCTTTTACTTTTTTGCTTTAGGACTACCTAACTACAAATATTTGCCACTGCGGCTGACAAGTAACTTTCTCTTCGACAACTCTGTTGTTTAGAGAATGGCTTGGTTTGCAGTTGGCCCTAGCGTGAATTGAGTCATTGGAGAGATTTTCCATCTAAATTTCAGAGAGCAACTGCGCTCAATGATCTTGTTTCCTTGAGGAGAAAAATATGTGCAACAACTGCGTAATTTGTCATAGAGACATCAGTATGTTTATTGAGCTTGGTGGTCCTGCGGGCTTTCAGGCAACAAGTCCAGACTCTGGTCGTTTTGTCTGTAGCACTAAGTGCAGCGATGCTTATTTCAAGTGTCAAACAAATGAAATGACTGCGATGGCCGCATCTACTTCGCCTGTTTTAGTGTTTTTGCCTAGCGTTTAACCTGACTTCGAAATCAAGTCTTCCATAATTTCACCACACTTCAAAAGAGGTTTTCATGTTTGATTCAATTATTTGCAGGTTTCGACTCCTGTCTGTTTTTACTAGTCGAATACTTCTTGCCTGTGTCTGTCACGTACCTATGAGCCAAAGAGCGCGAAGAATGCTCGGAGTGGTCGTTTGGATAGCTGGAATAGGTCTGGGGATTTGGGTTGGGGATAGACCGTTTGCTTCGGCTGGGGCATGGGCTATGGTTGGATTTTGGGCTGTGACTCTATGGCTTGCGGAGCGCACCTGTATTCGCCAATAGACTCGCTTGGGTTTGTCTAACAGCGACTTACAGTCTTTTGAAACTTCTCTACCAGTTGCCAGATCTCTGGTATGTGAGCAAACAGCGAGAAAATTTATGACAGCAATATTGCTTGTATGTGCCTTGGCATGGCTCCTCCTTTCACCAAGACTGGCCCCTGGCCTATATATGAGGTTTTTACTACGACCAGACAAGAACTGCGGTTCACCAGAGGACAAGCAAAATCTGCATGCCCTTGGCGGTGAAGAAGTCTATTTCTTAAATGGAAAAGGCAAGCTTTTGCGTGGTTTCTATTTCGCCGGTGACCCGGAGAAATCACAGTCACCTTCTTTTGTTCTTTACTCGATGGGGAATGATGGTGATATTGAGAAGCGAGCTTCAATACTGGCTCTATTGCTTAGAACCGGTGTCCCTTTATTCATTTATGAGTATTCCGGATTTGGTAAAAGCCAGGGCAAGCCCACCTTGAAGAATGCAATCGACGACTCGCACGATGCTTTTGATTTTGTCGTTGAGCGCTTCAACAAAAAGTCTGAGGAGATTGTCTTATATGGAGAGTCTCTAGGAGGAGCAATTGCAGCTCGCCTGTTGAGCAAACGTTTTGCTGGTGCATTAATACTCAAGAGTTCCTTCTCTAGTTTGGCTCGCATCAGTCAGGAACTGTGTGTTTGGTTGCGGATTTATCCGTCGATTCTGCTGCCCCTCATGGATACTGGCAGAAAGCTACAGTCAGTGGTTGTGCCTGTTCTGATTATTCATGGCCATCTCGACCGCAAGATTAATTGGTGGCATGCACTGACGCTGTACAACAACTGTACTGCTAACCGGACCTTGCTCTGGCTGCCGAGTAGTCGCCATGCCTTCATGACTGAAGCAGACGAGGTCATATTTTTCAACGGAGTATCTCTGATGTTAGAAGTTGTCTCTAAGGCAACAGCTATGATTCATGCCCATTGTCAGTACTATGACTTGCATGAAGCCGGTGAGATGGGGGAGCCAGCCCTAACTGCTGATCCCGCAGCTAGTCTGCAGCTGGCTATTGAGGACTACAGGCAGGCAGCTGGTTTGCTATCGACTTTTGCTTCCTCGATTGATGGGCCGCAGAAGTATTATAATCTGAGGTGAGCAGCCAGCACTGCTAAAACCTGAGTAAATTTATTGCCTTCGATGCCATTGGTGTCGAGGGCTCATTTTTAAGGAGATTTGAGCGGCGCAGCTAGCGAGCTTTGGTCTCAAATTTTGGAGATTATTATGAACACTCAAATGGCACCACAAGAATTACCACGTCGTCGTCGCCTTGACCCTAGCGTTTTGAGCGATGCAGAGGTGGCTTTTGACGAGTTTTTAGATGCTAATTTCTTTGGCCAGCCTGAGGCCCGCTCACTACTGCGCAAAGCTTATGCCAGTTATCTTAACCCGCTGCGCGACAAGACCAAGCCGATTGCTTTTCTTGTCTTCGCTGGTGAGTCACGCACTGGAAAAACCGAAGGCGCTCGCATGATACCGGCCTTCGTCCACAAAAATCGCTTTGCTTTACTGAAAATCAACTGCAGCGAGTACATGGACAAACACAGTCTGTGGAATCTTAAGGGCTCTCCTCGTGGGCACATTTCTAATCAGGTAACAACTGATGAAAAGTATCATCTTGTGCCTAAAGATGAGAAGCATGGCTATGCTGAATTTATGAACCATAACTTGGAATGGTCTAAACAAGGTTCAGATGTGCCTCTGTCTGTAGTTCTGTTGGACGAATGGGACAAAGCTTGCTTTGAGTTCAACCAACTGTTGTTGCAGGCTATGGATGACGGCCAGATCACTCTTGGTTCAGGCGAAGTCGTTGACTTTCGCAACACCATTTTTGTAGCCGCTTGTAACAGTGGTATGGAAGAGGTAGAGCGGGCAGAGTCTGGTGGTATTGGTTTTACTGCTACTGAGAGTAAGCTCAGTCACGCTGAGGTAAGCAAAGTTGTTGATCGGGTCATTAAAGAGCGTACTCCACCAGAGTTTCGTAACCGCTTGAAAGAGTTGGGTGGTATCGCTGTGTTTCAATCACTGACCGCAGAGATGATGAAGCTTGTTGTTAGACGTGACTTCAAGGACATTCAGGAGTTGATCAATGCTTCGGGCTACTTCTTTAGCCTGTCGGTTACTGAAGCGGCAATTGATGAGGTATTGCGTCAGGCGCTTGCTGGTAAGGGCAACTTGAGTAACGTTAAGTCGTTGATTACTAAGGAGATTCAGATTCCACTGGGTATTGAAGCTACTAAACGCACAATTAAACCAGGCGACTCTGTCATTGTTGATGTTGAGTATCCAGTCGGTGCAGTAACAGCTGAAACAGTTGGCTCTGATGGCGTTGGCAACAAAATCTTCTTCTTTGAGATTGGTGATGCTTTGGGTCAGCCGACAACGGTTTCTGGCTTTGAGTCATTACTGCGCTCACCTGCTGAAGCTGCTGCTAGTCCCACTCCCTCGGATGAAGATTTGACCGATGAAGATCGGCAGATGCTTGCCTCTTTGTTCTCTATTGGCAATAGCAATTTAGTGGGTGCCCGCTCAATGTCGATGCTACTTATGGCGGTTGAAGGTGGTGTGCAAAGAGAGTCGCTTGGTTTTGGTTTCGCCGATCAGCTGAACAAGCTAGGTCTGATGCCGAAGACACCAGCGGCCTTTACAGACTTGCACAATTTGACTCTGCTTTCTGCCATGTCGTTGATTAAGTCGCACGTCGAACTATATCCTGAGTTGGCCCGTAGCTACACGCTAGAAGTGAAGCAAGACAAAAGCTTCATGACTTTGGTGCGGGATTCGCAAGAGATAGTTAGCGAATTAGTTACTCTGCTGGGTGTTCGCATTAAAGATACGAAGATGCACCACGAGTCGCCTTACACATACACCATGGAGGTTGAGGCTCTTCCTCAAGCTATTCTCATGGCACGCACTCGCTTTCCTAAACTAGGCATTAAGGCTGCCTAGTTTTGATGTTCTACCGAGCATCGTTGGCGCTTGAGCGCGCCAACGGTGCAACTGTCATTCACATTGAAAGAGAACTACTATGAAACCAAGACTATATTCATTGAAAAACGGTGTTATTGAGCAAGGTATTGTTGTTAGCGGTACTGGGGCTGCAGATTATGTCCCTGGTCTGGCTCACTCTAGACCTTTTGCAACGCTAGCAGATCTGTTTGCTGTAACGGATGTCAACGGCGTTTATGAAAGAGTCGCTTGTGATATCCGCCTGCTCGATGTTGTGTTTGATCAAGACGTTGTGAGCGAGGAGAAAGACACTGTTTTTCTCTTGGTTCATGGGGTAGGTGAGCAGCGGGATGTCCTTGATTTCGAGCCAACACTCCAGCCAATCCTGCTTGAATCGGCAATTCATGTAGGCTATTTCGCAACCACCTATGTTGCTCTCTATGCCTTAAGACCCAGGACGACTTTCCGCTTGCTCTGTTGGGAGCCACGCCTAGCCTCATATCTGGTTAGCAAAAATGTGCGCGTTACTGATAGCGAAATTATTTGTGAGCCTGTCCGTCAAGTTCGTACTTTTGTCAAATGGCTACGTCGATTAATCGCTTGAGGCGCTTCCTTGGAATAAAGGTGTCTTCCGCTAACTTTGAGAACCTGTCAAATCGTCGACTAGAACAGCTTCGAGTTATATACTCGCAGCTTCGCGTTGACGTGGCTGCAGTGGTGGATGATTTATCATTCCAAACCAGTAATGCTGCCTTTGATTGTAGCGGAAGACTTAAACCGGGGCTTCATCGCCTCTCGATGTCGTCACTGGAGGATATCTACGGACACTCTCAGCAGCGTTTGTGGTTGCTCGAAGGAATGCGCCGAGCGCTTAGTGACTTGAAATTTAACGGCTGTAGGCAAGTATTTATTGGTGGTAGCTTTGTTAGCAAAAAGGGCTGTCCCAACGATTTTGATTTGCTCTATGACCTCAATGGAATGAGTTTGGATGCGTTGCTAGATCAAGCCACGCGTCTCTACCCTCGAAGCGATGTGGAACGACGATTGCAAATAGAGCATTACGGTGGACAAGTGCTACCACTTACTGCTTCGCCAGGACTATCGTACTCGGTAGTTCCTTCGCTTCTTGAATTTATGCTCTACGACGATCGATTTGACGAGTACAAGGGGGTGGTCGCATTGACACCCTAGATTTTAAACACACTGTTGGCAAGATTGAGCTGACAGCCTAAATTTTTGGAGTTATTTATGAACACATTATATCTTTGTCTGCTGGCTGCATTTGGCGCCGGTGTTCTTGGCTTTATTATGGCCTATATAAATCACCGCAAAGACTATGCTAATACTGATAATGGTGCTAGTCCTTTCTCCGATGATGATTTTATTTCTTGCGCGGCTAGTGCATTTTTTGGACTGTGGTTTAGTGGCTATATTGGTTTAAATGCAGGCTTTGGTGAGTTTACGATCACTGTCAAGTATGTAGGGCTAATTGCAGCAGTTGCAGCCACTGTTTTTGGCGTGGTACTGTCTCGCAAGCATGGTCGCGCCAAGCGAGCTGCTGCCAACTGGTTCAAAGCCATTGATGCTGCTGCCGGCCCAAGCAGTGATGAGCCCAAGGGGGTGACTATTGATGTGCCTTGCTTACCTGAGGTGACTACTGCCGCCGAGGTCGATGCCATCAATGAAGTCAACGTTGCACCTAGCTCGACTATGCCTGATTCAATGTTTCCACGGGCACGATTTTATTACAGGTTGGCTAAGAGCAGCCCAGAGGGTCAAAAGGGTGCTAAAGCCACTGTACTGATAGCATCTGGAGCTTACTTGAGAAGCATTCAGAGTGCTGTCGCTTTAGCTGATCTTCTTCGCAAACAGCTTGCCGATGCCGGTATCAAGTTTATTGATTCTGGTAATGACGGTGCTGAAATCGAGTTTGGTGATAGTGAATACGACAAGTATATGATGCGCGTTTTGCTTCATATCGAAATCGAGCATTTGTGCCCGGCGGAAGCAAGAGTCGCGCTAGAGAATGCAGGCTTTTGCGAAGATTAGCCCGTTCGATTTTAGTGCAGGCACAAGAACAATAAAAGCTACTTTTTTCGAGGTATTTGTATGCGTGAAGATATGAAATTTGTTGTTTTGGATCGACCGCGTTTGAATCATGATTTTCGTATTTGCAAAGGTGAGCGAAGGAAGCTACAGTGCGACTGGGAGACCCTTCCGCAGCGTGAGTCAATGAAAGTGCACTGGCATTTTCATCGTCGCTACAAGGCTCAGCGCTTAGTTGGCAGAGAAGACCGTCGCAAACAGTTCAACGACCACCTATCACCGTTGAGACGCTTTCTCAAAACCCGACTGGGTAGCGACTGGAATGATCTCAATTCGGAGATTCGGCAAGAAGCCAGCACTCGAACAGTGTTGGGTTTTCACTTGATGCACCATTTCTGGCGTATGATTCGCCGAAATGTTTTTGTAGTAGATGGTGTTGTGTTTAGTAATCGCTGTCAGCAGCTTAGTTCTGGCAGTTTCTACATTGACCCAACAAGCAACAAGCTGTGCTGCATTGACAGTTAATTTTCAACCTCGCCAGAGGCACACTAAGTGACCGCCTCTGGCTTCATTCGTTCGTTCATTCGTTCATTCATTTGAGGAAATATTCATGAAATCTACAATTAAAAGAAATGCTGAGATCCTAATATTTTTGGCTGTGCTGCTGCTTTTGGCCGGCGCTGTGTGGGCTCTTTTTGGCGACAATCTGCTGGCTGCTTTTTCGGTAGCGGCATTTGGTGGCGCCCTCCTTGCTTTGGTCGGTACAACAGAGGCTGAGCTTCTCGACGATGTCTTCACGTTGACCATGGATTCACTTAAGTTCAAGCCTGAGTAAGTCTTTGCGACTGACTGCTTCTCAGCCGACGCTCAACATCAACTTAAACACGAGGTATAAAATGAACCATTCACTGATCATCCTAAGCATCATTTGCATTCTTGCTAGTTGCGGAGTTTCCTGGCTGGCATTTCGCTTTCCTATAGGCGGATCACCGTCAACGCCATTGCCAGACCGCAAGGCTTCACCAATTGTGGTGACAGTCTTCGGCATCGTATGGGGCGGTATATTGGGGTTTCTCTTTTGTGGGCCATGGGCAGCTGGAGAACTGCCACTTTATATGGTTGGTACCATATGTGTCACCATAGCCGGTGGCTTTGTTGGCAACCATCAGTATGGCAAGAGTCTGGCTCTTTGAGGCTAACCTGAAAGCGCGCTGCCTGAGCGCTTTTGGGGCTAGTTCCTGTTGTTTGGAAGAAGCGCAACGCTTTAGATGAGAAAGCGATGAGCCCGGTGCTGGAAGCAGAGGCAATTGCTTTGGCTGCCGAGGCTTAATACTTTGACTTAACCCTTTTGAGGCAAGGATGCCTTTTTTTTACCAGCAAATTAAACGACCGGTCTACTTTGAGAGAGCTGGGTTTTGGTCGCCACGCGGCTTTATTGTCACGTAATTCGCGCTGTTGTCTGAAGTAGGCTAATTCTGTCCGGTCTGGGTGAGACAGTTTGAGGCTTTCTGTTCTCTGGGTCTTGAGATAGCCTATATACCAGTGTTTTCAGGGTTCGGGCTTAAATGAGCCTGTGCTAATCTGCGTTTCTTCGTATTATCACCACTCATGGTGCCGGCAGGCTGCTGCCATTTATTTTGGGGTACTAGCCCAAAAACCGCGCAGTAAAGGCCTTTAGCTACTTCCCTGTGCAGCGTTTGGGCCAGCGCAGTTGTCCTATTTTCTCTTGCTCTGCATAGTACGTCTTTGATAACACTAGATATCTCTCTATTCTCTTTCGCGCAGCAAGGTACTTTAAACCTTTAACAACAGCCAATAAGGCCTATGTACAAATTTTTCGATGCAACTATGTTGCTTCGAGGATGGTCTTGTCTGGTTTTGTTTGCTGTGAAGAGCTAATTGCAGAGGTAATCCAAAACAACCTAACTTAGAAAAGGAAACAGTTATGAAAAACATAAATGCACAAGCAATTCACAATCGCCAACTCGCAGCTCAAAAAGCAGCCGTCATCGCTAGACTCCACACACTCTTTGCCCAAGGTGGTGCGCATGTTGAACCGCTTTCGGCCTTGCTGGAAGTTAAACTTGGCGGCACACGTGTCGGTTATCACCATGTTGATTGTGCGTTAATCACCAGCGATCAGAAGACATATTACTTCTGCTTTGGATACAACCGAGTCAAAGAAGCCGAACACCCTTTCTTCATTTTGCTCAAAGACAACTGGTTTGACGGCAGCAAGTTGATTGCTCATGACGATTGGTTTTACCAATCTCTCTCTGAAGTTATGAACATTCAGGGTGGCTTTCTCGGCCAGGGCATAACCGTCGCCATTCGCAACGTGCAAGTCGACAAAGCTGCTTGATTTAGGCTTGCGACAATTGGCCACTGCGGTATTGTGGTGGCATAACCAGACGCTGTGTTTGACAGGGCGTTTTGAATGCAGTGTCTACCCTTGGGAAAATTGATGACGATCAAGAATATTAGAGCTAGTATCAGCAACCAGGAGTTTCCAGCTAAGAAAGAGGCTGTTTTGACTAAACTCAAAGCACTCTTTGCCAAGGCAGATGCTGATTTAGCGGTAGTATCTGCTACGGTCAAGCTCAGTCGTCGTATCGGTGAAGTGGTTAAAGTTGTGGGCGCCTATCAGGTTGACTGCATGGTCAGCACTGCTGATGGCAAGTCATACTATTTCACCTTTGGCTACGACCGTCGTCAGGAAGTGGAGAATCCGTTCTTCATCTGGCTGAACGACAGTTGGTTTGATGGAATAGAACTAATTGCCCAGGAACGTGCCCTTTATTTAGCGTTATCACAGGCGATGGGACATCAAGGTCGGTTTGACGATCAGGGTATTGGTTTGAAAGTTAGTCAGTTGCAGCCCGGTTTGGCCGCCTGACAAAAGTCATAGAACAATTACCAGCGCGGGATTGCGTTGGTTTTCAATTTTCGTTAGCTGAAGGCGCAAGGAGGTCGCCGTCAGCTAATTTGTGAGGAAAGAATATGAGTGAAAATGAAAATAATGGCACGGCATTGCCGGTTGAGCCAGGTGGTTCAAGCTGGAAAACGATTTTGTCTTTGGTTGTTGTCGTACTGCTCTTAGGTGCGGTTTACGCTACTACCACGCCTGAGTTTGCCGTTCTGCAGGCGCACTATGCTGTCAAGTCGAAATCTGTAAGTACCTTTGAGCGCGCCGTCGATGTCGACAGTGTTGCTCAAAATCTTGTTAGAGACATGGTTTCTACGCCTGTTTCTAACGCCCTTGGTGGTGGTGCCTTTGGTAACTGGGTGGCAAGCACGTTAGCTTCACTCTTTCAGTCAAACCTTGAAGCGGCAATTAAGAGCGAAATTCGCGATTCGGTAGCCGCTGGTTCGCTGGCTGATGATGTTCAAAACAGTGCCGGCCAGAGTGTTGGCTATAGCACTAACTTAGACGCCTTGAGTAAACAGTTGGGCTTTGATCGCTATCACTACACCGGTATCGAATATTTTGCTAGAGAAGCTGTGGGCTCGAACTGGCTATTGACTCTCAACTTTCAGGACGACAAAGAGCACTACATCGGCGTTAAGGTTGAACTGGCAAGGGCTGATGGAGATTGGTTTTGGAAGATTATTCGCATAAGTAATTTTTCCGATGTCTCCGTTGAATTGCTCAAGATTAAAACCAATGAGGTTAAAGATAGCCTTTAGCCCAAATCCACAAAGGGCACCACTTTTAGCAGTGGGGGCCGAATCTATTCAAAAAATTTTGGAGACTAGCTATGAACAATCAAACTACACTCACTCAGCCAGTTAAAGGCGTGATTAGAGCTAAGCTGAATGAAGGCTTTGGCCTTCGTTTGCCTAACAATGAAACCTGCTTCGTACCAATAGGACAGCTTGCTGGTTATTCTGGCGACGAACGGTTTCAGCGCTATGACGCCTTGAATATTGGCGATGTTATGGAAGTAATTGTTGGAACAGCTTCGAGAAGGCCGATTGCTAGCGAAATCAAAGCGTTGGAATACAACGCCGAGATGGGGCTGGCGCAGGGAGCTGTAGTTGAGTTTTTTGTAGTGAGCTCGTCCGAACTCGGCGTTGCCGTTCGTCTTTTGGCACCTGCTTGCGCCAAAGGTGTGTCCGCCTTTATCCACAGCAGTCGTCTGAGCGCAGAGAATTTTGAGCTCTTGGCTCGTGATAGCAACCAATGCGCAGAAGAGCGGGTGGGTCATGTTGCCACAGTGGCGAGTATTCGGCGCAATGAGAAGAAACGGTTAAGCATAAAGCTGACTGTTAAGTAAAACCTTGTAGAAACCTGCCTTGGCTGCCTGTTTAGGTAGTCAACGAATCAACTTATCTAGAGAGAAATTAAGATGAAAACTATCATTTCATTAAACAACGGTCGTTCAAAAGTTCTGCATGGTCGCTTCGGTGGCTACGAGAAAGGCAGATGCAGAGAAGATCTTTTCCCTTCGCGCCGCCAGATCATTGAGCAAGAACTGGCTGCCGTGACCGCTTTAGAAATTGCTGAGTGCCAAGGTAGTTTGCCGGAGTTGCAAGGCCTTGAGTTTCATCCCCACGACCTTGGTCTGCCTAACTTGTCCTTAGTGCGCGCTCGTCTGGCTGAAGGTGACTTCCGCTCTGGCATTACTGAAGTGCTACAAGGTGCTCTTGGTGTTTCTCAGTTTCGTACCAATCGCATTCATTTTGAAGTGCCTGGTCATAACCGCAATAGTCGTGGCAAGCGTCTGGTGCTTCAACTGAAGCTGGACGAAGGTGGTGCGATTACTGCTGCTCACTACGGCTAAACATAGCCGTATTCGCTTTTGGGTTGCTTGCGACCCCTCAATCAATTTGGAGAGTTTATGTACATAGATCCAGTGGCTATACTGGTTTTACTGGTGCTTGCCTTAGTAGTTCGGCAAGTGTTTTATCGAGTTACTCGTTGGTTTTCTAGCTTGGTCATCTTTTTCTTGATCATGGCGGTGCTTATGCCCCATCAAACCAAAGGTTTGCTTGGCGGTGTTTTCTCGCTCTTGCGCGAGGCTTTTTACCGCATACTTTATGTGCTTGGCTGGAGCTAGGAACCCCGCGCTGAGCTAGTAGCCTAAATTTGTACCGCAATAAAATTTGCGGATTTTTAACCACAACCTAAGGAGAACGACATGACGTATATCCAGAGAATGTAGGTCCTGGTGGGCACATCACCATGGTGGTGATGTAGAAGGGTTTGCAAGCAAGTGGTTTCACGGCCATTTTCTTGTCACCAGTATGCTGGGCCCTGCCTTGGCTTGCACCAGGATCTCCATTCGGGAGGTTCTTATGGGCAAGTCTCGTGAACGCCGCAAGGCAGATTTTGATCAATGCAAACAAAGTGACTATGGCGACGATGATTTCGTTGTCGTGCCTTTAGCTGATGTCTTTATGACTGATGCCGTGGTGGCGAAGCTATTGGCTCGTGATGGCGCTCAGATTGAACGTCATCGCCAAGCCTATGAATATGGTGAGGATATGGTGCGCGTTGTACTGCGTCCTCGCTATGATGGCGGCTATAACGTGGAAGACGGTCGTCATCGCGTTATCGCCGCTAAGCAAGCTGGTATCGGCATGATTGAAGCTAAGCTGATTGGTTGCTAAAAGTTTCACGGATCGAAATTAAATAATAGTAGCTACCACAAGGAAGTGGTGGCCGGTTTAGTTGTTGACCTGATGTTGGAGCAGAAGTGGCTCTGGCATCGGGCGTTGCGAGGATTTTATTATGAATTCGACAGCGAAGAGGGCTGAAGAATCAGTTGCGCTTCAGCTTGCTCAGCCAATTGTTGAAGATGCTGAAGAGCGCAGTAAACGCCTGTTTGGCAAGGTTGTTCAGCTCAATGCGCAGGTCTGTAAGGGGCCTTGTGCGAGCAACGAATTGCTTAACGGTGCCTTTGTCGGGGAAGCCACTCGTGCTCCTGTTAAGGTCGCTGAAGGCCGGCGTTGATGCCATTCAAAATTAACCCATAGTCAATATAAAAGAGAGAAAATTATGAGCAATACAAATCAAATCAACAAACCAGTTGTAGTCGGTGTTACTGTCATTAAACGTGGCCGCAATCTGCAGTTTGTCGCTTCCGTCGACATTCTTGGTGTCACTCACAAACTGGAAGCAAGAAAGCAATTGAAGTCGGGCAAGAAGACTCCCGGTGAAGCCTTAGACGCCTTTATGGAAGTATTTACTAGCGACGCAGAGCAAAATTCAACTGCAGATGAAGGCGAATTACTTTCAAACTGTTTTGCGGCGATGGACGATTACCTTGATATTGATGAGACTGCGGAATTGCAGGAATTTATCCAAAGCGGCTCACAGTCGCTTGTTGTGCAGGCGAATGAACTAGCTGCCGCAAACGCTTCGAGCTTAGATGGTGTTGAAAAATCGGAGCCGCTAGAGTTCGTCATTGGATTCATTAGTGTGATTGAACCGGCTGAGAATAAAGGCATTTGTCGTATGTGCCTTAAAGAATTCGATCTGCACTATATCGCTGGCACTACTGACCTTTGCATGAGCCATATTAACCCTGGCTTTATCTGAGGAGCTACAAATGGAAACTACTGAAACATTGACTCACTTCTCCCAGTTTTTTATTGGTCTTGCAATAACTGTTCTTTTTGCGGGGCTGAGCTGGTGGATTGCTTCTGCAATCTCGAAGAAAAAGTGGAACCGATACTCTCTGGCTGAAGTGGAGGCTACGAAAATTCGCGATTCTATTGTTGCTATGCACAATTCTTTTAAGGGTAAGTACATGCCACCGGCTTTGCGTGAGCTATTGGCTGAATCCTGGAGTGATTTTAGTTCGCTTGCTCAACAGGCACACTCTGTTGATAGCAATGAAGAGCTGCTTGCCTTTACTGCTGCGGTCAATGATGTTCTAGAGAACATCAGAAAGCAGGCTTTGGTAGAACCGACAGCTGCCGATTTTGAAGCTGACATGGGGGAATTAGTGCATGAGGAGGTCGAACTGCAAAGCAAGTATGAAGAGTCGGTCTCGCGCCTAGAAAAAGAGTTGAGTAGTAAGAGGGAGCATGTCAAGAAAATGCGCGACCAACTTGAGGTACAGCGCGTTGCTTGGCTCGACCAAGGGTCTTTAGTCTAAAAATTTTGGCCGAGAGACAATTTGATTAAACCAACGGAGAAACACTAATGAACAAAAATGACTTAAGAAACAACCTGGGCAACGGCCATGCAGTTAATCATGCGTCTTTTGCTAGCGCTGGTGATAGCGATGAACAAGGTGCACGAAAAGCTTATGAAGGATCAAATGGAGGATCAATCAAGTCAGTTGTGATTACATCATCATCATCATCAGTTGATCCAACTGCTTGGGATGAAGATCAAAATCAATTTATCGGGTCTCTCTTTAGTATGTTTTTCGGTACCGCATTGTTCGAACTTCGGTAAGCATAAGCTGAACTAAAGACTCAAACAGCCGCTGCAGGTTTTGTGGTGGCATTTTTTACATGGCCAATGGCGCTGCATCTATGACGGTGCGACGCCTCTGGTTGTTTACTGGAGAAAACAAAATGGAAACTATAATTGTCGTCAAATGTGTTTTGGCATTTGTTGTCGGTGGCTTATTCAGCTTTATAAGCACGAGAAATAAGTCACGATTTGGAATAATAGTCGGTGTGATTATTGCATTGATATGGACGGTTGATACAGGCTCTGTAGTGGGTTTGCAGTTAGCTTTTTGGATGTTTGATTCGGATGGGCTTTACGAAATAAACGAAATCTTGAGTACTTACTCGCGGCAGGCTTGGACATTTTATAGCTTGTGGTCTGGACAGGCGATTACTTTCTGGATTTGGTGCTGGCTCACCCGGAACAAATGATCTGAGATCACAGGGGCATGGACGCCCCCGTGTTTCACTTTGTAGATTTGTGCGTTCACCACAAGTTTTTTGTTTTACTTTTTTCTTTTTTGATTGTTAGTTGACCGGTCTATTGTAATTGTCCAAAAAAATGAATCCGATAAACCAACGCTCTACAAATAGAGCACAGCTCGACAAACCAAAAGAAGGGTGAGAGGAATTCCCCCCACCCTAGTTAGAGTGCGCCAGAGGCTAAATGTCTTGACTGACTTGGCGAAAATCTATGCAGCTAGATCTTACTAGTGTTTCCAGCTTACTTCTGCCGCCAAAAGACTCGCGCACCATCAAAGTAAATTGAACCAATTGTTTTTTTGACGATGGTGACAGTGGGCTTGATGCCCGGAACAAATCGTTGCCAGAAGTGCTCGTAGCCTTGGCCTGTGCCAATGCGATTGAGTTTAACGCTGGTGTCGGGTAGAAGCTTCAGTAGAGCGCCTTTGTGCCTGGTGTAGTAAGCGCGGCAGTCTTCCGGATGCTGGTCAAAGTGTTCTTCGTTCCAGTTGGTTTCAACTAGTAAATTAGCTTGGCCTGCAGGTTCTAGATTGAGTGAGGCGGTATTGTCATCGAGGCGCTCACCGTATTTGAATCTGATTAAAACTGCCTCTGTGTCTGAGTTGTCTTGCTCTAACTGCATCTGTCCGTTCTCGCTGATGAGAACTGCGTCTAACAGTCTGCCGCAAGAAAAACGATTGGGGCTGGTTATTAAGGCATCAGTGAGATTGAATCTCAATTCTTCTCTATCGCTTTGCTGATCAGCTGATTGCTTTGGCAGTGAGACGTAAGGACGGCCACTGGCAGGCATTTCAATGGCAATACCGACAATGATTTGGTCGGGGGTAACATCATAGAGTTCCAATCTGGTCTCCTGTTTGTGTTTGTTGAAGGATAGTCTGAAGTGGTTATTCGCTCTATTTTTTCAGCAGACCATCTTGTTCGACCCGAATTGGCTTGCCCATATTGGCTTCAGCCTCTAACAGCATCAAGTCGACGGGGTCTAGAGTCTCTGTGCTCACTGCTGTGACTTTGACGCTGCTTTGCTGTACCAGATTGCGGAGAATCCTGGCCAGCGATTGTGCCAGTGCCACTTCCCCCACTGCTGATAGCGCTCCTCCAGCTTGGACATTGACAGACTGCACCCTGCCATTTGTATTGCTGTCATTTACTAAGAAAATTCGTTTCTCTTCAATGGTGGTGCCCAGTACCTGGTCAACCATTTCTCTGGCCGTTGCCTCAGTAATTGATGCATCGCCGCCCCTGATCTGGCCGATCAATGATTGGGTAACTGCTTCAATTTTGCTGTCTGTGAACATCAGTTCGGGATGACCTTGGCCGATCAGTACGCTTTCTTTGGCTTGGGTTACGGCATTTTCTAGCGCCAGCATCAGGGCCTTAATGGCCGGTTGGTCACTGTGCCAAGTTGCCAGTTCGGTGGTGATTTGGCTCAATTGTTGCTCAAGAGCCTGCAAGTCACCTGCACTTGTAGCGGCGACTAAAGGTGCCTTGCTTTTGTGGTTGTCCATCAGCCCTGAGAATCTTTGGTATTGCTCAATCACCAGGTTGAAAGTCTCATCTGCTACGTCATAGTGTTCAGCGGCGATCATGGCCAAGCAGTCTTTCGCTAGAGTTCGAGCGGCATTGGATGAGAAGAGTGCGGCGGCCAGCCATGACAAGCTTTCGTCGTCCGGTTCACCGCTTAGATCTGTGAATAGCCGTTGGAAGAGTTCTATCATTGTGATTTGCTCTTGTAAATCTCTTTGGAAGCGGCTTGCATTGGTGCTGGTGATGGTGTCTCTTTTGTTTTGGTTCATTAGTGTGCTCGGTTGGTTTGAATTGAGTTGCTTTTAAGTTGCTGTGGTGGCGACAGTCTGGGTGAAGACTCTTTCTATTTGGTACAGACCTGCCCCGTGTTTCTTGTTGGTGCGCTATTGTGGTGGTAGCCTGAAAACTCTAACCAGCACGCGAAAGTGATAATTCCAAACCAAATCAAATATGGAATTGCCGTGTCGAAGAAGAACTTTTTAAACGCTTTCATTGTGCATGTTCAGGTCGTTGCGAACTACCAATTGCTTCTTTATTTTTGCTGACATATATCTTCCTTCAGCTAATGAGCACATCGGCTTCCCTGCCTGATGTGCTGTTGGTTTTCAGTTACGGTTTACTGGCTTTTTTCGCCGTGAAATTGTCCTTCTTCAGTTGAGCCTTTCAGTGCAGCCGTAGACGAGGTGCCACCGGTGATGGTCATCAACAAGTTGTCGAACCAGCCGGCGCCAACTTCGGCCTGGTGTTTAACTGCGGTATAACCTTGGTTGACCATGGCAAATTCTTCTTCTTGCAAACGCACATAGGCAGGCATGCCTTCGGCAGCGTATTCGCTGGCCAATTTGAACATGCTCAGGTTGATTGAGTGCCAGCCAGCTAAGGTAATGAAGTCGAACAAGTAGCCCATTTTGCCTAACTCATCCATGAAAGTGGCAATGGTGCCGTCGTCCAAATAATCCTTCCAGTGAAAGGACGGAGAGCAGTTATAGGCTAAGATTTTGCCGGGGAACTGCGCATGAATGGCTTCTGCGAAGCGCTTCGCTTCTGCTAAGTTAGGGCGAGAACATTCGTACCAGATTACGTCAGCATAGGGGGCATAGGCCAAGCCGCGAGCGATCACCGATTCGATGCCGCCTTTGACGCGGAAGTATCCTTCGGTGGTGCGTTCGCCTTTTAGGACTACATCGCTTTCTACCATTTGACCACTAGTCGCATCTTTAACCATACCTCTGGCAGTGCGTTCACCGCTTAAGAAGGCGTGGTCACGAGGGTCGATATCAGAGGTTAGTAAGGTGGCGTCAAGGGCATCGGTGCGAGCAATGATGATTGTCGGAACATCCAAGACATCGGCGGCCATGCGAGCAGAAGCAAGAGTATTGATGAATTGGGAAGTTGGCACCAGCACTTTACCGCCCATGTGACCGCATTTTTTCTCAGCTGCTAGTTGGTCTTCAAAGTGCACACCAGAGGCCCCAGCTTCGATCATCATTTTCATTAGTTCGTAGGCTTGCAGTGGGCCACCAAAACCGGCTTCAGCATCGGCGACGATGGGCAAATAAGCATCGGCACCAGATTTGCCTTCTAGTTTCAAGATCTGGTCATGGCGAGCCAGGGCATTGTTTAAGCGACGCACTACAGCTGGCACGCTGTTGGATGGGTAGAGACTTTGGTCAGGATATGTGTGACCTGCTAAGTTGGCGTCAGCAGCTACTTGCCAGCCGCTCAAGTAGATTGCTTTTAAACCTGCTTTGGCCATTTGTACAGCCTGCGAGCCGTTTAATGCACCAAGAGCAATAACTTGCTCTCCATTTCTCAGCATGTTCCACAATTTGATTGCACCATGACGAGCAATGGTGCAATCAGCATTTACGGTTGGCCGCAAGCGCATCACATCTTCATCTGAGTATGGTCGTTGAATACCCTCCCAGCGGCGGGCCATGGCATTTTGAGGAATGCAACCACCGAATGTGATTGTTTGTTCAGTGCCAGCATTGTGAGCAGTTTTATCAACTACTGGTTCGTCAATAGTAAGAATCAGAGGGTTTCCGTCAACCGATCCTTCAACGGGGACTTTATTAGAGTTGTCAGTGCTTTGTGTGGTCATGTGCGTACCTGATTGTGTTTGGTTAATGGGATTGTCTTGAGCCGCGTTTTCGGCTTGCTCGGTTTCGTTGGTGAGTAGCACTTCGTAAGCTACGAGGGTTAAAAACTCTTCAAAGCGCTTTTTCAGCACGACCTGGTTCAATACACCCTGGGCCTGCATTAAGCGGGCTTGTAGGAGCGGCGAGGCTCCTTGTAGAAGGGCATTTAGTTCCTCGGTCAGGAAGGTGCGGTAAAGGTGACGGCTAAATGTGCGACCATCTTCAAGCTCGGTGTCATGATTGAGCCATTGCCATAACTGTGCTCGCGATATTTCGGCAGTGGCGGCATCTTCCATTAAGTTGTGAATAGCCACAGCGCCACGGCCCATAAGCCAGGCGGCTATGTATTGCAGGGTGACATTGATGTTGTTGCGGATGCCATTTTCAGTGACAGTGGTGGGAATATCTTCTAGGGAGGTTAGGCTCTCGGCGCTAATCTCCTCGGCTTGGATGTTGCTACAACCGCAGCTATTGCTGACAAGGGCCTTGTCTTTTTGATTGGCTTTAGCCTGTAACACTGAGACAAATTCTTGTTTCGCCACGGCGATCAGATCGGGATGCGCCACCCAGGTGCCATCGAAGCCCAGGGCTACTTCTCGGGCTTTGTCGCGTTTTACTTTTTCTAAGGCCTGAGCTGTTACCGTGGGGTCATTCTTATTGGGAATAAAGGCCGACATTCCACCCATAGCATGAGCGCCACGACGATGGCAGATCTCTACCAGACGTTGACAGTAAGCCTTCATGAAGGGAACATCCATGGTGATCAGTGAGCGATCGGGTAACACCATGTCGCTATGGTTTTTTAAGCGCTTGATGAAGCTGAAGATATAGTCCCATCTCCCAGCATTTAAGCCGGCAGCGTGCTCTTTTAGTTCAAAGAGAATTTCTTCCATTTGAAACGCTGCCATGATTGTTTCAATCAAGACAGTTGCTCTGATGGTGCCGCGGGCTATGCCCATGTAGTCTTGGGCAAATTTGAAGACGTCATTCCAGTAGCGAGCTTCGTGATGACTTTCAAGTTTTGGCAGATAGAAGTATGGCCCGCTGCCGCGATCAATTAGTGCTTGAGCGTTGTGGAAGAAGAACAAGCCGAAGTCAAAGAGACTGGCGGGAATGGGCTCGCCTTTGATCAAGAGATGTTTCTCAGACAAGTGCAGACCACGCGGTCTAACAATTAAGGTGGCCAGGGTATCGTTGAGCTTATAAGTTTTACCAGGGGATGCGCTAAATTCTAGGGTTCGTCTGACGGCATGATAGAGATTGGCCTGGCCAGAAATCATGTTCAACCAGGTAGGGCTCGAACTATCTTCAAAGTCGGCCATGAATACATCGGCACCGGGCGCTGAGTTAAGGGCATTGATGATCATTTTGGCGTCGACAGGTCCGGTGATTTCAACCAGTCTTTGTTCTAGATCGGCTGGACAACTAGCAACTTGCCAGTCTTGTTGATCCGACCACAGTTGTTTGCTTTTAAATTGAGGCAACTGTCCCTTGTCGAGTTTTCTTTGACGCTTGCGACGACTGGCAATTAGTTCAGCTTGACGCTTGTGAAAGTTTTTGTGCAGGGCCGCGAGAAATGTCAGTGCTTCGTCAGAGAGTATGAATTGCAGTTGTGCATCGGGGATGGCACTGATGGCAATGTTTTTGGTCATTTGATTATCCAGATGGGTTGAGCAGCAGGAGCTGCTAGAAGAAGAGCGGAGGCAGCAAGACGCCGCTACCGAATAAAAGGGGTAGCATTTTGGAAAATGGGTTTCGCCGATAGTTTGTGTTTATGCTGGGAATTAAATTGCCGAGTAGTTGGTGACGAGATTTTATTGGTACTGTTGATAACTAGCAGGGCCGAACTAGCTATTTCAGCCTGATGGCAATTAAGAAAGGCTTAAATAGTGCTTTACCACTATCGACAATTGAGTGAGTAGTGACATGGGCCGCTTTTGTTTTTGTTTGCGAGACAGTGATAGTGGCGCTCTAGCAGGCCTTAAGCAGTGATTGCGCCGACAGTGGGACTATTCCCAAAAAACGTTCAGAGGCGGAAACTATTGCCCTGATTGCGTTTTCGCATAACTTCTCAAGTGTCTCACGTTTTTGTTTTAAAGCGGCTGGTCGAAAAGAGCAAATCTGTTTGATCACTATATGTATATATTGCTGGCGACAGGCCAGTTATAGCAGCGAAAGTAATGAAAGTAGCGTACATGCGGAGCAGAAAAATGGAACATCAAGTTGAGACTCTAAGTGAGCAGCAGCAGAACGAAGCATCTAGCTCCAGATTCTATGACGAAATTGATCAGCCTAATAGTCGCACTTCAAGGCTTGATGTTAGTGGTGGTGAGAAAGAAAGTGCTGCTGATAAGCTTGACCGCACTTTAGTTGTTAACGCCGGTGAAGGTTTGTGGTCGGTGGCCCGTAGAGCTTTAGCCGATGAGGGTGCAAATGATAAGGATGGACGAGCAATCACGGCTAAAGTTCGTGAAATTATTGAATTGAATAGAGATAGGTTTCCTAGTCTGGTGTTAGCGCCCCATCGTGTTTATCCGGATCAGTGGCTCTTGGTCAGAGAAGCGAAACAGCAGTCGTCTGGTCAGACCAATAGCAGTCGTGACCAAGTGATAGACAGTGAAGAAAGTGCTGCTGCAAGAGACATTCCGGCCGAGGTTGAAGCCATTCCTGATTTTATCAAAAGAGCTAAGGCTGGCCAAAGAGTTCATGCAGTCAGTGGTGAAGAAGTCGATGCTGAGAAGGGCTCTAAAGTGATTGCCCATGCTGGCTCTGATGTCCAAGCCATGAATGGTTCTTTTGTGCTTGCTCTTCCTGGTTCAAAAGTCAGAGCTTTTAATGGTTCAGCTGTGGCCGATTATGGTGGCGAAGTGGAAGCGTTTAAGGGTTCGGTTATATTTGATATGAAAAGTATGGCTGCCGACGATAACTATGTAAATTAGTCAACGTTCAATGCTTCTACAATGATGGGGTCTAGCTAGCGCTAGGCCCTTTTTCGTTTGTGAGCCGATCAATTTTGTTTGTTGCTGGCTGTAACTTTTCATACGCTTCGAGGCGCTACAGGCGAGACAGCGTGCGGTTTACTAGCCCTTGTGAAACTGAATTTCTCCTCACCTCGAAGCTGATAGCGCTCTGCGACTGCCGTGTATACCTGCTTCTTGCCTGAAGCGGCGGGCTTGGCAGTGCTGCGCAATTGTTTACAATCCTTGGTTCCGGCCCTGCTTTCTCGCTAGAACTGAATCACTACTCGTTCGCCACCAATTTTCGGAATCACTGCAAACACCTTATCAATGCCCTTATACATGGAATCTTCGCAATCACTTAGTGGTTTCGGCGTGGCACCAGTAGTAGAGACCTTCTTCGCAAATCAATTTGGAATAATGCCATGAAACAGAACCTGCTCGCCTTGATCTTCGCCTCAGCTATGTGCACCTTCGCTAACTTCGCTATGGCAGATGGCTATACCGGCAATCCTAATCCAGCAAGCCCGAGCAACACCAGTGAGAATACCAATGCCCTTAACGGTCAAGTAACTGGTCATCAATCACAGATCGCTGCGCCAACAGCTATCGCTGCCCCTACTTATATTGCTGCTCCGAATCAAGCTAATGTGGCTGGGCAGGGTGGCAGTTTGAACATGAACTCTAAAAGTACTAGCAACACTCTCTTTGGTCCGCAAGCTAACGCTATTCGTAGCGCTGACTGTGCAGGGGATGCCGATGGCATTTCGCTCTATTCTATTTTTGGTGGAATAGGGTATTCCCACGCTGATGAGAGCAAGACTTGTCGCATTTTAGGTGTAATACAAATGACTTGTGCTACTGCCACCAACTTGGTGCAGACCGGTGCAGTTTTGGCTCAGAACCAACAGCTTAATGCTATTGGGTACAAAATCTTGAATCAAGCTGTTGATATGGTTGAGCAATGTACACAGCAAATGCAGGCTAATCCAATAGCATTAGAGCTGCGCGCCGCCTACGCTAAAAACATTCTTGGTAAACCAGTTGCTGAAAGCGACGACTGAGAAAGCAAGCAACCGATTTAGCGTTAATAAGGAATGACGCAAGATTTACCTCCCAACTTAGCGCAGGGAGGCGTAGAGCGGAGTCAACCAAACCCAAAAAAAGAGACAACCTCATGAAAAAACAAAACATCGCAACCACAATCTTCACCGCAGCAGTATTGGTTCTGGCTTCAGTTTCAGCTCAAGCTAATCCTCCTGTATACGCTGGCGGTAACGTCTCGGATCAGTGGCAGCAATCGGCTCAGCGTGGTGGCTTTAACGTCAGCGACCAGGCGCAGTGGAGTCACCAAGCAGGTCGTTTCAATTTATCTACACAGGGTCAGTTGAATCTACAAAGTGGTGTCTTCAATGACAGCACGCAATTTCAGGGCAATACGCAAGTAGGTCATTTCAATGACTCTACTCAGGTGCAAGGCAATACTCAGTTTGGCCGTTTAAACGATTCGGCTCAATGGCAGCAGTCAACCCAGCATGGTGTCGTCAATGACAGCACACAGTTTCAAGGCAACACTCAGTTCGGTCATTTGAACGACTCAGCTCAGTTTCAGGGCAATGCTCAAGTAGGTCATCTCAATGACTCTACTCAGGTGCAAGGCAACACTCAGTTCGGTCGTTTGAACGACTCAGCTCAGTGGCAGCAGTCTGTGCAGCATGGTGCCTTCAATGACAGCGCGCAACTTCAGGGTAACACCCAGGTAGGTCATCTGAATGACTCTACCCAGTTTCAAGGCAATACTCAGTTTGGCCACTTAAATGACAGCACCCAAGTGCAATTTAACAATCAAAATGGTGCTGTCAATACTAGCCAGCAAGTACAACAATCTACTCAAGTGAGCCCTTACTAAGAAGGAGGTCGGCTCTAGTTTTGAGTGGTGCATGCAGTTAGAGAGGGCTTTCGGATGAAAGCTTAGCCGTAAATCTGAATAGTCTCATGGCAATGGATTTCCATGAGACTAGCAGTAAATTTTTTTTTGAAGAAGTCATAGTAGACTGGTCTATTGGCAAGATCGAGATCGATATAGACTGATTAAGCCCGAGTTTGAAGAAGGTCTCTGTCTGTCTTCGAAATGGTCCATACGGTCTTCAAGTCTAACTATGCGTTTTTCTATCCGGCCAAGGTTGCGTTCTGATGAAATCAGTAGAGCAGATATGCCGCTTAGCTTTGGATAAAAATTTATCGACAGCTACGATTTCAGCTAGTAGTCGTTTGTTTTAAAAAAATGCCTCTCCAGTTCGTCTAGATTAGTAGGGTCTAGATGCAGAGCGGCAGTGGTTTCCCACTGGCGCTCTGCTTCCAAATAATCTAGCAGCTCTTAGCTATTTGCTTGAAGAACTATTAGCTCCTTTTTGTACTGGCAAACAAGTTCATTCCCACCCAGGCAAAAACAGACAGGACGGCAATGAAGACAGCGCCTTGCATTAAACCGATGACAAAAGCAATCAGCCAGGCACTGATTGTGCCTAGGCTAATAGCCGTTGAAGTTGCTCCTGCGGCACCGCCAGCAGTGTTGAATACTGTTGCTGCAAAAGTTGCGACAAGCGCTGCCCAGGCAATGTCGAGGCCGATTGCCCATTTGACGAAGGTTGGTATTTTCTTTGGGCCCTGAGATGAGGTTGAGCCATTGTTCTCATTGTTGATTTCGGTCATGGTTGTTTCCTGTTGTGTGTTAAGAAACGAATGACCAGCTAGCTGTTCAAGCTGATCACTCGTGAAATTTTGTTCTTAGCAGGGCTGATTTAGATCTCAGTCACCGCTATTACTGCACTGTGAGCGCGCACAGCAGCTACTTGTTGGGCGGTTAATTCGACTTCAAATTCAGTGCGGTCCTGAACATCGTTAGTGGTGGTGATGGGAATACCCAGTGCACGAAGTTCGTTTGCTTCGCCGTCATGCATTGTTATTGCAGTTACTTGATATTTTTGTGTCATCTTCTTTTCCTGTTTATTTGTTGTTGGAATGAGACAGCCTGGCGAAAAGTCGTGAGAGTGAATCCCACATTTCTTTTGACCAGGCGCTGACTGAGTCGATCATGGGCGCTATGGCGCTCCATACACTTTGGGCCCAAACTAGTAGTTGTTTGAAGAAGCGTCCAACAAATTGGCTCAGGCGTTCAATGTACGGACTGATTAAGGGTGTTAACCAATTCCACATTGCCACTAACTGGCTGCTGATGGCGTGCCAGGCTTTCTTTGCTAGTGTGGCCGCGGCAGTTCTGACGCTTTCTAGCCAGTTCCAGACAGAGACAATGTGTCGCCAAAGCCAACCAGTGACTTGCTGAATTTTGCTAACAACCCACTTCCAAACCGTATTGACGATGTTCGCTATCCAGTTGTAAAAAGCTACGATGCGTGGCCAAAGCCAATGAGCAAGTTGCTGAACTTTGGTAACAACCCAGTTCCAGACGGTGTTGATGATGTTCGCTATCCAGTTGTAAAAAGCAACAATATGGGGCCAAGCTAGGCGGGCAAGTCGCTCAACTTTGTCAGAAACCCAGTTCCAAACGGTATTGACGATGTTCGCTAGCCATCTGTAGAACGAGACGATGTGTGGCCAGGCCAAGCGAATGAAACGTAGTGCTTTGTCGCGCAGCCAGTTCCAGGCGCTTTTGATGATATTGTCTAGCCAGCGGAAGAGAGAAACAATATGAGGCCAAACATAGCGTAAAAAGCGCTTTACTTGGCCCCACATCCGCTGCCACAAGTGGATGATTTTGTTAGCAAGCCATTGCCAGAAAGAGGCAAAGCGCTGCCAGCACCAGCGCACAAGACGCCAGATGTAGCGGGCTATGGGTTTGAGTACAGCCCTTATAGCTGACCACAGGCTGTTCAGAACTTTCTTTAGCGGCCTGAGGACGATTATGTAGAACAGTGGGAAGAGGTGGCTGTATGTGAGCACTGTAATTAGCAGGCTCAGTGGTATTGCCAAAGGCCCGGTTAAGGGCAAGAGCAATGGAATAGTGACAGCACCAGCAGCTAGTGCTGCTAGTGAACCGGTAACTGTGTGCCAGTAGTGGCCTTCGTAGACTTCCTTGTGAAGAGGTTGTGCTGTGTTTTTCCAAAGTAAGTAAAAGACCATGAAAAAGCCCATTACACCCTTGATAATGAGCTCAATGAGCATCATTATTGGATTCTTTGATGAAGGTTTGTCTTCATTGTTCATTGAGGTTGTCTCCGCGGACGTTGTTTCTATGGTCGATTCCACTGTGATAGCTCTTAGGTATCGCAGGTGGTGTGGTCAGTGGGGCTGTCGTCTAGATCAGCTTGATTGCCCGACTTTGCTAGAAGCTCTAGGGCAAAGGCTAGTTGATTGTCGTGAGGTGTACCAAGAACTATGTCTGGCTTGTCTTCTAGCTTGACGATATGGTCTGGCACAATGCCATAACTTTCGCTAGAGTTGCCACCATCACCAAGCCATTTGCCATTGGGGGTAAAGTAGCGCTGGTTTGTGACGCGCATTTGGGTGCCATTGGGCATAAGCATTACCGCCTGGGCAATCCCTTTACCGAAGGTGGTTTCACCGACGACAATAGCTCGTTGGTTGTCTTGCAGGGCGGCCGTAAACATTTCGGCAGCTGACATACTTTCGCTATTGACCAGGATGACTATTTCGCTGTCTGCGGCAATGGCCTCCAGGCGCTCGTGGTGTTTGTTGGTGCGTTTGCCACTGGCTTCGTCTTTGACATTAATGTTAAGGCCTTTGGGGCTAACCGAGTAAACGCTTAACTCGTGGTTGCTGCTGCTGATGCGCTCGCGGCACGAGACTAGCACGCCATCTTTGATGAATAGGCTGGCCAATTGTAGCTGTACATCCATGTCTCCACCTGGGTTGTAGCGCAGGTCAATGATCAGCTTGTCGACAGCTAGTTTTCTTATCGCTGTTATCATTTCGTTGGCTGTCTCAAGCTTGTAGAAATGTTCCAGGCGGATATAGCCGACTGACTCGCCCAGGCTCGATTTGAGCAGCTGGTGTGTCACTACTTCTGTGTTGACTGTGCCGGCTGTTATGTTGATAGTGTGAATATGGCCATTGCGCAAAATCACAATTTCAATCTTTTCTTCCGCACCGCAGCGTAGTTTGTTAACTAAACCGCCTCTAGTAATGTTCTTAGCCGTCTCGCCGTTTATAGAAACGATGGCATCACCATCTTGCATGCCCGCTTGCTGGGCGGGGCCACTGACCACTTGCATAAGCGGGTAGCCGTTCTCATCGGTTTTAACCATGAAACCGTCTTCAGGGTCTTCCGCTAGAACGGCTCTTCCTGACGAGTCGAGCTTGACCTCGAACTGCACACCGATGCCGGTAAATTGACCACTGGCGCGATCTTGTTCGGCTTTTACCTGGGCTGGCGAGAGCAGAATAGCGTACTTATCGCCAAGAGCTGCAAGCATTTCGTTAGCGAACTTGATGGCCTCTTCATCGCTTTTTATCTGTTTATCAAATTTGTGTTCCCAGGTCTTCCAGTCTTTCCAATCAGTGATGGTATAAGCTAGCTTTGATGCGGTTTCCCAGGTGCAGTGGTAAAGCTTGACTGCTGCCACTTGTTCTGTCAGTGGTCTTACTTTGCCGACTAGGTCAGCAAGAACTTGAGTAATTTTTGATACGGTGGGTGAAAAGCCAGAAAATAAGCGGGCAAAAGCGCTGGCCTTGCCCTTTGGAGGAGCACGGGGAGTTTTGACATTCATAAGTTTCATTTCTCAGTTGTGGCTGCCGCTCAATCAAAGGCGCTTAAAATGGCCTTTTGGCTGGCGAGCAGCTCGGTGGGTAAGTGACTGCCTAGGCTGTCGAAGAATTCACTTTGTGATGCTATTTCTTGCTGCCACTCATTCGCATCGATTTTGGTTAGTTGGGCGAATTGTTCATCGCTCAGAGCCAGTTCGCTCAAATCTAAGTCTTGGCGCCGAGGGGCTAGACCAAGGGCAACTTTGGTGTGATTGTCACCAGCGGCATTGGTCACTCTTTCAAAGACCCATTTGAGCACCCTGAGGTTGTCGCTAAAGCCTGGCCATAAGAACTTCTTGTTGGCATCAAGACGAAACCAATTGACGGCAAAGATGGCTGGTGCTGTTGTCAGCGATTTTCCCGTTTTTAACCAGTGGCCGAAATAGTCGCCCATGTTGTAACCACAGAAGGGCTTCATCGCCATGGGATCGCGACGCACCAGACCGACTGCACCAACAGCCGCAGCGGTGGTTTCTGAGCCCAGGGTGGCGGCCAAATAGACACCATCTTCCCAACTAGCTGCCTGGGTAACTAGGGGCACCGTAGTTGGTCTGCGCCCACCGAAGAGGAAAGCAGCTATTGGCACGCCTTTGGGGTTATCCCAGTCTGGGTCAAGTGAAGGACAGTTTGTAGCTGGTGCCGTGAACCTGGCATTGGGGTGAGCAGCTAGCCTACCGCAATCAGGAGTCCAGGGTTGTCCTTTCCAGTCGATGGCCGAAGCTGGTGCCTGCTCGGTCATGCCTTCCCACCAGACGTCACCATCGTTAGTGAGTGCCACATTGGTGAAGATGCAATTCTTGCTAAGAGCAGCCATGGCATTGGGATTGGTCTTTTCGGAAGTGCCGGGAGCGACACCAAACAGCCCGGCTTCTGGATTGATGGCATAGAATTTGCCGTCCGCACCAGGTTTGATCCAGGCGATGTCATCACCAATGGTGGTGACTTTCCAGCCACTCAGAGCAACCGGAGGTACTACCATGGCCAGATTGGTCTTGCCGCAAGCGCTAGGAAAAGCCGCGGCGATATAGATTTTCTGTCCAGCTGGTGATTCAAGGCCGACAATCAACATGTGCTCCGCAAGCCAGTTTTGCTTGTGGGCCATGGTAGAGGCGATGCGCAGGGCAAAGCACTTTTTTCCGAGAAGAGCATTGCCGCCGTAGCCAGAGCCATAAGACCAGATTTCGCGGGTTTCAGGAAAGTGGCAAATATATTTGGTTTCATTGCAGGGCCAGGCCAAATCTTTCTCACCGGCTGCCAGCGGAGCGCCCACTGAGTGTAGACAGGGAACAAAATCACCGTCGGCACCGAGCACATCGAGAACGGCTTGACCCATACGAGTCATGGTGCGCATGCTGACAACGACATAGGGTGAATCGCTTATCTCCACACCGATGTGAGCGATCTCTGAGCCCAGGGGGCCCATGCTGAAGGGAATGACGTACATGGTGCGACCGGCCATGCTACCTTCGAATAATTTGGTTAATGTCGCTTTGGCTTCGTTGGGGGCAAGCCAGTTGTTAGTTGGTCCGGCGTCTTCTTTGTCAACTGAGCAAATGAAGGTGCGTTCTTCAACGCGCGCTACATCGTTTTCGCTAGAACGAGCTAAGAAGCTACCAGGGCGCTTTTCAGGGTTGAGTGCTGTGAGGGTACCGGCAGTAATCATCTCAGAGCAAAGCTTGTCATACTCGCTCTGTGAGCCATCGCACCATAAAATTTTAGCGGGTTGGCAAAGAGCAGCTACTTGATTTACCCAGGCGATAAGCTTGGCATTGCATGTGGGTACGGTCGAATTGTCTGGACTGACAATTTTCATCTTTTTTCCTTGAGAATTTTATAGGTTGGATTGTGTGAGCAGCCGAATAATATTTAAGTGCCAAAAAGGCCGCACTAGAGAACTAGTTTGGGAACACGATTGAAAGTGTTGATTGTTAGGCTTTTCGGATAGCTCAGTTTTGTAGGAAGAATTGGACTTCTACCCTAGCAGGCTGGGTATTCCGCTCCCATACTCACTGATATTCTTTCCTTAATCTCATCGCTGCAACAGCCATCCAGGCGTGTTCTTGTGCTCCTGCGATATCGCAGAGCCAGGCCAAGGGCTGACTCTGTATGAATTGCTCATTTTCCTGGCACGCTTTGGGCGGAGCAATTGAGTCTCCCTGAGCTGCGCTAACCAGGGTTTTCATTTACTTTGCTTTTGCCGGTTCTAGATTATGCATGAACGCCAAGCGCTTTATGCGCTCAAGATATTTTTCTTGATGACAGTTAAATTCTTCCTCTGTGCATTGTCTATCTATTTCATGGCGCCACATCTGCTCTAGTGCGAAAATGGACTGGAAACGAACTTCTTCGTCTGGTTCAGTTAGAGCTATGTGCAATAAAGCCAGTTGAGCTTTCTCAGACATCTCTCGTGAAGGATAGAGACAGTTCAAGTTTTGTGCGCAGGCACGTCTTACTCTTACTCGCTTGGAACTCATAAGGGCGATTAGCTGCGTTGCTTTCTCATTTAGTTCCTTGGCTTCAATTTGATTGTCATGGCAATTGTTTCCAATTAGTGTTTCGCACAGTGACAACAACGCCCAGTCTGAAGATGACGACAATGGTTTGTCAGACAGTAACAGGTCTTGAATGGTGCTGATGGCGCTGTAATCGCCCAGTGCAATCAAGGCATTGACAATCCAAATTTTGGCTGTTTCTTCAAGCTCACTCGATTCAAGTTTGGCTCTCAGTAAGGGTATTGTTTTGGTTTTGGGAAGTGCAATTAGAGTGCTATAAGCACGGGCGCGTGCATAGTCCGTATCGGAGCAGTCTTTGCCTAAGTAAGTTATTTTTGCAAAATCCGAGTCTTTACCGTGCAGAGCTATGTCTCTTTTTGCTAATGCCGCCATAGCGCGATCATATGATGGGTCCGAGGCCAATCTTCGGCCCAAGATCAGGCTTGATTCGGGGCAACTGGCAATATCTACCATTTGTTTGAGAAGTATCAATTCAAGATCTTTGGGATTAGGATTATTGGGAACTTCGGTCAATGATATGTATGGTAATGCTTCTAAATAAGCCCCATTTAGACATGCGAATTTTCCGTTTGGCAGCCGTTTGAGGAAAAAGATTCCTTTGTTGTAGTCCGAACCATAGTAAGTTGAAACCACAATTGAATTGAGACTTTGATTTTTTGTATTTTTCAGAACGCGCTCTACAACTATGCGTGCAAAACGATCATCTGATTTTGACTTCGGGATAGATTTCAAACTGCCGCAAACTATCAATTCTGCGTCCTTTACTGACTCAGCGAGATTGCTAGAGGGCGATCCTATGCAGAAAACTCTAGTAGGATTTTTCGACTTGGGCTGCGGGTCTGCCAGTTTGCATGCTTTTGGCAGTGCTGGTGAACTATCTACGAATTCGCTCATTTTCTTGAAATATTCAACTTGTTCACGACTGGTCCATTCAAAGCCGCCGTTGCAGGCAGCTCTGACACCATAGGCTTTGGCTAAGCCCTCGCACGAGAGGAATCGGATTGTCCGATCGCGACTGCGCAATCCGGTCTGAGAAAGCACCTTTGTGGCCAGGCTTGTTCTCAGCTCACTTAGTATAAAGGCAGACTGTCGGCGAATTGTGATATCAGACGATTTGAAGCCGTCTGCAATTAGTTGTTGAGTTAAGGTGGATTCTTTAAGCCATTTTTCAATGTTGGGATAGTGTTCAAGGCTGAGCCCATATTCAATGACAGGAGACCAATTTCCGTGGCCGCCCGGGTAAACGTCGAGCGGGGTCAAGAATAGCACTGGTAAAAGTTTTGCATCACTGAAATTCTGTTTGGCAAACTGCTTTTCGATGGTCTTTAATTTGCCTACAATTTCGGCTTTCTTGGCCTGATACTGCTCGGGATTTGATGGAATGGTATTGTTATTGTACAGGTCAAGCTCTTCTGGGGTGAGCATCGTTAGCGGTGCAAAAAGGCAAATGGTAATTGCGCTCAGCAAAGTACAGGACACCCAGTATTGTTTAATTATTTGGTGCATAAAAACCTCCGTCGGCCAAATTTAAATTGGCCGAACACAGCTTGCGCTGTCTGAGACAACGCCAGCGTTCGATTTAATTGTTGGGCTAGTAAGTTTGAACGACCCGGGAAAAGTCCGGGCAAGTACACAATAGATGAGCATTGTGCGCAAGTCAAGTGGGCTCTTGCTTTAACTACTTCAATGCATTCAAGTATCACTGATCACTCATCACTCATAGCGTTGCGCATCGCGCATCGAGATAGTTACTACTGCTTGTAGTGGAGCTGCAGAAAAAAATAAGACGCTGAAAGAAAGGAGGGTTCCATCAAACGAGGGAACCCTATAAATTGTTACTTGTTCAGCGAAGCACTAATTTCCATTTCTACCCATTCCAGATAACCAGGGTGTTTGTTCAGGGGGTGATCCCATGTACCTTCGAAGCGGCCTTGGTCTTCGCGCCAACTAGCACCATTATTGCCGCTGCGTACAACGACACGGTGCCCTAGCAGACGGCCGATTGTCAAAATTTCGCGAGCTTCGTCTGAGAGTGCGTCTTCACTTGTTGCAGTGGCCGACATTTCATATGCCCCTTCAGTGACTGGAAGCGTCACAAGCCTTACGAAATTACCGCTTTCGTATTCTGCCAGAAAGCTAGCCGTCAGTTTAGTAAAGGCATCGATGTCACCGACTAAGGCTTTAATATCAGTTATTTTGGCGTTGTTGCAAGGCAGCGCCCCCAAAATGTCTAGCTTGCCCTGTTCGCTCTTCCAGTATTCAAAACGCCTATGTAGGGCTAATTGCAAGGCATCATGAAGGGTTTCTATTTCGACAAACCTGGCCGTGCTATTTGCATTTCCTTGTCTGGCACCAGAATTGGCTTGAGAGTCGTGTACGTATCTATCTATTTCGATTTGACTCCATTCTTCGTAGCCATCAAGCTTTTCTAGTGGATGATCCCAGGTGCCTTCGAAACGTCCAGAGCCAGCTCTTTTGCTCCGGCCATTGTCGGCCTGACGAACGTGAGCATCGAGTCCTAGTCTCTTGGCCAGAGCAAGAATGGCATTGACTTTGTCTTGGTCGTAGATGCTTGGCAATTTGACTTTGGCAATGCGCGTCCAGCCGATTGGTACTTCCAGAAAAGCGCAGACGAGGTCTAACAGGTCTTGGCTATAAGCCTTGTGTTTGCCGTAGTAGCTGGCAATCGCTGACTTGATTGGTTTAGAGATGACCAATTGAAGGGCGGTTTTTAGAGCCAAGTTGGTGGCGGTGATTCTGGTGGCATAGCAAGACTGGTTCATAGTGTTTCTCTTTTACGGTTTTCGTTGAAGGGAAGGTTGGGGATGTCAAAGATTGAGTAGCTCATTGGCGTGGTTCCAACGTTCGTTTGTGGGCACCGAGAGCAGCTCATCCAGCTGAATATTTAGCAATTGCCAGTAGCCTGCATTGACCTCATCTTCCAGTTGTTCGGGTGTCCAACCGGCGTAGCCGCAGATTGCGAGACTATTTCCGTTGGCAATGGCCCGCAAGTGGTCTGCAACTGCTTTCATTTCGCTGGGGTTCTTATCGTCAGAGATGATCGGTACAAAGTAGTAGCCGCTTTCACCTATAGCGTGTTGGGCCGTGATTTCATTTACTTTGTCCAGCCAAATCAATGGCGTTTCCATTGGTCCGCCTTTGCTCAGCCAGCCGTCTTCAACGGTGCCAGCGAGATTGAATCCGAAGGCTTTCTCGCTAGTAAGAACAGCTAAGAAGATCACCGACTGTTTAAAGTCCGGGTCTACTTCTAGCTGTTTGCTAGCGACGAGGAGAATTCCTGCTTTTAGCTTGTTGTTCATGCTTTTACCTCAAGATAAAGCAAAGACCAGCTCTCGATTGATAGCTGGTCTTCATGATTGAAAAATTGTTTAGTGGTCGCCGATTTCGCCTGATTGTGCCAAGCGAGACTGGCTAATCACAAGGTACGTGCCGCTTGCACCGTGAGGGTCAACAGAGAAGCTCCATTGCAAGTTTTCGGTGCGCAGGTGTGAAGCTGCTTTGGCGGCATCTTCTTGCGAAACGCCCGAGAGCCAAATCTTGCATTCCTTGCCGCTGAACTGCTGTTCTACTGTTTTTAAAATGTCGGCAACAGTGGCTTGGTCTTTCTCTCTTTGTAATTTGTCTAAGTTCATGAGATTCCTTGGTGTGAGTTGGTTGTTGACTCTTGTATTAGAGTGCTTTAGCAGAGCATTGCTTTACTGACGTCTCTAACACATAAGCCGGTTTGGGGAGTGGGAATAGACTTCACTGAGTCTGGTTCAAGGGCAAGTCGTGCTGCCCAGTACAGAAAGTTCACGCCCGACAGACAAGCCATGGGTAGCCCACCAGACATACGCGGGTTGATTTCGAGAAGGGCATGTTCTCCCTTGTCGTTGTCTTTAAACTGAATGTTAAAGACCCCATTGAGCTTGAGGAAGCTAGTCAGCGCCTTGACTTGTTCAATGAGTGCGGGGTTGTCTTCTAGTACTTGGTATTCTCGTCTAGATTTAACTCGGCAGACAGCGGCTTTGAGGTCGCCGTCTAAGGCTAGACAGTCAACGCTGCGCTCATCGCCTGGTAATAGCTCCATCACCATCAACTCTTTGAAGGATGGCTCAAGGCTGAGATAAAAGCGTGCCTCATCCATGCCAATGAGAGTTGTATCGCCGGCCAGAAAGCGAGCAAGGGGATTATCGTCTTTAGCTTCGTGCCGCCGGTGAGCAATGGTATGAAAACCCATGCCATAGATGCCGACTGTAGGTTTGAAGCAAGCCTCTTTGCCGCTGTCGTGCATTTGATAGACACTGTCTTCAAATTGCATAAAGTTGTTTACGACTGCGAACTTAGGAATGATTGCTAGACCTTCTGGCAGATGACGATATAGTTTTGCTTTGTTGTCGATGATGGCGAGAGTTTCGCTGTCAGCTGGCAGCAGCATTTTGATGCCAGCATCACTAAAGCGTTTTTGCTGCTTGGCCAGTACCTGCTGTCTTCTGCCTGGAATGAATAAATCGACGTTGTGTTCTCTGGCAAATTGGAAGCAGAACTCAACATATGATTCATCATCACTGACGCTTCGACCCGGTTCACGAGCAAAAAAGTCGGCTATCTTCGCGACTGGATTGTGAGGGTCTGGATGGGTGCAGATAATAGAGAAGCGCTTAGCATCAGGCGCGGTGCCGAACTCTTCAATTACTCTGACTGTGCTAGAAAGGTTTTTGTTAAACCAAATTTTGTAGTTTTTCTTTGACATACTTACCTTCTAAGTTGAGTGTGCTAGCGCAGCCCTGGGCCATGAGGCTTGCAGGGCTGTTGAGCTGGTGAATTGCTCAGGCTTGTCTTTGTGCTCTTTGGTGCCCAGCTGTTGGCAGCTGGATTAGGTTGCTAACGTTTGCTTGTGAGAAGTTTTCTTCTTCTTCCAGCGGCTGCTCTTGTCTAACACCATAGACTTTCGCTCTAGCCAGAATGTCTTGGGCCCACTGTCTGTGAGTGGTTGGTTCGCACATCCGTTGACCTTTGCCGCTAGAGCTGGTTGCTCGGAAGACGGCAGGTGCGTTCTCATCGAGAATCTGCAAGGCTTCTGTGTAGTCGTATTCGTCTACGGCGAAGGCTGCCTCGATTAATGGTATCTGGTCTGGATGTATAGCGGTTTTGCCAAAAAGTCCATGATCAAGGTCTTTTTGTAGTTCCAACTGCAGAAGATCTGGGCGGTTCATTACTTCGCAAACCGGTGCCGACAAACCAATACCGTGTGGGATGAATACCCCGGACAGCATGGCGATAACATTGCCAATAGCGGTATCGTAAATGGTGGTGCGTGGGTTGCGGCGAATGCGTAGACAGTTAAGTAAGTCATTGCCGCCAATGCGCAGACAGATGATGCGATCGCGGCTGCGGTGGTCATCTAAGAGAAGATTGCGCAGGGCAATCATTTCATCTTTGTCGAAGGTCTCTTGGGTCTCAAGGGTGGGCATGAGCATAAAAGGATCTCTCTGGCCGATGTTTGAGAGATACATCTGAATGTTGCTAGCCGTAATCTTGGGTAAGACAAAGCCGTTGAGGTTCACTACACCGTCCATCGCCGTGATGTTTCCTAGAATGTGCTGGGTGCGCACTCTAACAAAGCGTCTTAGATTGGGGTTGGCTCTGAAGTGAGGCAAGGCTTCCCGCAGATTGCGTAAGGCAAGATTTACTTGGTCGTCTCTAACTGAGTCTTCCGTGTCAAATATGACGGAACGTAGGTTGGGAAATTTTTCACCGTTGGCGATGGCGATAATCGCTTCCACTGGTTGCGTCAGTGGGACATACATTGAAGCGCCTAAAAGCAATTGTTCTTGTCTTGTATTTGAGTTCATAGTCAGGTCCGCAGTAAATGAAAAAAGAGAGATTAGTCGTCGCCAAGAGTGGCTATGATTACGGCAGCAGCGTAGGGCAGCTGGCTATCCACAATCACTTCTACGTTGTTTTGCTGAGCTAGGGTTTCGAGATGGGCGACATCGGCTGTACCTCGTTCTCGAAGAATGAGACAGTCTGGTACTCGGCGTAATAGTGCCCGAGTAGATTCGCCCACGCCTGGTTTGACCCGGTTGCGATCGGCGACCTCGTAAACAGTCATTGAGCGTTCAACGAAGGCATCTGATTTTGCTTTCAATGCTTGCCGTGTCGCCTCATTCCAGACAAAAGGCTGTACAGCAGAGAGTTGTATTGCCTCGGCAACGTACTTTTCGACAATAGGGGAGAGCCTATCAACAAAGTAGCGAGAGAGGTCTTGCTCTTTGTATTCATCGTAAAAGTAGCAGGCATGAAATTCACCGGCGGCAACAATCTTATCGTTGAGCACCGTGCGGCTGACGAGACCAGAAACAATACCGTTGAGAATGGCTGATGGAATCAAGTAGTCGTCTGAGGTGGCGGCTAATCCCGCTACACCGGCCAAGTCTGCTACTACAACCATCGCTGGGTCTATTTGCACTTTGCGACTCTGGTTATACTCAGCAATTGTCTTAGCAAGTTCAGTGGCAATTGCCCCTTTACCTGTCCAGCCGTCGATAAAGACAATGTCTTCAGCTCTGTGTCCTTGAGCCAAGATATAGTCTAGGGCCACTTGATCAATGCCCTTGTCGCGGATGATTGAGACAGAGTAGTGGTGGCTATCGCGGCCCATAGACTTGAGAGCACGATGGAGTAATACACCCACTGGTGTGCCTGCTCTAGCTAGGCTGACTAAAACAATTTGGTCAGCCATACGCTCAGCAAGGGCAACTGCTAGAGTGGCAATGTCTTTTGAAAAGCGCTCTTCGTTATTATCCAGTGCTTCCCAGAAAAGCTGCATGTAGCGCTCCGATGGAAGCTTTTCATGAGACAGCATTGAAGAGTAGTGAGCACCGCTTTGAATCAGTTGCTCTTTCTCAGTAACTCCGACAAAAGGAAGATCAACTTGTTTGAGGAGAAAATTGACGTCGCCAGCTGCGTAGCTGCCAGCGAAGTGATGTTTTTGACCGTTAGGTTTTACAGCTAAAGATGATTTTGTCATAGTGAACTTCCTCTAGGAATAGTTAAGGTTCAGGAGCTGACTTAGTCCTGAATGAAAAATAAGAGTTGCCGTTGACCTTAGTCTGAGATGTAGTCAGAGTTAGGATTAGCAGCCAGTTGTTCTACGCCTGAAAAAATTTGGCTTTTGGCAGGCATTAACGCAAAATGACATTGAGCCATGAATGCTACGTCGGTGAAGCTATCACCAGAGCCAATTATCACGGTTTCTTTTGCGCGATTGATGCGGTTTTTTAAGAGCCAGCTGCTAGCTTTTTCTTTGCCTAAAAATTGAGGAAAGATAGCCAGATTGTTGTCGTTAAAGTGAACGGTCCAGTCATTCGGTAAATACTCTTGCACTGCTTGGCCGAGGTCGACTAGTTCGTGGTTGAGGTGGTTATTGTGTTTGACGCTGATATAGAGCGTGAGACCCTGGTCTTCCACAAGTCTGGCTCGAATGTCGAAGTCGCGCACTGAGGCAATGTGTAAGAGTTTTGTGTGTATCTCTTCCAAGAGCTCCTTTGCTCTGGCGGCTTCTGCAGCGATCAGTTGATGCCAAGCTTGTTCTACGTTACCGTCAGGTTGTAAAATCACCCCGCCGAATGAGCAAATGCTGTAGCTGTTGAAAGGCAGATGTGCTCGTCTAAACGTGGCGGTATCGCGAGCGGTGTTGGGTATTACTAAGCTTGTTGCGCTTAGCCAATTGAAGAACGTCTGCTGCTGGGGCGTCATGAAACCGCAAGCTTCACCAGATGTCTTGTAGGCTACCGGTGTTATATCTCCTTCTGGGCACTTTCTCTCTGATTGAAAAATGTTGTTGTCGAGGTCGAGCAAGACAATGACGCTGGCTGCGAGGCCTTCTGTATTGGTTTTAAGATCAGTCATATTGATGCCTTTGAGAATAGGTTAATTAGAAGGTCAGGATCTGAGCGCCGAGTGCTCTCACCAGTGCTTCGTCAATTGAAGTCGCTGGTGTTTCAGTGCAGATCAAGACTCGGTCAAAGTCATCTTTTGCACCGTTGTGGAGGAAGTTGTCTATCTCTTCTTCACAGTGGTCTAAGAATGACAATGTTTTGGTAATTGCTCCACCAAGCATGATGGGAGAGCGGGTTGTAGATTGCACAGCCACTGTGGCGTGTGGGTTGTAGCGCTCAATCCGTTCTCCTAACAAGAAAGGTAAGTATGAAAACTCACCTACACCTAAAACTAGGCATCTTTCACCGGGTGCCAGTTGGATATTGCAGAGCTGGACTATTCGATGCAGTGCACCTGGATCCCTCAACCCAAGCCGACCGAAGTTTGTTTGAAAGAGATGATCTTTCAAGGCACCATTGCCACTTGCTTTTGGCAACACTACATTTTTTAGCTCGGGATCTGCATCAAAGCTATAGCGGCCAGTTAACAATGCGACCGAAGATGTGGTGATACCTTCATCTGCATAGAGGCTATCGTGCCGTTCTTGCACTAGTTTTTGACCCCGCCAATCGGTGATTACAACGGTGACCAGTTGTTCTAACTGATTGGCGACTTGGGCACAGAATGCTTTGGTCAAGTTGATGAAAGTTTTACCAGTACTGGCTTCATCATCGAGCAAAACTAGACTGCGGGCATTTTGAAACAGTCGGCGAGCTTCCGCTTCTTCTGGCAGATAGAGGAAGTGGTCGGTGGCATGGCTGTGTTCTTCAGCAAAGTTGAGGGCTTTTTCGTTTTCTAGTTCATAGCGAGTGGTGTGAACGAAGACCAGATCTTGGCGGCTGGTCCTCATGGCGTACTCTTCGTAGACGCCGTGTCCAAGGGCTGTTGCTGTTTCTGCCATGCCAATGAAGACTACTGGTCCAGGTAAGTCGCTGGGAATTTTGCGTGCTAGTCGTTGATAGCAATCGCGCATGATTCTTGGACTAATAGGAATATGCTTACCCAGTACTTTTGAGACAAAGAGAAAGCCTCGTTTAGGATTGCGGCGAGCGGCAAAGTCACAGAGCTGATCTAAGCTCAAGTCAGAGTCTTCCACGTCTACGGTCAAAACTCCTGTTGGAAGTTCAATTCTTCTGCTTTCCGTTGACTGATTTAAAGCGCTAACGGGTTGGTGTTTATATTTCATATTGACATCTCGGTAAAAAAAAGGTCGATGGCGGAGCTTGAGTGCTAGCCATCGACTAAGTTAGGGGGAGTGGTCTTTAATTCAGGCTATACGCTTACTTGTTGTAGCTGCTTGGTTCTAAACCCAGTGCACTTGTTACCCGTTCTAGGTTAGCTTTGTCTAGCTCCTTGCCGTCCTTGCCACCTACAACTGCTATTGCTACACGCAAAGCTACATCAGTTTGATTGCCTTGAGCTGGCAAACTCTTGATTGCTTTCATTGTGTCTTCCCAGTTGAACATATCACTGACATTTTCAATGCTGGTTAGGTAGCCAGTGAAAAGGCTTACCAATGTTTCTTTTGGCAGATGATCAAGAGCTTTTGCTTTATTGATTCGCTCGATAATTGCTGCTTTCTTAGCGGCCGTGAGAGTGTCGGCGCTATTGCCTGAAGACGCAAGCAGAGCGGTAAGGCCCATGGCTGCTTTCTGAAAAGCAGTGGTGTGAAAGGCCGATGCCTGTTTAGTCAGATCATCTTGTGTGCCACGCACTGCGCTCATGATCCATTTTTTCAGATAATAGAGCGCTACACCTATGTAGACGAGGTTTATTGCCAGCGCCAGAATACCGAGTACGCCGACTTTTGCCAGAAAACCATGGGGAATGGCGACAATCACAGCTGAAATCACCATGACAATGGCTGTGGTAGTAATCGCTTCTGCTTTACCTGAATGGCCAAGCAGAGGGTGTGTGCGGAAGAATGTGTAGGTGTGTTTGCCTACCATGACCATGCCGAGCATGATGAAAGGCATAAGGAAGAATGATGAAAGTATGGCGTTGATGAGTGTCAACATGAGTGATTCCTCTTTAGGTGTGAATTTAAGTTGTAAGCAGCGATTGCTGGAAGCACCAATTCAGGGGCTTCCAGCTTGGGGTTAAAGGCCGACAGTGTTAGTTTTAGCCGTCGACTTCTTCGTCAACAGTTAAGCCGTGCTCAGCGCACAATGCCTGGAAGCCGCCGTCAAAGCCTTGACCAACACCTTCGAATTTCCATTCATTATTGTGTTTGTACAAGCGCACCAAAATAACTGCGGTATTGGTGCTGGCATCTTCGGAGAGGTCGAACTTATACAACTCGGCATTGTTGGTGGCATCGACCAAACGGGCGTAGGCACCGTCTACCATGCCGAAGTTTTGACCGCGGCTACGACCAGCGTAGATACTTGCGGTGAAGACTATTTTGGTAATGTCGTCAGGCACTTTTGACAAGTCAACAGTCAATGTTTCGTCGTCGCCTTCGCCTTGTCCGTCTTTGTTGTCGCCGCCATAAATGACTGCTCCGCTGGCGTGAGTTTCGAAGCCTTCAACATAAGAAACCATGTCTTGGGCCGTGCGAATTTTGCCATCGGCAGTGACCAGGAAGGCTGCTGCGTCTAAGTCGAAAGCTTTGCCATCAGTGCGACGTGGATTCCAGCCCATGCCAATAACGATTTTGCTCAGACCAGGGTTTTCTTTGGTCAGTGAGATTTTCTGGCCCGCTGCAACTTTCTTGGTTAAGTTGATAGCAACAGGAGCAGCAGCGACGTTAGATTCAGTAGTGTTGTTTTCAGTGTTCATGGTTTTGCCTTTAGTTTGGATTGAGTTGTTTGGTTTAAGTTGTTTCGTTTTTAGTTCACGTCCTTGTGAGTTTTGCTCTTAGGCGGCTTCGCTTTCGTCTGCTTTGGGATAGACAATAGAGAGCACAATAGAGCCGACGAGGAGCAAGCCAACTACTGTGAGCGAGACACTCACAGGTATTTCTGGGCCGTGCAAGACGGGAAGCTGACCAAGAGTTGGGCTAACCCAATCAAGGCCTTTGTTGATCAGTTCAATCACATCGGCGAAGGAGGTAAGAGTTAGTTTGACGGCAATGAAGCCTAAAACTAGGGCAATACCTTCATTCAACCAACACAGCATTGGCATCAGAGCGGCTAAGATGAAATACAGTGATCTCAGGCCTAGCACAGCGAAGATGTTCGAGGTGATGACGATGTACGGGTCTGATGAAACAGCCAAGATAGTAGGAATACTGTCGGTGGCGAACATCAAGTCCATGGCTTCAATGGAAATTAGCACCACAGCAAGCGGTGTGAAGAACCAACGCATTTTGCCGTTGCTAGCAGGGTCAGCTTGACGCACCATGAATTTCTCTTCGTGGTAGTCGTCAGTGATACGTGCGAATTTGCGAAATTGACGGACAATCCAGAGATTGTCAGGATCGACTTCGTCATCAGCATCGTCAGAGGTGAACATCTTCCAAGCACCTAGGGCTAATATAATGGCGCAGCCGAAGAGCAAGAAGTGGAACTTAGCGATTAACGCTGTGCCGGTGCCAAGAATGACAATGCGGAAGAAAATCGCCCCAAGTACGCCCCAGTAGAGCACGCGATGGTGATATTTTGAATCGACGCCAAAATAGGCGAAGACCATTATAAATACCGCCAAGTTGTCCACTGAAAGTGACTTTTCTAAGATGTAGCCAGTCATAAACAAACCAGCGCTGTCTGCCCCGACTGAGTACCAGACCCAACCGGCAAAAGCTATCGATACTAAGACCCAGACGACAGTCCAGGCCCCAGCTTCCTTCATAGTAATTGTGTGGGTCTTTTTATTGAAGACGCCCAGGTCGATGGCTAGCATTGCGATTACGATTAGCGCAAAGAAGCCCCATTGCAAAATGGAATGTGTCATAAATCACCGTGATTAAATTGTCTCCAGCTCAGGCTGGAGATTGAAAAATGCTTAGCAGTTAGCTACGCGTGAGGGGCACCGTCCCTGGTGATTTGTCCTTATCTGCTGCTTGGAGCTATGGGCTTATAACCCGTAGTCTGTTGCGTTCAGACCAAGCTTTTTGATGATGGCAACCATCACTTTCTTTTCGCTCTCGGCAAAGTCACCGTCTGAGTTGGCGATGATTATGCCAATCTTGACGGCCATGTCAGCCTCATCAGCTTTACCGCGCAGTTTGCCCACAATTTTTTCCAGGTCCAAGATGCCGAAGTCATCCAAGGCTTTCGGAATGTATGAGTCGAACTGTTTACCCAAATCAGAAGGGGTGAAATGACCGAGAGCTTCATTGCTCATGATCAGTCTTTTTACTTTGTCGCGCTCTTCTTGAGCGATGACACCATCGGCTGCGGCTACCATAGCGCAGATACTCAAGACTGCATCGCGAAAGTCGATGCTTTTGTATTTAGCCGCTGTGTTTTTGATGTTGCTTAAAACTGATTGCGAACCGTTTCTGATTTCGTCAAGAAATGTTGACATAGTGCTGCCTCTTAAGTTGTTGGTTGAGTTTGGTTTTGTTTGTTTCTGGAGCTGCAATCCATTCGATTTGCTGAGCCTGGAGATTCTTGCAAGCTCTGATTTTGTAGCTTTGGCTTAGCCTGTGAATGCAACGCGCACGATGTCTTCAGGCGACAGTTTGGCTGCCAGAATTTCATCGAAGTGCACTACTGCCACTACGTCAAAAGCAGCACCTTTGGCTTCTAGACCTTCATCTAGAGTTTTGAGCCAGGCTGTTGCGCCGCTATCGTGGCCGACTTGAATTACGGCAATGCCGAAGTCGGAGTCTTTGTTGATGCGGTGAGTGGCATCAATGATTATTTCTTCTACCTTTTCGCGGTCGTTGGGGCTGCCGTCTGTCCAAATCAGCATGGCAAACGGTTTTTTCGGTGACATTTTTTCGTACACAGCCGGTTTGGCTTTGCTGAACATGCCGCCACTTGATGCTGGAGTTTTGACCTTGGCTGGCAAGTATTTGTCGATCATTGCTTTCATTGGTGGTGCCAGCACCGTGCCGTTATTAGGGCGGTTGTTGTCAAAAGCGTCACGTACAGTAGCTTCTACGATGCCGGTATGTACCTTGTAGCCATCGTTGAAGAAAACCAAGTCGATACCATCATCGTCAAAGGCACAGACCGCACGGGTAATTTCGGTGTTTACTTTTTGGGAAACATTCCAGCGGCTTTCACCACGGTCACCTTTTTCTGAACCCCAGGTCATGCTGCCGCTTTTGTCGACTAAGCTGGCCAGGTCTACGTTCAGGGTGGCAAGGGCTACTTTTACTGCGTTTAGTTTGGTTAGGCTAAGGGCCATATCGTTCTCCGATTAATTTGATTGATTGTTGTTTGCTAAGGTGGCTATTGCTGCTACTGCTTGCTGTTCAAGCTAATGAGGCAATAACCTTTTGTAGGCTGTCAGCACTTTGGCTAGGAATTTCTTCGCCAACGGCTTGGAATTTCCATTCGTTGTTGTGGCGGTAAACCCGGGCCAGAACAAAGGCCTGGGGTTTCGTTTGCAGGTTGCAGCTAAAGTGCAGCAGTTGACGCTTGCTGGCATTTGTTTCTAGCAGTCTTAGAACTGCGGTGTTCAGTTCTTTGATTGTTTGTCCTTGACTTGTATTCTTGATCACGAACAATAGAGACACAGCTTGATTGGCTAGTTTCGCCAGGTTGAAGCTAATCTCTTCGTCATCACCGAGGGCGCTTGTGGCTCTGGTGTTGCCTTGGTGAACCACCGCTCCGTTTGAGCCGTTGCGGTTTTGTATGTCGACGACTTCAATCAAAGTTTTGTCTGGGCCGTAAACATGAATTGCAGCGGTGCAGCTAGAACCCCGATTGGCGAAGCTGAGACCGGCTTGTAGTTCGCTTACTTCAGTTCCAGCGACTTGCTTGAGTGAAACCCTTTCACCTTTCGCCAGTGTTTTCAGTGAGCTGCCCAAAACCCAGTTTGTAGCAGCTGGCTGAATAACAGGAGCTGGCTGGCTGACGTTGGGCGTTGTTGTCGTGGCACCACCAAGGTCGTAGTCAGTTTCATTGAGGCCGAGTTCGCTGATGATGGTTTTGATAACGGCTTTTTCAACATCAGCAAATTCTTTGTCAGACTTAGCAATGATGATGCCAATTTTCACTACCATATCGGCGAAGTCATGTTCAGCCTTGACTTTGCGGATGGCTTTGATAACTTCGACTTTGGTGAAATCATCCTTTGCTTGCTCGCAGAAACCAATAAAGAGGTCTCTTAGAACAGTAGCTGAGAAGTGACTCAAGGCCTCGTTGTTTTGAATGCAAGCAATTACTTTCTTGCGCTCGTCATCCTGCAAGATTCCATCTGCCATGGCTACCAGGGCGCATGTGGCCATACACGCATCGCGAAAGTTTTGGTTTTGATAGCGTGCTACTTTGCCCTTTATTTCTTGACTAACCTTATTGGCCAGGTCTTGAGCGCTGTCTAAAAATGTCATAAGTTGATCTCCATAGGTAAATTTGAAGCAGTGTCCAAGACACTGCTTCGTTGGTTAGGGCTTTTCTATGACAGTTGTGCGCTATTAGTCGTCAACTTCTTCGTCGACAGTCAGTCCGTGCTCAGCACAGAGTTTTTGCAGGCCGCCATCAAAGCCTTGAGCTACAGCTTCCAGGTTCCAGCCACCATCTTTGCGATAGAAGCGCACGAAGATCATGGAGGTAACTGTTGAGGCTTCTTCCGAAAGGTCGAAACGACGAACTTCGTTGCCGGTAGCTGGGTCGACTAAGCGAACGTAGGCTCCATCGACTTGACCAAAGTTTTGACCACGCACCCGGGCGCAGTAAATGCTGACGTTGATGACGATTTTCTGGATTTCGGCAGGCACTTTGGAAAGGTCAAGTGACATTGTTTCGTCATCGCCATCGCCTGCACCATCACGGTTGTCGCCGTTGTGAGTGATTGCACCACTGGCGTGTGCCATGAAGCCGTCTTTGTAGAAAACAAAGTCTCTCTCATTGCGGACTTTGCCATCTGCACCAACTAAGAAGGCTGATGCATCAAGGTCAAACTGCTTGCCAGCGGTTCTGCGCGGGTTCCAACCTAGACCCACAAGAATTTTGGTAAATCCTGGATGTTCTTTGGTCAGGCTCAGTTTTTGGCCTTTGGTGAGGCTCAGGCTAGTAGATGCTGCTGCGTTTGCTGTTTCCATTAAGGTTACCTTTTGTTTTTGCGTTGTGAGTGTGACAAACAGCCAAGTGCTTTAGTAGCTATCTTGAATTGCTGTTTGCCACATTTGGTTTGTGAAGGTTTACAGAGGCGGGATTAGCCGTCGACTTCTTCGTCTACAGGCAGGCCGTGTTCAGCGCACAGAGCTTGGAAGCCACCGTCAAACCCTTGACCAACACCTTCGAATTTCCATTCATTGTTGTGCTTGTAAATGCGTACCAAAACCACAGCGGTGTTAGTAGAAGCATCTTCAGACAAGTCGAACTTATATAGTTCGGCATTGCTGCTAGCATCTATCAAGCGGGCATAAGCGCCATCAACCATACCGAAGTTCTGATTGCGCGAACGACCAGCATAAATGCTAGCAGTGAAGACCAGTCTGACGATGTCTTCTGGCACTTTAGACAAGTCGACAGTCAAAGTTTCATCGTCACCTTCGCCGTCACCAGTTTTGTTGTCGCCACTATAGATTACTGCGCCGCTAGCGTGAGTGGTAAAGCCTTCCACATAAGAAACCATGTCTTGGGCCGTGCGGATTTTGCCGTCGGCAGTGACAAGAAATGCTGCTGCATCCAAGTCGAACGCTTTGCCATCAGTGCGACGTGGGTTCCAGCCCATGCCAATGACAATTTTGCTCAGGCCAGGGTTTTCTTTGGTCAGTGAAATTTTCTGACCGGCTGCAACCTTTTTGGTCAAGCTGATAGTTACAGGAGCAACAGCGACGTTAGATGCAGGAGTTGTGTTTTCAGCGGTTGTGTTTTCGGACATGGTTATATACCTTTTGTTTGGTTTGGATTTAGGTTGGTTTTTCGAGTGAGGCAAAGAGCGCTACTTATAGGTAGTTCTTTTTGATCAGTTCGATGGTGTCTTGTACGGTTGAAGCTTTGGTCAATTCAGGCAAAGTTTCGCCGATGGCATTGATTTTCCATTCATTGTTATGGCGATAGAGCTTGACCATGACCAGGGCTGTTGAAGCACCCATACCAGAGACGTCATAGCGATACTTCTCGTCTTCTCTGCCAGTAGAGACATCAACTAAGCGAGCAAAAGCATTCAATATTTTGTCGAATGTTTGGCCGCGGTAAGAGTTGATGACAAAGACAATCGATTTTACGTTAGCAGCGATTTTGTCGAGCTTGACGGCGATAACTTCGTCGTCGCCTGCGCCTTCGCCAGTGAGATTGTCACCATTAGAGTAGATTGGGTCTCTGCTGCTGTGCTTGGCGCGAAACCAAACGGTATCAAGCAGATTCTTGTTTTCATCAAACAGCGCTGCTGACAAGTCGAGGTCAATACTGCCAGCATTTGGAGCAGGGTCCCAACCACAGCCGACGAAAACTGATGTAGGTGAGCTTTCACCAGGTTTGGTCAGAGAGAGTTTGGCGCCTTTGGTCAATGAGATTGTGTTTGTGGTCATGGAGTTACCTTTGGTTGTTTGAATTAAATGCTCGAGCGGCAAGTCAAAAAAAATGCCTGCTCACGGTTGGTAGCAGCTAGCTGAACAGTTGCTGTACGTTAGCTTTGCTAGATGTTGTGCTTGTGGCACAGTTGTGGCACAGTTGTGGCGGAGTGGTGGCGAGTTCAAAAGCAACTGCAAGAGAATGCAGCTGCTTGTGATGATTTTGCTTATGTTGCTTGGATTTGAAGGTCGGAAATTTGGTTCGCTGGTGGTTAGGGGAAATTGGTTATTACTCAAATTACGTTGTGCGTCTGTGCCGCTACAATAGTTGTTTCGTATTTCTCCCTTGGCAACCGGCGAAGTCGGCATTGCTTGGCTTCCGCAGGCAGAGCGATTTTTCTCATTTGCCGTGAGACACTAGTGACTGCTTCGGTCGCGAGCACTCCCTGGTTTGATTAGATCAGACGGCGCTTCGTTTTTCATTGCACTGCATTCTCGTAAGAGCTTGAGCAATGCGGAAAATCGGTGCTGCTAAGTTCCTGAGATGGTTATGTTGATTGGTAAGTATAAGAAGTGCCGTTGTCACCGCTGCACTTTGTTGCAGGTGAATGTGACAGCTTTGGTTTCTTGGTTTGGTTTTTGGAAGTGTATGAGGGTTCGCAGACAGTCGAGGGATAGTTGGATATGTAATCAAACTAACGAGCGCTATTATCATGTTGCAAGGGATGGTTAACAAAGTCTCTTGGCAATTCTCGAAAGCTGCTTGGTGTGGTTAATAGCAGTAGGACGCTTTGCGGCTATTCTAATGAGACGATTTTGACTCTGCGCGATAATTGCCCTGAGTTGTCATCTCTTATATTTGGTTCTTTTTCGAATTCGATTGTAGCTACTGCTAATGCCTAGCGACGGTATCGCTAGCGGTGGCAAGCACGCTATTGTCTGACGTAGGGAAAGTGCCTACTTGAAGATACTTATTAGGGGGGCAATTTAGTTGATCTTTGGGTCAACTTTAGGCTCCCTTTGTGACTAAGTTGTGGCAGAATAGTAGACCGGTTGACTTTGATTTGGCTTTTTAGAGAAAGTGCTTCCATCGTGGCGTTATGATGCGAAGCGGCCCGGAGAGAAGCAAGCACTAGTGGCTTAATGCGCTTCTTTTCCGGGGGTAGTTGATCGGTGTTAATTCGGGTCTTAGATTGTTGCTTGAATCATGAATCCGACGTTTTCCTAGCCGCCTTTATGAGAGCTAAGCAGCACATTTTTGTTCGACTGTTTTGAAGTCGCTTAGCAAGGTAAGGAAAGTTTCTGCTTGAGCTGAAATGGTATTAGTAGTGACTTGTTTGTAAATCAAGTCGACTGAGAAACCACGAGCGTATGCTGCCCAACCGAAAGCTCGAGCTGCAGCGGCGGCGGCACAGGTTTGCAGTGCCCATTGTTTCTTCTCGGTGGCAGAAGCCATGGCAAAAGCATAGGCAGCTACAAGAGCAGCTAGCACTTCTTCTTCTCTATCTGCCGCTTTGGCTGAGCTGATAGTGCTGCGAACTTTTGCGGCGATAGTCAACCAACCTTTATTGTCGTGGCAGTTGTGGGCAGCCATATCGGCAATTTCTTCAATTATGTGAACTTCGTTGGCGGCAAATTTTGCCGCTCCGAAAAATGAATCAACTAATTGCCAGACGCCAAAGTCGTTCCATACAGAAAGCCAGGCTTCCGGCATTGATATGTTGCTTTGGTCGAACTGACGGACGGGATAGACAAGGTTTTTGATGGTTGATATCTTGCCTGGAAGTTTGTTATTTGAACGTTTCATACAATGTCTCCATTAATAGAGAAAATAAAAATGTGATCTTCAGTTTGATTTGCTGCAAGATCGAACTTGGTTTTTTATCAATAGAATTTGAACTTACCACCACCCGGAGGCCTTCTTGGAAGGTGGCCCAGGATGATGCAGTATCGCCATTGGTAGCACACGCTTCTTTGATCACACGCACGAAGCAGTCTTGCTTTCTTGCGCTAAGACCCCAGGCTGTGCTTTTTACACAGGCGCCAATGAGCACTCCGGTAACTCGAAAAAACTGATCAGGCAGTTTTGCGGCCTGACAGATTTCGAGCACCTGCTGCGAGCCGTCGTCGCCTTCTTTTAGTACAATTTTCAAGCGGTCGTACTGGCCATCAAGCAATTCCATAATCGGTTTGATTGTTGGCCCATAAGCCCAAGGCTTAACTTCGACAATAACTATGCCCCAGTTTCGTGTTTTGGCCAGCTTAACCTGATCAATGACGGCGGCAATAAATTGCGGGCTGGCGCAGTGTGCCAGAAATGGCTCTTGCATGTCGATGATTACAAGGGTGACTCCTCCGCTCTCAAGCTCGAGAGCTGTTGGTTGTTGTTTCATGGTAATAGCCCTGCTACTAGTTGTTTAGGCCATTCTTTCTTTGCCTAGGACTATGCCAATAAGCACACCACCGATCTGCGGCAGTAGCACAACCAAGGCTGCTCCTGCACCAGCGAGACCAGCGATGGTCACTAATGTGCCATGGAGGGCGTAGGCTGCGCAAACTACTAGCATTGTTGCTAGCATGCCAAAGCCAATGACACCGAAGCCAGCGACTAAGGTAATGATCGATTCGCCAGTCTTGGCCGCATCAGCAGAAGCTTTTGCTAGACCTCTGGCAGTAGTTGTAGACAGGTAGATGACAAAGCCGGCGGTTATGGCTAAGAGCCCGCAGATAAGAGCAGACTTAGTATGCCAGGTAAAATCTGCCGAGATTAATAAATTGTCCGGCATGGCCCACGGTGTGAGCACTACACCGGCAAGGTATAGAACAATGCCGACGAACAGCATTTTGTGCGTATTCATAGTTTTCGCCTCGATAAGAGTTTTTGGTACCACCAAATCCCTTTGGTGGTAGATTGTCTCGCTTCTAAAAGCTAGCTTGAGCTTATTCTTTGGTTTCTGCGATGAAGCGCATTAACCAAAGCCAGAAGTTGACGAAGTCTAGGTAGATGTTCATTGTGATCATCACCGCGTTAAAGTCATTGTCTTCAGAGCGAGAAAGACGGAAGAAGTCAAAGACAAAGTAGCCAGCAAAAATCACCATACCGGCAACTGAATAGAGCAGGTTGAAGGAATGGCCAAAGCCTGTGAACATACCAATGACACCGACAATGATCAGGCCCAGCAAGCCGATGAAGAGCCATTTGCCCCAGGCGCTAAAGTCGCGTCCAGAGAAAGCTCCCCAGCAACCTAAGGCTGCCATGATTGCCGCTGTACCCATAAACGAGAAGGTCACTGTCTGCCAACCAATGACGGCAGCGTACATGTTAACGGCTGGCCCGATGGTCAGACCATTGAGGAATGTCCATATTGCTAAGCCTGCCACTCCAAGAACAGGTGAGGTAGCAGCTAGGGCCGCTACACCAAATATACCGAGAAACAGCACGACAACGAGGCCAAAGATAACCCAGCCTGAAGTAATGCCGAGGCCCATGTAGCTGCCAATGGAGCTAATTACCAGTGATCCAGAAAGTAGCATCATAACTTTGGCCATGAGGCTGTTGCTGCAGGTGGTTGCGTTGTTGGTGCGTGAGGCGTAAGTGTTCATAAATTCTCCGGGGAATTTGTTGATTTGGTTTTTTCTTGCAAGTTTTCTTGCACGTGTGCTTTGACGTGATGGTAGCCAGTGAGAACAAGCTTGCTCAATTTAGCGACTACATACATGCGAATCAGGTAAAGCAGTACTCCTGTAAAGCCGGCCAAACCTGATAGAACGAAGGAGAGCACGTGCAAGGTCTGGAAGTACCAGCCACAAGCCGCTAGTACTAATGAGATGAGCAAACAGGCGTAGGTAACGATCGATAGAATTCGCACTGGGGGTAGCTGATCGATAGCTATTTCGGTAACCGTTTCGGCGGCACTTTCTTCTGCTAGTTCGCCGGCCCATTTCTTGAATTTTTCATTGAGCGACATAGGGTCATTTTGGGTGTTTGAAGGCCGAATTATCGGCGGTGGCCAGAAGGGTAATACCCTTGAGGGTAAGGTTGGGGTCAGCGATATCGAAGAATTTCTTGCTGCTGTTATGGGCAGCTGAAATCGCTTCGCTCCAGCCCCCAGTAACAATAGTTAGCGCTTGCTTGCCGATTTGCTGTTTTGCAATTGCTTGCCATTCGCGAATTAGTCCGATATGACCGGCAAAGACACCATTGCGCATGTGCGTTTCGGTGTCATAGCCTAATGCAAGAGTTTGACCTTTCATATCGAGCAGAGGCAGAAGAGCTGTTTGTTGATGCATGGCAGCCAGGGTAAGGCCGAGACCGGGAGCAATGAAACCGCCTTCAACATGACCAGCAGCTGAAATGGCAAGCATGGTTGTTGCTGTGCCCAAGCCTATTACTACCACTGCTCTTCGGCCTTTACCATGAATTTTCCAGGCGGCTACAGCGTCGGCTACTCTGTCAGCTCCCATGGCTGCGGCCATTCCTGTCAGAAATGGTTGCTCCGTGGCGCTAATAAATGTCATTTCGTGGTTCTGCAGTAATCGGCGTAGAGTCGCTTCTGCTGCGGGTACCACTGATGATACTGCTACTGGGAATGTCTTCTGGCGAATTAGCTCTGTTGTGCGCTGTTCGATTTCAGCAGTGGGATAGCAATGTCGCTCTTGCAGCACGCCGTCAACAAAGTAACCATATTTAGTGTTGCTATTGCCGATATCTATGGCTAGTAACTCTTTCATAAAAATTCCTTGCTCAGGGTGATCAGGTTGCGTGTGGCGGAATAATTGGCATTTCAACAATATCAAAGACTGCCTGAAATTCTGCGTCGTAGAAGTGGACGGACATGCCGCCATTGCCAATCCAGAGACTGCCTTCTAAATGGCCGTCGATGGTGTGGTGCCGGCCTGCTTGAAATTCTGCCAGCTTGGCAGCCAGTTCGTCGTTGTCGACCTCTGGGTTTTCTTTTAGAACGGCATATCGTGTGGTCTCTAGCTTCTTTACTTTGATTTTATCCCTTGTTTGCAGGCGCTTGACTTTCAGTTGGTCTAGAGCCACTTCTGCCTTCAGTACTGAGATTTCTCTAGCAAGCAGTTCCCGGAATAGTTCTAAGGCCACATCATGTCTACCGCAGAAGTTTTTATCAGTGGCTATTTTGTTGATAAAGTCGCCGCTGTTGCAGTAATGGAAAACTTCATTGAGAGATGCCAGAGAGCCTGGGTTTTCGTATATCACTGAGTTGTCAGCTCGTTCTTTTAGAAGCGTGGCTAGTTCTTTCAGCTGCAACATCAGCGCTTTCAGGGCTTGGACAACTATTTCGTCGATATTAGCATAGCGATAACCAGCTTGTTGATTGTAGTGGCTATTGATTTGTGTTTGCGCCGCATCGCATTGAGCAATGTTTGCATCCAGTTTTTCTGCGATTGCTGCTGCGTCAAGCAGGAGGTTGTTGTTGTTAACCATATGATTGTTCCGATTGAGAAGTTATTTTGAGGTGGCTGAATCTAGTTAACTTGCCAGTGCCAAATAGCCCAGATCTTAGTACCAAGATCACCAGCCATGTATTTGTTCTCACTAGTTTCGCTGACTGTGACCAGGTTTTCTTTGCCTACGCTGTTGATGAATTCTGTCACGTTTTGCAGAACCTCGTCTAAGCTCAAACGTCTATACTGAGGAATGGTAATTTTGTTTTTCTTGAACAAGCCTTCTTCGAGCTCAAGGTCGGCTAATTGCACAAGTACCTCTCCACGGTCATCAAACCATTTTTTTGCAAATGGATCTCCCGGCGTTACTTGGATCGGCTGTAGTTCTTGTTCAGCCGTGTAGCGGAATTCTTTTCTGCAAATATTCATACCTATTACCCTCGTGTTTTCGTTAATTAATTGACGGCACTCGGCTGATCACTTGAATGTTTTCGCCGTCGAAGCCAATGTCAATTTGTTCGATGATTTTGTGCGACTTGATGCCGAGCATGTTTTGCCAGCGCCAATTGCTACGAACGGCGACTATCTTTTCACCAGGAGAAATTGCCGCTAGTATTATCGGGTCTCGTCCTTCAATGCTGTGAAAGACTTTGGCGTCGCCAACCTGATAGTTGAGATAATCTCCGCTGCCTCGGCCAGCATCTATAAGAACCAGTGCCTTATTCTGATCAGCTGTGTTTTCTGAATGCTCAGGAATCAGGCAGATTCGACCCTCTTTAATTTCTATAGAGGCACGCTTCAAAATTGAACTATATCCTGGCTTACCGGCTTCAAAACAGTCAGGTATATGCTTGACTGTGGCATCAACCAAGGCATAAATGCTGTCTGGCCATGGCGCCAGGTGCAGACAAGTGACCATGTAAGAGCCCCTGTCTTCAAGGAATAATCCTTGATTTGCTGTCGGCAAATTTTCCACATCGACTTTACCACTAAGCAATGGTATTGCTAGCGGTGAGCCTAGTGTTGCTAGTAAACCCCCGGCCAGCCACGTTGCCATGTTGGGGTGATGCTCATTACAAGCTACTCTAAAACATTTCATTGTATCCTCGTTAAAAAAAATCCTGGTGCCAAGCTTTCTTTCTTAATTCCTTGGCACGAGCAAGTGGAAAGTTTAAATGCGCCGGATTGTTCCTGGCTATTCCTCGAGAAAGTTATTTACATTCTTGCTGGAAAGCCTTTTCAGCGCTGTGATAGATGTTAGCCAATGATTGCGTTATGCGATTGACCTTTACTGCGGTAGCTTCGGGGTTAGTAATCATCGATAAGCAACCGATGAACAAAAAAAATGCCATGACATACAAGAAGGTGTGAAAAATATCCTTCATAGGTAATTCCTAAAATGAGGGCCCTGAGCTAGATTCCTTTTTTTGTTTCCTGACCCAGGGCTATAAAATTAAACGTCATCATCCAGTGACGATTGTCGATATAGAATTTAAGTTCTATCCAGTTCCTTTGTCTCTTCTTCGCTCGGGGCTACTGTCTCGATGAAATGGATGATTCTGTTAACATCGTTGTCGGTTAAGATAGCCACTTTGTCGCCAGCTTTGACTTGTGAGGCATAGGCCAGCGAGGTCGTTAGAATCATTTGATTTTGGCCTTCGTTAAATTGCAAGACTTCGCTAAAGTATTTTGCATCTGGCACTGTGTTGTAGACTTCTGTTTCACGAGTGTCCCATTTAATTGTAAATACGAATCTGGTCATACCGTCAATTGCGTAGCTGCCGACCCGTTCAACTGTGCCTTTAAAGTACGTTTGGCTTGCTCGGAGCTTAGTGAGCAGGCTGACTGTATCGTTGCGGTTTTAGTCACAAGACATGTCAATGCTCCTGTCTGAAAGTTGCTCTGTGCCGGGATTTTCCTTCCTCCAGGCACGAGCAAATTGAGTGCGCCACTACTCTTAGTGGATGGTAAAGTAACTACTGGTTGGCTTATTTGGTGTCAGCAGGATAGATATTGGTGCGGTTGGCGGCGTGCTCAGCCAGTAAGTTGCAAGGCACAAAGTTTTGACGCCATGACTGACCGGGCTGTTCTGCACCACTAGCAATGTTGCGACTGAGGTCAGAGAAGGTTTTCACACCTAACTGGTCGATATGGCGCAGTGGGCCACCCAGCGAAGCTGTGAAGCCGGTGCTGATGACGAAGGCCAAGTCAATCAAGAACGGGTCTGAGACCACACCTGCTTCAAGAACACGCAGGGCTTCGTTTCCGATGGTGCCAATCAGCAGCTTGACGATGGCTTCTTCGGCCATTGGCGTGCTGCCCAAGTTATGAGCCTCTGCCATAGCGCGATAAGGAGCACCTAAAACGGGCTTGCGTGTTTTTGCGTCTTTGACAGTTTTGCCATCTTCCCAGACATAAAAACCGTAGCTACCTTTGCGGCCCAAGAAACCTTGTTCAACCAACTTGCCTACCAGGTCGAGAGATGGTAAAGCTAAGCGGTCTCCGTGGGCGCTAGAAAGCGTTTTGGCAACGCTGGCTACTACGTCTAGACCAACATAGTCCATAAGCTCTACAGGGCCCATAGGCATGCCGAAGTTCAGGATCGCTTTGTCTATCGCTGCTGGCGCCACACCCATAGCAAGTAGGTGAGCTGTCATAGCCAAGTATGGCCCGAGGATGGCATTGACAATGAAGCCAGGGTAGTTTTTGCAAGGTAGGGGAATTTTGCCTAAGGCACTAACCAGGCTAATTGCTGTGGCCATTGTTTCTTCTGAGGTTGAAGAGGTGCCTGGAATTTCCACACCGGCCATCTGTGAGACTGGGTTGAAGAAGTGCATACCACTGAAGTTGGCAGGATTTGCCACCCCAGTTTTCAATACTTCTAGGTCGCGTGCTGAGGTGTTAGAGAACAAGAACCAGGGTGATTCTTTGCTGCGGCTAGCCATAACTTCATCGACTTGCCTGTAGGTGGCAAATTTGATTTCGTCTTTTTCCGGCACGGCTTCGATGATGGCATCGCAGTTGGCCAGGTCGCTGTACGAAGTTGAGAAAGTCAGTTTAGCCAATTTGAGATCGGCTTCTAACTTCATGTACTTGCCAGATTTGACACGGCCAGCCATCAATTTTTCAATGTTAGCCTTGGCCTTTGCCAAAAATTCTTCCTTGATATCAATCACCACAACTTTTTCAATTTGCCATGCACAAATTGCTTCAAAGGCAATTTCTGCTCCCATGATGCCCGAACCAATCACTCCAATTTCGGAGACTCGGGCCGCGGTAGCGCCGCTGGCTAATTTCTTAGCTCTGCTGCGGTCAAGGAAAATGCTAACCAGATTGGCCGACTCTTTCGATTGCACCTGTTGAGCAAACAGAGCTGATTCTAGCTCCAGGGCTTTGTCGCGAGGCATCGTCAAGGTGCGCAGGGTGAGAGCGGCCGCTTGAGCTGGAGCGCTGTAACCTCGGGCCCGCTTGCTGATTTGTGCTACAACTTGCTTGCTTGCAAAGCCGTGGGTTGTGGCGCTAACAAAGTGGCGCATGCCAGAGAAGCGGTCAGCTTCGAAGGGTTCGGTAACATCTAACAAGGCCGCCACTGCTCTTTCTGCCCAGCCAGCTTTCTTGCCTTTACTAATGCTGGGTGCTTTTTTGCTCTTCGCGCCGAGGGCGATAGCCTCTGCTCTGGCAAGCAGTTGGTCTGGTGCGACAACTTCGTCAACCAAACCGCTTTGCCATGCTTCTTTGGCACTAACGTCTGCGCCTGTGGCGATCATTGTTACTGCTTTGATTGTGTCTATCAAGCGCGGCAACAGGACGCAACCGCCGAACCCTGGAAAGATACCGAGTCTGACTTCTGGCAGTGCTAACGCTACGGCCGGGTTATCTGCGGCCAGACGATGGCTGCACCATAGAGCAAGCTCCAGGCCGCCACCTTTGCAGGCGCCATTGATAGCAGCTACCGAAGGTACGCCAAGAGTACGCAGTTTAGCCAGAATGCGTTTGGCGTTCATGGTCACCTGGTAGGTTTTCTCTTCGCCTTCACTTTGTAGAGCGCGAATTTCATTAATGTCAGCACCGGCGATGAATACGTCAGGTTTAGTCGAGGCTATCACCAGACCTTTGAGGCTTGGGTCGTTAGCCAGTCGGTCAAGAATGCCATCTAGCTCTTGCAAGACGGCCATCTGTAAGACATTCACTTTCGGTACGTCCAGCCACAAGATTTTTACACCTGAGGCTTTGCTTTCGATATGAAAGTATTTGCTGCGGTTGATTGCTGGGGTAGTCATTTTAGTCTCCTAGTTTTTTGTATAAGGTTTAATCAAGACAGCACCGGCCATGCCACCACCGACGCACAGTGAAGCAACGGCATAGTTTCCGCCGTTGAGTGCTAGTTCCCAGGCCGCCGCTGCGATGATGCGTGCTCCGGTCATTCCTAGTGGATGACTGAGGGAAATGCCGCCACCATTGCTGTTGACTTTGTTTGGGTTAATAGCGAGGCATTTGATCACCGATAGAACTTGATGACTGAAGGCTTCGTTTAGCTCCCATCGGTCAATTTCATCTACTGTCAAGCCGTTGGCGATTAACAGTTCTCGCACCGCTTCAACCGGGCCGAGACCCATCGATACGGCATCGCGACCGGTGAAGCAGAAATCGACGATCTCAGCCAGTGGCTCAAGGCCAAGCTTCTCAGCCATTTCTTCGCTACACATGACCAGGGCACAAGCGCCATCTCCCATGCCGGAAGCGTTGCCAGCTGTAATTAAGCCGGTTCCAGCTAAGGCGGGTAGTTTGCTCAATGATTTTAAGTTGGTGACCCGGGGATGCTCGTCGGTATCGAAGACCCCATAGCCAGGGATGACCATGGGGTCAATTTCGTGGGCCAGGCGACCAGAGGCTATCGCCGCCAGAGCATTGGCATGAGAGCGAGCGGCGAATTGGTCGGCTTCAGCGCGGCTGACATCGACTAAATTGCCGACAATCTGAGCCGTTTTCATCATGTTTAGCTTGGCTGGATCTCTGGCTAAGTAGGCAGGGCCTAGGCCGCTGTCAGCTAGACCAAAGAAGGGCAGTGGGCCAAAGACTTTGAAGATTTTGCGCAGTGCCTTGGGGGCCTGTTGAGTCAACCATTTGTTGAGCCCGGTATAGCGCTTGGCGCCGTTGACGATTAGCGGCGGTGATGACATAGATTCGACACCAACAGCGATGCCAAGTTCATTGCGGCCGCTGGCTATGTCAGACCAGATCTGAAAGGCGGCGTTCATACCACTGGCGCACTGCTGATGAACGGTGTAGCAGTTGATGCTTTCAGGCAAGCCAGCGTTTTGCAGCGCTACGCGAGCAGTGTTTGGCTCGTAGTAGCTTTGCACCGCATGACCAAAGACAACCTGATCAATCATGCTGAGGTGCTTGATGTTTGCTTTTCTTACCGCACATTTGAGTACATGGGCGCCCATTTCAGCGGGGCTATGGCGATGTAAGGCTCCGCCCATTTTGCCAATCGCTGTGCGACTGCTAGCGACCAGAACGACTTTGCGTTTGGTTGAGCTTCGATTGTTACTGTTGTCTGACGACATGATAATTCTCCTGGTGATTAAAGGTAAAAGTTCCTTTTGCAAAGAAGTAGCAGGCAATAAATTGCTTATCGCCTGCTACGGTGCCGAAGAAGGACCGGTTTATTTGTATGGCTGTTGAATTTCGCCAGCAGGAACACCATCTAACTGATGGAACTCTCCGGCCAGGACATAAGTTGCTACTTCATCAACAGCTCTTTCGTATTGACTGGCCGTGTGTTTTTCGCCAGCTAGTTTGCAGCGCATTTCTAGGCAGAGCAAGTTCAGAGCGGCAACGGTTGCTTTGTCTCCGCTTGCTGCTGCTGCACGAGAGGCGGCAATAGCACAAAACATCGTAGTGATGCTTGCCACAGGTTCGTAGATGCTTTCTAGCATTGTCAGCTGCTTGTCACCCAATCTTTCTTGATATTTTAAGACGGTGAAAATAAACTGCTTACGCCATTTGAACCAGGCTTTGTCAGCAAATTTACGGTGGGCTTCGAAGCGGCTATCGAGGCCGTCGAAGGCGAACTGTGCACTGGCTTTGGGCGTGCTGCGAATTTGCTTGAGGTAGCTGGCCAGCTTGAATGTCGCCGCCAGAATTTTCTTGCGATTTTTCACTAGCTTGCCTGTATTAGCAAGTAAGTAACTGCAAGTTTGGCCAAAGTTCTTGGCGTTGAAGACCAGCTTGTTCGGGTCGATACCAGCGTTTTTAAACTCTTGCATCACGGGCCCAAGGTAAGGTTCGCCAAAGGCTTTGATCAATGATTTGACACAGGCCATGCCCAACATGGGGTTAGGCCCTTCGTACACTGATGTGACCAGGTCATCAGCTAAGTTGTCGCCGATGGTGCTGCCGTGCAAGGTGAAGCGGCCGCCGATAGTGAATAGGCCCAAGTCAGTTGATACTTGACGCAGCCAATCAGTGGCTTTGGTTTTTGCAATCATTGAACTGACATCGCCTTGATAGCCGGCATCGATCAAACTGGAGGACCAGTCGACTAAGGCGTCGGCACCAGCGATATAGGCTGCTTGGAGTGCGAGGTTGTAGCGGATGTATTGGCGATCTTTTAGCTTGACGCCGAAAGTATCACGGTAGTCTACCCACTGTACGCACATGGCCAAGATTCTGCGCATTCTTGCCGCACCAGTGGTGGCAACGGCGAAGCGACCTTCGTCTAGGTCGTGGAAAATGATGGCTAAGCCGTCACCTTCTAGTAAGTTAGCTTTGGGCACACGCAGGCCGTTGAACTTCAGGCCCTTGTTGTGGATATAACGCAGAGCGTGGATGCCGTAGTTGTTGATAGAGAATACTTCGCTATCTTCATCAGGCAAGGTGGTAATTAGCACCCTCAATTTGTTGTCAATCAGCAGCAGTAGGGCAATTTCGTGTCCATACCAGGCGTTGGAGATGAACAATTTCTCGCCATAGACGACAATGTCATCACCATCGACAACGCCGTAGGTACTGGCTTTGGTGATGTTGCAACCCACCGATGGCTCGGTGCCACCAAAGCCTGAACGCACATGGCCAGCAGCTAGAGGGCGCAGTAAACGCTCTTTTTGCTCAGGGTTGCCTTTCCAAATTAATGGACCGGCTGTGCCGATTAAGCGTTCGATTGAGAGCAAGCCGCCGACTATTTCGGCAACTGTTGCACCCATTTGGGTCATGGTGCGACCGAGGAAGAACTTTGTCGCTCCTGAGCCACCGTATTCTTTGGGAATAGGTAGGCCCCAGTAGCCAGCTTCGGCTAGTTCGGCAATTAGCACCGGGTTGACTTTGCCATCGGCGCCAATAACTGTGCCTGCGTCTCTGTGTCTTTTGCCGACCTCGATGCTAGCCAGTAAAGCGGCAGCAGCTTCGGAGTCAGTCAGTTCAGCTTTGTTGGCCTGACAAGCAAACAAACGCAAGTCGACGCTTGGCGCTAGCAGTGCTTGTTGCAGCACTCCTGGTTTAGCGCGACCGCTGTCTGCTGCAATTTGAGCCTGGTCAATGGTGACAACGCTGCCAACTTCTTCTTTGTTCTTGCCAGCTTTTTCCATTGAGTCTTTGATTAGGTCGATATCGCCACCGGGGTTGCGATTGTCGGAACTATTGATTGTTGTATCTTGATTAGACATGATCAGTTTCCTTTGATTTGTGATTGATAGGCGCACGAAAGAAAGAGCAGAGCGTTGTCTAGACTTAAAACTCGGCCTTTCTTTCTTTGTGCGGACTGAGACCTGTTTGAGGTCTTGAATTTTTACTTTGAATGGCTTCCTAAGCCATTACAGGTATTGCCGCTATTAGACCAATTGCTGTCATAAACAGGGCAATTGGCAAGCTTGCAATTGCTGCCCAGCGTCCGCTTGTGACACTAATTAGCGATGGCATTAATTTGCTGCTCATCACTAAGGCCGCTGTTGTTGCTACCAGGTTGGTGGCTAATTCATTGATGGCATATTGCCCAGGGCTAGCAATAACGACTTCCAGATTCAGTGGTATTCCGGCGATGCTCATGGCAAACATTGTGGCAATGCCGAGGCCACAGATCAGCATTATGATGCTCATTGATGCAATTAAAGCTGGTGGCACCATTGAGAGTGAAAACTCGCTGACCGTGACGTTGCCTTTGGTGATTTTAGGAGCGATAAATGTTAGAGATAGCCATACCAGGCCGATTGTTGCAATTAAAGTAGACATAAAAACCTCCAGCTAAATCTAATGATTAGCCTTGAAGTGGATATAGAACCCGATGTTAGGGCACGGGGCGCTTGCGGCCTTTGGGCCGAACTTGTTTGGCGTTTTCTGGACCCCATATTAGCGCTGGTGGTTCGTCGAAAAAACGACGATACGATTGCAGCGTTTTTTGATATTGTCCATGGAACATTTGATCCTCACCGGCCAGGCCTGAGCCAGGATTGTGATGAATCAAGTGACCTAAGATGCCGATACACATCTCGTCCCAGTAAGAGCGGCTGTAGATGAGATGCAAGTGCCAGACTTCGTCTGTGACGAAGGAGGGCGTTACTCTGTGACCGGCAAAGGCCGCTAAGAAAATGAAGCGTTTGTACTCTTCGATTGCTCTAGCGGTGAATTCACTTGTCCAATCTTGCTCTTCTTCCAGGCGGAGCGAGAATGGATAGGGGGCGTTTTGTTCGTCTAAAGAAAAGTCTTGCAGGCGTTTCCAGATTGCCATTAGATCAGTGTTTTTTGTTCTTTTGCGGAGTTTCCAAAATCTAAACATGATTGCCACACTAGTCTGTGCCTTAGCTGCCGCAGCCGCCGCCACCGCCGCAACCACCGCCGCCGCCACAACTAGTACCACCGCCACAGCTGCTGCCACCGCTAGGTGTTGAACAGGTAGAGCCGCCGCTAGGCGTGGTGGTTGAGTCACTGACGACAGCAGGAACAATTGTGGATGAGTCGCTGGTACTACTGCTGGTGTTGCCTGTACTTTTGCGCGGCTCTTCGGGTTTCTTTCTCAACTGCTCCGATAAGAGGAAACCGCCTGCAGCAGCTGAAGCTGTCAGGGCTTCATTGGTTGTGTCCGAATCGGTATCACCGTAGTTGCTTCTGTTGTTTCTGTCAGTTCTCAACCGATTCTCGAACTCTGATCTTGATCTGGAGCTTTTTCTGTTCTTTCTGCTACTGAAGAGGTCCAGGAATTGGATGGCGACTAGAAGTAGTGCGCCAAAACCGACAATTGCCATGATGTTCATATTTCCTACCGCCGTTGTGTTATTTGTTTCTGGAGTGGCTACAGGCTCAATTACAGGCTTAACTTCTGTGTTTGCTGTTACCAACGTGTTGATTTGCTCGGCTATGGCCAGCGGAACTCGCGCTGGGCTCGTGCTCAGGTACTGATTTCTGGCAGTGAATACTGGGCCTTCTGGGTCATTCATCGTATTGCGATTTATACCGAGGCCGTTGAGATAGCTGCCTGCTCTGACACCAATGGTAAGTAATGGTCCGTCTCTGGGTGCGGTCATTAGAATTACTAATGCCCTTGATTCACTGAAGCTTGGATTGCTATTCCAGCTCTCCCACAGCTTACGCACTAAGGCAGGGCCTTTGTTTTCTTCATCTATATTGTTGCCAGTGTTGCGTGTCACCACAACATAGACTTGCAGGTCATTGGAACTACCGAGTGTTTGTAGCTCTTCGGCATATCCAGGGGCACTGAAAACCTCAACTTCTTCTGCCGACAATGTTGGCGAAAGATAGACTCTTGTTCCTTCTTTGAAAGGAGGCAGCCAGCTGTCTTGGGCCAGGAGTGGTGTGGTTATTGCCAGCATAAGTAGTGCCACTATAGCTGTTGCTGATTTGCAGTTTTTCATAGGTGTCCTTTGATGGATGGTTGAAGTTGTTATTTTCTGGTGAGCCAGGCGACTATCACTGCTGCACTTATTAGCCAGAGCCAGAAGCTAGTGGACATGTAGGCGAACCAGCCGAAAAGTGAGAGCCAGAGCCAGGCACTTGCTGCAGGCCAGGTGTAAGAAAGGGGCAATGCTTTGGCTCCTGCTGCTCTCCAGCCCACGTTTAAAATTAGGCAGAAAACCATCAGGCCCATGGTGAACATTAGTACTGGAGCTGTGCGAGAAGAGGCGAGCACCACAGCAATCGATGTGCATGATGCCGCCGCTAAAGTAAGGAAAATATTTTCGTGATTTTTATCGTGTAATTTGAGATTCATATGAATTCCATATTTAAAGGTGTTTTGGAGGGAGGTCGGCTCTAGTCAAAGAGCTTTACTATCTCGGCGGCGATGTCGTATTTGAATAAGACATAGATTGCGCCGGTTATGGTTAGAGGGGCTTGAAGCATTAGAAAAAGCAGGCCCAGCAGTGGGTGTGCCTTAAAGGCTCGCCATAGACCGATTAGCCAAAAGTAGAAGACGAGCAATAAAATCAGCAAGTAGATGATTGCAATTGAAATAGCCATGGCTGTTCCTCGTTTGTGGCTGTTGCAGCGGTTTTATTAGTTAAGGAGTCTAGTTAGCGTTTTGTCAGCAACCAGTTGATGGCAAAGATGCAGAGCCCGCCGACAGTGGCAGACTCCCAGCTATCTACTGATAGATAACCTGGAAACCATGAGGCCATCAGTTGCAGTTGCAGCACCGGAATGAACATCTGCAGGACATAGATGATCACAAGACCAAGGCCTAGGGTCGAGAAGGCGAATATGCTTAAAAAGAGGCCGAGAAACCAACCGGCCACGGCGAAGAGAAAGCCGCAGATAATGCCTTGAGGAAGGAAGCTGCCATGCATTTCAATACCAGGCACGATAGCCGGAAAGACGAAGCTAAAGAGAATTGCTGAAAGGATGATGTGGGCGATAAATTTCATATGGTCTAGTGTGGTTGTGTTGGTTTTAAGGGTTGGGGATAGCAAGAACAGAGACCGTGGCACAGACTTTGTTTTCGTTGCCTGGTTCTGGGTTCAGTTCGTAGCGTATGCCGTCTTCAGCTACGATGTAGCCGCGTGCTGTTAGCTCTGCGGCTAGAGTTTGATTCAGCCGGTGTGGCGACAGAGTTACTGCGCTGCCGTTAGAGTGTTCGCTACTTCCGGTTTTGACGCTTAGGTTGGCGCCGATGGCTTCAGCCTGGTCGCCTGATAGCGATACCTTAGAGAAGGCATATCCTGCTTTCTTGCCTGAACTCGTGATCAGCTCTTGCAGTTCTTCGTTGTCGAAGAAGACGCTTACAGGGGCTGGAAATGTCACTATACCTGGCGAAGAGAGTGGTGTGGCTGACCAATTATCTTCTGTCTGACTTTCTTCGGCAGCAGCTAAGGCCGTTGCTTTAACAACTGTTGCCCCTGCTTCTTTGCTGTTGCTGAAGACCAGGCTATGCAATGCCAGGGGAGAACCTTCGTCGCTGGCTGCTTGATATATGGCCGTGGTAATAAGTTCTGTGCTCAGGGCGACAGTAGTAGATTTCTTATCGAAGGCATCAGAACTCGCACTGGGGCGCATGAACATATAGCCTGACACTTGGCCTTGCTCGTCACAGTCGATATTGACACACTCAAATTTGGCGTCGCCATTGCTCCACTTTCTCAGAGATAGGTTGAGTAGGCGAGTAAGATCGTCGCGGCTAAAGTGGTGTTGCAGTTGGACCATAGTTTCTCCGTGATCGTATTTAGATTGTTTAGTAATTGGCTTAGTCATCTGAGGTGAAGGCGTGAATGCCAAAATAAAAGACTTGCTGAGCGACAACAAAAGCTAGTTGCCACCAGGAAATTTCGGGTTTGAGAGTTACCATTGGTCCAGGGATTGAATTGAAGAGTATGGCTGCCAACCAACAAGCTACTCCGAAGGCGAGACCCCATAGAACAACGTGTACCTCGATATTTGACTGCTCGATCTGGTGCGTCATAGAGAAATAGCTGAGCATAGCAATACTAAGCACTGCTGCTATAGGCAGTCCAATGTGCTGTGGTAATAGCTGAGATGCTGCTGCTGTAGCAGCGATGCCAGCGATATATGCAGGAACCACAAGAAAAGATTTTTTGATAGTCATGATTTTTCCTCAGAGATTTTGATGGATAAAGCAAGAGCAACACCGCTTTATTGGTGCTGCTCTCGCTGGTTGTTGAATGTCGCTCTTAGTTGCCGCTTGAGCCGTTTATGCCAGCGAATATCTCGAGATCGCGCTTGTCGTGCTCAGCTTGCACTTCGATGCTGCGCTTCTCTTTGGCGGCTATAGCAGCTTGGCTGTGTGCTTCTTCAAGAGCTGCTTGGCCTTTTGCCAAAACTTCAATTGCCTTGGTTAGCTGCGTGTCTTCGCCAGTAAATGGATTATCAATGAAGGCATCAGGCAGCTGTACTTCATAGTCAGGGATAATACCGGCACCAAGTGCGGCACCTCCTGGTAAGAAGCGGAAGGTTGTGATTTTTACAGCTGAGCCAAAGTCAATAGGCTTAAAGGCTTGCCCTACTTCTTTGCCAAAACTAGGTGTACCAACGACTGTTGCCAGGCCGTTAACTTGCAGCATGCCGGCCAGTATTTCGGAGGCGCTAGCGCTCATGCCGTTGACTAAAACGACAATGGGCACATCAGGTAGTACGCGAAAGACGCGCGGTGTGCTGCGGCTTTTCACCACATTGCCATTTTCCAGCATCTCTTCTACATAATGGTCGGCTTCTAGTCTTTGCCGTACCTCGATGCTGCGATCGCCGTCCCGCTGTTGAATGCTGATAGTGGTGCCTTTTGCCATGAGCGTTTGACCCATGTCTAAGGCTTCGTTCATTACGCCACCGCCATTGTTTCTGAAGTCAATTACTAGCCCCTTGAGAGAGCAATCTCTATTGGGGTCGTAGGCTTTGATTACTGCCAACAGTTGCTGAGTATCGTAAGGCAGTGTTTTTCCGGTACAGGCTAAGTAAAGCGCATCACTGAATTCACCAGCTACTGCATGGGTGAAGTTCAGCACTTTGACCTGAAGAAAGTCATTGTCCAGTAGTTTGGTGCTAACTTGGGGAAAATGCACAGCCTGGCGAGTTATGGTAATTTCTTTGTCTGTAAAAGAATCATCAATAGGTCGTTTCACCGAGAGAACTACCTGCGAACCTTCTTCACCGCTACCTTTGATGGCGTCAACTACTTCATTCAAGGTTCTGCCTATGGTAGTTTTGCCATCAACCGCTACAATCTGATCTCCACCTAGTAGGCCTGCTTTTTCTGCCGGAGTGTTGGCTGCAGGAGCAGGATAGACCACAACGGGAGTGCTTTCACTGATCAAGTTTAGGCTTTTCAAGGCTTCTGCTGATGGGTTTTCTCCTAGTGCTTTTAAGGCACTCTTCATACCCATGCGCATCATTGGTGCTCCGATACCGACCAGATTACCTTGGGTTGATTGAAGTAGCGCACTGGCTTCTTTCGGTGGCAGAAAGGCCGTGTGCATTTCATGTAAGTCGTTAACCATTCTTTTAATGGCTATGTAAGTGTGCTCTTGATCATCAAGCATGGTGCCCTGATCGTAGCGGTGCTGCCATTTTTCAATGTAAGCAGTGCGCTTGGCTGGGTCCATTAAACTCAGATCAGACTTGACCACAACACCAAAGACGCAGTCGTAGAGAACTTTGCCGTTAAATGGTTCGTTGTTTTCACTGTTGCAAGCGATTGGTATTTCGCTTGAGACAGCGACTGCTTGAGGTTGTGGCTCGGAGGATTGACTAGATGGCAGGATTATCCCTACCAGTGCAAGGGTAATCACGACTGACGCAAGGCCAGCTGCGAATACCGATTTTGAATACGACAGCTTCATAGGTAGCTCCTAAAAATGTTTGTGCCGATGGTGTGCATCAGGAAAGTGAGCGTGGCTATGCGCCAGGGGCTCGTGACTGTGAACATGGGTATGCGGTTCGCCCTGGTGCATATCGCTGGTATGCAAATGAGTATGATTGTGATGCTCGTCATGGCTGTGCTTGTGGGCATGAGTTGTAGCTTCGTGCCCATGGTAGTGACTGTGGCTCTCGCTCAGGTGCAACCACAGGCCCAATGCCATCAGTGCTGAGGCGGCAATGAACGATGGAGTTATCGGTTCATTGACTAGTACGATGGCAATCAGTGCGCCGACGAATGGAGCTAAGGCGAAGTAAGCACCGGTGCGGGCTGTGCCCAAATGGCGCAAAGCAAGTACGAATAACACCAGGCTTACGCCGTAGCCAAGAAAACCCACCAGAAGAGCAGCGCCTATGTAGATCGGCCCTGGAGCGGTAAGTGCTGCAGCTGTGAATTTTATTGCCAAAGAGACGTTTACC
>Ga0209480_10000037_pt1 | contig 159671 bp, 138 predicted proteins | sample JI61114C2DNA_FD_187501 | JGI IMG/M metagenome (GOLD analysis project Ga0209480, IMG submission 187501) | Wastewater effluent complex algal communities from Wisconsin, to seasonally profile nutrient transformation and Carbon sequestration -... | ecosystem: Engineered > WWTP > Effluent > Algae...
TGTAGATTTTTCTGAAAAAGGAAGGGCGCAGTTTCTACAACAGCTGGAAGACCTTATGGCAGAATTTTCTCTTCCACAACAGTCAGAGAATATACCTGAAATCATAACTGAATTAGAACTAGAAGATTTATTTACTCCAGAAGCACAAGCTCAAGAGCAATCTGTTAGAATTCAGCGTTTACAAGAGATGGAGACGGTCATGAAATCAGGTATGGACTTTCTGGCGGGTATGTTCAAAATGAGTACCGGTAAAGAACTTCTATCTACGGATAATAAAATCGAGATCGACCACCAGACGGGTGAGATCGTTATGAGGTTTAAGTTGCCGGTATAGAAAAATACTGAACAGTAATTGTATATATGACAAGTTTACGCAGAAGGGTTCACGCAAAGAAAGGAAGAAGTGCAAAGAACGCTAAGTCATCATCAACCATTTTTCTTTTAGTCAGCAAAATTGTATAATCTCGAATCTAACTTTTAAGTAGCATTTGACTATTTGCCATATCTCTCTGTGCACTTTGCGTGTCCTCCTTTGGCGCCCTTTGCGTGAACCAAAAAACGGTATCCCTCTGTTTTTTACCTGCCTATTTGTATTGTAGGCATCCACAATATTCCCCCCATCTGCAGCCTTCAGGATTTCCTGAGCAAAAATCAAAACCGACCATTCCGTATTCCATATACATGAAATCCTCGTCCAATATGTCGATCAATAGCTCGTATTGAAATTTTAGCGGAACTACTTTAGGAAAATGCACATCGGCATTCCATGTCTTCAACAGTTTTATGTACTGTGGTATAACTGCTTTCATATCGGCATCCGAAAGCTGCTCAGATGGAGGAAAGTCCTCCTTCGTCAGACCGCAAAAACTACCGAATGGCTGAAAGCCCAAAGGTCTGGTTACGAAATTTTCTACTTCTTCCATTTCTTCCTCGAAGGTCATTACTCTTTGAGGAGTTTTCTCCTTTTGTCGAAATGCATTTTGGATGTCGCTGATGAGGTGCGGGATGTAAGGATGCAAAGTTGGTCTGATTGGTGTTTGTTGGTTTTTCATTTGTTTGTTTGTTTATAAGCGCGTTGGTGTGTTTGCATTTTGGCGCTTGTGGTTATTAAAAAGTTTATTTGTTACTTGGTCTTTAGACTTTAGGTCGTTTCACTTTAGTCTTTGGTATGGTACGCAGCAATATTATTCTTCGCCACTGTTCGCCGTTCGCTTCTCGCCGTTCGCCACATTCTTTAGTCTTTAGTTATTAAGCAGAAAAGTCTATTCATAACAAACTGGTGCACTTCATATTTGGGTCGCTGCGCTTTAGACTTTAGTGCGCTTCACTTTAGTCTTTGGCATCTTACGCAGAAATATTTATTTTCCGCCACTGTTCGCTGTTCACCTCTCTCTGTTCGCTTATTCCGGCTTCTTCAACCTCACCACCATTATCGACTGGGTCTTAACATCAGGTGTTGTATAAAATAAATCGGGGACATTCGTCGGGCGAAGGACACTTTCAGAAGTTGTGAAGGCCGGTTGTATTTTTTCTTTATTTATAAATTTGCCGTCTTTATCTACACTGATTAGCACATATTCCTGTCCGGCAGTTAGCACATTGTGGAGGGTGATTTTTACTTTTTTGCTGAGCACAAGGATAGTACTTCCGTCACTAACATCATAAGATTCTAGCTCAAATGGAGTGCTATTCCCTTCTGCACGAAGTCCTTTATCTAGAAGGAGTACATCCGTCGTTTTGTTTGTTTTGTCGGAAGTGACCAGAAGAAAACCTTCGTAAATAGTTTGCTCGGTTTGTCCTACTGTATTGGAAGTCGTCGTCTTTTTAATGTAGTTTTTTTGGTACATGGAGACCTTATTATCATTAGCTATTTCAAAATGCTTACTAAAGCCATAATACCTTGTTGGTAAAAATGGATCTTCAATTTTGGGTTCCAGGAAATAAGAAGTGGCAGTCAACTTATCTTCTGTATCCAAGTAGAAGGAATTTAACGTTGTACCTGCTTTCCACCTGGCAATGGTAAGCAATGACTGAGAACCGTCATCATTGATCTTACTTTTCAATAAAGATCCGCCAGGGACATTGGCCGGATACGTTTTATCAGAAATGACCTTTCCGTCTTTATCTTGAGCCACGATGTACAGAGGTCTTCCGTTACCTGAAGGAAAGAAATAATTGAATATTTTTGCCGGTCGGCTATATATCAAAGGTTCTGAATCATTTATTACTGCAATAGACGGCCACTCTTGACCTTCTGTAAAATCTTTGTAATATGAATTAGTTACTTTTCCTTCAGGGTCAAATCCCCAAAAACTGAATTTTTTGAATAATAATTTCTCCGGATGAGCGAAACAGGCAATTACATTTCCGGTTAATTCGTGACCGTATGAGTTCATTAATTTTAACTTATCATGCTTAGGATCATCGGTAAAATAGTCGAAATTAATTACCTTTTCAACTGCAGTATATTCGCCTACTATTCCTTTATCGAAAAACGCTTTTTTTGCTTTGGCTCTATCGGCATCATTCTTTAAGGTAAGTTTTGTGGTTTGAAATCCTTTTATTTTTCCGACGAAATTCGTTTTAATATCATTATTGTAGATCACCTGCAAGTACTCCTTGTCTACCTTTGCAACAGCAATCGGTTTTCTAATAAAACTTTCCACAATACCTGGATCATTTGCAGGATAATGCACTGTTTTGAACCCGTCTTCAATTATACCTGTTTGAGATAAAGAAATCACATCTTTTGACTCTGCCAGAACTTCTCCATGACCTTTATGATAATGGTCGAGAATCATAAATTCTTTGGTAAAAAGCAGAGGTATGCCATAGTTAATAAATTGCTGAAGAGAATCGATCAACTTCATTTTTTCATCAAAGAAGTAAGTGCCAAATACGATAAGTTTTTCATCTTCTTTACCTCCACTAGTAATTTTTTTTCCTGTAACAATAGGGTATTTTGCTCTCAAAATAGAATTAATTGTATATCCATTGGAAGTAGATTCTATTTGTACTCCATCGTAATAACTATCGCATTTAATTTTATTGTAAGAAAGTGACAATGGCACATCATTGTAAATCTGTGCCTTTAATAATAAAGGAAGAAAAAAAGCAATCGTAAAAATAAAGTGTTTCATATTATTTAATTTAATAGTTACAAATAGAATTTTACCTGTACCGGAATACAAGAAATAATAAGTGTGTGGTGTGTGTAAAATTAAAAGGTGTTTGTCTCGGGCTCTAAGAATTAATTTAAAGTTTGAATTCAAATATAAATTAATTATTTCGAAAAGGTCAATAAATATTTTATTTATTTTCAAATTAAATCTTGCATTTTTGCAAAATGGTGTTCTCGGGAATAAGAATCGTCTTTTTAATATTCATTGTATCAATTTATACTTTACCTGCTACTTTTTCACAATCTTCCATTCGCATCGTTTCCTGGAATCTGAAAGACTTCGGACAATCCAAATCCGATGAGGAGATTTTATTTATAGCAAAAACAATTAAGGATTTTGACATCGTAATGATCCAGGAAGTGGTAGCTAAACATCCGGGTGGGGCACAAGCTGTAGGCCGGTTAGCGGAAGTGCTTAATAGAATGGGCGCAAAATGGGATTATCGGATCAGCGACATGACCAGCGGAGAGAATTCTTACAAAAGAGAACGATATGCATTTCTATGGAAACCATCAAGAATAAAACTCATCGGACGACCTTGGTTAGAAAGACAATATAATATGGAGATCGACCGGGAACCATTTTTTGCAACATTTAATAAAGATGGAAAAGAATTTACCTTGGTTAATTTTCATGCAATAACAAAGAGTAAACAACCCGAAACGGAGATCAAATATTTCAAGTATTTACCTGCTGAATATCCTAATTTAAATCTAATTTTCTGCGGTGATTTTAATTGTCCACAAAGTCATACTGTTTTTAATCCTTTGCGCAAGATGGGCTACTTGCCGGCTTTGGTGGACCAGCGGACTAGTCTCAGACAGCAGTGCCTGAGTGATGGTTGCCTGGCATCGGAATATGATAATGTGTGGTATGATAAAAGTAAAGTCATCAAAATAGATGCAGGAATTATTCATTTTTATTTAGGTTTTACAGACATTAAAGAAGCGGGAAAGGTGAGTGATCATGTGCCGGTAGTGTTTGAGTTTGAAGTGAAGGAGGATGAGTAATGGGTAATGGGTAATGGGTAATGGGTAATGGCGCAAAGAGTTCAATTTTCTTCTAACTTCAACTTTGCTGCTTATAAAATCCGTGTAATCCTTAAATCCGTTTAATCCGTGATTCAGACAAATGGGTAATCGGTAATGTGTAATTAGAGCAAGCGTTCCCTCTTGATTGAAAACTCAGGCAATCATTGAAATTAATTAATCAGTGTAATCATCATAATCATTTAAATCAGTGGTTCAGACAAATGGGTAATGGGTAATGGGTAATAAGAGCGGGCTGAACTTCTTGAATTAGATCTCTTGCAATTAAGAAAATGTTGAATGTTGGAGGTTGAATTTTGAATGAGAGAGCATGCAGAACTTCTTGATCAAGGTCTCAGTCAATCATTGAACAGTAGAAATATGTGATTTAAATAGAGATAGTTTGGAGTATGGTGTTTGAAGAATAAATAAAGTTGATTTCCGGCTTACAGCCTATGGCCTATAGCCAACTGCTCATCTTAGAAGGTCATTCTAATTTCTAATTTCAAACTTCTAACTTTAATCAAAGCAATCATCATAATCATTTAAATCAGTGGTTCAGACAAAAAAAGTAATGCTTCCTATGGTTGCCCAACGGAAGCATTAGCTTATAAAATGAAAGTGTGTGTAAATGTGATATTTTTAAAATCAGCTAGTCTATTAGAATATGCTGAACTTATTTTATTGTAAATCGCATGCAAAGATAGCACCACATCCTTCGTTGATAACATTTTCTCCAAAATTAATTTGAGAATAAATACAAATTAGTGGAGAATTTATTTTTTAAAATGTTGACATTCATTCGTTTGAGATAGACAAATGCCAAATTTCACACAAGTTGAATTTTAATTTATTTGACTTATGTCAAACTTTTTTTGCTTTTAATCCTCTGACACGACTTAAAGTCTCGAGTTTTATACCCAAAAATGAGGCGATATACTTCAAAGGGATTCTGTTAGAAAGTTGACTATACGTTTCCAGAAAAAATTTATATTTCTTATCTGCACTTTTCAATCGGGCGATGAGTGCCCTTACCTCAGCATCTGAATAATATTTTTCGAAAATCTTCCGTGCCAAAATATTTGTTTCCGGATGTAAATCAAACATTTCATGCATAGCCGTGTGTGACATAGCCATTAAACTACAATCCTCTATGGCTTGCATATTTTCAATACTCGGTACCTGATTTATAAAACTGTAAATGGCTGCCACCATTTCATTCTCAATGGTGATCCAGGTCGTGCTGTCCTTATCATCCTCTTTTATATAACCCCTTACGGCACCTTGCAAAACAAAAAACACCTGTTCACAGATTTCGCCAGAATGATGCAATATCTTTCCTTTTGCGAGTTTAATAGGATAAAGGTTTTTAATTAGATAGTTTTCAGCTCCTTTACTTATTGGGCTAATAGTGTTGAATATAAATAATAGTGGGTTAGCTTCTTCCCGTGTAATAGATATTGATTTTTCAATTAGTTTGTTCAATTGTTTTTAATAATTTAAATTCATCGAAATTGGTTGATTTGCTGCACTCAATAATCTAAGTTTCACCACCTCACTTTCGTTGGTCGGGCAAGCTTCTGACTTCTGACTTCTGTCTTCTAATTTCTAAATTATCTTGATTAATAGCTAAAATACTAATCAAAAAGTCGATGTAATTAACAAGTCCAAATCAGTATATTTTATTCCAAATCTCGTGGATAAATATAAATTAGTCAGACAACCCTTATATGTGTAAACACCATTACGCAAGTTGATGTGACTAAATAACACATTTTCAATACTTCCGGCACTGCCGGCCTTAGCCAGGATGGGTGTGATGATATTACTGATGGCGATGGATGCAGTCCGTGGAACTTTCGAAGCTATATTGGGTACACAATAATGAATGACGCCATATTTTTCAAAAGTTGGATTTTCAAGTGTCGTCACTTCAGAAGTTTCGAAACACCCTCCCTGATCTATACTTACATCGATGATGACTGATCCCGGTTTCATTTTAGATACCATTTCTTCGCTTACAATAAGCTGAGTTCTTCCGGCTTTAGAATGCACCGCCCCGATAGCCACATCAGCATCCTGTAGTGCATTCATGAGGTAAGTAGGATTGATGGAAGAAGTATAAAGTCTTTGGCCAACTCTTGCTTGAAGTCGCATGAGTTTGTAGATATTATTGTCAAATACATAGACACCTGCACCCAGTCCCATAGCTGTTCTGGTAGCATATTCTGCCACGACACCACCACCGAGAATTACTACTTTCGCCGGGGGAACACCTGAAATTCCTCCTAATAAAACGCCCGTTCCACCTGAAGTAGCTGTTAATAGATCGGCCGCAGTGAGGATGGCGCTAATACCAGCCAATTCACTCAGGATTCGCACTAATGGAAAAGATCCATCATCGTCTTTCATGTATTCCATGGCAAGAGCAATGACTCTTTTTTGTCTTAATTTATTGATGTAATCACTCGAAATAAGTGGTATTTGTAGAGGAGATATTAGGATCTGATTGGGGTGAAAATAATTGATCTCATCTAATGTAGGGGGTGCCACTTTAAGAATAACATCACATTTAAATACTTCTTCTTTAGAATAAACAATATCCGCCCCCGCTTCACCATATTCATGATCTGTAAAATGCGATTTTGTGCCAGCACCCATCTCTACCACCACCTTGTGATTATTGCCGACCAGATAAGCCACTGAGGCCGGAACAAGGGCAACCCTGTTCTCCAGAGGCACAGTTTCTTTAAGAATACCGATAGATAGATTCTTATGTTTATGCGGATGCTCCAACGTCTCCGTCTGCGTCAGGTGCTCTTCTTTAAATACCGGGATTGCCAAGTTTCGTTGATTTTAGTTTAAATATACAAATTTCCTCCAATGATTTTCTTTCACTTCGATCGTCATTCTTGTAAATGGCTCAACGACAATAGGTTCTATTAATTCTGGCCACTCAATAAGAACCAGATTTTTGACATCATAAAGATAATCCTCGATGCCGCTTTGCAGAATCTCATCGATGGATCCGAAACGATAAAGATCCATGTGCACGATCTGATGATAACCATTGACAGGGCTGGCCAACGGATATTCATTGGATATGGAAAAAGTTGGGCTGGATGGTGTTAACATTGACCCCATCAAGGCTGCCAATGAAGACACGAAAGTGGTTTTGCCTGCTCCCATTGGGGCATCGATAAGTATTACATGATTTTTAAGCAACCCGGTCAAATGCTCTGCTATGGTTGAACCCAATTTATTCACGTCCGAAACAATAAAAGACTTATTTTCCAATGGTTTTCAAATAATTAATTAAAAAGTAAAGATAGTAAAGTGCCACAAACAGGTGAGGGAAATGTTTTGAACCCGGCTTTTTATAAAATAATTACTATTTTTAGTAAATTTTTGAAAAAGAACGTGCCGTTTTATGAAATATCCTCCTATTCAAAATTATATTGCCGGAAGCTTTGTAAGTGCCTCTATTGATACTGTCATGCCTGTCATTTCACCTTTAGATGGAACAATCCTGTCGACGGTTCCAATGTCTGCAATTAAAGATCTTGATCAGGCAGTAGAAGCTGCAAAAAAGGCATTTCCTTCCTGGAGCAACACACCTATAAAGGAACGTGTTCAAGTCTTCTTTAGATATAAAACGCTATTAGAAAAAAACCTCAAAATGCTTGCAGAGCTTTGCAGCGAAGAAAATGGTAAAACTTATAGTGAATCTGTTGCTGAAATAGAAAAATGTATTGAACTCACAGAATTTGCAACCTCTTTGCCTCAACTTATCTCCGGAGAATTACTTGAAGTAAGCAAAGGTGTAGAATGTCGAACAGAACATGTGCCCCTGGGCGTGGTCGCATCCATTGTACCATTTAATTTTCCTTCTATGGTGCCCAATTGGACCATTCCGAATGCCATTGCTTTGGGCAATTGCATGATCATGAAGCCTTCAGAAAAAGTGCCTTTGAGTTGCGGTATTCTGGCGCAGCTACTTAAAGAGGCCGGATTGCCGGATGGTGTTTTCAATATCGTGCATGGCGATACATCCATCGTGGAAGCCATTTGTGACCACCCTGACATCGAGGCTATTTCTTTTGTTGGTTCTACGAAAGTGGCGAAAATAGTTTATCGACGTGCTACACATAATTATAAACGCTGTATCGCTCTTGGTGGTGCAAAAAATCACCTAATGGTCTTACCGGACGCCATTCCCGACATGACAGCACAGAATGTTGCTGCCTCCATGTCAGGCTGTGCCGGTCAGCGCTGTATGGCAGCATCTGCAATGATTGGAGTGGGCAATATAGACCCCATTGTCTCAAAAATATGCGATGAAGCAAGGAAGATCATTCCAGGTGTAAATCTGGGTGCTGTGATCAATCAAGAATCAAAAGAGCGAATAGAAAAGTATATCGCCCAAGCTGAAGCTGATGGCGCCAAAATACTGGTGGATGGGCGGAATACCGTCGTCGAGGGCAAAGAAAACGGAACCTATGTCGGACCGACTGTCATAGATCATGTGCGCCCCGAAATGAGTGTCGCCACGGAAGAAATATTCGGACCCGTTATCTCCATCATGCGCACCAATACAGTAGATGAAGCATTAGCTATAGAAAATGCAAGTCCGTACGGAAATGCAGCAAGCGTCTTTACCCAAAATGGCGGCATGGCCAGATACATCATCGAACATGCCAGTGCCGGGATGATCGGAGTGAATGTAGGTGTGCCGGTCCCAAGAGAACCATTTAGCTTTGGTGGTTGGAATGAAAGTAAGTTCGGTGTGGGAGACATCACCGGTAAAAGCTCAATTGAATTCTGGACAAAGTTGAAGAAAAGTACCATCAAGTGGAATGCGGAAGCAGGGGTAAACTGGATGAGTTGACATCTGACGAAGTCAGATGAATGTTGAATTTTGGATGTTGAATTTTGAATGAAGCACAGAATAAACATTTGCGTGATTTTTAAAAGTTATGCAGAGAAGGGAGAGATGGGTAATGGGTAATGGGTAATGGGTAATGGGTAATGGGTAATGGGTAATTTGGAAAAAAAGCCTGAAGGGCTGACATTATTATAAAAAGACCTAATTAATGTAATATCAGAACCCCGAAGTTTGTGACATTATGACTATAGGAAAGGATGAAAGATAAATTGGAATACATCAAATTAATTTCTAACAAAAATACGCAAAGAACTTCCCCTCTTGAGGGGTCCGCAAAGCGGGGGGTGGCCCCCCAAACAAAAGCAATAATAACAAATCAAAAAATGAATCCAGAAACTAAAAACATAACCCAGGACATCCTTCAGGACAATATGGATCACACCATCTTCTCCTGGAGCAAACAAAAAGGACATAAACCACTGGCCATCGAAAGAGGTGAAGGTGTCTATCTCTATACATTTGATGGCGATCGGATATTAGATTTCAGCAGCGGGCTGATGAATGTCAATATTGGCCACGGTGATCAACGCATCACTGATGCAGTCGTCCGACAAATGCAGCAGATTTCCTATGTGACTCCAAGCTGCGTGACGAAAGTGAGGGGCGATCTTGGTAAAAAATTGGCAGAAATCTGTCCTGGCGATTTAAACAAGGCATTTTTCACACTTTGTGGAGCTACTTCCATTGAAAACGCGATCAAAGTAGCTCGACTCTATACTGGAAGACATAAAATTCTCAGCCGATATCAATCCTATCACGGATCCAGCAGTGGCGCCATGTCTGTTAGCGGAGATCCTCGTAAACTTCCTGTGGACAGTCAACAGTCACCTAACTTTGTGCATTTCGATATTCCGATCTCATATCGCTGGGAATATGGAGAAGCAACACTTCTAAAAGAATCTGTAGCCAACCTGGAAAGAATCATTGCCTATGAAGGTCCGGGAAACATCGCCGCTATCATGCTGGAAGGCGAAAGTGGTTCGTCGGGTTGTCTCAAGTATCCCGAAGGGTATCTCTTGGAGGTAAGAAGGTTATGCGACGAACATGGCATTTTACTTATCATGGATGAAGTAATGAGTGGATTCGGTAGAACGGGTAAATGGTTTGGTTTTGAAAATCACGGCATCATTCCGGACATGATCTGCATGGCAAAAGGGTTGACTTGTGGTTATCTCCCATTTGGATGTCTGATGATGACTGATAGAATTGCAGCAAAATTTGATGATGTAGTCATGGCCATTGGTCTTACTTATTCTGCGCATCCGGTGGCTTGTGCTGCAGCTCTTGAAACATTGAAAATATATAAAAATGATGGTTTAATCGACAATGCTGTAGCCATGGGGTCATATATGAATACTAGAATCGAGGAACTTAGATTGAAACATCCTTCTATTGGCGACTGGCGCAATACCGGGCTCTTAGGTTGTCTGGAATTGGTCAAAAATCGCAATACCAAAGAGCCAATGGCGCCTTATAATGCCAAGCCTGAGGAAATGGCCGTCATGAATAAAGTCGCAGCAAAACTTCGTGAATTGGGCATGTACACCTTCGTCCGATGGTCTTACATTTTCATTGCACCTCCTCTGATCATTACCAAAGAACAAATAGATGAAGGCCTTGCGATAATTAGTGAAGCATTGAAAATAGCAGATGAAGCAGTAACGACCTAAAATAGTAACATTGAGCGACGACCTTATCAAAAAAAACAACTCCCTTTATAGCGAAGACCTCGCTCCGGTGCCAGAAAGCAAACGAACATGGACGACTTGGAACTATGCGGCGCTTTGGATCAGTATGAGCCTTTGTATTCCGACCTATATGTTGGCGAGTTCGCTTATCGAAGGGGGCATGAATTGGTGGCAATCCATCCTGACGATCTTCCTGGGGAATGTCGTCGTCCTGATACCTATGATACTCAATGGACACGCAGGCGCAAAATATGGCATTCCATTTCCGGTATTTGCCAGAGCTAGTTTCGGGACTTCTGGAGCCAATATTCCGGCGATGTTAAGAGCTATTGTGGCTTGCGGATGGTTTGGTATTCAGACCTGGATCGGAGGATTTGCGATCTTCCAGATGATGCGTTTGTGGATTCCTTCTCTGGAAAACCTTCCTGCTATTTTCCCTGAATCCTGGGGTTTACAAACCGGCCCGGCCATTTGTTTTCTGTTGTTTTGGTTGTTAAATATGTATGTCGTCTATCTTGGGGTGGAGAGCATCCGAAAGTTATTGGTTTTTAAAGCGATTTTTTTGCCATTAGCGGCACTGGCCTTGCTTTTCTGGGCTATTTCTGCTGCGAATGGCTTGGGACCAATTCTACAAACTCCTTCAAAATTTACGAACAGTAGTGACTTTTTCGCCTTTTTCTTTCCTGCCTTGACCGGTATGGTAGGATTTTGGGCAACATTATCTTTGAATATACCTGATTTTACGAGATATGCCAAGTCACAAAAGGCCCAGATCAATGGCCAAATCATAGGACTGGCGCCATCGATGACCATGTTTGCCTTTGTAGGTGTGGTGGTGACATCGGCGACTACGATCGTTTTTGGAACAACCATCTGGGATCCGGTGGTTTTGGCAGCAAAATTTGAGAGTAAAATGCTTGTTAGTGTGGCAATGATCGCTGTGGCTATTTCAACATTGGCCACTAATATCGCAGCCAATATCGTCAGTCCGGCAAACGATTTTGCAAATTTATCTCCTTCTAAAATCTCCTTTCGAACAGGTGGTTACATCACCGGCATTATCGGCATCATGATATTCCCATGGAAACTCATAGCAGATCCGAGTGGATATATTTTCACCTGGTTGGTTGGGTATTCTAGTTTACTAGGGCCTGTAGGAGGCATCATGATCGTGGATTATTATTTCATCAGAAAACAACAATTGGTTTTAAGGGACCTTTATGAAACCAAAGGAATTTATAGTTATTCAAGCGGGTTCAATAATAAGGCTGTGATTGCATTACTGTTGGGTATTCTCCCAAATGTGCCCGGTTTTTTATTGACCATTAAGGCAGTCAGTGATGACGTATTTCCGCATTGGATATCTGGCCTGTATCATTATGCATGGTTCGTAGGGTTATTCATCAGCGGAGGAATTTATTGGATTTTAATGCAAAAAAAGAAAACACCATGAGGACAATAATTCGCAATGGAAGAATCATTACTGCGAGTGATGATTACTCGGCCGACATTTACATAGAAGGTGAAAAAATCCACACAATAGGCACGAATCTAAACATGGTTGCCGATAAAGAAATTGATGCGCATGGGCTCCTGGTTATGCCTGGAGGAATAGATCCGCATGTCCACCTCGACATGCCTTTCATGGGTACTTACTCCAGTGACAATTATGAAACCGGCACCAGGGCAGCACTTCACGGTGGTACAACAATGGTCATCGATTTTGTTCTTCAGACACAAGGTAAAAGTCTTCAATCTGCCCTCGATGAATGGAAGGGCAGAAGCAATGGAAATGCTGTGGGAGATTACAGCTTTCACATGGCGGTAACGGACTTTAATGAGTCTACAAAAAAGGAAATCGCGCAAATAATTCTCGAAGAGGGTATTACTTCCTTCAAGACATTCATGGCTTACAAAGGGGCCCTCATGATCGACGATAGACAGATGATCGGCCTAATGCAGGAAGTCAAAAAACATGGTGGTCTCATCAATGTTCACGCTACGAATGGTGATATGATCGATTATCTCATCGCCAAACATCGTTCAGAAGGCAAGCTCAGTCCATTGTACCACTACCTTTCTCAGCCAGAAGTAACTGAGGCAGAAGCAAGTGGGAGATTTGCAGATATGGCTGACTACACAGGTTGTCGCGGATATATCGTACACCTGACTTGTGAGGGGGCACTCAATGCGGTTCGAAATTCCACTAAAAGAAATCAGCATGTGCACGTAGAGACTTGTATTCAATATTTGTTGCTAGATGCATCCTTGTATGAACAGAATTTTGAAGGGGCGAAATATGTCATGAGTCCTCCTCTCAGAAAAGAAAAGGATAGAGAGACACTTTGGGCAGGTATCAAGCAGGGCCTGGTCAATGTCGTCGCTACAGATCATTGTCCATTCATGTGGGAACAAAAGCTCATGGGTAAGGATGATTTTTCAAAAATACCGAATGGCCATCCTGCTATTGAACACAGAATGGAATTACTTTTTAGCGAGGGTGTGAACAAAGGCAGAATCTCGCTCAATAAATTTGTAGAGGTAGCCAGTACCAACGCTGCGATGATCTTCGGTATGTTTCCCGCCAAGGGCACGATCGCCGTGGGCAGTGATGCGGATATCTTAATATTTGATCCAAATGAAAAGCACACGATATCGGCGTCGAGCCATCACATGAATGTGGATTACAGCGCTTATGAGGGAATGGAATTGATTGGGAAAGTTAAGACGGTTTTACTCCGTGGGCAGGTAGCGATAGAAGGTGGTGAGTGTAAGTTGGAGAAAGGGTATGGGCGGTTTGTGAAAAGGAAAACGACTTCATCGGGTGATCGGGTGATCGGGTGATCGGGTGATCGGGTGATCGGGTGATTGGGTGATTGGGTGATAAGTGATAAGTGAATTAACTAAAAACCTGAAAGGTTGAAATTATTATAGAAAATGTAAATTTGAGAGTAATCAGAACTCCGAAGGCGGTGACATTATGAAAGAAATGTTGAATGTTGAATGTTGAATGTTGAATGTTGAATGTTAAATAGGGGCTGCTTAAACTCTGCGACCTTTGCGTGGTCTATCTTTGCGGTCTTTGCGTGAACCCAAAAGCAATAAAAATGGTTCACGCAAAGAGAGGAAGAAGCGCGAAGGACGCTAAGACAAATTCGTTAAAACTGATTTTCTAAGTAGGAAGATAGATCAGAAACCTGAAAGGTTGACATTATTATAGAAAATAAGAATTGGAAATATTTCAGAACCCCGAAGGTGGTGACATTATGCAAGATGAATGAAAAGGTGAGAAGGTGAGAAGGACGGGTCAATTCAAAGTATCGTGATCCGATTGATCAGAATGAAATTTTGTAAGAATAATTAAAAATATTGTATCTTTTCTAAAGTGAAGCCAATAGCCAATAGCTTCAAATTTAATTCAAAATAATCTTGGGGGTTATCCTAACTTCCAATTTCTAACTTCTAACTTTACAAATATGCCAAGAATAATAAAATCAGGTCTTATCCAAATGAGCCTCGGAATGACGGAAGGAGAAGGCTCCATCTCCGAGATCATGCAAGCCATGGAAGCGAAACACATTCCATTTATAGAGCAGGCCGGCGAACAGGGAGTGCAAATCCTCTGTCTCCAGGAGATCTTCAACACACCGTATTTCTGCACAGGACAAGATGCTGCCTGGTACGCATCCGCAGAAACGGTTCCTGGACCAACGACCGAACGCATGTCAGTGTATGCTAAAAAATACAATATGGTCATGATCGTGCCTGTGTATGAAATGGAGCAATCCGGTGTTTACTATAATACTGCAGCCGTCATTGATGCCGATGGAACCTATCTCGGAAAATACCGCAAGACACACATCCCGCAAACAGGTGGATTTTGGGAGAAATTCTTCTTCAAACCCGGCAATTTAGGCTATCCGGTTTTTGAGACAAAATATGCTAAAGTGGGAGTTTACATCTGTTACGACCGCCACTTTCCGGAAGGAGCGAGATGCCTTGGATTGAATGGCGCCGAAATCGTTTATAATCCCTCTGCAACTACTGTCGGCCAATCACAATATCTTTGGAAAATAGAACAACCTGCACACGCTGTCGCCAATGCCTACTTTATGGGCTGCATCAATCGCGTCGGAACAGAAAAACCATGGAACTTGGGAAGATTTTATGGGACATCTTATTTTGTCAATCCTTTAGGTGAGATCACCGCAACCGCTTCTGAAGACAAGGATGAGTTGCTGGTTTCAGAATTCGACCTCGACCTCATTACACAGGTCAGAGGCAAATGGCAGTTTTATCGAGATCGTCGACCGGAGATGTATGATGAAATTGTAGAACCCTAAACATTGATGGCAAAAGGTAGATGTTAGATGTTAGATGGTCGCCGAATTTATATCATATTTTAATTAAATTGGTTATTTTCATTTACTAATATGCTTTTAAGACAAAGACTTACTTTAGTCTAAAATCAACCAGAAAGAACTATGGCAATAAGAAACAACAGACTCTCGGAGACCGAATACCTTGATAACTTTCAGGATATTCATCCGCCATTTGAGACCAAAGATGCAGCGTTGGTAGAAGCCAATAGGTGTATATTTTGTTACGATGCACCTTGTATGAAATCCTGCCCCACATCCATCGACGTACCAAAATTTATCAAACAGATCGCCACGGACAATGTCAAAGGTTCTGCCCATACCATATTATCCTCCAATATCATGGGAGCAGGCTGCAGCAAGGTCTGTCCTGTAGAAAAACTGTGTGAAGGAGCGTGTGTGTATAATTTCATGCATGAGAAACCGATCCAGATCGCCCGTCTGCAGCGTTATTCCACGGAAAAAGCGATGGAACAAAATTGGCAATTATTTGACCGAAAGCCAAGTATTGGTAAAAAGGTTGCTATCGTGGGCGCCGGTCCGGCCGGTTTGAGCTGTGCACATGGATTGAGCCGCGAAGGCGTGGATGTGACGATCTTCGAAAAGGAAGAAAAAGGCGGTGGCCTCATGACGTACGGTATTGCAGCATATAAAGTTACTCCGGAGTTTTGTCAGGAAGAAGTGGATTATATTACTTCGATAGGTGGAATTGATATTAAATACGGAAAGGAATTGGGCATCAATATTTCTCTTGAAAAATTGCGGTCTGAATATGATGCGGTATATCTGGCCTATGGAGTCGGCCTGGCACGACAATTAAATATTCCGGGTGAAGATTTATCGGGAGTAGTCGATGCGCTCAAGTTTATTTATGACATCAGAAACGACGGATATAAATCTGTTTCTGTAGGTGATGAGGTCGTCGTGATCGGCATGGGTATGACAGCTATTGATGCTGCCACTCAGGCTAAGCGACTAGGTGCTGCCTCTGTTACAATGGTTTACCGTAGGACACAAGAAGAAATGCCCTGTACAGAACATGAGTTGAATATTGCAAAGTTGGATGGTTGTAAAATCATTTGGTTGGCTGCACCAATAGAAGTTATTGGAGAAAATGGGCAAATAAAAGAAGTTGTTTTTGACGAAATGGCCCTCAGTGAGCCCGATGCTAGTGGCAGAAGAAGTCCAGTAAAAAACGGTTCAACTTTCAGCCTCAAAGCAGACATGCTAATCAAAGCCGCCGGTCAAATGCCCTTCGAAGCTCTAAATGACTCCATGTCTTTAGAGCACAATTATGGAAAAATTCTAGTTGAAAGCGGCTGTAAAACAAATATTCAGGGAGTATTCGCCGGTGGCGATAATGTGAATGGAGGACGAGAGGTGGTGGATGCGGTGCAGGCGGGGAAGGAGGCTGCGGCGGAGATGCTAAGGGAAATGTTGAAGGTTGAATGTTAGATGTTGAATGCTACTCCGATTTGGAGAAATGTTGGATGTTGGATGTTGAAGGTTGGATGTTGAATGCTACTCCGATTTTAAGGATTTATAAAATTGAGGCAGACTTCTCCATTTGTTAAATTAAAAAAAGCCTGAAGGGCTGACATTATTATAGAAAATAAGATTGTGATGGCAATCAGAACCCCGAAGGTGGTGACATTATGTGGAAAATGTTGGATGTTGAATGTTAGATGTTGAATGCTACTCCGATAGGGAGAAATGTTGGATGTTGAATGCTGAATGTTGAATGATACTCCGATTTGAAGGATTTAAAATTGGTTCAGACTTTTCCATTTGTTAACTTAAAAAAAGCCTGAAGGGCTGACATTATTATAGAAAATAAGATGGTGATGGCAATCAGAACCCCGAAGGTGGTGACATTTTGAATTCGAAATGTTGAAAGAAATGTGAGAAATTATAAATAGTGAATATCAAATACTCCCCTTGGCCCCCTTAAAAGGGGAAAAGCGGATGTATCAAATTTATTAGTATTATTTATGCCAAATTTTACTTGAAACTAAAATTTAAATCAATGATAGAAAGAAACATGCTGGCTGATTTCCCCCTTTGGAGGGGGGTAGGGGGAGGCTCTTCCTCTCTTCTAATATTCAAAATTTATACAAACCTCATTTAACATTCAACATTTCCAAAATGGCTGATCTAACCTCTAACTTCCTCGGCATCAAATCCCCCAACCCTTTCTGGCTGGCCAGTGCGCCACCGACAGATAAAAAATATAATGTCCTCAGAGCATTGGAAGCAGGCTGGGGCGGCATCGTCTGGAAAACATTGGGCTCACAGGTAAAGAATGTGTCTTCACGATATTCCTCCGTCAACTATGGCGGTAAGAGAATGATGGGTTTCAATAACATCGAACTCATCAGTGATCGACCACTGGACATCAATCTCAGAGAAATATACGAAGTCGTAAAAGAATTTCCAGATCGTGCCATGATCGTTTCGCTGATGGCGGATAATGATCGAAACTCCTGGCACGAATTAATCAAAAAATGTGAAGATGCGGGCGCAATGGGCTTCGAACTCAACTTCGGCTGCCCGCACGGAATGACGGAGCGCGGCATGGGAGCAGCAGTAGGGCAAGATCCGGAGATCGCCAAAATGGTCGTGGAATGGGTCATGGAAAAAGCAACGATTCCTGTGATCACCAAACTCACGCCTAATATACATTCCGTAGTGCCCACGGCCAGAGCTGCAGTCCAGGGTGGAACCAATGCACTGAGCCTAATCAATACCATTCAAAGTGTGACAGGTGTGGATCTTGATACACTCGTTCCAAATCCCTACGTCGCAGGTAAAAGTGTCTTCGGAGGCTATTGTGGCCCGGCAGTCAAACCAATTGCCCTCAAGATGCTGACCACTGTGGCGCAGGATGAATTGACCTCCAAAGTACCCGTTTCCGGCATCGGCGGTATCAGCACCTGGCAGGATGCGGTAGAATTTATGCTGCTGGGAAGCACCACCGTTCAGGTATGTACGGCTGTGATGAATCATGGATTCAGGATCATCGAAGATTTGTGCGAAGGCATGAGCAACTGGATGGACGAAAAAGGATTTACCAAAGTAGAAGATTTCATCGGAAAGTCTGTTGAAAAGATCACGCATTGGGAAGATCTCGACATCAACTATCATCACATTGCTAAGATAGACCAGGATAAATGTATCCATTGCGGCTTATGCTACATAGCCTGTGAAGACACTTCTCATCAATCCATTTCACTTACTTCCGGTCATCCTTACAACCATTACAACGTCATCGAAGAGGAATGCGTAGGCTGCAATCTGTGCAAACTCGTCTGTCCGGTGGAGGATTGTATCACTATGGAAGAACATCGGGTCGGTCCTGAATATGTCAACTGGAAAGAATGGCAAAAACGAGGACTTCCATTGAATGATCATTGACTTTATAAGACATTGATAATCTATTAATTATAGATTCTTCAATCAAGAATTGAAGACACAGAACTTAAGTTAGTGTATAGATGTTATTATCCTGGTAATTTGCTAGCACAAGATTTAGTAAACATGAGGTTTTTACCTTATTTTTTACTATCTTTGTGCACTTTTTAAAAGGGTAAAAATTATATGTCAGAAATAGTAGATGATCCTCAGGATAGAGGAAATTATGATGCGAGTAATATCCAGGCACTTGAAGGTTTGGAAGCAGTCAGAAAACGTCCCGGAATGTACATCGGTAGCACCGATACCAAAGGGCTTCACCATTTAGTATACGAAGTAGTAGATAACTCGATCGATGAACATTTAGCGGGTTATTGTGATATGATCACCACAATCATTCATCCTGACAATTCCATCACCGTAATTGACAATGGTCGTGGTATTCCTACAGGAATGCATGAAAAATTACAGAAATCAGCGCTTGAAGTGGTAATGACTGTACTACACGCCGGTGGAAAATTCGACAAGGACACTTACAAGGTATCCGGTGGTCTTCATGGTGTAGGTGTATCTTGCGTAAATGCATTGTCAGTTTATCTAAAGGCTGAAGTGCGCAGAGAAGGAAAAATTTTCCAACAGGAATACAGCAAGGGGATACCTACTTCAGAAGTTGTTGTCGTAGGTGAATCAACTGAAACAGGTACTACTATTACATTTAAGCCTGATAATACCATTCTGGAAACATTGGAATATAAGTATGAAACCCTTGCTGTAAGGATGCGTGAACTAGCTTATCTAAACCAAGGTCTTACCTTATCTCTAATCGATGAAAGGCTGGATGACGAAGGAAAAATTAAGCAGGAAACATTCCACAGTGAAGGCGGACTTGCAGAATTTGTAACTTACCTGGATCAGTCGAGAACTTCTATTATTGCTAATCCTATTCACGTCATAGGCAAAGAAGATAACGTTGAAGTGGAAGTTGCCCTGCAATACAATACTTCTTATTCTGAAAATATATTCTCTTATGTAAACAACATCAATACACGCGAAGGTGGCACGCACGTAAGTGGATTCCGTCGAGCGGTGACAAGATTGTTCAAACAATATGGTGACGATAACGGCTTTTTCAAGAAAATGAAATTTGCCGTTTCAGGAGAAGACTTTAGAGAAGGCTTAACTGCCATCGTTTCTGTGAAAGTTCAGGAACCACAGTTCAAAGGTCAAACCAAAGGAGAACTAGGTAACTCTGAAGTGACAAGTATCGTCAGCCAGATCGTCGGAGAAAAATTAAAACATTTCCTCGAAGAAAACCCGAATGAAGCGCGTAAGATACTTGATAAGGTTGTCGTAGCAGCATCCGCAAGGGAAGCAGCTCGTAAAGCCCGTGAAATGGTGCAGCGTAAAAATATCCTTACAGGAGGTGGCCTTCCGGGTAAGTTGGCGGATTGCAGTAACAAACATCCTGCAGAAAGTGAGATCTTCCTTGTCGAAGGAGACTCGGCGGGTGGAACTGCAAAGCAAGGCCGCGACAGACATTTTCAGGCTATTCTGCCGCTCAGAGGTAAGATCCTGAATGTGGAAAAAGCCATGGAACACAAGATCTACGAGAACGAAGAGATCAAAAACATGTTCATCGCACTTGGTGTAAGCATCGAAGAAAAAGATGGCGAGAAGATCCTGAACATCGAAAAACTTAGATATCACAAGGTAGTCATCATGTGCGACGCGGACGTCGATGGTTCACATATCACTACATTGATCCTTACTTTCTTCTTCCGCTTCATGCGTCCGCTGATCGATAATGGATATATCTATATCGCAGCACCACCGCTTTATTTAGTAAAACGGGGTAAAGATTTCAAGTATGCATGGAACGAGGCAGACAGAAAAGAAGCTGTCTTATCAATGTCGAAAAAGGAAAATGACGACAGCGTGAAGATCCAACGATACAAGGGTCTTGGAGAGATGAATGCGGAGCAACTTTGGGATACCACAATGGATCCTACTACAAGAACATTGCGCCAGGTAACGATTGAAGATGCTGTGGAGTGTGACAGAGTATTCTCCATGTTGATGGGAGAGGAAGTGCCGCCAAGAAGACATTTCATCGAGACTCATGCCAAATATGCGAGAATAGACGCGTAGCAGAAGTCAGAAATTAGAATTTAGAAAGGCTTTTAAAGGACATATAATAAAGAAAAGAGAGTACCTTGTGGTATTCTCTTTTTTTTTAACCACAAATTTTTGAAGGATGAATATTGCAGCTCAAATCGTTGTCGGCCTTGTAGCATTTATACATTTGTATATTCTATGGCTCGAAATGTTTGCCTGGACTACGAGGGCACCTAAGGTTTTTAAAGGATATCCTGCAGAATACTTTCCAAAGACCGTAACACTGGCCGCCAACCAGGGCTTGTATAATGGTTTTCTTGCGGCAGGATTGATCTGGTCGTTTTTTATTTCAGATCCAATTTGGTCGGCGAATGTAGCCTATTTCTTTCTCGGTTGTGTGGCGGTAGCCGGATTGTATGGCGCTGCAACAGCACAGAAAAAGATACTTTTCGTGCAGACGATTCCTGCTATTGTGGGGATATTGTTTGCGTATTTTGGAAGGTGAGGAATGGGTAATGGGTAATGGGTAATAACGCAAAATATTCAATTTAATTCCAAATCCATATTTGCTATTTATAAAATCAGTGTAATCATTTAATCCGTGTAATCCGTGATTCAGACAAATAGGTAATCGGGACAATCTTTAATCTTCTAGCGTCTAGTTTCTAGAATCTGATATCTAGAATCTGTCTTATTTCGCGCCACCATAGATTCCTGAAGAAGGAACTCCTAACAACCAGTATTGGCCAACTCTTTCGTACCTTTCACCATATCCTTTGTAATAGACAATAATTTGATAATTATTCGATGTCTGGTAGTCATTACCTTCGATGTTAGTATGGTCAAATGAGCCGTTTTTTAACTTTTCTGCATAGAAATAATCGTAATAACCTTGTTTCATAAGGATCGTGGTAGTATAATATTTCTTTTCAGGAACATAGGTCATTGGTTCGGAAGAAACGTTATTGCCCCATTCATTGAACTGGCCCATGACATATACCGGGTTTGGTAATGGGGCTTCAGCTTTAAGATAAAAATGGACCTGACAATAATCACTTTCCATTAGATCATTAGTATTGTCCAGAGATTCAATTATAAATGAACCATTGAGATCGGGATATGCTATGTTTCCACTTCGAGAAGTGATATCATCATTTCGTAAAAAAACTTCTGTTCGATCGTCATATCGCTCCAGGTTTTCAACTTTAAAACTCGGCCTTCTCATGCTTCTAAGGTCTAAATACCGAAATTCTTTACCTGCTGGAAAGGAAGTTTCATTGATATAGTCATAAAGCAACTTATCGTTTCGAACAAATTTTGGGGCAATCAAAGGCTTATTTTCCCAAATACCGTTTTTTAAAATTGCAACCCTAACCTGTGTAAGTGGATCTATGATCTTAATCTTTGGAGAAATAGTAAGGTCAATTCTCTGATTTTCAGAAACGCTTCCTGCCCGCAGGTCACCAACTATTTCTGCACTGATGCCAAACATCTGATCACTTACTACAAATCTTCTTGTAATGACCGGACTATTATCTTCCTCTTTATATACATGAATCAGGTAGTTGCCCGACTTTGTAACTCCCACTAAATCATTAGGAAAACTAAAAACATATTGTGTGTAGACGACCCTGGTATTAACAGAGTAGGCGTAATCTCTAATCTCTTGATCATTGAATCCTTCAAGATATTCTAATTCGTTTAACGAGCTTGGATTCCAATTCGCATCACATTGAACGATCCGGTATTTATAGTAAGTGAAATCTCCATTAAGATCATCAAAAATCATCTCCAATGGTTGCCCACTATTCAAAAAAGTAATCGGAAAACCATTATTGAAGCCTAGTGGCCGCAAAATGACAGTTTTTATTTCATCACTATAATTGTAATCATAATTAACCAGTTCCTTCGGTTGGGCAAATAGAATGAAGGGCAATAAAAATGCGATGAATCCTGTAAAAAAACCTTTGATCATAGAGGTAAATCTTAGTATAATGGCCCAAAAGTAAGGTTATCCTTTGAATATCAGGAATATTCCTGTAAGTAAAACAATTGGAAAGTATTGAAACGCAATAAAGGACGGATTTATTAAAGGGTTGTGTGTTAAAATTAAAATGTCTGAATCGCGCTTGCCGGCCAAGATAGGAAAGGATTAGGGGGATTAAGGAATTTCATAGTTTGGTATTCTGATGATTTGTGTCTAAACCATTTAAAGACATCTTAGAAATATTACTACAAAAAATTCTCATTATAGCATTTCCTAAAAATATATCTTTACCAAAGTAAAAGAAAATCTAGCGAGTGTCTATATCACAAGGTAATATTCTGTCCTTTGCGAAACAATTGTTTTTGGCACTCATCGTCTATTGTTTTTTAATTCTCTGTTTAGGTTACGAGTTTGGAAGTGGAGATCAAACAGAATTCATTCCATTGCTCCGCGACAATATTCTAAATGGATATTTCAAGAAGGATTTTTTTGTACAAAACTACTTGCTTTCTGGTCATGATGTCAGACATGGAGTAATTGCCACTTGTGACATTGGGAATAGGTTTCTGGAGTTGAATTGGTGGTTATTCATCTTGCATTTTTTATCCGGCATGGTCATGATTCTTGGAGGAATGGCGGTTCTGGGACATTTTACTAAAAACAAAGCACTACTTGTTGCAGCCCTTTGTATTATTTGGGGCATCTTATATGGGATCAATTTAGGATCAAATGAGATCTATTACGCTCAATTGCTCCCTTCTCTTCTTGCAAAATCCTGCCTTATATGGGCTATATATTTTTACATAAAGAATAAAATTACTATCTGGCCTGCCTTCGTTATCCTTGGGAGTTACTGGCAGGACATGGCAGCAATTCAAGTCTTTTTGCTATTGACCGGTTCGAACTTTATCGTTTTTTTTCTGCCTTGGTTACGCCGTAAAGTTTCTTTTAAGAATTTATTTAAACAAATCAATCTTTTACCCAACTTCGTTTTTCTCGGATATGTAATCATATTTATTTTTCTGAAAGCAGGGTTATTAACATCCAATAATACAACTGACAGCAAGCCTTTGATTGATATTCTAATGTGGAGAGTGGGGCACCATTTTGATCCTGCCCTATATTCATTGCGCAATTATTTGACATTTGGATTCGTAGTCATCCCTTCTCTTTTCTTAATTTACAAGAGAAATATGAGGATTTTCATATTCTGTATTTTAGCCTTGACGGGATGTCTTATCTATGCTTTATTATATCAAGTATTTCCCCAAATCATCATGACTCAATGGTTTAAGACGACGATCTGGGTTAAATTAATATGCTTCGGTGCACTCTTTATTTACACGATGGAGTTTATCTTTTTGATGTTTGGAAAACAAAGAAAACTTAATGTCCAGGCTGCTTTATTAACCGGACTTTTAGCACTTGGTATCTATAAAGGTCCATTGCATGACGTGCCATATCAACTTCCGTTTACCAAAGCACAGACAGACGATGAGGTAAGCATAGCTTTATTGGCCAGGCAAAAAACAGCCAAAGATGCACTCTTCCTGATACCTCCTGACAATAGTACTTTTAAGATCTGGTCAAAGCGCAGTTGTTTTGTAGATTACAAGTCGACCGTTTTCGATTCAAGGGTGCTCGAAGATTGGTTGTCAAGGATCACTCTTGTTTATGGTATTTCACTGTCGGATCAAGGCGGGCTTCTTGCTTATCCTAAAATGAGGGCACGATATAAAGATTTTCTTCAAAGTCCCACGAACCTTAACAAAATAGTGGTCACCCATTTTATTACAGAAGAAGTCCTGCCACAATATACATTGCTCGGTGAGGCAGGCAGATGGCGTCTATATAAGGTGAAATGATAGCACTGTTGGATTACACATTAAAAGGATTTAGGGATTGACCAACAGCTTACCTTTTACTCTCTGAAATTTGAATAGAAAACTTTGATAAATTGGTAAATGAAGTTGAGGAAAGTGTATTTTAACACTTAGTCATTTGTGAAAATAGACCACTTTTCGAAAGACTTCATTTGATATAATTGTCAGATATTTTGATTTACTTTGGTAAAAATTTAAAACATCATGGGTTCATTTATAAAAAGTCTGGGTTATTACGTCCCTAAGAATGTTGTCAAAAATGAAGATCTCATCAAACACATGGATACTACGGACGAATGGATCCAGGAGCGTACCGGTATTCAGGAACGCAGATATGCTACCCGTCATGAAGAATCGACAGTTTCCCTGGCAGCCAATGCAAGCCGTATGGCCATCGAGCGGGCTGGAATAGAGGCATCAGAAATAGATTTTATTATTTTTGCCACACTCAGTCCCGACTATTTTTTCCCGGGTTGTGGCGTTTTACTCCAAAGAGAGTTGGGTATCACCGGCACTGAATGTGGTGCGCTTGACGTGAGAAACCAATGCTCCGGATTTATATATGCATTGAGTGTCGCCCATCAATTTGCTTCAGGTGGCGTCTACAAAAATATTCTTGTGGTCGGTGCAGAGGTCCATTCGATGGGTCTCGACTACACGACTCGTGGCAGAAATGTTTCTGTAATCTTTGGTGATGGTGCCGGTGCCGCTATCGTTCAACCAACAGATCAAAAAGATACAGGTATTCTTGCCACATGTATGCACAGTGACGGTACACATGCCGAGGCCTTGGCATTTATCAATCCTGGTTGTCATGGAGGAAGATATGGAGATGTTGAGAAATACGGCTATGATGAATCTCTCGACTTTGGAGGTACTTTTCTGACTCAAAAAATGATCGACGACTCTTTAATCTATCCCGAGATGAATGGCCAGTTTGTATTCAAAAATGCAGTTCAGAAAATGCCGGAATCCATCATGGAAGTACTGAATAAAACCGGCTACAAACCATCAGATCTCAAAATGCTTATCCCCCATCAGGCCAATCTTCGTATCGCATCCTTTGTCCAACATAAACTTCAACTCCGCGATGATCAAGTCTATAACAACATCCAGAAATACGGCAATACGACCGCCGCGTCAATTCCTATCGCTTTGACAGAAGCTCACGATCTGGGGTTATTCTCTTCCGGTGATCTCGTTTGTCTGACTGCTTTTGGTAGTGGATTTACATGGGGAGCGGTGCTGATGCGTTGGGTTTAGGCAATGAATAATGATTAGTGAATAATGAATAATAAGAGTGGACGGTAGTATCTCTTGATCTGAATTGCAGGCGACCATTGGATTGACAAAACAAAGAATTGGGGATCGTAATCCCCAAAAAGAAGATTATTTGGGGATTACGATCGCCAAAAGTGGATAAAATAGTTTGTTTTTTTATAAAATTGATGGCTTCTGGTCGTTGGAGGCACGAGTTAAAAACTCGCGCCAGCGTGCAATTAGGCAGTTTTTAAACTTGTCTGTTTGGCCCCTTTAGGGGTCTCCTATTTGTAATAACGTAGATATAGGTTGACTCTTGCCCCGCTAGGAGTTACCTTTTTCATAATACGTATAATAACAATTATCGACTTAACCTTCAATCAGAGCCACACTGCTTGCTCTAATTGTCAAATGCCCATTATCCATTGTTAATTACGCGTCTAGGGCCTGTAGTAAATCATTCAAGATATCCTCCCGATGTTCCAACCCAATTGATATCCTCACTAATCCATCAGAGATGCCGACAGTGGCCCTTTCTTCAGGTGTCAGTTTGCAATGTGTTGAGGAAGCCGGATGCGTAGCAATACTTCGGGCGTCACCCAGATTGGGAGATATCTTGATCATCTTTAGTCCATCCAGGAATTTTGAAGCTGCAGCTTGTCCTCCTTTTAGAGTAATTGTTATGATACCTCCGCCGGCTTTCATTTGTTTCCGTGCAATATCGACTTGCGGATGAGAATCCAAAAAAGGATAAGAGACATTTTCAAGCGCAGAATGCCCTTCCAGCTTTTGAGCTACAAAAAGTGCATTTTCACAATGTCGTTCCATCCTTAGCGCGAGCGTCTCCAGGCTTTTACTCAATACCCAGGAATTAAAAGGGCTCAAAGATGGACCTGTTAATCTGCCGAAAAGATAAATATCTTTGACAAGATCAGCTCTGCCGGCTACGATACCGCCCAACACTCTTCCCTGACCATCCATGTATTTCGTAGCGGAATGAATGACGAGATCCGCTCCGTATTTAATGGGTTGTTGAAGATATGGCGTCGCAAAACAATTATCCACGATCAAAAGCAGGTTGTGTTTTTTGGCGATGGCGTTAACGAGTGCCAGATCGATCAGTTCGATTGCAGGATTGGTTGGTGTCTCAAGGTATATAAATTTTGTCGTAGGACGAATGAGGCTTTCAATGGCATCGACATCATTCGTATGAAAATAACTGTAGGAAATATTCCACTTAGGAAAATATTTGTTGAAAATGGCATGCGTCGCCCCGAAGACGGACGAACAGGAGATGACATGGTCCCCTGAACTCAACTGAGACATAAAAGTGGTGAATATCGCCGCCATTCCGGATGCCGTCGCAAATCCTGCTTCCGCACCTTCCATCAGGCAGACCTTATTTATAAACTCGTTGTTATTCGGATTGATGTAGCGGGAATAAATAAAGGCATCCGACTCGTCGTTGAATGCTGCGCGCATATCTTCCGCTTCATCGAAGACAAAACTACTGGTAAGATATAGGGGCACGGAGTGTTCATTATTCTCCGATCTTTCAAATTGTGCCCTGATGGCGTTGGTTTCAAAATGTTTTTCTTCCATTTAAAATAAGTAATTGGTAATGAGTAATAGGTAATTTTGACATAGTGAAAAAATCAAAAGGCTTAGCTATTTTTTTTAATTTATTTCACAAAGTTTCTCAAAGACCAAAAGTAATATTAAAGGGTCATTCTGACTTCTGATTTCTAACTTCTAATTTTATTAAATCCACCCCCTAACCCCCTCCAAAGGGGGACATCTTTCCCTTCAAAGCCTTAGTTCACCGATACCGTATAGGTTATATTTGCGGTAGGATTCATGATCATAGAGACGGAGCAATACTTATCCATAGATAACTGAACAGCGTTCAATGCTTTTTTCTCATCAACCTTTCCGGCTATTTTGAAGTGCAGATTGATGTCTTTCCAGATCTTGTGTTCTTCTACTTTTTCGTTTTCTCCATCCACCTCAACTTCAAAAGAAGTGATGATTTGTCTTTGTTTTTTGAGGATCATGATGACATCAATGGCGCTGCAACCACCAACGGCAGCAAGTAATAATTGCATTGGTCTCATGCCGAGATTGTGACCTCCGATCTCTGGCGAACCGTCCATTTCTAGACTATTTCCATTGTCATTGACGGCTTCCATGTGGTAGTCGTCGTTCAGTCGTTTGATATTGATTTTCATTTATATAGTTTTTGATTCGTTCTTTAAACAGTAAAAGTGGGGATAGTTTTGGAGAAATGTGTAAAAACGGCGGATATTAAAAATCAATAACCTTTATTTAGATGTTCATAGCTCAAAAAATTTATCGGATTTAAAAAGTAGGTGTTCATTTTGCTGCACATAGGCCAGCTGATTCGTAACAAGCTGCGTATTTCCAATTGTGAAATCCGGTGTGTTGTTGTGGTGATGGCCATATCCCCAATACGCGATGTTTGATGTTTCAATCATGTCAAACAGCTCAACTGCGAATGCTTCATTGAGTAGATCGCCTCTGTATTGCTCAGGATAGTTCAAAAATGTGGGACAATGGTGGGTGAATACTGCAACTTTTTCCTCATTCAATGTTTCCAATTCGTTCTGAATAAAAGCCAAACATTCTTCGTGCAATTGATTGTATATTTCTCCTGAAAATCGAAACCCTTTGTATTTTATTTGATAAAAATCGTTCATACTCCTTTCTATCTGCCATTGATGGCTGGGATTGATTTTACTCCATAACGTCGAGAAGATTAGTTTTGTATTTCCATGAAGTGCAGAAGTATTGTTTACCAAAAAAACATTGTCGCGTATTTGCTCATGTAGCACTCCACTTTTTTCTGATATATCAAAATGGTAATACTCATGATTGCCCGGCAGCCAATAGGTCATTTCAAAATGATCGCTCACATAATTGAAGAAATCCTTGTGTTTATCCATCTCAGAAAAGGGTATAATATCACCAGACAATACCAATACTTCACCGACAGGCTGCAATGGATGATTCATTAGGAATGCTCTATTTGCAGGAAATTCCAGGTGTAAGTCAGAGGCGTATTGAATTTTGAGTGGCATGATTTATTGTTTTAGTTTATATTTTGTACTTCGTCCATCGCTTGGTTCTTTTGACAAATACCTTTCTGTATTTTCAACAAAAAAGTTTGGGTTACAACACACATTTTTTTATCAAAGGAAGTTATAAATATAGATAATGTTGCGGAGATTATTAATTGTGATGAAAGGATTATATAAATGTTCCTCCCCCTACCCCCCTCGAAGAGGGGGAAATCCCCAGATCCAAACCCCACATTTTAATAGCTAGAAAAGCACTTTGGAGCTGGGAGTGAATTTCCCCCTTTGGAGGGGGGTAGGGGGAGGCTTTTCAAAAATTGATTCTTTTTTTTCAAAATTTTTCCTATTTTTATACCTCAAACACCCCACCAATGAATCACCATCACTACAACAAAGATTTACAATTCTTTGCCCGGGAAAATAGAAATAACGCTACCAGGTCTGAGGCTTGCCTCTGGAAATACGTCCTGAAGTCAAGTCAAATGATGGGCTATCCATTCAGGAGGCAACGACCAATTAGAAAATATATCGTTGATTTTGTTTGTTTACCTCTTGGTTTAATTATCGAAGTGGATGGATATTATCATGAGGATTTTGACGCGAAGGATATTATTAGAGATGAGAATTTAAAAGAATTTGGATTTACAACTTTACGATTTTCTTCATGGGAAGTGTTAAATAGAATTGATTCTGTCGCAGAGATTATTATGCGTTGGATCAAAGAAAATGGGAAGGTCCCACCCCCTGCCTCCCGCAAGCAGGGGAAATCGCATGATCCAAGCTCTCTATCAAATATTTAATAAATCACCTTAGATCAGGAAGTGACTTTCCCCCTCTCCGAGGGGGCCAGGGGGAGGCTTTCCAAAACTGACTTCTTTTTACTCCCCTTTCAACTAATCAACAACAATCTCCGCTCACCGCTTCTCTCCTTTGGTGCCCGATGAATACAAGGAAGTACTTTGCTTTCCGGATGATCGATGGCAAGCCGCCACATATGTCCGATGCCAAGGCTGACAGGTTGTGCGTCAGGAAGTAGCTGATAGTGCAGGTCAAAGAAGTTTTCAATTAAAAAGTCTTCAAAGCCCTCTTCCGGTCCGACATACAATTTTTTAAGTTCGGCGCGGATCTCCGGAATAAGTACTTTTTTTTTCTGCCTGATCATTTGGCAAAATATCGCTAGACTCTCCATAATACGTACATAAAAAAGTATCGAACGGCACCGGTGAACGATCTACATGAAACAAATACACATCAGTCGGAAAAAACGGATAATCTACATCCCGCTCATAAGTCGTGATCACATTCAAGATGGGTGAAGTGCCATGTTCTCTAACAACTTCAGATCATTCAACAAAACCTCGCGTGCAATTTGTCCTGCTTCGCTCAGCTGCATCGCACGTAACTCCTCTTCTTCAATTATCACGATATTTTCATCTGACTTCACCTGTTGGACGATCTCTTCAAAATCACCGGATAGTTTGCGATTCCAGCATATGGCGTTGATGGGGTTTTGGAAGGGGGTGGTGATGAGGGAGTGGAAGGAGGAGACGGGGAGGATTTGGGAAGTGTTGGAAGAAAGGTCATCCTTTCCGAATACTGTTTTCTTTGATATTTATATCTTTTAGAAATTTCCGTTTCTGAGGCCATCTCATAAAATAACTCTAGCGCTTCAATAAGATTGGTTTTTGCTTCCTCAGGAGTATCACCCTGGCTGGCAATATCCAATTCAGGACACAGTGAAATATACACATCGTCTTCCTTTTCGATTACAGCCGTTAATTCGATTTTTCTTTTCATTTAGCAAATTTAATGCATTTTTTGAAGTTTTCATTGGCGGGTTTGAGTGTTTCTTTTCTGATAAAAACCTAAACACTCAAGCCGATTTTATTAAAATTGTGCAATACAGAAATAATGGATGAACAAAATATCATTCTATAACTACTGCCGGAACATTTCTAGGTATTTCCTTCATAGTAGTGTATTCATAGGTCCCAATTTGCCTGGCACATTGTTTTGTTGGGATTTTAATTTTTTGATTGTCATAATAATGTTTCCCGTCGTAATTTATAATCAAAACTGTTACGTCATTGGGAAAGCTTCCTGATGATGCTAATGCCATATTTGAATGCTTAACTTGAAATACTTCAAACTGTTTGCCGGGAATACATTCGCCCTTTTCTGGAAAAAGGGTAAGTCCGATAAGACCATCTGTTGATTCATTGGAGGTTGCTAAAACCTTGCCTTCGCTATTCAAGAAGTAAAATGGACTTACTCTATTACGACAAAAGGAAAATAACTTACAATATTTTCCTCGTCGACAATCTGTGCATGATTTTGGAATTCAAAACCTAACGGTGCCAATATTTCGAAATTTTTTGAATTAACATCAAAATCCCCTTTAAATGCTACGTCACTAACTCCATTAATATCTAATAAATTATCGTAGCCTGAAAATAAAAAATAGTTGCCTGGTTTATTTAGAATATATTTTAATTCTACTTCAAATGGATATGATTTTGAAAATTCTCCATTCATTCCTTTTGTCTGAATTCTCAATTCTGGAAAGCTGAAGTCGAGTGAAATCGCCTTTATTAATTCTTTATCTATCAAATTTAAATTACAAGTTGAAGTGCTTTTTTTCAAAATATTTATTTTTTGTTTTGTTGTATCGCCTGTAAGTAAATTGATAACATCTAAACTATCTGGCAAGACGGCATAAACAATAAGTGTATCACCTACTTTCAAAGTATCATTCAAGGTAGACAATTTAAAAAGTGTACTAACCAAGTATGCTTTATCTTCGAAAGAATCTCTATTACAATCGGTTGACTGAAATACTATCCAACAAAGGAAATAAATAATAAAATATTTTACCTTTTTCAATACACAAGAGTTCACGCTTCAAATATAATCATTCTCTTGTACAAACAAAAAAGGGACGCCTCCCCTCCCGTCAGCATCCCTTTTCCCAAATTATCTTTTCCCCAACCTACAAGTTCGGCTGCGGCGTCATTCTCAAGTAAGGCTTGATTTCCGTATATCCCTTTGGAAACTTAGCCGGAATATCTTCTGTCTTGATAGCCGGAACGACGACTACATCCTCTCCTTGTTGCCAGTTGGCAGGGGTGGCGACGCTGTAGTCAGCGGTTAATTGCAGAGAGTCAATGACTCTTAATAACTCGTTGAAATTTCTTCCGGTAGATGCAGGATACGTGATCAGTAGTTTTACTTTTTTGTCAGGGCCGATGATGACGACTGAACGCACAGTGTGTTTTTCTGAGGCATTCGGGTGAACAAAATCGTACAGTTTCGAAACTACAAATTCAGGGTCAGCGATGATGGGGAAATTGACCGTCGTGTGCTGTGTCTCATTGATGTCCTTGATCCAGCTATGATGACTGTCCACATCGTCGACACTCAAAGCGATGACCTTAACTCCTCGTTTGTCAAATTCCGGCTTAATCTTCGCCACAGTGCCCAATTCGGTAGTACACACAGGTGTATAATCCGCCGGATGACTGAATAGAATAGCCCACTTGTTGTCCAGCCACTCATAAAAATTAATGTTTCCTTCTGTCGACTTTGCATTAAAGTCTGGAACGACATCTCCTAATCTTATTGACATGTTTGATAAAATTTATAAGTTAAAAAAATTAAATATTTTTTTGGCGAGACACCCCGCCTTACTTCACTTCATATCTCTTTCTTCGATATTTCGTTGTGTTTCACTTCCTTGAAATGGTCTTTTGGAGACCATTTCTTCGTCGTTCACCCCTCAAGAGGGGAAGTTGCGACTTTATTTCGTCTTTATGAAGGACACCTGTTAACAATATTGGATGCTAACATCGGAGTTTCATTCTAATTTCTGACTTCTAATTTCTAATTTTTATTGAATAAGAATTTTCGACTTCTCCTCAACAACTCCCTTCTCCACAACAGGAGTCTTTACTATAAGCGTCAGCTTATTTGAAACAAGTGAAATGAAGAGCTTGTTGTCCAAAATGTATTTTCTCTTGGTACGTAATTCATTCAGATTGATCGTGCCGACGACATATGAGTATTTTTCCTCCGTATATTTTTGATTAATCTCCTTGAAATCAAACATTTCCAGGTCAGCTGGATTATTGTATCTTAGATAGATCTCGACCATAACCTCATTCGTAAATTCTACATGCTGCGACTGTGCATATTTCTTGAATTCATATCGATATCCATATGAGAGCGCTGAAACATCCGATAATACAGCTGCTCCAGTCGGCAAACTACCTGCGCCTCTGCCCTGCAAAAATTGCTCTCCTGAAAATTTTCCCTCCACGATGACGCCATTGAACTCACTATCTACATTGTATAATTGACTATTTTTTGAAACGAACCTCGGTGCTACAAATACACTGAACTTATCGTCGTCCAGTCGCTCGATGACGGGCATGAGCTTTATTTTGTAACCTTTCTCTGAAGCGTATTGAATGTCTTCATCCTGAAGCGTCGTGATACCCAGATTAAGTACTTTGTCTTCATCAATGATCTTGCCAAAGGCATGCAGTGCTAAGATTACCGCTTTGTATTTTGGGTCATATCCCTCTACATCATTCGTCGGATCACTCTCGGCAAATCCTTTTTCCTGAGATAACAACAAAGCATCCGGATACGAGATCCTTTCGTTTATTGTCTGGGTCAATATGAAATTGGTCGTGCCATTGAATATTCCGGTGACGCGCTTCAGGTCTTCATTGTCGAAATATTCTTCCAAAGTCCTGATGATAGGTATGCTTCCACATGCTGCAGCTTCGTACAACAAGGAAACCTTGAACTTATTCTGCAATGCATACAATTCGTTAAGATGCAAAGCCAACATCTTTTTATTCGCAGTGACCACATGTTTACCGCGGCGCATAGCTTCGCTGACTATTTCGAATGCTTCCTCTGCGTCATCAATGAGTTCGACGACAACACTGATATCTCCATTGTCCAGCACATCCCACTTGTTGTAGGAGATCAATTCTGAAGCAATTGGTCTTTTCTTAGTTTTATCTTTTACGACGATGCATTCCAGGCTGGCTTTGAATCCCGTACTGTTATTAAGCACATGATAAAGTCCCTGCCCCACGCAGCCGAAGCCAAATAAACCGATCTTTAATTTTTCTGCCACTATGCTTTGATTAAACTGATTAAATTTTTGTTAGATTGAGTTTTCGAATAGAATTCCCGGATAAGTTTACTTAGCTGCTCATATTCGATGAGAAATCCGTCATGCCCGTATAAGGAATCTATTGTGCCAAAATGCGCATGCTGAATAGAGTCTGCTATTCTTTTCTGTTCTGCAATCGGGAATAAAATATCTGATGTCACTCCGATGACCAGCGTATTGGCCTTGATCTTATGCAGCCCTGCTTCATGATTTTTGCATCTATTACGACACAGATCATGCGAATCCATTGCTTCAGAAAGTCGAACGTAGGAATATGCATTGAATCTCTTCACTAATTTTTCACCCTGATACTGTTGATAATCCGCAGCTGCTTTATACCCTGTTTTTTTACGTCTTTCTCTTTGGCTGACATCATAGGTCTTATAATTCCTGTAACTAAGGAGTGCGATACTTCTCGCCACCTGAAGACCAGCGGCTCCGCCATCCTCTGTATTTTCACCATAACTAGGATCCGCCTTAATGGCCATTCTCTGAGATTCATTGAAAGCAATGCCCCAGGAAGAATGCACACAATTCGTTGCGATAAGGATGAGGTTGTTAGTAATTCCCGGAAACATAATGGCCCATTCCTGAGCGATCTGCCCGCCTTGAGAACTTCCAATGACCGTATGAATCGTTTCTATGTTCAATTCCTTTTTTAACAACTCAAGAGTATTGGCCATATCCCTAATAGTAATGGTTGGAAAAGTGCCGTACCAAGGTTTGCCTGTCTCTGAATTAATACTCAACGGGCCTGTGGTGCCATAACAAGAACCAAGGTTATTGGCACAGATAATAAAATGGTCTTCCGGATTAAACAAGTCGTTATCTCCGAAGAGACCCGCCCACCAATCCAGCACATCGCTATTGGCAGTCAATGCATGGCAAACCCAAATGACATTGGATTTGTCAGCATTCAACCTGCCATAAGTATGATAAGCTATATCGATTTCCGGCAAGACCGCTCCATTTTCTAATGTGAACGGTTGTTCGTATTTAAATGACTCTTTTCCCATGAATGGAAAGTTGGTTTGTGCTGATTATTTGTTAAGTTTCACATCTGAAACAGCCACGTCGTCATGTGTCAGTAATTGTTGAATCTCTTTATTGAACTTCAACTCGTCACTTTGTCTGATATTGTCTAACATGATCCTGGTCCTAATTCGCTGTTCATAGCTATTTACCATATTGATTGTAAGACCAGTCTGATGTTGGGCGACTCCAATGATCGATAATTCTGGACCTTTCGGTAAATTCTGTTCTTTGTTCATGTTGTTAAATTTTAAAAAGTGAGGGTTGCGGAAAGACGCAATTGATAAATAATTATTACCTTGATCTGGTAAAGGAAAGTTTAATCCGGCATGTATGAAAAGTGGAAAAAACTATTAGCCGAGAAGCCAACAGCAACAACAGCAGCACATCAGAAAAGCGATGTGTAATGCATGTAAAGATTCAGCATGATGTATGCTCAATGTGATAAGTCCAACCTTGTTTTTAAATAACTTTGTGTGTAACATTTTCTAAAAGTTTAATTTATTATCCTCCGTCTTACATCGGAGTAGGAATTGGCACCTGTTTTCCAACCCCGTATTTTCGGGACTTTTAGTTGGTTGCCAGTGGGTCGTAGAGCCTATTCTCTCGCCACTTCTTAATAAATTAATACACACGATGGTGGTAATAATTTGAATCAAAGGTAAATTAATTTTTGAAACCTGTATGACTAAGTATTGCCGCAACTCGTTTATTAAGAATAAATTAAGAGTTCGTACAATTCTTTAACTCTTATTAAGTTTGTGTCAAAAGCTTTATTTTATTGACATTTGCAATATCAAAAACCATTATAAACTGCGCCTATTTCCATTAAAAAAATTTTTAGAAAATTACTTTAACAAGATTATAAATCATTCAATACCATTAAAAAAGAAAAAATCATTGCTCAAAACTTTATGTTTGCATCCAATAACGGCATGATCGTAAACTCTATGTTTATTAAGGAAAATAGCACTTTTGATTTGAATCTCAGGAAAATCAACATTTCAGGAAGGTTGATTCATTCATGGCTGTTTTTTATACTGACACTCTGCTTTTCTACAGCACTTTTCTCCCAACCCGTCACTTCAGAAAAAGCCCGGGAAATCGCCGGTGATACACTTAACTTACCTGACACTGCAAAAAACGACCTTTTACTGGACCTCTTCGACAATGACACGATAGAAGTTCAATTCGCATATTACAAAAATCTTCAGCTTATTCTTCCTTTTGATGACAGCCTTATTTCGCCCCAACTCCGCCAAATCGATGTAGCAAGACAATTTTCGCCAAACCTTTTTTCGCTTGGTAATACCGGTTCGCCGTCTATTTCCCCATTAATAAAACCTGAGCAGCGGGATGTGTTTGACATGGGCATTCATGCATTTGACGCATATAGTTTTACCTTTGATAATTTTAAGTTTTACAAACCCCAAACACCTTACACCCATGTGCGATACGGCACCTCAACAGGTATCCGGGATGACAATGTTTTCGCCGGAACGTTAAGCAGAACTTTTGCCAAAAATCTGACAGTCAATGTCGATTATAAACGTTTTAATCAGGTCGGAGAATTTAATCATGACCGCAGTAGAAACACAAACTTTGCAGTCGGTTTCGAAAAAAGCCATTGGAAAAACCGCTTTAAGACCCATCTTATCTATACATACAATCAATATCTTAGGGAAGAAAATGGCGGCATTCAATCCGACGCCAATTTATTACTGAATAATAATGTACAGTCAAGCCGTCTTTCTACGCCCATTTTTACAGAATTGGCAGGGTCAAAATTGAAGTCTTGGGGAGTCCTATTGAATAGCGATCTCGCCTTGTTCAAAGGTGGGGACAGCTTGTCCAGGCTTTCCTCTGACAAAGGGTTACACCTGGGTTATGAGATCAGCTATAAGAAAGATGACGGTCTATACTATGATACACAAATCAATTCCTCTATAGACAGTGCATATTACAGAAATCTGAATACTGATAGTCGTGGTATTCGCAATAGTTACTACCACAATAATTTTAAAAACACGGTATATCTTTCCGCCATAGGCAAAGAAAATAGTAGCAGTGGACAGGCAGACTACTTGAAAGCCGGCCTTTCTTATGAGCGGCACTTGCTGAAATATCAGCCTACGGACAGTTCGTTTTCTGTACTTAAGCTCATCGCAGATGGTCAGTGGGATCTTCCCGGAATCGCCGGCATCAGCGCTTCGGGATATTATGTACTTAATTCTCTGACTCCCATTTACAATATCGAAGGTCGGGCGAGTGGTAAAATAAATAAGATCCTCGATGCAGAAGTATGGTTAAATGTGCGGAACCTTCCTCCGGGATTCTTGTATCAGCACCTCAATCTCAATTCAGTCAAGGTCTATAACACCAATGGTGACAATATTTTTACCACTTATTTCGGCGGAAAAGTATTCATTCCTTTCATTAATCTTGGTGTTTCTTTGCATCAGAACATCATCACGAATTATACTTACTTTGACAATAATTATAAAATGCAACAGGTCGGCGGGGCTACTTCCATCACTGGTGTACAAGCAAAATATGACTTAAAACTTGGTGTTTTCCATCTCGACAATGATGTTTTGTGGCAGGCGACCACCACTACCCAAGTGCGCATTCCGACTTGGGCGACGACTCATGCCGTCTATCTCGAGGCGAAGTTTTTTAAGAAAAAGTTGCTCATAAATGCCGGTGTGGATGTACGATATCTTTCAGCATTTGATCGACAGGGATACAGTCCTGTGATATTAAATTTTTACAATGCAGATGGTGCCAATTCTTCTTCCATGTTCACTTACGACGCCTTCATTTCCTACAAAATCCGCTTGCTCAGGGGCTTCGTTCGAGTGGACAACATCAACAACATTTATGACAAAAAAGCGCAGTACCAGATCGATCGATATCCGATAGATAAGTTTGCGATTAAGTTTGGGTTTGATTGGATATTTAATAATTGAGGAGGGTAATGGGTAATGGGTAATGGGTAATGGGTAATGGGTAATGGGTAATGGGTAATTACAACAAAAATCATGACCAGATCATGACCATCTTATAAAATCTGCTTTCCATATACTCTTTAGCATAATGTCACCACCTTCGGGGTTTTTGTTATGACCTTTCAATCGATGCTATAATAATTTCACCCCTTCAGATTGTCGCTTACATCATATTTTACCAATACAGTTATAGCGTCCTCGGCGCTTCTTTGACTCTTTGCGTGAAATACTTTTTAGTTCTGAATGATCGGTGCAGCATTTGACATCTTGTCAAATCTCTCTGTGATCCTCAAAAAATGTATTATCAGAGTTTGATCTCAAAGTCAAGTCCTGAATTAGCTCAGTTATAAAATCAAAAACCTTTGTGAAACTCTGTGAAACAACCATTTTGGGTTCGCGCAAAGGTCGCAGAGGTAGATCCCGCAAAGGTCGCAAAGTTATAAAAATCATAACCCTATCTTGACATTCTTATTAAATCTGCGTTCAATTTCCTTTTAGCATAATGTCACCACCTTCGGGGTTTTGATTATTACTAATTAATCGATACTATAATAATTTCACCCTTTCAGGGTTTTCGTTTGCATCATATTTTTCCTATGGAAGGCTCGCTTTGAAAGCTGTGTAATTAGTTATTTCTTCAGAATTATTAATATTACCACCAGAACAACTTAGACTATTAGCCTCGTTTTTGATGGCCTCCACGCGGTTATCAGGATTGGGATGAGTACTTAAAAACTGTGGAGGATTACTACTACCCATTGCGATTATTTTTTCAAAAAAATCTGCTGCACCTGCTGCCCTAAACTTTGTAGGACATAGGTATATAGAACTATACTTGTCCGCCTCGGATTCATTGACCCTACTAAATTTAAGACTAATCAATGATGCTGAAATTTGTGCCAATAATCCTGGATTTTCGCCCAATAATACTGTTAATAATGTACTGATGCCATATTGTTTCGTCATGGCCTCTGTACTATGCCTTTTATCCGCATGAGCCATCTCATGACCCATCACACCTGCAAGAGAAGAGGCGTTGTCTAAATATTTGATCAAACCTGTGTAGATATAAATATACCCACCCGGAGTACAAAACGCATTCTGAGTAGTATCGTCTTTAATTATGTGAAGCTCCCAATTAAAATCATTCTTATGAGTAACCTGGCCGCTGGCTAGTATCTCATCCCTCATAGCATATAGATAATTATAGGCAGCAGCATTGGCGACTGGATCCAAAATCGGAAATTGTGCCGGATCAGCGGCTATCTGAGCTGCTGTCTGCATCCCCAAATCTTTATCGTCCTGTATCGAAAATATATTGATGCCCTCATCCTTATTGCAGCTAAAGAATAGCGTCGTAGATAGTATTGTGGCAAAAATGTAAAACGAAAATCTTTTCATATTAAAATTAATTGTGTGCATTTTGTAACATTGTTATTCAATTAAAAATGATGGGTAAAAATTACTATGGCTACCCCAATTTTCCAATTTGTTTTTAGATAAAACGAAATAAATATTGGCAAAAGTACACATTTTAGCTTATTTGGTTTTCGGCAGATGGATTGATCGGGAGATTGGGTGATCAGATGATAAAGTGATCGGGTGATAAGAGCAGGCTGAACTTCTAGTTTTAGATCAGAGGCGATTATTTTAACAAACAAATGCTACGGAGCGTCGTCTAATGGCTCCAAGACATCTGACGGTTTAGGATAGCTTCCAAAATAAAGCGCAAAACATCCATTACACAGCAAAAGATTGAATAATTTTTGAATTGTTGATAAGGTAGCCGCCTACGGGGCAAGTTTTCATAGCATGGCGTTTGATTACAAACAGGTAGGACCTATGGCCCAAAAATTCTCCTAGCATGGTAATTATTTTTTTGAAAATGGCACCTTTAATCCACAAATGATTGTGACGACAAAATCACACCGCTTCCACCACGCCTTTCTTATCCAAAAATGGATGCCTATTCTCCCACTCTTCTCCTTCCTGTCTCGGACTCATACTATTGAACCAACGTCTGATCCATGAGTTGCTGATACATAGAAAGGTAGAAAGATATTTTGGTTCACAACCGAGGCGAGCCTTCGCTTCCAGAGCAGTGCGGCCCATGATGAGCAACTTACATCTACTCTCAATAGCTGTCTCCACACCGAAGAATAACATATTAAAATACAGATTGTGCTGTTTATTACTCTCGTAATCAAATCCAATGTAATACATATCCAGTGTGCCATTATATTGCCAAGCTGAATAAAATGCAATTAACTCACCGTCTTTGAAGAAGCCCCAGATCCTAAATGCCTTTTCGAAAGATTTTTTAAGCATGGGCAGGTATGCCGCAGAAAGATAGCCAAGCCTTACTTGTTGATTATTGGCAACTTGATTGTATAATTTAAATATAGGGTCTTGGTGCTTTATCACCTCCTCCAGCGACATTTCACTTACAGACACCCCATTCATTTGGCTTCTGACTTTGCGATAGCGCTGGGCATATTTATGCTTTAATGCCTTTTCATAGTCTTTGATCGAAGTCCATTCCGGATCGACCTTCATTTCCATTGAAATATCGTTGGGCATACGGATGAAATCCGGCTTCAAGTTCTGAAAATGGGTTACTAAATTCTGGGGTAGATCCTTGATAAGAAGCGCCTTTGCACGGGAATATTGCACACAGGCATCCATCATAGCAGCATAGATGGTATATGATTCATAAGCCCCTTTGGTCCTGGAATGAAAGGTCGAGATCTCATGATGAAATAAATGCCCGGCGACAAGTAACCTTGGACATAATACTCCGCAAATAGTCCTCCAAGCAGTTTTAGTTATGAAAGGGAGATTTTCATCATTCAAGTGATATCTACAGACAGCTAACTGTTGAAAATAGGCAACAGCTATCAACTTTTCTCCATCAAAATATCCAACATAGAGATGAGTAATATCCGGCAGTGCAGCTTTTTCAGCGAGTAAAAGAGTATTAGTTCTTAGAAAATGCTTTAATGGCAATATCGTATTCCATGCTTCTGGAAGTTCGTCCACATTGCGATATATTCTGACAGCAGAAGATGTTGACTTTACTCCGCAATACGATTTTCGTACAGGGACTATCTGATGCTGTGAAGATTTGGCCATCTATAATTACTTTTTTTGCCTTAACAGCTTCTTGTCTACCATGTTCTGGTAGAAAGTATATTTGTCAAGGATGCCACCCGGAATTCCATCTCTGATCAAAAGACATAGATCAGTTTTTCCTTGTAGGAAAATATTATAACATTCCATCCATACAGCATTATGCGATATTGAAATAACAGCATTCAGCTCGAGGTTATCCAATGTCACATAAGGGTCAGGACTCGCCAGGATCTGCTCCCTGCTGATGCTTCCGAGGACATTTCCATCTTTATAAACCGGAAAAAATGGTTGCTGGGTATAATTCAATAATTCTCTGGCATTTGTGACTTTATCATCATGCTGAAAATATTGAAAGTCAGACAGCCCCAGCCCTTCAATCGTCGTGCTTTGGAGGATAGATTCCGCTTTCGTCTGACGATATTCCATGTAGGCTCCCTGAAATATAAAGATTCCAATCAGTGCTAAAATAAAGTTCCCGGAATATAATCCTAGTCCAATAAATGCCAAACTGCATACCTGGCCAATACGTGCTGCGATCAATGTGGCTGTAACTTTCTTCCATTTCATGGCAAGTAATGCCCTCAGCACCCTTCCTCCATCCATTGGAAAAACAGGAAGCAAATTAAATATGATCAATGTAACATTGACCACCATCAAAACACTGAAGAATTTTATTGGATTGCCATTGAAAAAATACAAGTTTTCATCAATATGAAATATAGGATTCACACCCATTCCAACATATAGCACAAGAAAGATGATAGTTGCAATGACGACATTTACTGCCGGTCCAGCCAGTGCTACCACAAGTTCCTGAATTGGTTTATCGGGCATTTTCATGAGTCGGGCTATTCCCCCAAGTGGTGTAAGTATAATATCCAGTGTTTTTACACCATATCTACGCGCCGCCAAAGCATGTCCGTATTCGTGCAAAACGACACACAAAAATAAACTGAGGATAAAAAGGCCGAACCACAAAGCTCCCGCCACACCCATATTATCTGTATAACCGGTGTAGATGACATAAAAGATAATATAACCGAACGACCAGTGGATTTTTACAGGGATATCAAAGTATCTACCGACGGATAAAGAACCTTTTTCAAATATGGCCAATGTGCTTGTTTTATTGTGAACTATACAACGTTGAGCGGTACATATAGTTCACCATTGATGATGCCGCGGGCGATGACAAGTTTCTGTATCTCACTAGTTCCTTCATAGATCTGTGTGATCTTGGCGTCGCGCATGAGTCTTTCCACATGATATTCTTTTACAAAACCATAGCCTCCATGAACCTGCACTGCTTCCACCGTATGTTTCATAGCAGCATCTGAGGCGAAGAGTTTCGCCATACTTGCAGAGATAGTATAATCCAGGCCATTGTCCTTCATCCATGCTGCGCGATGAACCATTAATCTGGCTGCTTCAATATCTGTAGCCATATCCGCCAATTTAAAGGCGATGACCTGATGCTGATATATTTCTTTACCGAATGATTTTCTTTCTTTGGAATATGCAGTAGCTAGTTCAAATGCTCCGGCAGCGATGCCCAATGCCTGTGATGCAATTCCTATCCTCCCTCCGGACAAGACTTTCATGGCAAATTTGAAACCAAACCCATCTTCTCCGATCCTATTTTCCTTAGGTACTTTGACATCGTTGTACATGATGGTGTGTGTATCTGATGACCTGATGCCGAGTTTGTCCTCTTTTGCACCGATCTCAACTCCTTCCCAATCTGTCTCAACGATGAATGCGTTGATCCCTCTGTGTTTTTTCTCCACATCAGTCTGAGCGATGACTAAATGAATTTTTGATGAACCGCCACTTGTGATCCAGTTTTTGATACCATTCAACAGATAATGGTCACCCATATCAACAGCTGTAGTTCTCTGACTTGTCGCATCACTTCCGGCTTCGGGCTCACTGAGACAAAAAGACCCAATTATTTCTCCGGAGGCAAGTCTTGGTAAATATTTTCTTTTTTGCTCTTCTGTTCCATACTCTTCAAGACCCCAGCATACCAGGGAGTTATTGACAGACATGATGACACTGCAGCTGTTGTCAACTTTGGATATTTCTTCCATAGCGAGTACATAACTGATCGTATCCAGTCCGCTCCCGCCATATTCCGGAGAGACCATCATGCCCAGAAAGCCCATTTCGCCCATTTTCTGGACAAATTCTTTAGGAAATATCATTTTTGTGTCCCGCTCTATCACTCCGGGGAGGAGTTCTTTTTGAGCGAATTCTCTAGCAGCTTCTTTAACTGCCATATGTTCATCTGAAAGTGTAAAAATCATTGATTGTCGTATTGATAAATAAAAAAATTGGATGTCAAATATCTGACGTTATATGACAATAAGCTGCGCAAATGTATGATTTAAAAAGGATTGTTACAATAGTAAGGTCATTTTTCAATAATTTATAGAAATCTGTAAGAAGTAATGAATTATCCTAAAATCTATTAATTAATTCATAAAATCCTTTAAAAATAAAGCATTTCACTTGAATAATCATTTTCTTCCAAATTCCGAAGCCATCTTTTTCTATCTTTATGCGTTATAGTAGCAATATAAAATAAATTATTCGTGCGATGAGGTCTGGTATATTTTTTTTGATTTGCATTCTTCTTGCTTTCTTTTCGGAAAGTTCTTTAGCTCAGCGGGGCTATCATGGGCCTATACAATTAAGTGGTGTGGTCGTCACACAAGAGAATGGTCAACCAGTGAAAATGCCTTATGTTACCGTTGCGGTAGAAGGCACTAATAGGGGTACTTATTCCAACTGGGAAGGTTTCTTTTCACTAGTAGTAGAAAAAGGTGAAAAGGTTGTCTTTACTTATGTGGGTTACAAAACTGTAGAATATATCATCCCCGACACACTCACTACTAATAGATATTCTATCTTCCAAATCATGTCATTTGATAATATCTTATTGCCTGAGACAGTCATCTATCCTTGGCCTGACAGGGACAACTATCGTGCCGAATTCCTTGCCATGGATGTCAATAGTGATATTACCGATCGTATTCAGGAGAATCTTGATAAAAAAGTACTTGCTTCACTTTATGACAAAGTGCCTGTAGATGGCAAAGAGTCGACATCACAGTTTCTTCGTCAAAATGCAGCTTCCTATTATTATCAGGGACAAGTCAAGCCGATCAATCTATTGAATGTTTTCGCGTGGAAGCAATTCATGGACGCATGGAAGGCAGGTCAGTTTAAGAAGAAGAAGGAAAAATGATAAAGAGCAATGACTGTTGTAATTGATCAATCAAATTTAAAAGATACTTCAAAAATTCTTAGCAAAAAATTAAAGAAGACTCCCAAATCAGGTAACTTATCGAAGCATTTTGGTAAGCTTAAAAGAAATATCGATGGTTTAGATTATCAGATTTTGGTGAGAGAAAATGAAGATTGATTTTATTGCCAATACCAATTTCCTAATTTATCTTCACTAAGAAAATAAAATAATAGAGCCTTTTCTTGTTTATAATTTTGGTGTTTCGTTTGTTTCTGAAATAGAAATATTGGGATTTCATGGTATTACAAAATCTGATGAAACAAAGCTTAAATTGCTTTTGAACGATTGCTTTCAAATTGAGTGGAATACAAAAATCAAGGAGCAAACAATCCAATTGAAGAAAAAATATAGCATCAAACTTCCGGATGCAATTATTGCAGCAAGCTGTTTAGTTTATGACATTCCTCTGGTTACGGCAGATAAAGGTTTTTCTAAAATCAAAGAATTAGATTTGGTTCTGATTGAATTATAAAAACTGATCCTTTCATTCCTTATCCGCCGCCATTGTGGCAACAGGAATTGCTTTTCCTATCTCTATTAAGATCCGTTGGGTTTGAATTTCTTTCTATTTTCAAATCCGGTTTTTCTTTTATTATTAATGCGCAATCCACAAACTTGAGTTATAAATCTTTGCTTAGTGTAAATAAAACACTAATTTTGCACCTAAATTAATAATCTGTGAAAATCGTAGTTGACTGCGGAGGGACCAAAGGTGACTGGCGCTTCATAGCGCGCGATGGCTCCGTAACCAACTACGAAAGCAGAGGCTTTAGTCCGGTCACTCAAAGTATGTGGGACCTGGAGCAGATCATAAAGATCGATCTGCCGCTGATAGAAGACACTGTCGCAGAGGTGCATTATTATGGTACCGGAGTTCATAGCGATACGATCATTCATTCAATGACATCGACGCTCTCACATTTGCTGAAAGCCAATACTGTCAATGTCAACACAGATCTTTTTGCTGCATGTAGAGCTACGTGTCAAGACAATCATGGCATCGTAGCAATACTGGGAACAGGATCTGCTTCCTGTTTATATGACGGGAAAGAAATCGTGGATAAGATTCCATCTCTTGGGTTTATTGCCGGTGATGAAGGGGCTGGATCCATGATAGGAAAAAAGATCCTTCAATCTTATTTTTACAGAGAAATGCCTCAAAAGATACAGGCAGCTTTCGAAGAAAACTATACATTGACAAGGGAAGAAATGTTGGAAAATATTTACAAAAGACCGGGTGCCAATAGCTATCTTGCTTCTTTTGCCAATTTTGCATTAACTTTGAAAAAAGAACCATTTATTCACAATATCATCATTGAGGAATTCGATCGTTTTACGCTAAGACATCTTAGCAAGTATGAAAATGATGGAAGTGTAAAATGTCATTTTGTAGGGTCAATTGCATGGTTCTTGAAAGAAGAACTTGAAATTTCCCTAGCAAAATTTGGATTACAATTAGGAAACATCATCAGAAAGCCCATCGACCAATTAGTCGCGTATCACCATATCACCCACATTAATTAATTATTATTCTATTAAGCATATGATCAAAAGAGTAGGTATTTTAACTTCAGGCGGTGACGCACCAGGCATGAATGCCGCCATCAGAGCGGTGGTTAGAACTGCTATTTACCATGACTTGCATATCTATGGCATCATGAATGGTTATGAAGGACTAATCGAAGGAAAAATAAAGAGACTCGAGAAAGGCGATGTTGGTAACATCATCCAAAGAGGTGGTACCATTCTTAAAACATCCAGGAGCCAACGTTTTATGACCGTCGAAGGTCGTCAGCAAGCATATGAAACATTATTGGCAAATGACATTGACGCTCTTGTCGTCATTGGTGGAAATGGTACGCTGACAGGTGCAGCTATATTTTCAGAAGAATTCAACATTCCCATCATTGGTTTGCCTGGAACGATCGACAACGATCTTTCGGGTACGGATTATACCATTGGGTTTGATACTGCCATCAACACCGCCATAGAAGCTGTTGATAAGATTCGCGATACTGCAGATTCTCATAATAGATTATTTTTTGTCGAAGTTATGGGTCGTGATTCCGGTTACATCGCTATGTATACGGGTATCGGAAGCGGCGCCGGCAACGTGCTTGTTCCAGAGATCGACACTAATCTTGAAGATCTGGTAACAGCATTGAAACTTGCGGCCAAAAGGGATAAACTTTTCTCTATCATCATTGTGGCAGAAGGATGCAAAATGGGGGGAGCACAGGATATTGCCAAAAAAGTAATGGAACAATTCGCTGATGTAGAAGCTAAAGTTACTGTCATCGGACATTTGCAAAGAGGTGGCGCACCATCTTGTCAGGATAGGGTACTCAGCAGCCGATTGGGCTATGCTGCCATTTATGGTCTAATTAATGGTGAATCAGGTTGTATGGCCGGGGTTATCAATAATAAAGTCATCTTTACCCCAATCATGGATGCTATCGTTCAGCAAAAAGAATTGAATGATGACTTTATAAAATTGGCGAAGATATTGGCGATATAGATCATTATATTAACTCAAGTTTCGGCGTTAAATATAAGTCTTAAGAGTATTGCTACCGCTCAAAATAAGGTAGAAATTAGAAGTTAGAAGCTTGCCCGACTAAAGGAGTACCGGCGGGGAAACTTCGATGATTGAGTCCCGCAAATAAAATCATCTAAATAAATATATGAAATTTATTAACCATACTAAATAATAGATTTACAGCAATTTAGTTATATATATTCACAAATTATTTTATATTTATATTATTGATAAACAATGCAATAAGCAACTTCTAAATTTTAGATATTAAAAAAATCAGCTGTAAATCCTTGGCCCAAACACTGCCGACCCGACCCTTACCATCGTCGCACCTTCTTCGATGGCTACTTCAAGGTCTCCACTCATTCCCATAGAGTATTCTTTGATATATTGTTCTCCTGGATATGTTGTATTGATCTCTTCTCCTATAGCCTTCAGTAATCTATATGACGGCCTAGCTTCTTCGGCAGTATCAGCAAATAGCCCTATTGTCATTAATCCAATGATGTTTAATGTTTTGACATTTATTATTTCCTCTACAAAAGCCAAAACGTCCTCCGGTGCAAGCCCAAACTTACTTTCCTCAAAGGAAGTATTGACCTGGATCATTATATCCAATTTCCTCCCCAATTCAGTAAGTCTTTTGTCAAGTTCTGATACCAAAGAAAGTGAATCAACTGTCTGAATCGCATGAGCATATTTTAATACTTCTTTGACTTTATTGGATTGTAGGTGACCAATGAAATGTCGTTCATAATCCAAATCTGAAAGTTCATCTGCCTTTGAGGCAAATTCCTGCACTTTGTTTTCACCGATGAGCTTATGACCACTCTCTATAGCGATTCGAATTCTTGAAGGGTCGACTGTTTTGGTTGCTAGTAAGAGTCTTACTGAACTAACTTCTCTACCTGCTTTTTCACACGCGTGTCTGATGCGCGATTGAATAACTTCAATGTTGTGGAGAATGTCTGATTGAATCTGGTTCAAGTTGATGGTTTTTCTTAGGGTAAAGTTATAGATTTGAGATCATTTTCCTATAAAAGGATTTTACTCTCGGTCAGGATGGACTTGAAAAACATGGAAAATGTGCTGGGAATCTCACCCCGCCTACTCCACATCATCTCTTCCCGAATCGGGTGCGGGACTTTCGATGCGCTTCAGCATTCTTCGAGATTTCGTTACGTTTCACTTCCTTTAAAAGGTCGCTAATGCACCTTTTATTCGTCGTTCACCCCTCCGACCGGAGGGGAAGTCACCTCATTGTTTTGTTTTTTATGTTATTACCACAACGCTTAATAATTAACGAAATGTAATGTCGCATCTTCCCCTCATGCTGAGGGGTGCCAAAGGCGGGGTGAGATATTTTGATGCCTGCGCTAATAGGCGGGGTGAGTTTTAATTCGATTTATTTTTTACCATTTTTTTACAGACCTTTGTCCACACATGAGCGAAACAAATAAAATAGCAGCCTTTTTTAAAGTACTTGAAGCCTCCATTGAAGAAAATGGTTTCATCTCTTTGACTCTAAGTAAGCCGAAGGACAAGCACAGTCTCGTCAAAAATATTTATCTGCGACCCATTTTGCTTCAAAGCGAAGAAATGATCCAGATGGTGATCAAATATCCCACAAGGGAAGAAACTAAAAATCTATCTGTTCCTGATTTTCTGGCCTTTTTAAGCCTGAGTTTGCAGAGCCACTTTGGATATGCACATGTTTTATTAAAAAACCAGGAAGGACACCTTTTAGTCTCAAATAGAGGTTTTGTAACTTTAAAATGGAAGAAAACTACGCTCGAAGCTTTTCAGCTGCCTATACACGACAAAGAAAAACAATACCTTGTATCAACAGAAGCACCATTTCTTCGGCCTCTCGGTATAGCTTCCGCCAGTGGCAACATCATCAAAGAACATTATAAAAAATACAAACAGATCTCCCGCTACATAGAACTTTTCGCTCCACTAACCGAATCTTTAGATAAAGCAAAAAAGACAACCATCGTCGACATGGGTTGCGGTAAAGGTTATTTGACTTTTGCTATGCATGACTGGATGCGCACTTCCGGTTTTACAGATGTAGAAACACTCGGCATTGATATTAAGTCTGATGTCATTGCATCTAATAACAAAATCGCTCAATCAATTGGTTACGATGGATTAGAATTTATCAATGGTACCATCGATACCACAGAAGATCTTCAACCGGATATTTTAGTTGCGCTTCATGCTTGCGACACTGCTACAGATGACGCTCTTTTTTATGCCATCCAACAGCAAACAAAGATTATCGTTGTCGCTCCTTGCTGCCACAAACAAGTCCGAAAATCTATCGGCACGAATGACCTCACCAATTCGTTATTGAAATATGGCATTATCAAAGAACGTTTTGCAACGGATCTTACAGACATGATCCGAGCCAATATTTTAAAATATCTTGGTTATCAGGTGAAAGTTATGGAGTTCGTCGGGCTGGAACATACACCAAAAAATATCATGATCACGGCAGTTTACAATGGTCAGAAAAATGAAATAGCTTTGGAAGAGATCCATTCCTGGATGACCCTTTTCAGCATAAGTAACCACTACCTTCTAGACCGGCTACAAATCAGTGTTGGGATATAAGCGCTGTTTTATGTAACATTGTAAAACGGTTTTATCAAATTCAATGTTAGTAAGACACAAGAGAAACATATACTTAAAAGATCGGAGGAAAAGCTGTTTTCTTACCAGGCTTTGCCTTATTTGTTTTTTTTGCTGCATCTTCCATTTTCAACAATCCTTAGCTTTTTCAGTCGACACTTCTGGTATTGATTCCATTAATCTCATTAATTCTTCAAAAAGTTTAGGTGGTATTATTGAAAGTGGAAGTAAAAAAGAAAGCCGTCAGGATTATTTTACCAGATTTGAAGGAAAGATCATTCGCGGAATCCGGGTTTCTACCCAACTTTCAAAATTTAGTGTTTCCAATAGCAAACCAGAATATGTTCAATGGAGTGCACGTGCAGGATTAAAAGCGGCTGAGGCACTTCATGCAGACACAAAAAGAAAAAGAATTTACGATTTTCTCTTAATCCATGAAGGAGAAGAAATAAAATCACAGAAAATGGTGGAGGCCGAACGTTTGCTGCGTTCGAATCGATTTATGGACGATGCTATCTTTATAATCCGTGAGGAGACAATGAGCAATGATTCTGTTGAAATACTTATTCTAACAAAGGATGTTTTTTCATTAAAGCCCGAATTAAATTATTTTTCTCCACAAAAATTTACTGTTGGTCTGGTGGAGGCTAATTTCCTTGGCCAAGCAAACACTTTTGGCATCAATATTCATAAGGATCCTGAGTCAATCAATAAAGTCAGGGCTTCTCTCAAATACACTTTTAATAGCCCTTTTGGCAATTACATCAATTTTTCTGGCGCATTTAGCGCCTTTGGAAGGAGCCTAACTTCATCACGAAGATCTGAAAACTCTTTTATTGTTTCTGCGGAACGTCCATATCTGACCAATTTATTTCGATGGCAGGGAGGTGTCGTCCTTGGGGTTTTTGCCAATTATGATTATTTCAATGACACGCTATTTTCTCAAAAAAACAAATATAAGTATACGCTGCTTGATTCCTGGATTGGGCTAAATAATTATAAACTAAATCTGTTCAACTTACTTAAGAAAGAGTGGTCTATTCTATATACAGCCCGGGTAACATCTAAATATTTTTCTCAAAAGCCAAAGTTTGTGGACCAGGATTATGTGTTCAATGTGGTGGATAATACGAGTTTCCTTTTACAGGCAAGTTTGTTTCGAAGGAGCTTTTATCGCTTTACACATCTTTTCGATCTGGGTCGACCGGAAGATATCGAAACTGGTCGACTTATTTCGTTGACTGGAGCGTATGCAGGCAGAAATCTCAACCCGGGGTTTTATACAAGTTCTGAATTCCAACTTACTGAGCACCTGGGTGAAGATAATTTTATAAATTTAAAATATTCTATTGGCGGATTCTACAATAACAACGCTTTTTATGATGGCACCGCTATATTATATGCCTTATTCATTCCCAGGAAAAAAGACCTCGGGGAATATTACTGGCGCAATTACTTTTCTTTGGCATACAGTCATCTTTTCAAGCAACGATATACTCCGCTAATACAGGGAGAAGGCCAATGGGGACTGATGGATTATGGCAATACAATTACCACAGGTAATAAGAGGTTGGCATTTAGATTCGAAAGTTTACTTTTCATAAAAGAAGAAGTGTGGGGCTTCAACGTCGCTCCACTTTTTACCAGCCAATGGTTATATATGCATCGGGATAAAGATGAAAGTGACGAAATATATTCAGCACTTGGTTTGGGGGCAAGGCTTAGAAACAGACGTTGGATCGCCAGTGCTGTGGAGGCCAAAATGTTCTTTTACCCGCGCCTTGTCGGAGAAGCCGGAACTATTGGTTTCTCTTTGCGTTCCACTTTTGACCTTACAAGCACATTGTCTTTACTGCACAGACCTGAATTTATTGTTCTTTAATTTCCTTTATGCATTTAATATGTTCCACGTGAAACATACTTTTTTAATATATGTTAATGTGAGATATAAATTATCTAATATTACATAAATTAAAAAATGTCTTTCATATACTTATTTTTACTCATATTTGAACTAATTTCAGCTAATTTCCTATGAAAGTTCTAAAGTTTGGAGGCTCTTCCCTTGCCACCGGCGAACGTATAAAAAACGTTGCTAAAATTATTATTGAGACAAAAAGTAGAAAACAAGGTCTTATAATTGTTGTTTCTGCTTTTGGTGGAATTACCGATAAATTAATTGAACTTGGAAATATCGCTTCATTGGGCGATGTTCAATATTTAGATATTATAGATGGTATAGTAAAACGCAATCAAGAAATATCAAATGTACTATTTCCAAAGAAAGTGGATCAAAACGCATTTATAAAGGAATTATCAGTTTTCCAGGAAGAATTGAAAGGACTAGTTAAGGGCATATTTTTGCTAAGGGAAATATCTCCAAGATCTTTAGATTATTTATTAAGTTTTGGTGAGAGAATTTCAGCATTCACCCTCTCCTATTACATTAATCTAAACGGGAAACCATCAGTATATACAGATGCCCGACAATTTATAAAAACAGACAAAAAATATAATAAAGCAACCGTTGATTTTCTTTCAACAAATCATCTTATCAAAGATTATTTCAAAACTGTCACAGCCATTCCAATTGTTACAGGATTCATAAGCACCGCATTTGACGGCACGACAACTGTATTAGGAAGGGGAGGATCAGATTATACTGCAGCAATAATCGGCGCAGCCCTTAATGCTTCTGTTATAGAAATTTGGACAGATGTCAATGGCGTACTTTCAGCAGACCCTCGCAAAGTTAATGATGCATACACAATACCTTATCTTAGTTATGATGAAGCTTCTGAAATAAGTCACTTTGGAGCAAAGGTAATTTATCCACCAACCATCATACCGGCTCGTAATCTAAATATTCCAATCATTATCAAAAACTCCTTTTTTCCGGATAATGCAGGAACAACTATTCAGCGCCAAAAAACCGTTTCAGAAAAAATACTTAAAGGGGTAACTTCGATCTCCAAGGTGAGCATGTTGACACTACAAGGTAGCGGTCTGGTTGGCGTCCCTGGAAGTGCTGCAAAACTATTCATGGCACTTTCTGAACAACAAATAAACATCATCCTCATCTCTCAAGGTTCTTCTGAAAACTCTATAAGTTATGTTATTTCAGCTGAACAGTCAGAAGTTGCGACATTAGCTCAGGAGAAAGCTTTTGAAAAAGAGATAGAAAATGGCCTTGTAGATAAGACAAAGGTGGAAAACGATCTTTCCATTGTTTCTATTGTAGGTGAAAATATGAGGAATACTCCCGGGATCGCAGGGAAAATGTTCAAAGCATTAGGATCAAATGGTATTAATGTCTTTGCTATAGCTCAAGGTTCTTCTGAGTTGAATATTTCAGCGGTCGTACATAAAGATAATGAAGTAAAAAGTTTGAAGGTACTTCATGAATTATTCTTTCTTTCCAATACCATTCAGGTAAATTTATTCTTGGCAGGCACAGGGTTAATTGGATCAACATTGTTATCACAGATAAATCAGCAGTATCGTTTTTTAAAAGAGAAAAACAATGTAGAGATTAAACTGATCGGTCTTACCAATTCAAGAAAAATGATTTTTGATCTCGATGGAATTAAGCTTAATTCGTGGGGAGAACAAATGGAGAAAACTACGGAAGAAGCTGATGCAGGATCTTTCGTTCAGAAATGTATAAATGCCAATCTTCCCTATTCAGTTTTTGTAGATTGTACAGCGACTGAACAGATTCCTTCACATTATAGCAAATTGTTGGAACACAGTATATCGATATCTACTCCTAATAAAGTTGCTATTTCCGGAAATTATAAGGAATATTCATCGCTAAAAGAAAAAGCAAATAAAAATAATGTATTTTTTCATCATGAAACTACAGTTGGAGCAGGTCTACCTGTATTAAGTACCTTAAAAAACCTCAAGGAAAGTGGAGATAAAATCCTCTCTATAGAAGGTGTTTTTTCGGGATCCGTTTCATACATTTTCAACACTTTTTCGGGAAAAGTTTCTTTTTCAGATACGGTGAAAAATGCAGCAAAAAAAGGATATACCGAGCCAGACCCACGCATTGATCTTAATGGTGTTGATGTAAAAAGAAAACTGGTCATATTGAGTAGGGAAGCTGGGTTTAATTTAAAAGAAGAAGATTTTAAAATAAAAATGTTCCTTCCAAAAGAAGTACAAAAAGCTAAAGATATTCCGGAATTTTGGGAAGCTATATCAGCTTCCGATTCATACTTTGATAAGTTAATACAGAAATCTAAAAAGGAGAAGGGCAAATTAAGATTTATCGGAAGAGTTACAGAGAAAGGAGCCACTTTAAGCCTCCAAACTGTAACTAAAGAAAACCCCTTTTATCATCTTGATGGTAGCGATAATATGATAGTGTTCACGACAGAAAGATACAAAGAAAGACCGCTGGTTATTCAGGGACCGGGAGCAGGAGCAGAAGTGACTGCTTCGGGTGTATTTGCTGAAATTCTTTCAATTATCTCAATGTTAAAAGATTAATATGGCGACAGGAATTAAAGTGTTCGCGCCGGCAAGTGTTGCAAATCTTGCCTGCGGATATGATATACTTGGATTGGCATTGGAGCGTCCGGGAGATGAAATAATAATCAGGAAAACTGATGGTAAGGGACTTAAAATAAATAAGATATTTGGTGCTGACCGAAAGTTACCAACAGATATTCACAAGAATACAGCCGGGTTAGCTGCTTATGCTTTACTTAAATCTGTTGATAGAATAGGTGAGGGAATTGAGATGGATATTTACAAAAAAATGCCCTCAGGCAGCGGACTAGGTTCCAGTGCAGCCAGCGCTGCTGCAGCGGTATGGGGTATTAATGCTTTGTTAGATCTTCGGCTTACTAAAAGAGAATTATTACATTTTGCAGTACTTGGTGAGCAGGCAGCAGATGGCAGTTATCATGCTGACAATGTTGCTCCATCATTGATGGGTGGCATTATATTCATTAGAGATAATGAAAGCCTGGATATTCATAAATTACCACCTATTCCTGGTTTATACCTGGCTATGGTACATCCTGCTATGACGATCATGACAAAGGATGCAAGGGATATCATTAAACCAAATGTTGCTTTAGAAGATCACATACATCAGTCAGGAAATGTTGGCGGATTAATCATCGGTTTTTATACTTCCGATATAGAACTTATCAAAAGATCACTAAATGACGTTATAATCGAACCTCAAAGAGCATCCTTAATAGATCATTTTTATGAAGTTAAAGAAGCAGCATTAAATGCCGGAGCATTAGGTTGTAGTATTAGTGGCGCAGGTCCATCTATGTTTGCTTTATGCTCAAACAGTATTATAGCTGAAGAAGTTAGCGAAGCGATGTCTGAAGTATTCAAGAGAAATAATATAAAATCTAATCCTTTCATATCTCGCATTAATCAGGAAGGAGCCATAATAATATAATAACACTATGAAATATATTAGTACCAGATCATCCGATGTCCAATATGATTTTGATGAGATTGTTCGAAAAGGAATACCAGATGATGGTGGATTATTTGTCCCTGAAAATATTATAAAATTTGATGAAGCATATTTCATAAACATTCAGGACAAGACTTTCCACGAAATTGCTTTTGATGTCTCCAGAACGTTTATCGGAACCGATATTATTCCTGATGAGGATTTAAAAATCATAATAGAAACTGCCTTTAATTTCGACTTACCACTAGTAAAAGTTCAAAAAGACTTATCTGTTTTAGAATTATTTCATGGGCCCACTTCTGCCTTTAAAGATTTTGGTGCAAGATTTATGGCAAATGTATTAGGATTCTTGCAAAAGAAAAATGATATAAAAACCACTATTGTCACAGCGACTTCAGGTGATACTGGGGGAGCTGTAGCATCTGCTTTTCATAATGTAAAAGATGTCAATGTATTTATCCTCTATCCTAAAGGAAGAGTAAGTGATTTTCAAGAAAAACAGATCGCAGGGCTTGGTGATAATATTAGGGCTATTGAGATAAATGGTTCATTTGATGACTGTCAGGCAATGGTAAAAGCTTGTTTTGAGGATAATAAGTTTAAAGAAGATTTTAATTTAACTTCTTCAAACAGTGTCAACTTTTCGAGGATTATACCGCAGATCATTTATTATTTTGAAGCATATAGGAACGCTATTGCTCAAGGTCATAAGAATGTATCATTTATAGTGCCAAGTGGAAATTTTGGAAATATCACAGGAGCAGTTTATGCTAAGAAAATGGGATTACCAATGGGTAAACTTATAGCAGCTACTAATGCAAATGATGCTTTTCCAAACTATCTACAAAGTGGAATTTATGAAACAAATAAAAGTAAGCGAACTATAAGTAATGCGATGGATGTGGGTAATCCTTCAAATCTCGAGAGAATTTTTTACATCTTTCGTTCCACGTGGAACAAAATTGTTCAAGAATTCAATAGCCATTCCATAGATGATCAAACAACCAAAACCATTATTGAAAATTATTATAATAAATACAATTATATAGTAGATCCACACACCGCTGTAGGAATAGCAAATTATTTATTAGAAACTATGTATCATTCAGACACCCATTATATAGTACTTGCTACTGCACATCCTTATAAATTCGAATCAGTGATGCATAGTGTACTACCTAAGTTGAACATACCAACCAATACTCATATTAATAATTATTTAAATATAACTATTGATAAAGTAAGTATGACTAAAGATCTGGAAGCTTTAAAATCTTATATAAATAAGGAAGTAAATAATTGAATTTTAAGTTGGCTTAGGCCCCTAATAAAAATCTTGACTTAATAGAATCGCTATCTTTTATAAACAATTACATAGTAAAAATAAAATTAGGCTTCACTAAGAAACTTCTTTAAAATAGCATTAAACTCTTCAGGTTTCTCCATCATAGGACTATGACCACATTCATCAAGGAAGAATAACTGAGAATTCTTAATTAATTCGTGAAACTTCTCAGCAACAAATGGAGGCGTAATTGAATCATTTTTACCCCAAATTAAACACGTTGGAGCCACAATTCCATGTAATACTCCCTCTAGATTATGTCTTACGGCTGACTTAGCAGTAGCCACAATTCTTATCCCTTTACTTCTGTCATTAACAATAGAGAAAACCTCATCGATCAATTCTTTTGTTGCTACTTCGGGACGAAAGAAAGTACTTTCTGTTTTCTTCTTTATAAAGTTGTAATCACCCCTACGAGGATAAGTAGAACCCATGGCACTCTCAAATAAACCGCTGCTGCCGGTCAAAGTTACAGAAGAAATTTTCTCAGGTCTTTTTAAAGCATAAAGGATAGCAATATGTCCACCTAGAGAATTTCCTAATACATGCACCTTGTCAATGCCCATATGATCAACAAAATCATCGATATAATCTACAAGACCCGATACAGAAACCTTTAGTAGTGGCAATTCATAAATAGGCAGCATCGGTATAATTACTCTATGACTATCCTTGAAGTATTCAAACAGATCAGTAAAATTACTCAACCCTCCAAACAGTCCATGAAGCAGCAATAGCACTTCACCATCCTCCTTTGATTGTATATACTTAAACTTATCTGATGTTAATATAGGATGCTCCATGTAACAAAGATTAAAAAATAAATTAACAACTTAAAATATTTTATTGAAAGGCTAAAATAATGCAATTTTAAATAATAATTATAATGTATTTACCCTGCTTTCTGAATATTGACAAACCTAAAATATAAATACAAAGTGGCACTTATTAAACATATTGCACCCATTTGATGCATCACACCAAGATCTACAGGTAAACTTCCTTTACAATTAATCACAGTCAAAATACCAAGGGTTACTTGAAGTAATAAACTAAAAATAAAAATATTCAAAGTGCTATTAAATAGCCTCAAGTGAACAAGTCTTTTTCTCAATTTTATAAACAATAATACACCCAAAATAAATAATACATAAGCAACATTCCTATGTAAAAATTGAAATAAAGCAGGAGCAAAGAGATGAGCATCATACTCCTTTATATTCGTCATTGTCCAATTATTGACATCCATTAAATCACCAGGAATATAGACACCATTCATCATAGGCCATGTAGGAAACCAAAGGCCTGCCTTCATACCTGACATGATACCACCAAGAATAAGTTGAATGATCAGTATGCCACCTATCCAATTGATGTATTTCTTTTCACGTGGAACATTTACTACTTTTCGATCGGGAAATGTAACCTTAATAGTTGTCCAAAATAAATAAGCGTAGACAATAAATGCAAGATTCAAATGTAGAGTAAGTTTATAAGCATTTACCCAAGGACGATTGATTAAACCACTTGCTACCATGATCCACCCAAATACACCTACCAATCCTCCCAGTATAACAATTATGATCAGATCCCGAAGTAACTTCTTCTTTATCATCTTTCGGTACAGAAACCAACCGAAAGGTATAATAAATACAAAACCCAGTGTTCTGGCCCACAGCCTATGAAAGTATTCCCAAAAATAAATAAATTTAAACTCGGACACTGACATACCTTTATTGATCTTGTGATACTGGGGTGTTTCCTTGTAAAGCTCAAAAGCTTCATTCCAAGCCACATCCCCCATAGGTGGAAAAGTACCAACCGCTATCTCCCACTTCGTGATGGATAGGCCTGAACCGGTAAGTCTGGTGATACCACCGATCATTACTTGAATTGCAATCATTAACACACCTAGCCACAACCAGTATTTGACGATATTTGAATGTGAATAGAGGGCTTTTTCTTGAAGTTCGACAACGTTTAATTCCACCTGACCAATTTGATTTTGATATTACAAAAGTAGAACATTCCCGCAGTTCAAACTCACAAAATTCCTCACATCCCTATTAATAATTAAAAAGAATATAAATTTATAAAAAGAAAACTATTGTTATTAGTAGTGTTGGTATGTTTGTAAGTAAATATTGAAAACTTGGTATTAACGAAATTAACATCTAAAGATAGTTACCAACAAATTATTAATATAATAACTAATTGATTATTATACTTAAACATAATTAATAAACATATAAGTGAATTATTTAAATATGATAAATGTGAATAATTTTATGCTCATTTAGATGTTTACTTGAAGCTGAAAAAATGAATTTTTCAGCTGTTTAATAACTTCATATTTTATAAAAATATATATGTTTTTGACGATTTCTATTTTCCAACATAAATAAAAAAGTTATAGACATTTTGATAAATAATATATATTATAAAATACATTTGTAATTGATACATTTGTAAGGTGTAACACAACACGTTTTATAAATATGTTAGTAACTCAAAAAAAGGGAAATTGAGAGCCGTCATCCAGAGAGTAAATTCAGCATCTGTGGTTGTAGACTTACAAACCATTGGCAGTATTCAACATGGCTTACTAATTCTTCTGGGGGTATCTGAAAGTGATGAAAAACAAGATGTAGAATATCTTGTACAGAAAATTTCTCAGCTGCGCATTTTTTCTGATTCTGAAGGGAAGATGAATTTATCAATAATTGATATAAAGGGCGCTGCATTGGTCATTAGTCAATTTACATTATTTGCCCAAACAAAAAAAGGGAATCGTCCCTCATACATTAAAGCTGCAAGGCCGGAGATAGCCATTCCATTATATGAATATTTTTGTGATAGCTTGAGATTGGCTATTGATAATCCTGTAGAAAAAGGTGTATTTGGAGCGGATATGAAGGTTTCGTTGCTGAATGACGGACCCGTAACTATCATCATAGACTCACAAAACAAAGACTTATGACACTGAAAGAATACCAGAATGAGGTGGATATATGGATCAAAGAACATGGAGTAAGGTATTTTGACGAAAAAACAAACACCTTATTATTAATGGAGGAAGTTGGAGAGTTCAGCCGATTGATCGCAAGAGTGTATGGAGAACAGTCTTTTAAAAGTTCGGAGCGAGAATCAGATCATGCAACCCAACTTGCAGATGAATGGTCTGATATATTTTTTGTGATGACCTGCTTGGCAAATCAACTCGGAATAGACACGGAAGCGGCACTTCAAAAAAACATGGAGAAAAAAACCAATCGAGACAAAGACAGACATAAGAGAAATGAAAAACTGAAATAGGTGCAAAAGTCAATAATAGAATTTATCAATATATTTGATCTATAAATAATAAAAACATGTTTGAATTTATCAGAGAATCACTCAAAAGAAGAAAGGCAAAAAAGATCACCAGTAAATACCCTACAACAATAGACATTTTTAATATTCCAGGATCAGGAGAAATAAAATTTGCCAATTGGGAAAATCCGCTGGTAGAAAGAAAAGAGATTTCCTTTAAGAATATTGATTTCTTTAAGAAATTCGTCAATGTCGGTGATTTTGCAATAGATATCGGGGGTAATATTGGCCATATGACCATTCCCTTATCATTAGCTGCAGGCAAGGAGGGAACAGTATTTTCCTTTGACCCAAATCCTTATGTCTATGAAATATTAGACCAAAATGCAAAGCTTAATCCATCAGTTACGAATATAAAGACCTTCAACTTTGCAATTTCTGAACAAGAAGAGGAATTTTACTATAACTCTTCTGAGGCCTCCTTTTGCAATGGTGGTATTTCAAAAGAGAAACAAAGTCGCCATGGAAAATTTGCATTAAGTGCAAAAATTCAAGGAATACATCTTGAAACATTTTTGGAAAAAAATTATCCTGAATTAATTTCGAAGATTAAATTAATTAAAATAGACACAGAGGGATATGACAAGGAAATAATCCGATCAATTGGTAATTTATTAATTAAATATAAGCCGGTCGTTATCACTGAATGTTTTAAGAAGACTACACCAGAGCAACGATACGAGCAGTTTAATTTACTTAAGAATAAAGGTTATTCATTGTATTATTTTTCTGACTTTGACGTAAATGCAACAGTAATTCCAATCAATAAAAAGGAGGAAATGAATAATTGGAAGCATTTCGATCTATATGCAATTCAGGAATAATTTTTCTTCCTTGATATCTTTAAGTTAAATGCAGGAATTCCGAATAGAGAGAAAACTCATGGGATCCCACTTTTCCCTGGGCATCGTGCATGAAAATGAAATAGTTGCAAATCAATTGTTGTCAGAAGGAATTGAGGAAATACACAGAATAGAAATGCTGCTTTCGGAGTTTCTAGCGGATTCTGATACATCTCGGATAAATAGTTATGCCTTTGAAAGCTCTGTGAAAATTAGCACGGAATGTTTCGACTTGATTTCCAGAAGTCTCGATATTTCTTCTTTAACTTGGGGAGCATTTGATATTACCGTTGGTCCATTGAAGCGCATTTATTCATTCAAAAATGAAGCATTCACTATGCCCGAAGCAGCTTTGATCAGAGAAACTAAAGAGAGGGTCGGATTTAAAAAAGTCAAGTTAAATATACCAGCACAAACAGTTTCGTTCATAAAGGAAGGTATGCGCATAAGTTTTGCGGCTATAGGTAAAGGTTATGCCTCAGACATGGTAAAGAAAATGTGGCTTAAAAAGGGTGTACATTCCGGATTTATCAATGCCAGTGGCGACCTCAATGCCTTTGGACGAAAAGCTGATGGCAGCTCTTGGTTGATAGGTATTTCAGATCCCGATGACACATCGAAAATCCTGTTGAAGATCCCACTCACCAACACTTCTGTTGCAACATCAGGAGATTACGAACAACATTTTACATATAATGGGGTTAGATATTCGCACAATATTGATCCATATAGCGGATATCCCATCACTGGAATAAAGAGTGTTTCAGTTTTTTCTCCTTCGGCAGAACTTTCTGACGCTTTGGCAACGGCAGTTTATGTAAAAGGGGTAAAGGGCGGAATTGACTTCATAGATCAATTACCTCAAACGCATGCAATAATAATTGATGACAGAAATAAGATCTATTTTTCGAAAGATTTACAATATGAGCAGGAGTAAGGTTTCAATCTTGCTATTTTTTGGCTTTTTACTTCAATCTTGTTCGTCCATGAACTCCGCAGAAATAAACTACACAAAGGATCCCGAAATGGAGATTGGAAATGATGCCGGTCGGAATTTTCAGAATTATGTTTATAGTATAAGGGAGGGAAGCACTCCGGCAGGGGCTTCTAAGGCAAGTGGAGGATGTGGGTGTAATTAAAGGAAGATTAGGATTAATTAAAATACTTTATAATTAAAGCTATTAATCAATTTAAGGTTGAAATTAGAAGTCAGAAGTCAGAAGTCAGAAGTCAGTTCACCGATAATGCTTTGCTTCCAAAATCAAAAATATAACTTGAGAAAAAGGGAACGAAGATGACGCAGATTATTATGATAAAAAATGATGCAAATTGTCGAATAGTAGATTTTCCCCCTCGTCTGATGGGGCCAAGGGGGAGTCAATGATAAATACACTTTCTTTTATTTATAATCAATCAATTAATAAGATATTGCTTTTAACTAAAACACTTAAATCCCAAAACGCTACTTTTCTAATATGATCAAAAGACATTTAATACTTGCAGCTTTAGTCCTCTCACAATTGTGTGTGAAGGCGCAGGTATTAATAGATTCTGTTGGAACGAAGGTCAGGAAAACAGAGATAGAACTCGTATATAACCATTATCTGCAAGATGGAAATAACTCAGCAGTGACAGGTGGTATTGGCACAGAAAAACTAACAGTATTCGGTCCATCAGTAAGTATCGTCAAAACGAATGGATCAAATGCATTCAAGATAAATCTCGGTGCAGACATCATTTCTTCGGCTTCAACGGACAAGATCGACTATGTCGTTTCCTCAGCATCCAGTAGAGATTCCAGATATTATACGGATATGAGTTATGAACGAAAAACACAAAGTGGCCTTGGGATAAATGGCGGCTTATCTTACTCGATCGAAAGTGATTATTTTTCACAAGGATATAAGTTGGGCATCAATAAAAGCAATAAGGAAAAGGAGCGATATTGGTTTGTAAATTTTCAATATTTTAATGACGATCTGAGATGGGGCCGCATTAATCCGGAACATTTTAAACCGGTCAAACTTATTTATCCCTCTGAACTCCGCGACAGAGAATGGTTTGACTCACCAAAGCGACATTCATTTAATTTAAAAACAGGATTTACACAGACAATTAACAAGCGTAATATATTGGGAATTTTTCCTGAATTAGCTTATCAGCAGGGGCTTTTGTCGACACCATTTCATAGGGTTTATTTCACAGATAATGGAGTGACAGTGGAACAATTACCATCGGTAAGACATAAAGCAGCACTAGCCATAAAATTGAATACGGCTATTAATTCCAAATACATTTTAAAAAATGGAATTCAAGTATACACAGATGATTTTGGCATAAGGGCGCTCTCATTTGAACATGAATCAATGATTAAAATTAACCCATTTTTCTCTATACTTCCAAACTTCAGGATCAATACTCAAAAGGCGTCGAAATATTTTGCACCATTTCAACAACATGCTAAAACAGAGGTATACTACACATCGGATTATGACTTGTCAGGATTTCAGAGTTATTTAATTGGAATGGGTTTCAAATATAATCCTTACATTTTTGCTACACGTAAAATACTCTTCAATACGCTAATTCTGCGCTATAGTTATATGTATAGGAGCAATGGCTTGCAAGCACATATCCTCTCACTTGTATTGCAAACAGCCGTGTTAAGAAAAAATAACAAATAATTGTGAGGGAAAATATCTCTTAACACTTCTAAAACATGGAAAGATTGAAGTAATGCTTTCCTTTGCATCAAATTAAAAAAAATTCCTTTGAGAAATATTCTTTTAATAACCGGTTTGCTGGTTTTATCTATAGTACTAAGAGCACAAAATATTCAACTGTCAGGTGTCGTAAAGGATAGATCAGATAGCAGTGCATTGATAGGCGCCAACGTGGCGATAAAATCATTACCGGATTCTATTACTATCGCAGTGGTAAGTACCAATGCGGATGGAGCATATAAAATAGGTGATATCAAGCCTGGTTCTTACCTAATTCAATCAACATTTGTCGGTTATAAAACATACAAACGGGTCGTCGAGCTGGGTATTAATCCTCAGACAAATATTACAATCCTCATGGCGGGTGATGGAATTACGCTGGAAGGTGTTGAAATAATTGGAAGAACACCTCCGGTGACACAAAAAGGCGACACCTCAGAAATCAGGGCTAATTCCTTCAAAGTTAACCCTGATGCCAATGCGGAAGATCTGGTGACGAAGATGCCGGGTATTACAAAGGTTGATGGCAAGTTGCAAGCGCAAGGAGAGGACGTAAAAAGAGTTTTGGTCGACGGCGCTGTGTTTTTTGGGAGTGATCCATCGGCAACGTTAAAAAACTTACCGGCAAATATGATTGATAAGATTCAGGTCTTTGACAAAGCAAGTGATCAAGCACAATTTACCGGAATATCAGATGGAAATGAAGAGAAAACAATTAACATCATCACCAAACCAGACTTTAGACAAGGAAAGTTCGGCAGGGTCTTTGGGGGCTATGCACCGGATGACAAATACAAAGCCGGTGGTGTTTATAACAGTTTCAATAAGTCACAAAGATTGACGATTATCGGTCAAACTAACAATATAAATGAACAGAATTTTGCGAATGATGATGTCGCAGCTATGCAAACTACCGGTGGTGGAGGAAGGGGTGGAAGCGGCGGAGGTCCAAGAGGCGGCAATAGTGGCAATCCGTTTCAAACCAGTAGTTCAGGAGGAATCGTTACAACACATGCATTAGGCATAAATTATTCTGATAAATGGGCGAATAAGGTCACATTTCAGGGAAGTGCTTTTGGCAGCATGAACGAAACAGATCTTGTACAATCCACTTTTAGACAATATACATTTGATCAGAAATACAATGAAGTATATAATGCTAACAAGAATGGTACCTCTTTAAAGTTAAATGCAAAGATTACCTATGACATAGATTCATTTCAATCCATCATTTATACACCTACTTATAATTATGGGTATAGTAAATCAAACTATTTGACCAATGGCCAGATATTCATATCGGAAGCATTGAAGAGTAGCAATGATACGAGGATCAATAGTGATGGGATGAATACAACATTCAATAATGAGTTGATGTATCGATTGCGATTGAATAGAAATGGCAGGTCATTTTCTGCAAGAATAAATCAGGCTTATTCAAGCAGTTTGCCGACTACTAATCAAATATTGATGACCACAACAATAGATTCTGCAACATTGATAATGTTGGATCAACAATTAGTAGAGAGCAATAATTATAATCGATCATATGTAGGTGAAGTGAACTTTATAGAGCCGCTTGACAAAGAAAACTCACTTGTGGTCAGTTACAATTACACCATCAAAAATAATGACATTGAAAAGAAGACATATGATGTAAGTAATGATCAAAGCCCAAATGAAGGCAATATTGAACAGAATTTGTCGAATGTTACAGACAATGATTACACAAGTCATAGACCGAAGTTGGACTACAGATTTAAAAGAAAAGAGTTTAACTTTTCTGCCAGCCTTGGATATCAATACAGCCTTCTTAAAAGTGATAGAACCTATCCTACAGAAGCAGCAGTGAGTAAGCATTTTGAAAATTTGCTTCCAGAGGCTTCAATTAGATGGAATATATCAAAATCAAAAAGCATGAGACTGTTCTACCGATCCGGAACACAAGAACCTTCTGTAAATCAACTTCAAAGTGTCGTAGATAACACGAATACTTTAAGTCTTACTTCCGGAAATCCAAATTTGGATCAAAGCACAAGCCATCGATTATTTATGAGATATTCTTTGATTGATAGTAAGACTGGTTCCAATTTCTTCATAGGTGGCGGTGGATCTGCCACTCAAAATTATATTGGAAACCAAGTCATTTATTCGAGAGTGGATACCACAATCTCAGGTTACGGTGTGCTTCCGGCGGGTGCACAATACTCTTATCCTATAAATTTAGATGGATATTATAATGGAAGAGGGTTTTTAAGTTACGGTTTACCTGTCTATGTGATCAAATCTAATGTCAACTTTAACCTAAATGCCTCTTATACAAGTGCGCCAAGTCGAATCAACCAGCAAATTAATAATTCTAAGACGGCCAACTATGGCGGTGGAGTTACTATCTCGAGTAATTTTAGTCAGAATCTTGACTTTACACTTTCTACACAGTTGAGTTATAGTGATGTGAAGAATGATATCAACTTCAATTCAGATAATTCTTATTTCAATCAAAACACTTCTGCCAAGATCAACTGGATCTTCTTCGAGCATTTTGTCTTGAATACGGACGCCACATATTACTACAACCGGGGATTATCGAGCGATGTCAATACCAGTTATGCGCTATGGAATGCTGGAATCGGCTATAAATTTTTGAAGAGAAATGCTGCTGAGGTAAGGCTTCAGGCGTTTGATCTTTTGAATAATAATACGGCCATCGTACGTAATTTTTCAGAGACATATTATGAGGATGTGAGTTCGAATGTGCTGAATCGGTATTTTATGTTGATGTTTAGTTATAAGTTTTAAAATTAGAAATTAGAAGTCAGAAATTAGAATGATTTGGTGGAAGGATGGGTGTTTTGTGTCAACAACTATACAGAGTAGTTATATCATGAATTGTTATACGAAACGCAAATATAAATAAGACTAATTATATAATTCCTTTTAGTATAAGCTATGCAATAAATTAAGATCAAGCCTTGATGACATAAAACTTTTATTTGGCAGATTCCTCCTTCCAGTCGGAATGACAAAACCTTTGTTTGGAGGGGGTAAAAAATGGGGCGGCGCAGCCGCCCATTTTTTACCCATATCCCATAAACTTTAGTGTCTTTCCGAGCGAAGCGAGGAATCTTTATTCATTAAGTCTTTTCTTTTTTCCTTGGTGCAATTTGTTATACAGCTTTAATAAACGACTTTCATACCGAATAGTATTTCCTAATTGTCCTACTATCGCATCCCAAAACGAAACCCAGCTCGGTATTGTAAAGCTCGGTATTATATGGCAAATTATTGGCCAATTATATAATTCCAATTCCTGTAAGATATTCCAAAACTAAATTGAGTCCGGTTTTTTCATGAAATAATTCCTTTTCACATATCATTCTTCCACATAAAAAAAGTGTCCGACCGCAAAATCGAACACTTGTATGATACTTATAAATTTAGTCTAATAAAATTGGAAAGAATTACTCTTTCGCAGCAGCACTTCTAAGCGCACGAGGGATCTCGATGCTAACTACAGGAATACTTGCATTTTGTTGGATATCAATGCCATCTACTGCGATGATATCTTTTATTCTAAGTGACTGACCTAGTTCAAGTCCGCTGATGTCTACGAATAGTTCATCAACCATCTTCTCAGGAGTTGTTTTAACCTTCACTTTACGAACAGATTGGATTAATTTACCACCTAATTTAACACCCGGGCTGCTGCCTCGTGGTTTAAGTGGAATCTCCAATTTAACTGCTTGTCCAGCTACCAATTCAAGGAAATCAACATGAACGATATTGTCCTTTACCGGATGGAATTGGATCGCTTTAAGAATTGATCTAACTTTTTTGCCTTCGATATCCAATTCAGCAACTTTAAAATCGCCAGTAAATACCAAATGACGCAATTCACTTTCTGTTGTTTGAAAGTGGATGACCTCTTTAGAACCGTAAAGTACGCATGGAATACCAGCAGAAGCGCGGACGGCTTTAGTTGCTTTTTTTCCAACGTCAGTTCGTGGAGTGCCTTTTATTGTCATTGAGTTCATGAGCTGTATGTTTTTATACCCTTTTTAATAATGGAGTGCAAAGGTACTTATTTTTCTGAAATCTCAAAATAAAAGAATAAATAATTATTAATTAAGTGTTGATTGTGAATATTTTACCACCATAAAAATACAATAGGGCTATAAAGAGAAAAAATAATATGTGTAATTGATTGAATCTGGTTGATAACAGAGATATACAAAGAGGAATAGCCGCTGGTCAATTATTTTATTGAAATAAGCATATTGCATATAATATATATGGTTAAAGGCAAACCATGGCTTTTCAGAACTTAACAACTTGGTATCATTTTGTTTCACGGACAAAGGCAAGCCATGTCCCTGCAATTCTATCTACTGTTATACTTTAAAACTTTCTTATCTTTCGACCTTCAATACAAGATTTCCTTTTCATGGTAGATTATAATAATCCAAATCTATTGGTTACCCCCAATAAGGTCCGTTCCGGCAAGATCGAATGGCGCAGCCCATCCAATATAGCCCTGATCAAATATTGGGGTAAGTATGGCCAGCAATTGCCTTGTAACCCTTCCATAAGCTTTACGCTGGATGCGGCTTATACGGAGACTACGCTGGAATACGGTCCTAAGATGACAGATAAACCTGGTGTTTCAGTTGATTTTTTATTTCACAATCAACATAATAAGCCATTTTCAGATAAAATAGAGCGATATCTGACCTCACTGCTACCTATCTATCCATTTCTTTCACAGATCGAATTGACGATATTTTCTTCCAATAGTTTTCCACATTCTGCAGGAATAGCTTCATCTGCAGCAGCGATGAGTGCACTGGCATTATGCCTTTGTTCATTAGAAGATGAATTGTTTGGTACGCTTTCTGATGATAAACAATTTGACCAAAAGGCATCATATCTCGCCAGACTTGGTTCTGGAAGTGCCTGCCGGTCCATTTATTCGAAAGCTGCCATCTGGGGTGAAACGCAGGAAGCACAGGAATCATCAGACCTTTATGCGGTTGGATGGGGACATCATTTACACCCGATTTTTGCGACATTTCATGATGACATCCTTATCATAAGCAAAGAAGAAAAAGGGGTCTCTTCCACTGCCGGACATAAACTCATGGACGACAATCCTTATAGTGAGACGCGTTATATGACAGTGCAAGGGAGAATGAAGCAAATGCTGGCAGCTTTAAAAGCCGGTGATATAGAACTCTTCGGAGACATACTTGAGAAAGAAGCATACAGTCTACATGGTCTCATGATGCTTTCCAATCCACCCTATTTATTGCTCAGACCCGGGACCGTCTCCGTTATAGAAAAGGTGCATGAATTTAGGCGAACAAATAAAATACCGCTTTATTTTACACTGGATGCAGGACCTAATGTACATTTGTTATACCCGGATTTGCACAAAGAAGTAGTTCAGGCCTTCATAAAAAATGAATTGCTGCGTTATTGTTCAGAAGGTTCTTACATTCCGGACAAAGTAGGTAACGGACCAAAACAACTATAAAAGCACAGAAAGTGATCATAGATATCCTTTTAATTATTTTATTGACGCTTGGCTTTTATGCGGGCTATAGCAATGGTGTCTTTGGTGTAGCGCTTAAGATCCTATTGTTTTTAGGCTCGATATTACTTGCATTGAAACTCTTTCCCATCGTTTTTCTATTTATGGAAAACACCTTTACTGATATTACGCTTGTTTATTTTGTGTTTGGATTCATCCTTGTCCTCGGCATCGTATTTTTTTTATATCGCTTTCTTTCCCGTAAAATAGAATCCTGGGTTTCATCACACTCCATGAAACTGGCCACCAAGATCTCCGGCGGATTGATACTTTCTTTATTTGTATTGTTGTTGTGTAGTTTTGTTAGCGGCCGACTTGTAGGGTTAAAGGTTTTGAAAAGGGACAATTTGGATCAATCTTTAATATATCCACTTGTAGAGTCTATCGATAAAGGCGCAGGCACCCTGATGCGCAATACTAAAGCGACCATCGACAAGACTTTTGAGCAAAATGTAAAAACCATTAATCAGATCGATTCGAGACAGAAGGTGGATTCGGCGATGAAGAAGTCAGACGATAGACGATAGATACTAGAGGTCAGAGGTCAGAAATCAGAGACTAGATGTTAGAAAGTAATTCACCTGTAATGGATTTCTGCCAAAATCACAACGTTAACCTAGTGAGTATAATTTACAATGTAAAAAGTAAAATGTAGTTGCGGAGATTTACCTCTTTTGAGGGGACAGGGGTAGGGCCATTCGCTTCTTTTTTATCGTTATGTGTATAGTGCTAAATATCAATGTTTTAAAAAGAAGATGAAAAAAGTCGCAACTTCCCCTCTGGCAGATGCTTGCCCGCGTGAATAGGCGGGGGTGGCGGCAGCCGGGGTGTTGATTGGCGTCATAATACCATGTTTATGAAAATAATTTAAGCAACACATATTTAATTTATCAACGAGTTACATATTAAAATTTTAGAGAACTGAATGACCTCCCTTTTGGGGGCAGGGGGGTCTTTGATTTATTCGTATTGCAATTGTTTGATTAACAGCTAATTGTATGGTTAATAGAAGAAGTTAGATGTTAAAATTATTTTGTGATCAACTTCAACAACCCAACATGTTCCAAAAACAACCCTGATATGGGTTGAACAATAATAGCTCGGGGTGAAACCCGGGGTTACGAATCAAATCTCTCCCAACCCCGGTAGGGGTTGAATAAAGAATGGTTGTTTTCAAAGATTAGATTAATTACTTGTATAAAAAAAGTTGAACTGCAAGGACAGGTCACGACCTATCCCTACAGTTCAACTTTTTTTATCAGCATATTCCTAGCTTTTAATTACCCACCCCACAAAGGTTTAGGACAGGAATAATTTCTATGGCACCACCCAACAAAAGATTTATGTCGTTTATTCAAAGTAGATTTACCTTCATTATTAAGAATACGCTGCATGAAAACGACAATCATTTTATTACTGTTTCTATTGGGCTATATCAATGCATTTGGCCAAAAAAACATCGCTTACTCGAAGAAAATCGAAGTTGGCTACGATCTTTTTATGTTTAGAACTTTAATAATCGATCCGGGACCGAATTGGATGGGATACAATTTGGATGAAGACCAGAATGGGTTCGAAGTAAACTTTATAAACGGCGTCACAGCCTACGACCATTTCTTCGCAGGAGCCGGCGCAGGATATTTAAACTTTGAAGGAATTCATGGAGTCTCTGTCTTTGGCAATCTGGAATACTGGCCTTTGAAGAAAAGGATCAGTCCAATAATGGTGCTAAAAATTGGTTATGACCATATTTGGAATCAGTATGCCGGCGGACATGGCAATGCCAGAGTCGAATTTGGCTTAGGGGTTAATTATAAAATAAATAATAAATTAAATATTTATATTCAAAGTGGTTTATTGGTGGCACTTCAATCAAATCTGTTTCCATTCAAACTTGGATTCAGATTTTAACATCACAAATTCACATGCTCAGCCTTTACCTTACTGCCAAAAAAGACTTCACCATGCGTTTCAAAATCATCCGCAACTCCTGTGGTGTAGAATCTTGTATTACCTGATTTGGTGATCTTTTCATCAAGCCAATGTTGTCTCGAAAGGTATTCAACAAGGCTGGCGGCAACAATTTCGCCTTGAGTAATTAGACGTATATTCTGTGGAAGATATTGACGGATCTTATCCTGAATCAGCGGATAATGTGTGCAGGCAAGCAGAATTGTATCAATGTCAGTTGATTGAGCAAATAAAGAATCAAGATCGTCCCTGATGAATTCATCCATTTCATGACCGTGATATTTGCCGTTTTCTATGAATGGGACCCACATCGGACATGCCTGCTGCACCACATTGATATCAGGAAAGAAATGACCGATCTCGATTGGATAAGACATAGATGTGGTAGTACCTTTGGTACCCAGGATGCCAATAGTTTTCGTATTAGTAAGATCGCCAATGATCTCCGCCGTAGGTCTAATGACACCAAGTACTCTTTTATCATGATATCTGGCCACCAGATCTCGCTGTTGAATAGACCTCAAAGCCTTTGCAGAGGCCGTATTGCAGGCGAGAATAACTAATGGGCATCCTTGGGCAAAGAACCACTCTACACATTGTAGCGTGTACTCATAGACGGTTTCAAATGAGCGATTGCCATAAGGCGCACGCGCATTATCTCCCAAGTAAATAAAATCGTAATTCGGAAGTAATTTCTTGATCTCTTTGAATACGGTCAATCCACCATATCCAGAGTCAAAAATTCCTATAGATTGACTATTTTTTGTCACCTGCCGGTGCTGGCTTCGTCGGAGTAGATGTAGACGGAGCTGTTGGCGTAGTAGCAAGTTTCGTTTTCACGTCAGCAGTGATGTCGTATTGTTCTTCAGCAAATAGTAAAACACCTGTGCTTGAATCAAAAACGAAGTCGTAACCTTTTGCTTTTGCTACTTCATTGATCAGTGTATTGATTCTGTCAAGAATAGGTTGATATAGAGCTTGTCTCTTATCAGAGATTTGTTTATTCATGTCCTGCTCAAACTGGCCAATCTTAGCTTCCTCTTCTTTTAATTTAGCAGATTCTTCTTCTAATTGTTTTGGAGCGATCTCGCCGGCTTGTTGTTTTTTCGCAACTTCCTGATATTTAGTCTGAAGGGCAGTAACCATTTGTTCGCCTTTTTTCTGCAATTGCGTTTGAAAAGCATTCAGGTTAGAATCAGCTACCTTTATTTCAGGTAAGTCCTGCATTAGCAAAGCAGAATTGATAAAGGCTACTTTTTGAGCCTGAGTATTAGTTGATGCAAGGCCTATGATTACAAGGCAAATAAAAAATATACGATTCATTTTTGATTATTAGTTTGGTAAATTTTGTGCAAAAGTAAGCAATCCCTTTTATATAGACAAATGGGTAAAATATTCTAGATTCTAGATGCTAGACAATAAAGACTAGATGCTAGAGGTCAGACATCAGAAGTCATAAGTAAGAGGTCGAAAAAAGAATTATTATTTGATAAAAGTAACAGCTATCTTTTTGATTATCAATGACATACAAATTAAAGATAAATCGAATAATATTTATACCATTGAATTGTCTAAAATTATTGTAATATTTTCATTTACAGGACATTACAATCGAAGTTTCATTCTAATTTCTAACTTCTAACTTCTAATTTTATATAGAATAGTAACCTTTCTTTTAAGCTCACTTCTAAGCCCGAAACTTTAGTTACTTGATCTTCTTGAAGACATCGTCAGTCTTGTCGATGGCATCACCTACGAAGAGAATGCCGGCAGCACTGCTTTTGTCTAAGACGAGGTCATAACCACGCTCTTTAGCATAATCATCGATAGCCTTATACACTTTATCCTGAATAGGTTTGACTAGTTCTTCTCTTTTTACAAACAAAGTACCTTCTGTTCCAAATCTTTCTTTTTGAAGATCCCGGACTTGTTTTTCTTTAGAAGTGATCTCCTCTTCTCGCTTTTTCTTCATCTCCTCATTCAAAAGTGGTAGTTCTGCCTGGTACTTATTATACATACCTTTGATCTTATCCATTTCAGAATTTACTTCTTGTCTCCAGGTGGCACTCAACTCATCTAGTTGCTTCTGTGCTGTTTTATATTCCGGCATGTTTTCCAATATCCTTGCTATATCTACGACAGCTACTCTTTGAGCCTGAACAGAAAATGTTGAGATCAAGGCAAATGCCAATGTAAACAACAGACTTTTAATCATCATTTCAATTTTGGTTTAATAAAAAATTTTTCAAAAATAAGTTTCATTGAGATATTAAACGATGTTTTTTAACATTTATACACGTATTTATTCAATGAATTATCAAATTTAACTTTTTTTGAAATAGTTTAGTTTCCTCAGATCCAATTATACGTGAGTTTAACGGCTTTTTAACCAAATCGTTAAGTTTAATAAAAGAAGATTTATATTTGCGACAGTCCAAGTAGCGACTTAATCATTGAAGTATTAAAAATGAAAATATCCATAGATGCCTCCATTTCCGACTTAGAGGACCATCAAATTATAGACATACTCGATGGAAATTGTAACATATCCATCTCAGACAATAGCTGGGCTGCCATAGACAGCAGCTTCCAATACCTTCAACACAAAATTTCTTCCACAGATACCATTATGTATGGCATAAACACAGGCTTTGGAAGTCTCCGAAATGTCGGAATAAATGACGAAGATATTGAAGATCTTCAAGTCAATTTGATTCGATCTCATGCCTGTGGCGCCGGGGCCAAAGTACCTATATCTATTGCCAGACTTATATTATTCCTTAAAGTTAGAAGTCTGTCGTACGGTTATTCAGGTGTCAGCAAAGAACTGGTCCAACGACTGATCAATATGTTTAATGACGATGTGATACCGGTTATGTATGAACAAGGTTCACTCGGTGCTAGTGGAGATTTGGCTCCCCTGGCCCACCTTTCACTTCCGCTCATCGGAGAAGGTGCTGTATATTCAAATGATTCTATAATGGATTCAGCGGAATATTTAAGGCATAAAAACCTATCTCCATATGTACTTAAAGCGAAAGAAGGCCTTGCGCTGATCAATGGCACACAATTTTCTCTCGCATATCTTCAGGCATCTTATGTCAGGACAAGACAGCTTTTGCGTGCAGCAAATGTGACAGCAGCTATGTCTATAGAAGGATTTAATTGCAGATTGGAACCATTCCATGAGGCGATACATAGCGTCCGTCCCGGCAATGGTCAACCGGAGATCGCCACATTTATCAGAGAATTATTGCACGACAGTGCACACATGTCAGAACCAAAAGTAGATGTGCAGGATCCATATTCATTCCGATGTATTCCACAAGTGCACGGAGCCACGATGAATGCATTGAACCATATAGGCCAAGTGATCGCAAATGAGCGGAATAGCGTAACAGACAATCCCAATATTTTTGTAGAAGAGGATATGGTCATATCCGGCGGTAATTTTCATGCTCAACCTCTTGCTTTTGCAAGTGACTATCTCTGTCTTGCTGCTGCAGAATTGGGTAGCATTTCTGAAAGAAGATTGTATTTGTTGATATCAGGATTAAGAGGACTGGAACCTTTCTTGACAACAAAACCAGGTCTTCAATCAGGTTTTATGATCGCACAATACACTGCTGCTTCGATCGTCAGTATGAATAAACAATTGGCATCACCATCCAGTGTGGATAGCATCATATCCAGCAATGGTCAGGAAGATCACGTAAGTATGGCTGCCAATGCCGGAGTAAAAGTTTGGCAAATTGTAAATAATGTAGCAACAGTGTTGGCCATTGAGTGGCAAGCAGCAGCGCAAGCGGTGGAAATGAAAGATTACCCCATCAGTTCTAAGTTGAGAGCATATCTCAAGGCATATAGAAAACATGTTTCTTTTCTGGATCAGGATAGACCATTGCAACCTGATTTTGAGAAAACAAAGGCTTTTTTTAATGAAATAAACTGGTTTGCATAATTGACTCAAATTTCGTTAGTTAATTTCTTTTCTATGATTGAATAATTTGAATTTTAATAAAATTTTGATGGTGAAGGAAGATTTTAGTCCCATACGTGTGGGATCCATCAACCAAACGAAAATTTTGCCATTTAAACCAATAAAAGAAAAAATATGAATCAATTAACTAAGTACCATCTACCATCTACCATCAGCAATCTACCTTTGTTTCCTTACTACCTTAACCTAAGTAATTGATACTAATCGAGCAACATATTGAAGTCATTATTTTTACATCAGCAACACCGGTGAAGGTTGATTTTATAGCTGAGATGATCAGTCAGTTGCATGGGGAGAAAATAGATGAAGATACAATCCGGCATAGGGTCGCTATCCTCAACAAGCGGTACATGGAAGGAGGGTCAGTATTTACCATTCAGGAGATAGCCGGTGGATATCAAATGCTGACAAAAAAAGAGTTTGATCCCATCATCAGTCACATTCAGAGCAACCTCAGCAAGAAAAAATTGTCCACAGCTTCGTTAGAAACATTATCAGTTGTCGTGTATAAGCAACCGGTCACCAAGGCCGTCATAGAAAGTATCCGTGGTGTAAACAGTGATTATGCGCTGCAAAAGCTATTGGAAAAATCCCTCGTGAAGATCGTAGGAAGGAGCGAAGACGTAGGTCGTCCGTTACTTTATGCAGCAGGAGATACGTTCTTGGAGCACTTCGGACTCAATGATCTGAAAGACCTTCCTAAGCTTAAAGAGTTTGAAGCGCCAGCCGAAACCATTGGTCAGAGCGAAGAGGAGTAAACCAGAACTACTATTGAGTGTTATAACTTGAGTAAAAACTAAGTATGGAATCAGAATTAATCAATAAAATAGCAAATAGTCCACTCATCACTCTTGACATGGAACAATATGCCCCTGTGATGAATTTTGCAGCATTCGACCTTAAAGATTATTTATTTCATGGGCTTATTCTTAAAGAGAAAGATTTTCGGGAAGCGCTTAAAGCCTTTGACTGGTCTCAATTTGAAGGAAAGGATCTCATCGTTTATTGCTCTACAGACGCCATCATTCCGATGTGGGCATATATGCTTGTAGCGACCTATGCAACACCCATTGCGTTGAATGTACTCAACATGGATGAGCAGGAATATATCCGATATAAATGGAGTGAAGCCATCAACAATTTGGATATTTCTTCTTATAAAGACAAAAAGATGATCATAAAGGGCTGTAGTGACCACCCAATACCACCTGCAGCATATTCACTTATTACTTCTCGATTGGTCAATTTTGCGAATTCTATCATGTTTGGGGAACCATGTAGCACGGTTCCTGTTTATAAGCAAAAGGCTATCAAAGCTTAATTCATTTATTTGAAGTTTAGATCGCTTCAAATAATTACGGAAAAAACGATAAGATTGAGAGTAATAACTAGCAAAAAAGAATTAGCCGAATACATTCAATCACTTAGAGCAGAAGGCGCCACCATCGGTTTTGTGCCCACAATGGGTGCACTTCATCAAGGTCACATAGCCTTGATAAGCCATAGCCAACAAGAAAATGACTACACTGTTTGCAGCATTTTCGTCAATCCAACCCAATTCAATGATGTAGAAGATTTTAAAAAATATCCGCGCAATGTCGCTGTGGACACAGAGATGTTAGAGGAGTGTAAATGCGATATTTTATTTCTACCTGATGTAGAGGAAATGTATGGGGAGACGGAAGAAATCAATCCTGATCTGGAAGGTCTTGATGAAAAGCTTGAAGGCGAGTTTCGTCCCGGACATTTCAAAGGGGTGATGCAGATAGTTTATTTACTTTTGAAGGCAGTTAGTCCCGATAGAATTTATATGGGGCTAAAAGATTATCAACAACAATTGTTGGTAGGTAAAATGATTACTTCTCTCGGATTGCCAGTCACCTTAAGAGCTGTTCAAATCGATAGGGAAGATTCCGGCCTGGCCAGAAGTAGCAGGAACGTTAGGCTTACGACTTATCAGAGGAATGATGCCGCTGTTATTTATAAGACGTTATTTTTGGCGAAAGAAGCATTAAAAAATGGCATTGAAATATCTACTATCATATCTGATTCCTTAGAAGAACTTGAAAAATACGATACAAAACTAGAATACTTTAAAATCTGTGATGCTGAAACTTTAGAGGATCTGGATGAATATTCTGAACATATTCCTACCGTTATTCTTATAGCTATTTGGTGGGGTGGTGTTCGATTGATCGACAACATTATGCTTTGATCAACAAAAAACAAAAATAAATTTCTTATTAATAAGGTAAAGATCTAGTAAGGACTTTTATTTTATAAACTTTTAAAAACAAATGAAATGAAAAATTTAGTGATTTTATTTTTTATGGCAATGTCAACGATGGCTTTTGCTCAAGAAGAAAGCAGACATTCCCTTGGTCCAACAGTGGGTTATAATCATTCTTGGCTTTCCGGTGATGCCGAGGGTTTAAGTGCCAAACCCGGCTTTAATGTTGGACTAATTTACAATTATAGCCTTATGGAGCATTGGGGTTTGGGACTTGGACTACTATATTCTGTGGAAGGATACAAGATAGACGGTACAGATGCTGATGCTAATGTTGCTTACGTAAGAGTGCCTTTAAAGCTGCAGTATTTCTTTGGTGAATGGGGTCAAGCATTTAGACCTAAATTATTTGCAGGTCCATCTTTGGCTTTTTTAGCAGGTGCAAAAACAAAACAAGGCAGCAATACCATAGATTTTAAAGATCAGGTGGAAGGTTTTGACGTAGGTTTGCTTGTAGGTTTAGGATTTAATTATCGTCTTAAAGATAGGATGTGGTTGAATTTTGATCTAGGCTATACAAATGGCTTTTTGGATACCTATAAATCAGAAGCATTTGATAACAAAAACAGATTAATCAATGCTAATTTGGGCGTGGCATTTGGTTTCTAAAAATCAACAATAATCACAATTAACTGCCCTAGACTATTAAATTATTTAATAGTCTAGGGCAGTTTTATTTAATACAATTTATATGAAGATTCGACTTATATTATTTCTTACACCGCTGATCATACTTTCATGTAAAAATTCTTCACAAAATAAAGAACCAAAAGACCCAATGGCGGTCTCACTTCCTGGAACCGATCTCAGTGGAAAGGAAAGTTCACTTGCACAAGGTAGATATTGCTATCAGTATTCAAGTGGCAATGATACTTTTGACATCAATTTTATCGTGACTGGATCTAAGCAAGTTTCGGGGTCAATGGTTATTAAAAATAGCGGTAAAGAGCCAAATCTAGGAACCGTCAATGGAAATATTGAAGGAGATATCGTCACGTTGATTTACAGATTCCATACAGGAGATCAGTTTAGTATCAGAAATATGAACCTGAAGGTAAGGGGGAATTTGCTCATCACCGGCACCGGTAATGAAGAAGCAGTGGGTGATTCAGCTTTTATCAGTGACAAATCAAGTATTCAATATGATGGTTTGGTGTATCACAGCGTGGATTGTAAATAAATTATAATTGCTTCACGATTTGATTTTTGAATGAAAAATCTATTAATATTTCTATCCTATTTCCTGCCAATTTTATTGTTCTTAATAATTCTATTTTATGTGATAATTAAGGATAAAAAATGGAAGAAAAAACTCCTAATATCTATCTTCGGCATTTTGGCCATCTATATTTTAATGTGTGGGTTTTGTTACTATGCTCTTTTTTTTACGTACGATAAACCAATTAAATTTAATGCTGAATTGTGGAAATCTAAGCCAAATGAACGGTGGCTTATGAAGGATGATTTAAGAGAAAAGAAATTATTGGAAGGAAAAGACACGAATTACCTTAAATTAATTCTTGGACCACCAGATACTAAATTAGATTCTTTCGCAAAGTGGAACTATCATCTAGGAGAAGGAGGAAGTATTGGTTTCTTATTCCATGAATTAATAATCGAAATAAATGATGGCGAAATTGTAAAAGTTGATTTTACGACCTGGCACTAATTTCCCTCTTTTGAGCTAGGCTTAATACATAAATAATTTCTATAGACAAACTATTTGATTGTAAATAATATACCTAATAGGTTATTTGCTAATTATGTGCAAAATTAATTTTGCGGACATCAGAACGTAAATTAACCTACGCTCAGCGTTCATAGCAAATGAAGTATAATAATTTAAAGTTAAAACTATGATTGTGAAGGTTCGGCGTAGGTTAACCTACGTCGGGGTGTCATCAAAGTTTACTTTGAATTATACAAAAAAGATGTGTATAAACCTTAGCTTTTGAGGGAATAAAGGTGAGTGAATTATATTACTGTCGCAAACTCTTCAATCGTCTTCCTTGTTCTGATAGTTTTTTCTCTGCTTCGGAAAGGCTCTTCCAGTTTGTCTGCATCATCGAGATAACCAATTGCTATGGCGCAGATGGGCTTGATATCTTCTCCCAACCCTAGTTCAAGAATTGTTTTTTCCTTATCAAATCCTGCCATGGGATGTGCATAGATTCCCAATGCAGTAGCCTGCAAGAATAGTTGCATATTGGCTAGACCTAGGTCATGTTCTGCCCAGTTATTATTATCCCCTTTGACTTCATTGGTTTTTCTTATCGCTGCAATAAATAAAACGGAAGCATTTTTGGCCCACAGTTGATTTCCTCCTGCTAGCAACGATAGTATTTTGTCAAAACCGGGAGTTCCTTTAACTCCATAATAATATTTCCATGGTTGTTCATTGGCACAACTAGGCGCCCATCTGGCTGCTTCCAGCATTGAATCTATCTGTGCCTGATTGACCTGTTTGGCACTGAAAGATCGTGGACTCCAACGTTGCTTCATCAGGTCTGCGATAGGATGTTGAGTATTTGCGATTTTATTTAAGTCCATGTATGTTTAGTTTAATTGATTATTAATTCGTTAAATGCAAAATTAATTTTGCAGACACCAGAACCTAGGTTAACCTACGTCGTTGTGTCACCAAAGTTCACTTTGAATTATAAAAATGCCGGCCATCTCTCTATCACATATTTTATATGTACAGTATGAATGACCGGCAAAGATCGGGAATGCTACATGATGTCTTTTGACAAGCAGCTTACCCTTATATTATTAAGCTTGCTTTACAAGTTGAATTTCTCCAAGAATTCTCACATCTTCACTAACCATCACGCCACCTGTTTCCAAAGCGGCATTCCAGGTAAGACCGAAGTCGGATCTATGGATCTTACCACTGATAGCAAATCCGGCTTTGGTATTTCCATAAGGATCTTTAGTCACACCAGCGAATTCGATATTCAGTTTGATGCTCTTTGTTACATCTTTTATCGTTAGATCACCAACCAGATCATAGTTACCGTCTCTCTCAAGATTGACAGCATTCGTTGCTTCAAAAGAGATTTTTGGATAGCTTGCCACATCGAAGAAGTCAGCACTTTTCAAGTGCCCGTCTCTTTGCTCATTATTGGTAGAGATGCTGTCCACATCCGCGGAGAAGCTGATCTTAGCTTCTGTAAAATTATCGTCAATAGTCTCAGCTTCCACATTAAAGCTATTGAAACTTCCGGTCACATTTGTGATCATTAAGTGCTTAACCTTAAATTGGATCTCGCTATGTGTCGGGTCTAAAACCCATTTACTTTTACTCATAATTTTTTTGATTTTAATTTTTTTAAACTTTTAATTAATTGCTTTATAATTCAGATAGCCTCCCCCTACCCCCCTCCAAAGGGGGAAAAGATATCATCATAGCTTTTACACCGCCATCGGCACCTCCATCATCAGGAATTCTGCATCGCTTTCTGCTGTAATTGTGATCGAATCAGTGTCCCAGATGCCAAGACCGTCCCGGGTATTGATCAATTGTTCATTAACAATCAAATCCCCCTTTAAGTTAAAGATGTATAATCCGTTGCCTGATTTTTTAAACTGATAAGTCGTGCTTGTGCCTTTGTCAAAATCAGCCAAATGGAACCATGCATCCTGATGGATCCACACTCCTGCATCATCTACATTCGGAGAAAGTATTTGTTGTAATTTGTTCTTACGATCTTCCAGATTCAATGTGATCTGATCATAACGTGGCGTCACATTCTGTTTATTTGGAAAAACCCATATCTGTAGGAATTTCACTTCTGCTTCCTGATTTTTATTGTATTCGCTGTGCTTGATACCGGTGCCGGCACTCAAGACCTGGATGTCGCCATTGCGGATCACAGCTACATTGCCCATGCTGTCTTTGTGTTCAAGATCTCCTGATAGTGGAATGCTAATGATTTCCATATTGTCATGTGGATGTGTGCCGAAACCCATGCCACCGGATACCGTGTCATCATTGAGTACTCGAAGCACTCCAAAGTGCATTCTTTCAGGATTGTAGTAATTGGCAAAGCTGAAGGTATGTTTACTGTTCAACCAGCCGTGGTCAGCGACACCTCTGGTGTCTGCTTTGTGCAAAACTGTATTTGCCATAATTTTAGAATTAGTGTTTGGTAAATGATTAAAACCTAAATGATCTAAAAGCATTGGTTTAAGACCGGAGATGTCATCGATGTTGTTGGCCAAAGCACTGATGCCGGTAGCCGAGGTGGCGAAGATGCCAGTTCCGAATAATCCCAGTTTCAAAAAATCCTTTCTTTCCATTTTGATTATTTTTGTTGATACAAAGATACGATGGCCAAAGAGTCATCTCCAATATGGTACATTAAGAAAAGTAGATAAGGTAGGTTATGTTTATTAATGAAAAATGAAAAGTGAAGAATGAATAATAGACGAGATGAAAGTGCTGCCAGATCAAAGTTTTGAGCTATTTCCAGTCAGTTGAGACATGGTTAAAAGTTAAGTTTGACCTAAATTATAAAAAGTCTACTGTAGGGACAGGTCGCGACCTGTCCCTACAGTAGACTTTTTATAATTCTGCACACATTGCAGCGTGGACCTCTGACTTCTAGAATCTAGCGTCTAGGATCTATTATCTATTACCTATCTTCTAAGAAACTCACTCCGCATCTTACTAAGAAATTCAGGTGTGACACCAATGTATGCGGCGATTTGTTTCTGTGGAATGGAATTGATGATGGTCGGATAGGTATTGCAGAAAATGGCATATCGTTGAGATGCGCTAAGGCTCAAGTTTTCAATGATGCGCTGACGATTGGCCACAAGGGACTTTTCAGTGATGATGCGGAAGAATCTTTCGAACTTAGGGACTTCTATGTAAAGCCTTTCAAGGTTTTCTTTACTCAGTATGACCAGTTCACTGTCTTCCAATGCATCAATGTTGAGATAACCCGGCTTTTGAGTGATGAAGCTATACATATCTGCGATCCACCAATCACGCGGAGCAAATTGTAGAATATGTTCAAATCCATTGTTGTCGATGGTATAGGCGCGCATACAACCTGAGTTTACAAAGGCTGTTGCCGAAGATATATGACCTTCGTGGATCCAAAAGTGTTTCTTTTTAATCTTTCTTGACTCTAGACAAGATAGAAAAATATCCTTTTCAGAATCATTGAGATCGATATGTCTGTTTATATTTGCTAAGATCAGTTCAAATGGCATAGTGTAAAAATCGTAAAATTTATTAAAATTCAAGTTTAAAAATTCCCAATAATCTCTAATTCGTCTGCTTTTTGATTCATTTTGGCTAAATCTTAATGATAGTTTAATTAAAAGAATTCAATTTTGAACCAATAATTAAATGTTTAAAAAAAATGAGTCCAAAAGAACTGATCAAAAATTGGGTAGAAATATTCAATACAGCTGATGCAAAAAAGATGGCAGAATTCTATCATGACAAAGCTATCAATCATCAGATCAATTCAGATGCGGTGGTAGGAAAAGAAGCTATTTTTGAGATGTTCCAAGCCGAATTCAAACTCGCGGAAATGGTATGTATCATTGAAAATATTTTTGAAGATAAAGACTGGGCCATTCTTGAATGGAGGGATCCACTTGGTTTGCGTGGGTGTGGCTTTTTTCAGATCAAAGAGGATAAGATTATATTTCAAAGAGGGTATTGGGACAAATTGAGTTTTCTAAGGCAGCATGGCTTGCCTTTACCCACAGAATAATATGAATACATTTTATTTGAAATTACAAGTGCGCATGCTCGATAGGCAACTGCTTGCATTAGGAGTACATCCTATTCTGGGGTACTTGCTGGTAGGCTTAGTATTTGTTATATTTTCAATTATGTTATTTGAAAAGACAAACTACGCTGCTGTAATTTATATATTTTTTGCAATTAATTTAATTTCTAAATTCAGCAATATTTCAAGAAATAACTTTTTAGAAAGTTGCTTTGAAAGAAATAATTACTTAAAACTTCGAATCCTTGAAAACCTTATAATAACTGCACCTTTCGCAATATTTTTATTATTAAAATCAAGCTATCTTGCCACAATTGTTCTAATATTTTTATCAGGTATTTCTGCCAAAATTAAATTTAGAAATAATTTAAACATACGAATTCCCACACCATTTTATAAGAAGCCATTTGAATTTATTGTTGGATTCAGGTCCACTATACTTGTTTTTCCATTGATTCTTTTTTTGTTGTTTCAAGCACTTCAGGTACACAATTTTAATCTTGGTGTTTTCGCGTTAGGGCTAACGTTTATGGTTGTATTCAGTTATTACTTCAATGTCGAAGAGCGGTATTTTGTCTGGATTTTTAAAGAATCGCCGGCCCGGTTTTTAAGAAAGAAAATATTTATTGCATTATTCCAAGCGTCTATTCTGACCATACCAGTTTGTATTATTTGTGCAATAATTAATGTAAATTATTTACCAATAATTTTGGCTATTCAACTCATTGGATATATCTATCTAATCGTAATTATTTTGGCAAAGTATGCCTCCTTTCCCGATGCTGTCTCCTTACCACAGACTATTTTATTGGTAATTAGTCTTTTCATCCCGCTATTATTGTTATATACATTCCCCATATTTTACAAAAGATCCATCACTTGCCTTAATCAAATACTATTATGATGCACATTCAAAATCTTTCAAAATCTTTTGGATCCAAAACGGTTTTAAATGATATCAATATTTTATTTGAGGAAGGAAAAGTATATGGTATCGTTGGAGAGAATGGTGCAGGGAAGACGACACTTTTTAATTGTATCGCCGGATTAGAGGGTTATGATGGCAGGATTACCTCTGATCATGAAAAATTAAAAGAACATTTGGGTTATTTACAAACGAATCCTTATTTTTTCTCAAAGATCACCGGTCGGGAATACCTTCAGTTGTGCTGCATCGCCAGAGGAAAAGAAGATATTAATTTTGACTCAAAGAATATTTTTGAACTTCCGTTGGATGATTACGCATCCATTTATTCTACAGGAATGCAGAAAAAACTAGCATTTACCGCGATTCTCTTACAGGAGAATAGCATATTGATATTGGATGAACCATTTAACGGAGTTGACATACAATCCAACATGATCATTACCGGCATTATTCAGCAATTGAGATCATTAGGCAAGACCATATTAATTTCCTCCCACATCTTTTCTACACTTAGTGATACGTGCGATGAGATCCATTTGCTACGTTCAGGAGTATTTATTAAAAAGGCATTGAAATCGGAATTCAATCAATTGGATGCAGAAATGAAGTCCTTTATAATTGGAAACAAGTTGGAACTATTAGGGCTGAAATAAGCATTTAATTATATATTCTTTAATATTTCCGCTTTATTAGAAAAACATATTTAAATAAATAGACCCCTCTTTTTAAAAAGGATTAAAGAGCTAAACTACTTGACTACACTGAATAAACCAAGGAAAATGACTAAAAGATCGAAAATGAGAGGCTTCAACATCTTCGGAGGTTATAATAAAAGCAGGTCAACAAAGTCTCGAATTCATCCTTTAAAAAGGCGTCGTATCATAAACACTTTGTTAATAATCGTTTCTCTATTGGTCATCATTAGACTGATCCTACCCTATGTCGTATTGAAATATGTAAATAATAAACTCGCAGGGCTGGAATCTTATTACGGACATGTAGAAGATATCGACCTTTCATTATACCGTGGTGCATATGTCATAAAAGATCTGAAAATATTAAAAACCGAAAAAGTTGGGAAGAAGATAGATTCTATTCCGTTTTTTAAAACTCCGGTGATAGATCTCTCTGTTCAATGGAAGGCTCTTTTGAAGGGTAGAGTAGTGGGAGAGATATATGTAGAGTCGCCTGATTTGAACTTTGTCAATGGAAAACACAAAGGAGAAGACATCAAACAGGATACTGCAGATTTCAGACAATTGGTCAAAGACCTTATGCCACTTACTGTCAACCATTTTGAAATTAAAGATGGTAGGGTTCATTTCATAGATAAATATTCTACACCTAAAGTCGACGCCTCAATTAAGAATATCGACATGTTGGCCACGAACCTAAGTAACGTCAACAAAAGCGCTAAAGTATTACCTGCTCAATTGGTTAGCACAGCGGATGCATATGAAGGTAAACTGTATCTGACTGTGGATTTCGATGGGCTTAGCAAGGTGCCGACTTTCGATCTCAGTGCTAAATTTACAGATGTAAATCTGGCTCTGCTCAATGATGTGCTGCAAGCATATGGAAATTTCGATGTGAAAAAGGGGACTTTTAGTCTTTATACAGAATTTGCAGCTAAGAATGGTTCTTTTGGTGGTTATGTCAAACCTACTATTAAAGATCTTGATGTCGTGCAGTGGAACAAAGAGGAGGGAAATCTGGGGCAAATCATTTGGGAGACTCTGATAGGAAGTGGCCTTGAGATCGTGCAAAATCAAAAAACAGAGACTCTGGCGACGAAACTGCCTATAAATGGAAAATTTTCTGATCCAAATGTAAATACCTGGAGAGCGATAAGTTTTGTGCTGCGCAACGCATTTTTCAATGCTTTAAGACCTACCATTGATAATACGATCAACCTAAGTACGTTGAAAGAAGATGGTAAGAAAACCTTTTTGGAGAGGATCTTTGGGAGTAAGGAGAAGAAGGAGAAGCGAGAGGAGAAGTAAGGACAATAGATAACCTGAGTGTTAATATTTGAGGGTGACAGCATAGTTTAATAAATGCATAATTTCTATTTGTGTCAACACTTTATTATTCCCAGGAATAATGAAAAATTCAATTTAGGAAATTTCCAAATTATATTTTAGTTCTTCACATAATAACATATTGAATACAAACATATTAGTTAGACTTTTTGATTTGTTGGCTTAATAAGATAGCAGAAAACTACTATTCTTCATAACTTAACAATAAATTTTTGAGAAGTAAACAATTAGCTGTACTTTTGCGTGCTTTTACAACAAGTATTAGAAGCACAAAGCTTTCGGCGAATGAAGTTATTTAAATTTTTTACACAGGAATTGGCTATTGACTTAGGTACAGCCAATACCCTCATCATACAAAACGATCAAATCGTAGTAGACGAACCGTCTATTGTAGCCATCAACCGCAAGACGGGGGAGACAATAGCAGTGGGTACTAAGGCGATGCAGATGCATGAAAAGACACACGAAAATATAAAAACGATTCGTCCCTTAAAGGATGGTGTGATCGCTGATTTTCAAGCTGCTGAAAGTATGATCGAGGGGATGATCAGCATGATTGAAAACAGAAGAACCTTTTTTGGTCACCTGAAGATGGTCATCTGCATTCCTTCCGGAATTACCGAAGTGGAGAAAAGAGCAGTATTTGACTCTGCCGACCATGTCGATTCTAAAGAAACATACCTTATTCACGAACCAATGGCAGCAGCCTTGGGTATAGGTCTTGATGTACAGGAACCTGTCGGTAATATGATCATTGATATTGGGGGAGGTACTACAGAGATCGCCGTGATCGCACTTTCTGGCATTGTTTGTGATCAATCAATCCGTATCGCAGGAGACGAATTTACTTCGGACATCATGCAGTATATGAAGCGTCAACACAATATACTTATCGGTGAAAGAACAGCAGAACAAATCAAAATACACGTTGGATCTGCACTTCAGGTCCTGGATACACCACCGGATGATTATTTTGTAAACGGTAGAGATCTAATGACAGGTATTCCTAAACAGATCTCAGTTTCTTACCAGGAGATCGCACATGCTTTGGACAAATCTATTTCGAAAATAGAGGAAGCTGTAATAAAAGCATTGGAAACAACTCCTCCGGAACTGGCTTCAGATATTTTCCGAAGAGGGTTGTACTTGACAGGTGGAGGAGCCTTGTTGAGAGGTCTGGACAAACGTATTGCTCAAAAGACGAAGTTGAATGTACATGTAGCAGAAGATCCCTTAAGGGCTGTAGTAAAAGGAACCGGTATTGCATTGAAAAATACTGACAAGTTCTCCTTCCTTATAGATAGAAAAAGTATATAAATACCCGCCAAGTCGAAACACTGATGTATGCAGAATTTATTTCAGTTTTTTGCAAGGTTTGGAACTACCATACTCTTCGTATTCCTGGAAATGGTCTCTTTTTTTCTGATTATCAGGTATAATACTGGTCAGAAGGATATATTTATTAATTCGAGTGGATTTTATTCTGGAATTCTCCTTGAAAATTACAATAAACTTGGCCGCTATTACAGACTTTCGTCGGTAGCTGACAGTATAGCTAAAGACAATGCCAGACTGCGTGCCGAACTGCGTTTTGCTACTATTGACGCCTCTTTTAAAAGAGACTCCCTGGTGGATACAGTATATCAGCAGAGATATTCTTACATTTCAGCATTGGTCGTGGCCAATTCCATCAATCAGATAGACAATTACGTCACTATAAATAAAGGCTCTGCCCTGGGAGTACTACCCGGTATGGGTGTCATCAATGAAACAGGCATAGTGGGTGTGGTAAGACAGACTTCAAGAGACTATGCCAGTGTAGCATCAATACTAAGTTCTCAGACTAAAATAAGTGCTTCTATCAGAAGGAATGGCTATTTTGGATCGCTCGTTTGGGATAACGTCTCTACAGAGTACATGCACCTTAAAGACATACCGAAACACGCCGATATAATCAAAGGAGATAGCGTAATTACCAGCGGATTCAGTTCGATTTTTCCTAAAGGTATTTTTATTGGAACGGTAGAAAAAGTTGGATATGAATCCGGAAGTAGCTTTTATGATTTGAAAGTTAAGCTAGTTACAAACTTTAACAGGCTGGGGTATGTATATGTCATTCTTGATAAATCAAGACCTCAACTGGATTCGCTCACGAAAGCAATAGTGAATTGATATGGGCAGTTTGATCGTTAAGAATATAATACGTTTTCTGGTAGTATTCCTGCTCCAGGCTTTTGTCTTGGCCAGCTTTACTATAAACTATCCCATTCTGGACAATACGAATGTGATCATATACCCTATTATTATTCTTTTATTACCACTCAGGACGCCCAATGCGCTTATTCTTCTTTTTGGATTCACACTTGGGATATTACTTGATGTTTTTTACAATTCACCGGGAGTCCACGCTTCGGCGACAGTTTTGATCGCATTTCTGCGGCCTTATGTTTTGTCTTTGGTAGAGCCCAGAGGTGGCTATAGTGTGGAAGCATCACCTACTATGAGAGAGTATGGCAGTACGTGGTTCATCATGTATTCTTCAATATTGATGCTAGTCCACCTATTCTTTCTTTTTTCTGTCCAGGCATTCACATTTGTATTCATTGTAGAGATACTTCTTAAAACATTCCTCAGTTTTGTTGTTTCTATGGTATTCATACTTATCTATATGTACTTATTCAATCCAAAGGAATAAACGATGATCATTAAAGTAGATAGCAGAATTTTGACGATTCAGCTGGTTTTTGCTTTATCGGCCTTTGTCTTGCTGCTCAAAGCTGCTCAAATCCAACTGTTCGATCCATCCTTCAGGATTAGGGCAGATGCTACAGCTATTGAAAAACATGTAGTTTATCCTGCCCGCGGTCTCATTTATGATAGAAATGGCAAATTATTGGTGAATAATGATCCTATGTATGATCTTATGGTGACCTATAATTCCATTGACCCCAAGATGGATACGGCCAAGTTTTGCAATATTTTAGGCATTGATACTTCAACTTTTATCGCCAATCTTAAAAAAGATTGGGCGAGTAAAAGATTCTCAAGGTCAGTCCCTTTTCCTTTTATTAAAAAACTTTCTCCAGTTACCTATGCTCAGTTGCAGGAATCACTTTGGGAATTTCCCGGGTTCTTTCCTCAGTTGCGTATAGCTCGTGGTTATCCACATCATAGCGGAGCCAATGTGTTAGGTTACATCAGAGAGGTTGACCAAAAACAGATCGATAATTCGAAGGGGCTTTATGGTCTTGGAGATTATGTAGGCATATCAGGACTAGAGGGCCAGTATGAACGATTCCTAATGGGAAAAAAGGGCATACAATATGTCCTTAAAGACAATCTCGGTCGGCCGGTGGGTCCTTACAGAGATGGAACTCTTGACTCTATATCTATATCGGGTTTTGACATGATTTCTTCCATTGACTTAGACTTACAGGCTTATGCAGAAGATATCATGAAAGGAAAACGAGGCTCTGTAGTAGCCATCGAACCAAAGACAGGTGAGATTTTAGCTGCGGTCAGTTCACCATCATATGATCCTAATCTCCTTACTATTAATCAAAGCCGAGGCACAGCATTTGCTGCCATGCTCAAAGATTATGATAAACCACTTTATAACCGCATAGCTCAGGCTAAGTATCCTCCGGGTTCTATCTTTAAAACTGTCATAGGCCTGGCTGCAATGCAGATGGGCGTGCTGACTCCCAACAGATCCATCGCATGCGGAGGTGCATATTATTACCGAGGAGGCAGGATCAAGTGTCACCATCACCCTGCACCTATTAATGTCTCACATGCACTACAGTATTCCTGCAATACTTATTTTATCAATGTCCTCAGAGACGCAGTGGACAAATATGGATTTACAAAGCCTTCAATAGGGTTGAGAGAATTAGACGAACATCTTTTCGATTTTGGGTTAGGTCACAAGCTGGGTACCGACATGTTACATGAGACCCGAGGCAATATTCCTACAGCAGAATATTATGAAAAAATCTACGGAAAAGGATGGCGGTCTACTTATATGATGTTTATAGGCATCGGCCAGGGAGAGATTCAGATGTCCACATTGCAGATCGCTAACCTTGCCGCTATTATAGCCAATAAGGGATACTATTATATACCACATTTGATCAAAGGGTTTAAAAACAAGGAATATCTAATTCCTGAAACTTTCAGGGTCAAGCATCAGTCAGGTGTAGATGCTAAATATTTCACTCCAGTCATAGATGGAATGGAGATGGCGGTAGCCAGTAAATGGTGTGGATGGAGTACGCCGATTCCTGGTATCGTTTTGTGTGGAAAGACGGGTACATCACAGAATCCACCCTATGAAGACCATGCGGTATTCATGGCATTTGCTCCTAAGGAGAATCCTAAAATTGCTATTGCCATACTTATTGAAAACGCCGGCTTTGGTGCACAATCTTCTGCACCGATTGCCTCATTGATAGTAGAGAAATATCTCACCGGTAAAATCGAAGCACCTTTCCGGCTAGCACGTGAAAAAGAAATGAAAGCCAAGAATCTTCTTGGTCCACCTAAAATGGCAAAAAAATGATCATATCTTCTATAGTTGCAGTAGCTGAGAATGGCGTGATTGGCTTGGATGGAGATATTCCTTGGTATCTCTCATCTGACTTCAAATATTTTAAGAAAACCACGATGAACGCTCCCATCATCATGGGTAGAAATTGCTTTGAATCTATAGGTAGACCATTACCTAAGAGACTTAATATTATTATTTCAAGAGATCCATTTTATGTGGTGAGTGGCGCATTTGTAGTACATAGTATTAATGAAGCTTTGGAACTTGCTTCAGAAAATTCGCCTGAAGAATGTTTCATTATAGGTGGAGGAGAGATCTACAAGCAAACCATTCATCTTTGGGATAAGCTATACTATACTGAGGTCCATATGACACCTGAAGGAGATACTTTCTTTCCTGAGGTCAATTGGGAAGAGTGGTCGCTTATCTCCAGAACCTATCACGAAAAGGAGGAAAAAGATGATTGTGACTGCACATTCAAGGTTTTTATTAAACGAGAACTTCAAGATAGTAATATTCCATCAGGACATTAGATTGAATTGACATCACAATTGAATAAAGGCATGTCAGCAAAGCTTTATACGGCACAATGCTGGTCAATTAATTGATTTTTTTTAGTTAACTGGAATAAAAAAGGGGATTTACTGTAAGCAAATCCCCTTTTTACTTCAAACTAATATTTAATTACCAGAAGAGAATTTAACTAATCTGATTGTTTCATTAATCTGCTCTCCTTTTATTTTTACAATATAGACGCCATCTGTTAGATCACTTCCTCCTTCAAGAGCAATGTCATTTTTTCCTTTCACAGAAAAGACATCCTTATTAATTAATTTATTTCCCTGTAGGTCATATACCGCGATGTTTACATCTACAAAAGCAGAAGCTATAAATTGCACATTGACATTTTGATTAAAAGGATTTGGATATGCCTTAATTTCTTTAACACTATTAGTTGATTCGCTAATAAGACCATTAGGGTTGACAATAGTTATACCATAATCTTCTACTTCACCGAATTCAAATTCCTCACAAGAAGTAGCATAGCCGTTGCGTTTCATCTGAATTCTCATCCACGTCTTGCCATTCAATGCCGTATTAGGTACATAGAATTTAAGTTTAATTGGTTCAGTATCTATGGTTGTAAAATTCAGTATCTTTTCACTGGCTTCCTGAAAATAACCATCTTGATTGTAATCGATCCATACCGTCCAAAACTCTTTGTACGGGACAATCATTCCAGCTTGTACTATTAAGGTATAAAGTTCATTTGCATTAAGAGTAGTGCGCTTCTTGAGAAAGTCGCCATATCCACCATTTGAGCCACTTTCATTACTTATGGTATTCAAATTTACATAGTTGATCCATTCATTACTTGCATCATCTCCGCTTGAAGCACAGTATGGGTCATCACCACCGGAATTGCCTAAGGTTACAAATGTCACTGTTGAAGTAAAGTTGCTGGATATAGATCCACAGTTAGCCCTTACAGATACATCATAAGAAGTACTTTCCTGCAACCCTGAAAAATCAACAGAAGTCGCATTGATAGTAAAAGTATTCCAATTCGGATTAGAAGTTAATTTGTAACGCAAGCTATAAGAAGTAGCACCACTGACAGCCGTCCATTTTACGCGAGCTGAATTGGTAGTAATATTCTCCGCCAGCAAACCCTGTGGTATGTCACAAGCATTACCTGTAGTAAAGCTGATTATTGTACCATAATCAGAATTTTCATTAGTGCATATAGTTTTAACATGCACCTGATAGGTCGTCCCGGACACAAGGTTCGTTAATAGCTTTGATGTGGTTGGCTGAGGAGGCAGCGTGATCCACGTTCCTCCGGAAGGTTTATATTCCATTTGATAAGCAGTAGCAGTCAAGGCATTATTCCAGCTGATCAAAGCAGAATTATTAGTGATGTTACTCGCTGTTAGGTTTTGTGGAGCTTCACATGGGGTGCCACCACCGGTAGAACAAGTACCAAGGCAGGCAGCAGCGCTAACCTTGCTTCTTATAAGATTGCCCGGTAATGTACCGAACCCGTTGTTAAAATTAATTCCATAACTGGTCAAGTGACAATAGCTCATGATCGTTCCTCCTCCCGTCGGTGCAGGTCCTGCACTGCAACTACCTTCTACAGGATAGCAATTATCTATAGCCCCTCCAGGCCACGTGCAGCTATGGGTATGTGGCGAACCTAGATTATGGCCTATTTCATGTGTCATTACTTCTACTGTCCATGAATACGTAGGCACATTCTGATAGGTTGCCTGGATATTGCTATAAGCATACTTAAAAGAAGAGCAAAGTGAGTTTACCCAGGCGATACCTCCGATATTGTTACCACCCAAAGCAGCTAAATGCGCAAGATCACCAACAAATGTTGGTCTGTCGGTTCTGAATTTATTTAAGGCACTGTAACTACTGGTTGTGCTATATGGATCCTGTGATGTCCAAACAAACGTGCTGGATATCTGCGTTAGGATATTTTCATTGGAATACAAGGCAGCCACATTATTGTAGACTGCAGAGATATAATTATTTACATTCGCCACAGAACCTTTGTTAACAAAGAGTGCATAGTCACATTCTATATATAGCTTAACACACTTGTCATCTCTTTCTACGATATCGTTCAGATATTTTTCTACTTCCTCTTGATAGTTTTCTGGTTCTTCTGTATTACATATATTTGGATTATGAACCAAAAGGTCTTTATCAGAATAGATAAGATAGCGATCTGACTTTTCTTCTCTGTTTAAAGTAATATTACCCAAGGATTCAGATGATGCCATACCTATCACTTCGTCATTAAAAAAGCTCAATGCCACTAAAGAGTTATTGTCGCCATCTATGATACCCCTGTAGAAAACACCGGGACTGTAATTAACAGGTTGGTCACCAGACTCACTGGAATATGTAACAAACCCTTCTGCGAGAACATCAACCTTTAATAACAGAAGTTTAACCATTGTATTATTAAATGGTAAAGTCAACTCCAGAGCTTGATTCTTTTCGGAAACGATTTGTTTTAAAACATCCTTTTTTAAGGACACATTTGTATAATTGGAAATAACCGCCGGGTCAAGATTGCCCTTTGACTCTAGTTTTGAAAACAAACTAAAAGTCGAAAACACTGCACTTTCACCTTGTTTGTTCAAAACGGCTCTGGTGACAGGCTTTAAGGTCTTAATGTTAAATTCCTGACCATATGAGGAGGAATATAAAAGAGCGCATAATAAAAAAAGCGCCAAGGTTTTGAAAGTTTTTCCATTATGGAGAACAGACTTCATATACATACAATTTAAAAAATTAATAAGGTTGTTTTTGGATAATGAGTCTCCTCTGATATCCGATCTATTAAGAGATGAAATTGTAAGTGTGGAAAAATGACAGAATTATGAAAGTTAACAAAGCAATCAATTTTAAAGGTCGATTGAAATTTGTTAAATTCTAATCCTATTTAGTTAAGTGTTGCAAATTAAAGATATTTTTCTCCCTTTACAATAATTAAATTGTAATTATTTTAAAAAACATTTCTTTTTCTTTATTACACGTTTTAAAAAAATAAAATATGTCGCCTTTTTGTGCACACTTTGGCTGTACATATGATATTTTATTGAATATTAAGGCATGATTAAGTTTTTTGCCTTCCTCTTCAAATATAAAACCTGCAATCAAAAAATCAATAATAATTTACTACTCTTATCTAAATAACACATTGAATGGATTCTTCTATTGTAAAAAAGGTACAATAGATTTGCTCTATTCGCTTGTGTGATTGATGTGTTTCTATAGATTCAATAAGTGACCGCAATGAGGAAAAATCAAAAATGATATTAATAGTGTAAAAAGTGCATAGTGCGAATTGGTTATTGTAAGCAGCTAACTATCAACATGTTATATCCTTGTTTATAATTATTATATATATTAAAAATACTAAATGTTTTTTTATTCGTATTGAAATGGAATCTTATTTCTTTGAATAATATTACTTCAGAGGTGTTTAAATTATAGATTTGCTTGGCTTATTTCTATAATAATCAATCTTATATTGAAACATTTCAGCCATTTTTTCTGCCCGCCATTTAGCCTCAATAACTTTTTCTCCAGTAAAATGAACGTCAATATTTTCATAAAAAAGGGCCAGCCACCGCTCAAAATGCTCCTTTTCTAACGGGAGATCTGCATGAGGTGCAAAAGGCGACCCTTGGTATGTATGTTCATTGAGTAGGACTGTTTGCCAAAAACGCACCATCTTTTCCAAGTGCTCCGGCCATCGACCTTCTATCCGTGAATTAAATATTGGACCTATCAACTCATCCGATTGTACCTTTTCGTAAAATGTATGAACAAGTGTCCTAACGTCCTCTACTGATATTATTTCCATGACTTTATAGTGATTTAAATATTGGATTTGTTATAAAAGTATGATCTGATAATGAAACTAGGAAGGCCTTAAGTTCATTTTTTTCTTGTGTTGAAAGACCCAATGGGCGGATCAATTCGCTTTTGTGGAGATGATCTTTTCCTCCACTGTTATAGTGATTCAGGACATCCTCTAGTGTATTCAGTGACCCGTCATGCATATACGGTCCAGTATATGCTATATTGCGTAATGTGGGAACTTTGAATAAGGCAATGTCATCGTCATTTCCTGTCAATTTGTAACGACCTACATTCTCATATTCCTGATATAGGCCATTATTCTCAAAGGTATAATTTGTAAAATTAAAACCGCCATGACAATCAGAGCAATTAGTCCGATTGCTGAAAAACAAATCCATCCCCTTCTTTGCTTCCTTACTTAAAGCATTCGGATCTGACTGAAAGTAATATTTGTCATAATCGCTATTGCCGCTGATAAGACTTCTTTCAAAACACGCCAAAGCTCTAGTAATGACAAATGGGTCCGGAATTCTACCGTATGCTTTTTGAGCCATTGACACATAGGTAGCATCAGATCTCATTCTATCAGCAATAAGTAAAATATTAAAATCAAATTCTACATGTTCTTGAATTGGCACCAGGACATGCATCTCTAGAGTGGCCACCCCCCCTGCGCTCGTATAATATGGTTGATATGCTACATTGGTAAGTGTCGGCGCGTTCATGGTAGTAAAATTACCTGATGTACCGGCACTAAAATTAAGATCGTCACTAAATGCCATCGCTGAATTATGACAAGATGCGCAGCTTAACGTGCTATCCTTTGACATTACTTTATCATAAAATAGTCTTTTGCCCAATAACCACCTATCTTGATTGTATTCATTATCCTTTGGTTGGATGATATTGGGAAAACCTTGCGGGATCTCCATCAATACGGGATAAACAATATCTTTAGCTACATCTTCTTTTTGGCATGAAACGATTGCGATGACAAGGACAAGCAAATAAAGAAGGCTCTTCATAAATGCCTTAATTGAGCATGATTTTTTTAGTGCCGGACAGCTTTCCATCTTTATATATACTAATGAAATAAGGCCCTGCCGGTCTGCCATTGAGATTGATATCTGCAGAAAAAATATTCAAATCTAGCTCCAAAACATTTTGCCCCTTTTGATCAATGATCATTAATTTCAAACTTTCAGTTGGCAAAAAATGAGTTCGAAGATGTACAATTCCGTCTAATGATGGATTAGGATATATAACCATCGGAACTTCTTTTCCTGCGCCAAGATTAGAAGCAGGAACTGTGGCAGAGGAAAATACCATATCCTTAAAATTGCTTATTAAATCTTTTGCAAATTTTGCAGTGCCGTGGTATATCATACCAGTACTGGCATCCAGGTCTTCCAATGCACGGGTATAATCTGCATTGATGTCTACTGAGATCTGCCCATTTACTGCGGAGGTTTCTGTATTCAAGACGATTTCATGATAGTTTTCATTGCCCAAGGCATGGATCTGAAAAATCTTATCCTGATCCTGTCCTCCTAAACCCTCCAGGGCAATAAAGTTATATCCTGAGGCCCAACCCCAATGCATAGCAGGGTCTTTTGGAGCTAGAGGATGATCATCTTTATAACTGGCTGGATCAGCATTGTTATGTCCGGGATCGACCCCAATATGGAATTTAATTTTTTCAAGGTTTGCGATATTAAAAGCACCAAGGTCTATATTGGTAGCATCTGAAGCATTTACAAGAATGTACAGATCGCTGACTAGAGTTTCTTGCCCACCATCATGAATCAAAGATATTTCTGAGATATAGTATTCCAATCTTGTCAACTGAAATGGTGTATTTATATTATTGTCGGCAATCTTTTCTAATTCAAACTGCTCAGAGGCAAGCTTGTGGTGAATATTAAAAAGCACCTGGCTTTGGCCGAATACTGAACTTGTAAGTAGCACACAGCATACCAATAAAATGTATTTAATAGTCATGAATTTCGGCTTATTTTATCAATTATTACTCTTGCTTTTTATACAATCTGCTCAAAGATAGGGTTTTAATACATAAATGCAATATTGGACCAACTAATTAAATTCATAAAATGAACCATTTATCTGCATTTGAAGGAGATGGAGAAAACCAGTCATTTATAACTTTTGACTAACAGCTTTTATCTTCTCTAACTTTTTCCTACTTTTGTATTTCTAAAAATGATATACGATAATAATAAATATTGTATGTCAACAGCATGGTAAATACCTGATTACCCAACAATTACATTAATAAATATCGAATAATTATGTCTTCTATACAAGAGTTTAACGACTACCGCCAACGCATGAATGACCGAATCCTAGCTCAGGACAACAAGGTTATTAAAAGATTTTGGAGCCTCGACAATCAAACCTATCAGGCAGATGCACTCGATGTCTCTACCAAAGAAATGCTCGGACTTGTGGCATCTATGGTGCTACGATGTGATGACTGTATTAAATATCACGTTCAACGATGCTTTGAAGAAAAGCTGACGGTAGAACAATTTTTTGAGATCCTTTCTGTCGCAATTGTTGTGGGAGGGTCGATATGTATTCCACACACACGAAGAGCGGTAGAGTATTGGGACGAATTGGTGGCAGAAAATACTGCTCAATGAGTCAAATTTCTTTCCTGACAGAACTGAATGAAGTTCAGCACCAAGCGGTAACTACTTATCAGGGACCGGTAATGGTCATCGCCGGGCCAGGTTCTGGTAAGACTCGTGTACTCACCTATCGCATCGCCTATATGATCGAACAAGGTATCGCCCCTTACAATATTCTGACACTCACTTTTACCAATAAGGCCGCCAGAGAGATGAAGGAACGATTAGAAAAAGTCGTTGGGCCTAAAGGCAATCGTGTTTGGGCAGGAACTTTTCACTCTGTTTTTGCCAAAATACTAAGGATAGAAGCGGACAAAATTGGCTTTCCATCATCATTCACCATCTATGATACAGACGACAGCAAGTCGCTCATAAGCCATATCGTATCTGAGATGAATCTGGATGGAAAATTGTACAGCTCCAACATGATCCGCAACCGGATATCATCGGCCAAAAGTCTGCTCATCAGCCCGGCAGGGTATCAAAAAGACGCAGAACTGACTAGTCAGGATAAAATAAACAACGTGCCGCACATTGGCAAGATATACGAACGATATGCACAACGCTGTAAGGCTGCAGGAGCTATGGATTTCGATGATTTATTGTACAATATTTTCGTACTATTTCACCGCAATCCTGATAATGTCCTGGAGAAATATCAGCAGAAATTTCAGTATTTACTAGTGGATGAGTTTCAGGATACCAATTTCCTCCAATACGCCATTCTTAAAAAACTGGTAAAATATCCGGGTAGTGGAGAGAACATTTGTATTGTGGGCGATGATGCACAATCGATCTATGCCTTCCGGGGAGCTACTATTGACAACATCCTCGATTTCGGAAAAGACTTTGCAAACTTGCAGACTTTTAAGTTGGAGCAAAATTATCGATCTGGTAAATTCATCGTCAACGCCGCCAATAATGTCATCACCAACAACTTAAAGCAAATAAAGAAGGAGATCTGGACTTCACAACCGGACTCTTCAAAGATAGGGATGGTTCGCGCACTCTCAGATGCGGAAGAAAGTCGTAAGGTCGTTGATGCCATATTCGAACATAAAAACCGCAATCACATACCCAATGCGGAGATCGCCATTTTGTACAGAACGAATGCGCAAAGTCGAGGTTTTGAAGAGCAATTGCGCCGTGCCAATATTCCTTACAAGATCTATGGTGGAATGTCTTTCTATCAAAGAAAAGAGATCAAAGATCTGATAGCCTACTTCCGTCTCGTGGTCAATCCAAAGGATGAAGAAGGATTCCGAAGGATCGTCAACTTTCCTAAACGAGGCGTTGGTGATACTTCTATCGACCGTTTATTTGCTTATGCATCTGAAAATGAAAAAACATTCTGGGATGCAATAGATGATAATATATTGCCGGCAAAAGCTCAGAGCACCATCTCAGAATTTAAGAAGATGATCGTCGCCTTGAATCATTATTCGGAACAACATCCCGCAGATCAAACAGCCAATATGATCTTCCAGAAGTCAGGTCTTGCTATTGCCTTAAAGGCAGATAACACAATCGAAGGAATGGGCAGATTGGAAAATGTCAATTCTCTCCTGGATGGTATAAAAGAATTCGTTGAGAATGATGAAGAGTTGCTGGATGAAGACGGTGAAGTGATCCTGGAAAGAGGCACATCCATGGTGGATTATCTTCAAAGCATTTCATTAATAACGGATTTCGATCAGAAGGAAGACAGCAATGACCACGTCAATCTAATGTCTGTGCACTCTGCAAAAGGATTAGAATTCGACAGTGTATTTGTCGTTGGCCTGGAAGAACAATTGTTTCCATCTTTTCTATCTCTGAAGTCTGAAGCGGAGATCGATGAGGAGCGTCGTTTATTCTATGTAGCTATCACACGTGCCCGTAAGATGTTGACCCTTACTTATGCAACCAGTCGCTACCAATATGGCAAGGTAGTATATAATAGTCCAAGCCGCTTTCTGGACGAAGTTGGCGAAGAGAATCTCAGCAGTCCACTGCACAAAGCTAAAAACCTGATGAATGAAAGTGCTCCGCGTGCATCTGTACTCGGCTCATTTGTCAAAAAGGCGGCACCACCTCCGGCAGCGGCATCATTTGATGTGATAGCAAGTCCGGTAGCAGCCTTCGTCATCGGCGCCAAGGTTCTGCATCCGAGATTCGGCAAAGGAGTCATAAAAAACATCGACGGCTCCACAGAGAATAAGGTAGCGACAGTTCATTTCTCATCATTCGATGATGCGGATCGGAGGATCATGCTGAAGTTTGCGAAGATGCAGGTGTTAGAATAGTTAACCAGTTTACCAGTAGATAGTTAACCAGTTTGCACAGAGTATGATTAATTACGTGACTTGCTAAAGACTAAAGTGAAGCGAACTCAAATTAAAACTAATCGATAGGTAACCCCTAAAGGGGCAAGTGTAACCCTTTATATTATAGTTACAAACAGATAACCCCTAAAGGGGCAAAGAATCTTCACTAGAGAATTTAAATAAAAAAATAAAGATGCTGCTTAATCACAGCGCTATGGGCCATAGGTTCTACCTGTTTGTAAAAACCCAACGATGAGGAGAACATGCCCCATTGGGGGCTACCTAAAAAGTTATAGAAGATCTATGTTTGAAATGAATGATCACTCAAATTAAAACCTAGTCGATAGGTAACCCCTAAAGGGGCATGTGTAAGTCTTTGTATTATAGTTACAAACAGATAACCCCTAAAGGGGCAAAAAGTGGCAAAGGATCATCATCGGAGATTATATAAATGAAACCAAAGGTGTTTCTTAATCACATCGCTATGGGCCATAGGTCCTACCTGTTTGTAAAAACCCAACGATGAGGAGAACATGCCCCATTGGGGGCTACCTGTCTGCATTTCACTCTAGCTCTTTAAATATATACCACTTATCATAATCAATATTATATTTATCCAGTAACTCCATATATTCTTCCAAAAAAGTCTTTTTAGCATGATGCTTCTCCTGATTTGCGATATACTTTATAACCCCATCTATTTGCGATTTACTATTTGAAAAAGCACCATATCCTCCTTGCCATTGAAAATAAAATGCGGTAAATTTCTTTTTGTTTATAAACTCGGAGCTATCACCTTTTACTAATTCCATCAATTTAGATAAAGATTGCTCTGTGTGCAAACCAACCAACATATGAAGATGATCAGCGACACTATTTATCGCCAACATTTTATGTTTATTGTTTTGAACAATTCCGGTTATATATCGGTGCATTTCTTCTTTCCATTCTTTGGAAATAACTGATTTACGATACTTTACTGCAAATACGAAATGAACGTATACTTGTGTATAGGTGTTGGGCATAGGGATTTGATTTAATTGATAAAGATAAATAAAAGTATTTTCATTTATCTATAAATCTTTAGATAGCCCCTAAAGGGGCATGTAGAGACTTTTGCACTATAGTTAAAAACAGGTAACCCCTAAAGGGGCAAAGTATCTTCACTAGAGAATTTAAATAAAAAAATAAAGATGCTGCTTAATCACAGCGCCATGGGCCATAGGTCCAAACTGTTTGTAAAAACCCAACGGTGATGAAAACATGCCCCATTCGGGGCTACCTAAAAAGATATAAAAGATTTATTTTTAAAATGTATGCGAACTCAAAATAAAAACCAATCGATAGGTAACCCCTAAAGGGGCAAGTGTAACCCTTTATATTATAGTTACAAACAGATAACCCCTAAAGGGGCAAAAAGTGGCAAAGGATCATCATCGGAGATTATATAAATGAAACCAAAGGTGTTACTTAATCACATCGCTATGGGCCATAGGTCCTACCTGTTTGTAAAAACCCAACGATGAGGAGAACATGCCCCATTGGGGGCTACCTGTCTACATTTCACTCTAGCTCTTTAAAATGGAATAGTATGTTAGTTAACCAGTTTGCACAGAGGATGATTTATTACGTAACTTGCTAAAGACAAAAGCGCAGCGACCCAAAGACCAAAGACAAGAGAAGTGCACCAGTTAACCAGTATAGAGTGCACCAGTTTGCACAGAGGATGATTTATTACGTAACTTGCTAAAGACAAAAGCGCAGCGACCCAAAGACTAAAGACAAGAGAAGTGCACCATTTTGCACCAAATATTATATTATTCGTAATCAGCTAATGCGCTAAAGCGCCAACAACCCAAAGCGCTTCCTATATCGTCTTCAACTCTGCCACCAATTCCTGCAGCACTTTCTTCGCATCGCCAAATAACATAGACGTTTTAGGTTGGAAGAATAACGCATTTTCTATACCGGCATATCCGGGCTTCATGCTCCGTTTGTTGACGATGACACTTTTGGCCTTTTCCACTTCGAGGATAGGCATTCCATAAATAGGTGAAGTCGGGTCTGTTTTTGCTGCCGGATTGACTACGTCATTGGCACCAAGAATGAGGACGACATCCGTCTTGGGGAAATCATCATTGGCCTTTTCCATTTCTTCGAGTTTGTCGTAAGAGACATCGGCCTCAGCAAGCAATACGTTCATGTGACCCGGCATACGACCAGCCACCGGATGAATGGCATAGGTCACTTCCACGCCACGTTCCTCCAGGATGCCCTCCAGTTCATGACATACGTGTTGCGCCTGAGCTACAGCGAGGCCATAACCCGGAACTATGATGACGCGATTCGCGTAGGCCATTTGTACAGCCGCATCAGAAAGCGAAACTTCCTTATAACTTCCCATTTCACTTGTACCACCACTGCTTGAGGCATTACCTCCGAAATTACCAATCAATACATTGAGCAGTGACCTATTCATCGCCTTGCACATCAATATGGTCAATAGTGTACCGGCTGCACCCACCAGAATACCTCCCGTCAACATTACTTTATTGTCATACAGAAAACCACCGAAAGCTGCTGCGACGCCCGTAAAGGAGTTGAGCAACGAAATTACTACAGGCATATCTGCTCCTCCGATCGGAAACACAAAAAATGCGCCATATAAAAGTGATAAAACAAATATGACATAGAATAACATTGGCTGCCCGGGATCCATCACCAGGCTCACTGCCAGGCCAATGATGATTAACAATAGGATAATGCTCAGGATATTTTGCCCTTTAAATGAAAAGTCTCCGATCTTACCGTTGAGTTTACCATAAGCGATCATACTTCCGGCAAAAGAGACCGAACCTATGATCAATCCGAGTACAATGATCAAGATCATACCCTTTTGACCGGATATCGAGGTGATGTCGAGGTGTGATAAATGTTGATATTCTATTAGGGAGATCAAAGCCGCACAGGCACCTCCCATACCGTTAAACAAACTGACCATCTCGGGCATAGCCGTCATCTGGACACGCTTTGCAGCCAAAGTACCGACGATGCTTCCCAGGATCAATCCTGAAAATATCCAGCCATAATTGTTTAATCCCTGACCAGTTTCGGGGTCTATGTACATGAAGATGGTAGCAAATATAGCCAGCGCCATCCCTGCTGCGGCAGCCAGGTTTCCGTTTCTTGCGGTTGCCGGATGTGAGAGCATTTTTAAACCAAGGATAAAGGAGACGGAAGAGACAATATAAATAGGAACTAACAGCATATCTTACTAGTACAGAGGTTGATCAATTTCGATTACTTAGATTTTTTATTCTTGAACATTTCAAGCATCCGGTCCGTGACAACAAATCCACCGACGACATTGAGTGTCCCCAAGACCACCGCCAGGAAACCAAGCCCCAATGCAAAATAATTGTCAGGTGCAGCCTTACCGATGACGATGATAGATCCGATGACGACCACACCATGGATGGCATTGGCGCCGCTCATCAAGGGCGTATGGAGCACACTTGGCACCCTGCCGATGATGACTATTCCGACAAAAATCATCAGAATGACGATGTAGATGATCTGCTGATGGTGATTAATAAATTCTAAAAATGTCATTTGATTATTTTAATCTATCGTTTATTATTAGATTGTCATGGGCAACACATGAGCCTTTTACCAGGTCATCTTCGAAATTAAGATGCAGCTGTCCGTCGGCAGTGGTGATCAGTTTGAGGAAATTCAGGATATTCTTACCATACAACTTACTGGCATCTGAAGGCATAATGTTTTGTAACGAGGAATCTCCGATGATGGTGACATGATTGTATATGACGGTCTGATTATTCTCTGTTTTATCCGTATTTCCACCGGTCAATGCTGCCAGATCGATGATGACTGAACCAGGTTTCATCTCATCCAACATATCTGTCGTGATCAGTTTAGGTGCAGGTTTTCCGGGGATCTGTGCTGTGGTAATGATGACGTCGGCCTTGATGGCACTTTCTTTGATCCTTGCTTTTTGGCCTTGAAGAAACTCTTCTGTCTGCGTGACGGCATATCCGCCGGCTTGAGATGCGTCAGCCGCACCTTCCACCACGATGAATTTTGCCCCCAAGCTTTGCACCTCTTCCTTCACGGCAGGTCTGGTGTCAAATACTTCGACGACTGCTCCTAATCTCCTGGCTGTAGCAATCGCCTGTAATCCTGCTACTCCGGCACCAAGTATCAATACTTTGGCAGGAGCAATAGTCCCTGCAGCCGTCATAAACATTGGAAAATACTTAGGGAGTCGTGCAGCTGCCAGCAAAACCGCTTTATATCCGGCGATATTCGCTTGAGAGCTAAGGATATCCATGCTCTGAGCACGTGTAGTCCTTGGCAACATCTCCATGCTAAAGACAGTAGCTCCTTTTTGGGCCAGTGTAAACATATGTTCCCGATTGGTCAAGGCAGCATACATTCCGATCAGCACTTTACCTTTAATGCCGGGATATTCTATAAAACTTTGGTCGTGGATGGAAAGTAGGATATCTGCCTTGACTAAGATATCTGCTTTGGACGCTATTTTGGCGCCCTCCTTTTCATATGCTGCATTGTTGGCAAATGCCCGAATGCCGGCATCAGATTCTACAAGTACTTCGATTGATGATTTAACAATACTTGCAATGTGTTCAGGTAAGAGCGAAACCCGCGATTCCGGTTCGTCTTCCTTTAAAACTCCTATGATCATAAAAAATATTATTGGCTAAATATATGAAAATTCTAGTTGCCCATGTTTTTGAGTCCTAAAAATTAACTATCACCTGAACCCCGCATTTATCTCATCCAGCACTTTCTGCCCCGGACAAAGCTCCTTTTCTGTCAATTCATTCATCGGCCTTTCACTCATATTCAACATGCCGACAAGATCATTGTAATCATTTGAAACATAGATCAGTCCTGTCAGGATCTCGCCATCAGCTTTTGCTCTATTCATTCTGGCAGAAGCGGATTGTTTGTCTGTAGGATCCCACTCCCTATGTAACTTATGAACGGCGATCTCATCATCATCATGAAGGGTAATGGACTGAGTAGTGCCTGTCGGCTGATCATGTACGATCTCTGACTTCATAGGTACGAGGTCGATCGAACCGGTCGCTTCTATGTGCTCTCGGGTATAATCATAAGATTTGGTAGATCCGGCATTGTTATTGAAGGTCACACATGGAGAGATGACATCTATCAACGCAAATCCTTTGTGAGCAAGTCCTGCCTTGATAAGCGGGATCAACTGTGCCTTGTCACCACTGAAACTGCGCGCTACATAAGTGGCTCCCAGTTCCATGCCCAAGGATGCTATGTCTATAGCCTGAAACGGATTGCTATTTCCTCCCTTACTAATAGATCCGGCATCAGCGGTGGCACTGTCCTGACCTTTGGTCAATCCATAACAACCATTATTCATCAGAATGTACAGCATGTTAAGATTCCTGCGGATGGCATGGGCAAACTGTCCCATACCGATAGAAACCGTGTCTCCGTCACCACTTACACCCAGATAAATAAGATCCTTGTTCGCCAATTGTGCTCCGGTAGCCACACTCGGCATACGTCCATGCACGGTATTAAAGCCATGAGATTTGCTCATGAAATATGTCGGAGACTTTGATGAACAACCGATGCCGGACAACTTCGCTATTCGATGAGGCTCGATGGCCAATTCAAAACAAGCCTGTACGATGGCTCCGTTTATACTATCATGACCACACCCTGCACACAAAGTAGACAGTGCCCCTTCATAATCTTTTTTATAATATCCGATGGCATTGGGCTGAGCTGATGGATGCCTGAAAGCAGGTTTTATATATGTCATTTTTCGATCGGTTTAAAACATTTCAGGGGTTGAATGATCCATAAAAATAGTTGCTTCTTTAATGGACATAGATATTTGTTCGGCTGTGATAGCCATGCCATCATAATTCAGCACTTTTTTCAATTTTGAGGGTGCTACTTCCAGTTCATTGATCAATAAACTTCTCATCTGAGCGTCTCTGTTTTGTTCTATGACAAAAATCTCCTCATGTCGATTAATGAAGTCAATCACTTCCGGTCCGAATGGAAAACTTTTGATTCGGATCCAATTATAATGAAGATCGTGTTCTTTTAAAATATCAAGAGCTTCTTCTGCTGAATAAATTGTTGTGCCAAAATAAAGTATGGCTTTATTGAAATCCGGGTCTAAAGAAATGTCTGATGTGGGAACATTTGACTTTATGGTATCCCATTTTTTCTCCAGTCTTTTCATGTTTCTAACATAAGCCTGGCCGTCTTCCGTATATCTTGCGAATTCATCCTTAGAACTTCCTCTGGTGAAAAATGCTCCTTTGTCAGGATGGGTACCGGGAAGTGTCCTGTATGTGACGCCGTCTCCATCCACATCCAGATATCTTCCGAATTCATTTAGTTGGTCCAGAGCTTCCGCTGTCAATACTTTACCCCGATCAAATCTCCTACTGTCATCCCATTTGAAAGGATAACATAGATGATCATTCATGCCAAGATCGAGGTCAGTCATGATGATGACCGGCGTTTGAAAACGCTCAGCCAAGTCGAATGACATCGCCGTCATGTCAAAACATTCAGTTGGAGTCGAAGGAAATAAAAGTATGTGTTTCGTATCACCGTGTGAGGCATAAGCTGCCGCGAATAGATCCGATTGTTGGCTTCTGGTCGGCATTCCGGTAGAAGGTCCGCTTCGTTGAACATCTATCAGCACTACAGGTATTTCGGCAAAATAAGCCAGCCCAAGAAATTCTGTCATAAGTGAAACGCCGGGACCACTGGTCGCCGTAAATGCACGTGCCCCATTCCAATTAGCACCCACTACCATTCCGATGGCTGCGAGTTCATCCTCTGCCTGTACGATGGCAAAGTTATTTCTACCCGTCTCCGGATCGACGCGAAGTTTTTTACACCACTTTTCAAAAGAACTCATGACACTTGTAGAAGGCGTGATCGGATACCACGAACCTACAGTAGCTCCGGCATATACTGCGCCGAGCCCACAGGCATCATTTCCTTCAGCGAGGATTCTGTCCCCGATCAGATCACGATGTTCGATGGTAAAATCTATCGGGCAGCTATAATTTGCTTTTGCATAATCGTACCCTAGACTCAAGGCTTGAATATTGCCCGGAATCAGTTTTTCCTTCTTTTTAAATTGCTCTTTTACAAGTTCTTCGAATACTGACAAATCAATGTTCAACATAGCAGCTATTGCACCGATGTAAATCACATTTTTCATCAAAAGGTGAATTCTCGGATTGTTAAAGCTGGCTACACTAAGATTGATCATCGGTATTCCTACATAGTTGATATCCTGTCGAAAATCATCCGTATTAATATACCCGGAATTGTCATAGACGAAATAGCCACCCGCACTCACTGAGTTCAGGTCGTTCATGAAACTCTGAGCATTGATAGCTACCATGATATCAATCCCTGCACGTCGGCCCAAGTAGTTTTTTTCACTGACACGCACTTCGTACCAGGTCGGCAACCCTTGAATGTTGGACGGGAAGATGTTTTTCGGAGTGACGGGCACACCCATTTTATATACGGCTTTTGCAAACAGGCCATTGGCGCTCGCAGATCCAGTACCATTTACATTGGCAAACCGGATCACCAGATCATTAACTTTGATTTGTGACATTAAAAATTACAAGCTTTAGCAGTGTTATACAAATACTTTTGCATATCCCATGCATCGGTAGGACAGCGTTCGGCACACAGTCCACAGTGAAGACACACATCTTCATCTTTGACCATAACCCTCATAGTGGGTAATACTCCGGACACATAAAGATCCTGACTTAGGTCATTGGAAGGGGCGTTCAATCTTTGTCTAAGATCCATTTCTTCTCCATTAGTAGTAAATGTGATACAGGAAGTAGGGCAAATATCTACGCAAGCATCACATTCGATGCATTTGGAGTCGGTAAAAACCGTTTGCACATCGCAATTGAGACATCGATGGGCTTCTTTGTAGGCAGATTCAGGCGTAAAACCAAGTTCTACTTCCATCAATCTGTCTGCTAATGCCTTCGTTTTATCAGCATGTGGCACCTTGTATCTTAGGTCGTTGACTGTTTGATTACTATACGCCCATTCGTGGATACCCATTTTCTGACGCATGGTCTCTACGATAGGTGCAGGTCGCTTACTAACATCCAAACTCGAACAATATAGGTCTATAGAAAGTGCGGCATCGTGTCCCTGAGCCACCGCCGTAATGACATTTTTTGGTCCGAATGAAGCATCACCGCCAAAAAACACATGTGGCAGAGTCGATTGATATGTTTCTTTATTCAACACAGGCATACCCCATTCATCAAAATCGATACCAAGGTCGCGTTCTATCCATGTAAAGCTGTTCTCCTGGCCAATAGCCAATAGGATATCATCTGCCTCCATAAAGACGACTTCGCCTGTAGAATTTAATTTACGTTTTCCATCAATGTATTCAGCGCTAACCACATCGAACTCCATGCCTTTCAGCTGACCATTTTCAGTGATGATTGACTTTGGCGAATGCAAATTGTAAAAGGGAATATCTTCATGCTGTGCATCTTCAATCTCCCAAGGGGATGCTTTCATTTCCTCAAACGGACTTCGCACCACGACTCTAACGTCTTCTCCGCCAAGTCTTCTGGCAGTTCTGCAGCAGTCCATCGCAGTATTTCCACCACCGATGACGAGTACTTTTTTTCCAATTTTATTATTGTGTTCGAAGGCGACACTAGCCAGCCAGTTGATACCAATGTGTACATGTTCGCCGGCATCCTTACGACCCGGTAAGCTCTCAAGTTCTTTACCTTTCGGAGCGCCGGTTCCGACGAATACAGCATCATAACCATGCGCCAATACTTCGGTTTTCATACTACCGACAAAAGTCTGAAAATGCGTGTGAATACCCAGATCGAGTATGTAACCAACTTCTTCGTTCAGTACAGTTTCGGGTAGACGGAAAGAAGGTATTTGGCTGCGCATCATGCCGCCGCCCATCTTTTGGTCATCAAATAAATGTATCTCATAACCAAGCGGTGCAAGGTCTCTGGCTACAGTTAGTGACGCCGGACCTCCTCCTATGAGGGCTATTTTTTTGCCATTGGATGGAGCTATCTCAAGGTTGGTATATTGGCGGACATCGTCTTTATTGTCTGCTGCGACGCGTTTTAATCGACAGATCGCCACAGGCTCTTCTTCAATACGGCCGCGACGGCACGCTGGTTCACATGGTCGATCGCAGGTCCTTCCAAGGATACCCGGGAAGACATTTGATACCCAATTGACCATATAAGCCTCAGTATATTTTCCTTCAGCGATCAACCGTATGTACTCTGGCACGGGCGTATGGGCCGGACAAGCGTATTGGCAGTCGACTACTTTATGAAAATATTCGGGATCCGAAATATCTGTTGGTTTCACTGGCTTTAATTTTAAAACAAACAAATTTATATACTACAATCATCATAATACAAAAATAATATACTTATTTTATTATGTAGAAGTTGTCTAAATAGTGGTTAATACAAGAAAGGGCAATATATTGTTTTTTCAATTATTCAACAATCATCAATAAGATCAACTTTGATAGAAAATGTTATAAATTACTTATCTTCGAACTACATCCTTCTATTTGAACTATCATCTTCAATTATTTTCAATATTGAATAAATTAAAAGTATACCATCTTTTCTGGATTTTATCTGTATGTTTCCTAATTGCATTTTACTTTTTAACAGAAACCGGCTCCAAATATATTGATCTGCGGATGGGACCCAATTACTACGTGATTTCAATATTTCAACTAGAACTTTTCACCTTGATAGCGTTTTTAATTCAGGGATTCGGTTATTGGTTTGTACTTAAAATATTAAATAAATCATTGATTAAATTTCTAACATTGATGCATTCAATTATATTTATTGGAGGTATGATTTGTTTATGGTGCGTAACATATGTTCCAAAGAATTTATATTTAAAGGAAACTTATGTCGCATACCCTGGAAGCATAGGAAGGGTAGATGAATTAATATTCACAGCAAATATACAGATTGGCGCTATATTATTAATCATTGGATTGGGTATACCAATTTATTTTATAAACATAATGGTGAGTGGCTTCAGGAAAACCAAAAGTTAAAGAAACTCTTAGTTTAAAGATTTTAATTGATTTCAACAAACTTTATTTGTTTTGAAAGTCTAGGTCTCCATTCATCCTGCCTTGCCATTGTATCACATATTTTTTCATTAAAATAAATCTGATACCAGACTTCTTTCTGAAATTTGCACACACTCATGTATGTTCCTTCAGAGTGTACCATTAATTTTAAAATAAACTCCTCTGATGGTTCTCTGTGATTATTTATAACCTGACTTAAACTAACAGCAGTTACATCAATGTCTTTTGCAAATGAACTACGTTTATCATAAATAGTATCAACATATGTTGCCAGGAATTTAGAAAAATACCGCTGATTATCGAATACTAGATTGCTGATATATGCATCCATTTTCAACTTCAATTGCACAAGTTTTGCTTTAACAATTTGCTCTTTTGGCAAATTCTTCATTCGATTCAAACGTGCTTCCATTAGATTAGCCGCTTCCTCATTTCTTTCCTTTACAGAGATGTATCTTGAATCGACTCCATATTCAGCTTCATCCTCATTTATTTTATTAGTCATTATCATATTCATTTATAAGATTTAAAATTTCCTCCACCTCCATGCTTAAGGTCATTCCTGTGATATTCATACAGTATCGCTCTACATAATGCCGGGCAATGCTACTCTTTGGCCTAAGTGATATGCATGCTAATTCGCCAAATTCTAAAACTGCAATTTTCGCAACATGGGTTAATAAATTTCCTACAATTCTTTCATATTTCTTATGCTTTCCCATATTTTCTATTGAAACAGTTAATAGCCTGATATGAATTCTCCATTCTTCCGGGATGCGTTCAATCGAAATCAATCCTAAAAATTCATTGGTTTCGATTATTCGCAACTTAAACACTTCTTTCCCCTTTTCAGATTTCCAATTAAAAAAGTATCGTCCCTTAGTTATTGCTTTGTAATCTGTAATTTCCAATGGAATGACTTCTATCAAATATTGTTCTCCTGTGGACGTTGCGATAATTTTCATCATCCAAAGCTAAACATTGTTTACGTAAAACGGAAATATTTGCCATTTAGTTTACAAAAAACGGAAATTTAATCTGTGCGCTTATTTCAACTTTCTATTATCTTACTAACTTATTAAATACAACTTTCAAGTCCATATTTTAAAAACCACATTTTTCCTCCTCCTCACCATATTTACTTTACCTTTAAAAAATACAATGTCGTCTTGATTTTAATTTACTTCATCTAAACGATTTTCTAATAATGTCGAATAAGTATTGTTTTACCTTATCATGAATACCTCTTTTGTAAATAATATCGCAAGAATTCTAAAAAGCAGAATAACACGTAATGTTATTTTCTGGTTATTCACGCTTTGGGTTGTTCTTAACAGCAACAATCAGAAGGATTTTGCGCCTATTTATTTCCTGTTTCTTAGCATTACGACATCCCTCATGTTGGCGCTTACGTATATCAACAATTTATTGATCGTGCCAAAATTGCTGCAAAAAAGAAAATACATAATATACACAGGGGCATTTCTACTGCATGTTTCGCTCATCTCTTTGTCCTATGTTTTGGTACTCAAATGGGGCCTAAACTACATTCCTGTGGAACACATTCAGGACGTGAGTTTTATCTCCGGAAATATTTCTGACAAATGGACTTTCGATGTGATTATCTCTGAAATGTCCACCTATTTTTTTGGATTCATCATGTGGCTGGTGATCTTTACGATGGCTTGGTACACGCGGGATTATGAAAATAAGGAAAAAGAAATTGAAATCGTAAAACAAAAACAGACAGAATTGGAATTGAATTTCCTGAAAAGCCAACTAAATCCTCATTTTCTCTTCAATACACTTAACAATCTTTATGCACTCGCGCTAAAACAATCTGAACATACTCCGGAATCTATTCTGAAACTGTCGTCACTACTGCGTTATCTACTTTACGATACCAAAACTGCATATAATGATTTCGAAAAAGAAAAGGAACTGATGTTGGCCTATATCGACCTGGAACTGTTGCGCATAGAAGATCCGAGTGACTTACATTTTAATATTGAGACAGACAAACCTTGCAGTATTCCGCCATTACTTTGGCTGCCTGTCATTGAGAATGCATTCAAATATGGAACTCGTTATATAGCTGATCGCTATTTTATTAGTTTTGAGTTTACTATTTCACAAAATATACTTACCATCATTTCGAAGAATAAATACAATCCGACGACTGCTGTTTCATCAGAAAATGTTTCAGGTGGAATCGGTCTAATGAATCTTCAGAAACGGCTGACTTTGTTGTTTCTTGAAAAACATGTTGTGAAAATTAATAATGAAGCCGAATTTTTCACCATTGATATAAAAATTCAACTTAATTAAATGACCTACCGCGTACTGATCGTCGATGATGAACCGCTGGCACAAGATGTCGTGGAAACTTATATCACAAAAATACCCGAACTTGAAGTAGCCGGCAAATGCAAAAACGTCATCGAAGCATTTAATTTCCTGCAAAAAGAAAAACCGGATCTGATCTTATTGGATATTAATATGCCCGAAATATCAGGCATAGATTTTTTGAAAAATTTAAGTGATAAACCCAGGGTTGTTTTCACTACCGCATATGCCGAATACGCATTAGAAGGATTTGATTTAAATGTCGTAGATTATTTGCTGAAGCCGTTTTCCTTTCCCCGCTTTTTACAAGCTATTCAAAAATTCATTTCACAACTTCCGACCAATATTCCAATTTCCAATCAATCACCATCGACGGTTGAAAAGACCGTATTTCTTAAATCCAATGGAAAATACATAAAAATCCACTTGGATGAATTGTGTTTTGTGCAGGGATTAAAAGATTATGTCATGGTCTGGACTACAACAATGAAGATCATTGTTTATACCAAAATGAAAAACCTGGAAGCTCAACTCGCGCCACATTCTGAATTCAAACGTATTAATAAATCCTATATTGTTAATTCAAATTTTATCGAGGAAGTCGAAGGAAATTTTGTAAAAATAATTGGTCAGGAAATTACGATCGGTAATACTTTTCGAAGTGAAGTTTCGGAATGGATTCAGAAAAATCGGCTCGGATAAATAATTCTAGTTTCACCTTGTATTGTGACCCGAAATATATAATTTAAAACGTAGATAATGTTGCTATGATTTCCCCCTTTGGAGGGGGGTAGGGGGAGGCTTTTATAAACTGAACTCCATGTTTTACTATAGATTAATAAGAAATAAATTAAAGAGATAATTATAAACATATCTCTTTAATATTAGAGATCAACTATCATTGATAATCATTAAGAAATTATGCCGCTCCTTCAAACCTTTAAATTTGGAAAACTTCATAGTTAAGAATTGTCTGTAAGGTAAAAATTACATCGCCCTGTATATCTCGCCTGGTTAATTATGCGAATCACAATCCATTATTTCCAATTTCGTCGAGAATCCACCCTATTTCACATAAAATCTTTTTCCCCTAAATCTTCCCTCCTTATATTTAAATATCAAAAACAAATTAATTAAATTAATATGATGACTTATTTAAACAACAAACCAGCAAAGACATTATTCCTGCTAATACTACTTTTGGCAATTAATGGGACTCTAATTATTGCACAACCCACAGATGCATCTTTAATCACCAAGATGAAGAATGGTAAAATGCCGGGCGCATCGTTCGCGGCAGTAAAAGATGGAAAATTGATTTATCATAAAAATCTTGGCTTAGCAAATATCACCACCGATAAACCTATAGATGATCAGACCATCTTCATGCAGGCATCTGTTTCCAAAACGATGATCGCCACAGCAATCATGCAGCTTTGGGAAAAGCAAAAAATAGATCTCGATATAGACGTCAACCATTATTTACCATTCAGCGTGAGAACGCCGTCCTTTAAAAATGACAGCATTACGGCGAGAATGCTCCTCACCCACACTTCCGCTATTCAGGACGAATGGAATACCTTGGGCTCATTGTATGTACTTGGCGATTCACCCATTTCATTGTCCAGTTTTATGCAAAAATATTTTACTCATGGGGCTACCTATTATAAGGCGGGCAACTTTTATACATACCGACCGGGCACTCAATATAACTACAGTAATATTGGCTCAACATTGGCAGCTTACCTTGTCGAAACTATTACCGGTGATGATTTTAGCCATTATTGTGATACCGCTATATTTCAAAAGTTGTGTATGACAAGCACCTCTTTTTTGCTATCAGGAATCAGTGATACGACAAGGATCGCAAGACCTTACGGCTGGGATGGGTCAGCGTATTGGTATGCAGGCTTGTATGGATACCCGGATTATCCGGATGGACAGTTGAGAACGACAAGTACGGATCTGTCCCGATTTATGACCATGTATCTGCAGCATGGCACTTATGAGGGGTCGAGGGTATTAGACAGTACGACGGTGGATTACATGCTTAGACAGCAAACTCTTGTGGAACCAGCACAAGGAATTATATTCTATTCTGCCAAGGCGAGCAATGGAGATGTACTTTGGGGACACAATGGAGGAGATGCCGGGGTCAATACTGCGATGTATTTTAATATGACGAAAAAAACAGGTGCGATAGCCATGACAAATGGGGATGGAACAAGCAGTTCGAATGCCGATTTATTAGTCAATACACTCTATATTTATGGCATCACGGTGACTCCTGATTCCAATGATGTTTTCCCGCCTTGTGAAGGGACAGCTGCCTCCTTTGAGCCGACCTTCTCGGGAAATATGACCATCTATCCAAATCCATCTGATGGCAGGATATATGTGGTGTTATCAGAAATTGGAGATGCAAGTATCTCGGATATCCACGGAAAAGTGGTGCTGCGGACAAAATTAGAAAATGGACAAAACGAGGTGATATTACCTGAAAATTGTGCCGCTGGAATTTACATATTGAGTGTGATAAGTAAAAATGGAAAAGAGCGTATGGTGAGGAAAATCTCGGTGGTGAAATAATTGCAGTTTACCACAGAAAAAACAATTAAAATTTTTATATCAATTCCAGAATTTTATACCCTAGCAAAAGACTTTTTGCCACGAATTGCACGAATGATGCTTCGCATCTAACACGAATTTATTTTTGAGAATTCGTGCCATTATTTTCGATGCTGATTACGCGGTTGTGACTAATTAGAATCAGTTTTTTGGAGAAAAACTAAATGGGTTATCATGAATTAACAGGAAATTTCAAATCATTGCGATTTAGTTAAGTCTATTTGTTTATTTAATAGATCTAGGCACGCTGAACCTTGGAGCAACCTTCAAATGAAAACTATAGATAAATTTGATAGGCATACAAAGTGCTGACAACCGATATTTCATGAATTAGATGCTGTATTTCAATTGTTAATTAAACGAAGTAGAATTATAAATCACCATAATTAAACAAAAAAAGCCACTCCTTTAGAGAGTGGCTTTTCCAGGATTAACTAATCAGAACTATCTGATCTCAATGCTCTGCCCGGGCTTGTGTGCCTCAGGATCTTTGGGCAATGTGACTTCAAGTACACCATCGGTGTATGCTGCTCCAATCTGATCTTTGAGCACCTTGTCATTAAGCTTGAAAGCGCGTTCAAATGCTGTGGGTCGGTACTCTTCGTATATGAATTTGTCCTCGGTAGCCGCTTCCGGCTGGTAACTGATGTTCAATACATCTTCTTCGATCGAGATGGTAAACAGGTCTTTTCTGAGACCTGCAGCATAAAGTTTGAGGATATATGCGTCAGCTGTTTCGATGATATTCACAGATTTTCTGTTACTAAATCTTTTTCCCATTCCGCTCTGAAAACGGCGGTTCATTTTTTCTGACATATTGTCTCCAAAATGTTTTCTGAAAGATGTCCATGCTTCGTGATTGCCCTGAGACATATTATCACAATGAAATTTTGCTTGTCTATTATACATGTTTAATGTTTTTAGATTGTTATTAAATGGTTTGGGTGATTTAGGTATTTAAATAATTATTTCGTGGAAACGAGCCTCCCCCTAACGCAGAAGCATTTTGTTCGTACCTCTCAAATGTTCTGACTTCACTTTGTCTCTTCCCGAATCTGGTGTGGGACTTCCGCTTTGCTCCAGCATTCGTCGAGACTTCGTTACGTTTCACTTCCTCGAAAAGGTCGCTTAGGCACCTTTTCTTCGTTGTTCACCCCTCCAAAGGGGGAAATACTGCTCAATTCATAATATTTCTATTTAATTAAGCCTGAGGAAAGAACGGGAGATACCCTCAGCTCTAATTATTCATTATTCACTATTCATTATTCATTTTCTAATCGGAATTATGGCAAGTTCTTTTCTGTAGGGAGCAAATGATCTTTGACGATCGTAATTGTTGTAGTCCAATTGGCCACCGAATTCATCATCATAGTTTCCGATCCTTTCTTGTGCCTGATGGAATAGCATCTTAGCAGATTTGACTGCAACTACAACAACTGATACCACCAATGCGACCATTAATACTTTGAAAAGTAGAAAAAGAACCATTGCGCCAACTCCAGCCAGCAAAGTCATACCGGCTATCTTAGGAAGCATAAAATTTATATTGTTTTTCATTTTTAATTTGTTTAAATTATTTAATTAATAAAATAAAGGCCTTTAAATAGAGGACGGAGAAGATGGAGTTTTACTTTAAAAAAGGGCAAATATTTTTTTAAAAATATTTGAAGCTTGATCAAAAGTTATAGTGTTTAATTAATTTCAGGAAGTTGTAATTAATATAAGTTAATATTTCTCTTTTCGAATTAACCTCCCCCTACCCCCCTCCAAAAGGGGGAAATTCGGGGTACTCATATTTATTGAGCATAGCGAACGTTTCGGGTAAATTTGTAAAAGTCTTTTGAAATATTATGGGCGTGCAATTAAATAACTTAATACATCATAATGCCTTTATTAATTGACACAAAGGGCAACTTAAATACTACTTTTCATACCAAGTTTGGGGTTTGGAGTTTGGGGTTTGACAAAGAGTTATGTTTTATTTTTTAATTAAATAGCTTAATACACCTTAATTCCTTAATGGTTTAATAATTGTAAATACTAGTATCAACTTCAATACTGCATTTCATACAATGATTGTTGTTTGGGGTTTGAGGTTTGTCAAGGAGTTTCGTTAATTAATTTTTCAATAACATCTTAATCTCTCTTAGTTTCTTAATGGTTTAATACCCCTCAAAAACTTAGTTCTATAATTTCAAATATTCCAAAAGCTTAATTATCTTTTCGGCCATGCCAGCCTCCGCACCTATTCCTCCACTCCTCCTTTAAAGCTTCTCTTTCTTCCGGAGTGGTATTTGCAAATTTCTCCCTAAATTTATGCATCATAAAATGGTTTCTCCCCCCATGATGCTTGTGACCACCAAAACGACCACATAGCAATTTAAATAAAACAAGCAATCCTAATGATTGCCAATAGTTGATCGCCTTCCAACCGGTGATATCCGGAATAATTGCATTCCATAAAAACATCACTACCGCACTGATAATAAATATCATCGCCAGCATTAATAAAAAGAAAACAAACTTTCTTTTACCTTTATTATACAACATTTCTCGATTCATGATTTTTTAAATTATATCTTGATATAAAGGATCCAATTTCTTACGCAAATATTTTACTGCGTAACCCTTTCTACTTACGATCGTCTTGATCGGTACGCCCTCTTCCTCGGCAATTTCTCTGAGTGTTTTATCTTCCAATTCATTTTGAATGAAAACCCTTCGTTGGTTTTCAGGTAATTCTTCTAGGGCAATTTGTAATGTATTCCAGAATTCTTCTTGAAACATAAATATTTCAACGTCATCCGTATCGTTTGAAAGTAAAACATCTTTTAATGACAGCTCACCTTCCTCTCCTTCGTAAACCAAATCATCCAACAATAAATTCTTTTGTTTTCGCGACCTGTCGATAATTCTGTTTTTAGCCACACGGTATAACCAACCACTAACACTTAGGATCTCTTCAGGATTTGCAAGGTTGCTATATTGATACCACACATCCTGGAGGATATCTTCAGCATCTTCCACGAGTCCAACTTTACTTTTGATAAACCCAAACAGTTGACTACCATACCTTTTGATCGTATCGGTGAGGTTAAATGCTTTTGTATCAGCCATTGGAGATACGGTTACAATATTCATTTTCCTTCATATATTGTATTGCAGACGAAAGAGTACGCAAATTACTCTATTCAAACTTGAATTAAATTAAAAAGAAGACTAAAATGTAGAATAATACCACGACCGCGCAAGCAGCATCGGAGATAATGCACGAATAATCACATACCATTTAAATACATCCTAAAAATTTTGGCTAATCTTTTGTAATATTCGCTTAAAAATTAAAGCATCAGCTTTCCACAAAAACCATTCGTGTATCCGGCGCAATAAAATTCTTGATTCGCAGAATCAGGATAATAAATTTATGCCTCGAGCAGGAAATATAAATAAAACATAGTGTAAGAATTGACCCTTTATTCCAATTCTATTCATCTATTTTCGTTGAATTTTGGGTGGCCTTTACAGAAAGTACATATTTCATGACAGCATCCTTTTCTATATCATTTAACTCTGCAAGCATCGCCATATCATCTACTATAATATGCCAGCTTTCTTCGGTTCTTGCATAAATACTTTTTTGTTCATGACAGCCTGTGCAGGTTACATTGAATAATTCATGACCGAGACGAAGAGTTTCAATTGTGATGCCCTGATACTTTTCCTGCATGGCCATCAATTGTTTTTCACCCGGCGCAGAAACAACCTCATAAGGAATGACGAAAGTAGGTAAGCCTTGATTGGCAGCCGGGCTTAGGATGCTCATTCCCGAAAGGATGGTGGGTGCCGGCTCGGTTGGCTTTTCCTCAGGTTTTGATAATTGCTTCACAGCAGTGGTTTCTTTTTTTTCATCGGGTTCGGGTACCGAACTAGCAACCATAGTCTTTCGGGAAGTATTGCACGCGAGGAATATATTCAAACAAAATATGAGTGTAATTATGTATTTAAATTGCATTGATATTATTTTATTCGATAATTAAAATGATTATTTATTTCGAAAAAAACCAGTGAAATCTACTTTTAGAAATCGCTGGTCTAAAAAACTTGATAATTTCTGTATATTTTTCCGCATATTCATTTTCTCACCTTGTCGCCTTTTCTCTCTAACATCCATTCAGGTTGAGCAACCTTCGCTAAGATTTTGAATATGAAAGGTAAGCGATTTCGGAGCTCGTAACTTTCAGTTAGCTAACAAAGTTTGATGAGTTCCCAAACTCTTGATTTTACTAATATTCCGCCCATTTATTATATATTGTTGTGCGTTCGTTTTCTTTTAAAACTTTTTATCAAATGATTTTCCGTTGAATATATATACTCCACCGCTTGCCATCCCAAAGAGTAAATTATTTCTATTGTCTTTATATATTGACCAAATCATTGGTTTCGAAAGTCTGCTGTCGATTGTATAGTTAGTCATATTTTTGCCGTCATATTTCCAAACGCCTGTATCTCTATCACCAAACCAAATATTCCCTTCTGAATCTTCTTCAATTACAAAAACATGTTCAAGTGTTCCTGCAGGAGAAAGATTTCCATTTTTACTACTAAAAATGTTAATAAGCCCATTCTTATCAGAAAAATTTATTGCTTTCTCGTTCTCCATTAGTAAAACACCAATTCCATTATTACCTATCCAAATCCGCCCTTTTGAATCTGCCAAAACACTTCTTATATGCAAGTTTTCATTCTCTTTTAATTCCAGTTTTTCATGGTCAAAACTTTTCGTATTTTTTCCATCATACATAAATAATGCATTGTAAGTGGCTATCCACACCTTACCGTCGGTTCCTTCCGATATATCAGTTACACCATATGAATTATTGGGGTCGTTTGTTTTGGGTTTTGGAAAAATTAAATAGTTCATTTTTTCTCCATCAAAGCGATTTATTCCGTCTTTTTCACCTGCATTAAACCATAAATCTCCACTGGTTTCATTCCATTCCAATTTTGGGACGTCAGTTTTATATGAATAATTAGAAAAATCTACTCCATTATATCTACTTATTCCGTGTGCAGTTCCAAACCAGATATTTCCATTTTTATCTTCTTCTATTGAACGGATTTGATTATCACTTAGCCCCTCCTTAGTTGTAAAGTATTGAAATGTTTTTCCATCATAATAGCTTATGCCTTCATTATGACTTCCAAACCAATAATTGCCTTTGCTGTCTTGAAAGATAGCACGTATTCCAGAAGTAAATTTTAAAATGTCGGCTTTGGGAGTACTTGAAAAATGAGCTTTAGTTACTTCCTTTTCGGAAGATTTCTTTTCAACGCATGAAAAGGTTAGTGCCATTAAGAATATTAAGTATACCAAGTTATTGTTTTTTTTATTCATGAATTTATTTTAAGAATTTGTCAAACGAACTACCATTAAATTTATAAACTCCTGCATTATGTGTCCCAAACCAAAGAACTCCTTGTTTGTCATTGGAAATTGTGAAAAGATATACATTAGTTTCGCCATCTTTAATAGGGTAATGAATAAGTTCTTTTCCATTATATTTCCAAACACCATTCTCATATGTAGCCAACCAGAAGTTACCTTCATTATCTTGTGTTATAGATAGAAAAAACGGAAATTCCCTTTCATTTTTTTCGTTAATATACCTAATTCCATTTTCCTTCTTAAAGGATATGCTATTGCCATTATTGGTTACTTTGTCGTATCGAAATCGTGTATTGTTAATCCAAATAAAGCCATCTTTGTCTTCATAAATAGCACGTGTTCCAAAATCCCCAACATTAGGGGTTGTCTGTGAGCAACGGAATACTATGGATCAATTCTAAAATAACATACCGACTAGCACTTTCTTTCTGGTATTACTACATCAATTATTTAGTAGCGACTACCTGAACAGCATCGCTATTTTGAACAATTTTTCCAGCGCATTTAATTTCATCTTTCTTGCCAGAACAAGACTTTTGTGCCAATTTTGATGAGCAAGACATTGGGTTTTTGCCGGGTATTTCCAAAGATATTGCAGAGTTGCAAGTTTCAGATACTGAACATTTAGCGACAGTTGCACAAGAAGCTTTAGAAACAGCAACACATTGATTTTTATTTAGTAAGTTGGAAATACTAAACGCAGTTGAATTAGCTTGACAACCGTCTTTTGAAGCTACTTTTAGGTTGCTTTCATCGACTTTTTTAATATTTGTGTTGTCACCATTGTTTTTGAAAGAGATAAACATTAGAAATAAAAAGAAACAAATTTGCGCGTACATAGACATTTGTTTTAGTTTGTGAAAAAATTATTTGGATCAAATTTGGTACAGAATATGAATTAATATTCAGAGCTTCTTTTGATTTGACAAAGATATGTGAGCCCGGCAGGCTATGCTGTTACCCAGCAGTTATTATCCTGTTAGTCACTTGTTAAAAAAAAGTCCGCTCATATATAATTGCGTAATTTTGATTCCTTAATGAAAATAGATCGTACATATATCTTCGTCACCCTGTCGTCAATAGCGTTGCTGCTTGTGCTTGCTATTCAAGTCAATTATCTGCTAAATACAGCTCAAATCAAGGAACAATTATTTAATGAAAAGGCCAATATGGTGCTCGATAGAACAGCACTAGCGCTAAGTAATGATACCGCCACGATTAAGAATTTTTCTCTGATGGGAAGTGAAAATGAAACAAAAAAAATTGATTCATTATTTAATCATTTCTTAAAAATATATAATTTCCATATTGATTATTATTTTGAATTAAAAACGTTATCCGCTGCAAATAGTCTTCAAATTCCCAATGTTAGTAGTAAAAGTGAAAAACCTGTAGAAGATTTAAAAATTGGAACGATCAAAAACACCAATGAAGAGGAAGCAGGGTGCTATCAAACTTGTCTTCCTGCAGAAGGTGGAGGGGACAAAATGGAACTGAAACTCGTCCTTCCTGACAAAGCTCAATTTATCCGCGCCGAAATGGGTGTGCCTTTTATTACTTCTGTCTTATTAATTTTATTGGTATTGGTGATGTCCTGGCGCACCATTATGTCCTTGCTTAAAGAGAAAAAAATTTCGGAGCATACCACGGATTTTTTGAACAATATGACCCATGAATTCAAAACACCCCTGACCAATATCGCCCTCGCTGGAAGAATGATGTTGCGGGAGAATAATGTCGCACGAGAGGAAAAAATTAAACATTATTCCGGAATAATCCTGGAAGAAAATGATAAACTTAGGCTTCAAGTGGAACAGGTATTAAGCATGACTGCTCTGGAACGTGGTGAGATTCCACTTCAAAAGAAAGAACTCGATCTTCATGAGTTGATCAGCCATTCATTAAAATGTATGGGTCTTCAGATCGAGCACAATGATGGCAATGTAAATATTCAGCTTGATGCTGAACATTTTGAGATCATGGGAGATAAAAATCATTTGACTAATTCACTGTGTAATCTCGTGGACAATGCTATTAAATACTCAGGGAATAAACTTGAATTGTCGGTTCGTACCTACAATGCGGGGACAAACTTAGTGGTAATTGTTTCTGATAAGGGCATTGGTATCGATAAAGAATATCAGAAAAAGGTATTTGAAAAGTTTTTCCGCGTTCCGACCGGTGATATTCATGATGTAAAAGGTTTCGGCCTTGGCCTTGCTTATGTGCAAAAGATCATCCAAATGCATGATGGCAATATTGAGTTACAAAGTAAAAAAGGAGAAGGCACGACTTTCACAATTACCTTGCCCTATGTCTAAGGAAAGGTTCAAAATATTACTCGCCGAGGACGATTTAAATCTTGGTTTTCTCTTGGTCGATTACCTCGATGCAGAAGGATTTGATGTCAAACTATGCAAGGATGGCGAAATGGCATTAAAGGCTTTTCATGGAAGTCCATTTGATCTTTGTCTGCTGGATGTGATGATGCCTAAGATGGATGGTTATTCCCTTGCTAATATGATCCGACTTGTTGACAAGAAAATTCCGATCATCTTTATCACTGCCCGTTCACAGAAGGAGGACAAACTAAAAGGATATGATCTTGGAGCAGATGATTACATTACAAAGCCTTTCGACGAAGAAGAGTTACTTTGGAAGATCCGTGCGGTCATGCGTCGGATACCGGAATTTAACAATGAGGACAGGAATGGACCGAACACTATCGGTATATATGAATTTGATTTTTATAATCAATCCTTGAGTTTGAATGGTGTCATGCGTCGGATTACCGTTAAGGAAAGTGAGATCCTTCGCTATCTTTCTGTCAATAGAAACAAGGTAATTAAGCGGGAAGATATGCTCATCGCGCTCTGGGGCAAGAATGATTATTTCTATGGTCGTAGCCTTGATGTCTTCATCACTAAGATCAGGAAGTATTTGAAGGAAGATCCGGAATTAAGCGTGGAGAATATTTTTAGCGTGGGGTTTATTTTTAACGTGCCGGATTGATCGAGGCTTGAGGCGCAATGCATGAAAGTAAAAGAGGATCTACAAAGTTTTATAAAGTCCAATACCCATTCCAATTTGATCTATTTTGTGTTGATAGGTATTCCTTTTGAAAGTGTTAGTCAAGGCATAGCCATAGTTTGCAAAAAGAGCGAGAGAAATACTACGGGTTAACTCTTGTTGGTAACCTAACCCTGCAAGTAAGCGCATATTGAATTTATTTACCTGGTTTGGTTGATAGCTAATAGAGATAGATTTATCATGTACAAAAGAGTGATGACTAAGAGTAGATATATCCGCAATTTCATTTTTTAGGATAAACTCATTGAGAATACCTGTTTGAAAATATAGTCCATTGCCCGCTTCCTTAACAAAAAATTGTGCAGTTAATGGAATGGATATCACCTTCATGATATTCTCGAGGGATAGATCAAGATTTACATTTTCATTATTTTGGACTGAGCTGTTTTTGCTTCTTGCCAATATTAATTCCGTACTTATATTTCCAAGGGAGGTTGGCAAACTATGCTGAAAATGATTTTCAAAATCATCACCGGCACTTATCTCATCGACCGTAGAGTAGGGAAGATTGATGTCATATGTTGAGTTGCGCTTTCTTGAATAATAATTAACTGATGCATTTAACACGATTTTTGGGCTGATTTGTTTGCCAAAAGTCAATCCAAAACTTAATGAATTTGATGTTTTTTCATTAATTAATAATTCTGTCAATGGGTCAATATATTCTCCACTAATTCGATCATTCCATACATTATAACCCACCACTGGACCTATCCAAACCTTATTTCTTGTGCTTGCTTCTTTTTTGAAAATATCTTTACTTTCTTGTTGACCCACAATCAAGACATTTTCCGGAGTAATTAAATTATTAGCCGGATCAATACTAGAAATTACATATGAATTTAAACTAGGTAAAACTGGCAATTGATTTGCTCTTTCGCCAGGGTTTATATTGATGTTTTCCGAATTTAGAGGAGTTCTTTCAGATGAAGAAGGATCTCTAGAGGATGCCGTATTTACAACATCTTTGGGTAAGGGATTTATGCTGTTTTGGGTGTTTGACTTGGTATTAATTGCAGCATTTTGCTGAATCTTGTCAGACGAATTCACAACTGCGAACTCGTTTTCTATCCGTTCCTGCCTTTCTGTTGACACCATTATACCGGATGCAGATCTTTCAGAAAAACGGTTAGATTCTAATTTATTATTAGGATTATTATTAAAATTTACTTTAGAATTTAATTTACTATTATTTGGCTTTTCATTTTGAGGTGAAACGTTATTTTCAATTAAAACTTGATTCTGTTGTTCTTTTCTATTATCTAAATTTTGTTCTTTTGGCGAAGGCGTTAAACTTCCAATAGATTTGTCTACTTCATTGTCATTGTTTCCACACCTTTCTAATTCACGTTGTAATTCATTAATTCTATTATTTTTATTGTAATTATCCAAACCCAAAGCAACAGCGGACAAAATTGCTAAACCTGCTAGTATAAATGGCAAAAATGCCCAAATTCTCCTACGTTCTTTTTTAGGTATATTTGCGTCTATGTGTTGCCACACATCGTCATCCGGTATATTCCAATCATCAGGTTTTATATCCTGATTGAATTTGTCACGGAAATATTTTTCTAAATTATCATTATCTTCCATCAAATTCATTTAAAGGCTGCCTCTATTTTATTGCGCAACATATTCTTTGCTTTCATCAATTGTGTTTTTGAGGTATTTTCACTGATTTTTAATTGTTCTGATATTTCATTGTGAGTATATCCTTCCACCACATATAAATTAAATACCGTTCTGTAGCCTATTGGCAATAATTGTATCAATTTAGTAAGATCTTTGATCATTAAGTCTGACAAAATACTTGATTCATATCCAACCATATTCTTTATGTCATCAATCGGCTGGAAATTAACTTTATTTTTTCTTAATTTCTCCAAACAGGTATTTACCATTACTCTTCTGATCCAACTTCCTAAGGCTCCTTTTGAAGCATCGAATTGATAAAGATCTCTGAAAACTTTTATAAAACCATCCTGAAGTGCATCTTTTGCCTCTTCCTGCTCAGAGAAATACCTCATACACAAGACAAACATATTTGTCTTGTACAAATCATATAACTCTTTTTGAGCTACACGGTCATTGTGTATACATTGCTTTATTTTATAACTATCCATTTCACCCTCCACTTACATAGTGCAGCTTATTGTAAAAAGGTTGCCTGGTACTCTCAATATTTTTTAATGAAAAATTAATTACATTTTTTTGGGGTCCCCAGGCAACCCTTTAAAGTTTAATCTCACTTTTACAATTATACGAACTAAAGTATTGCAAATAATTAATTAATCACAAAAAAATTAATCATGAGATTGAAATTACTATTTATCATGTTATTTATGAGTTCCCTAAGTTTACTACAATCACAAACCGTAGTAGACATTATCGTGAACTCGCCTGATCATAATACACTCGAGGCTGCGGTGATCGCGGCAGGCCTGGCAGATGCTTTATCAGGAGATGGACCGTTTACAGTTTTTGCGCCAACAGATGCAGCATTTGATGCACTTCCTGCGGGAACAGTAGCAGCTTTGCTGAATGATATACCAACATTGACAGCTATATTGACATATCATGTAGTGGGTGCGAAGGCACTATCAACAGATTTGTCTGATGGTCAGGTCATCACAACGCTAAATGGAAAAGACGTTACTGTTACAATTAATGGAAATGGTGTATTTATAAACAATGCCAAGGTTACCGTAGCTGATATTGAAGCGGACAATGGTGTGGTGCACGTCATCGATGCTGTATTGCTACCGCCCTCCAACACAGTGGTAGACATCATCGTGAATTCACCGGACCATAATACGCTAGAGGCTGCGGTGATCGCGGCAGGATTGGCTGGTCCTTTATCAGGAGATGGACCGTTTACAGTTTTTGCGCCAACAGATGCAGCATTTGATGCACTTCCTCCTGGAACAATAGCAGCTTTACTGAATGATATTCCAACATTGACGGCTATATTGACATATCATGTAGTTGGTGCGAAGGCACTATCAACAGATTTGTCTGATGGTCAGGTCATCACAACGCTTAATGGAAAAGATGTAAAAGTTACTATCAATGGCGATGGTGTATTTATAAATAATGCCAAGGTTACCGTAGCTGATATCGAAGCGGACAATGGTGTGGTGCATGTAATCGATGCTGTATTACTACCGCCCTCCAACACAGTAGTGGACATCATCGTGAATTCACCTGACCATAATACGCTTGAGGCTGCGGTGATCGCGGCAGGTTTGGCTGATGCTTTATCGGGAGATGGACCATTTACCGTATTTGCTCCAACAGATGCAGCATTTGATGCGCTTCCTCCGGGAACAGTAGCTGCTTTGCTGAATGATATTCCAACATTGACGGCTATATTGACATATCATGTAGTGGGTGCTAAGGCGTTATCAACAGATTTGTCTGACGGTCAGGTTATCACAACGCTTAATGGAAAAGATGTAAAAGTTACTATCAATGGCGATGGTGTATTTATAAATAATGCCAAGGTTACCGTAGCTGATATAGAAGCGGACAATGGTGTGGTGCATGTAATTGATGCTGTATTGCTACCGCCCTCCAACACAGTAGTGGACATCATCGTGAATTCACCTGACCATAATACGCTAGAGGCTGCGGTGATCGCGGCAGGTTTGGCAGGTCCTTTATCGGGAGATGGACCATTTACAGTATTTGCTCCTACTGACGCTGCATTTGATGCACTTCCTCCGGGAACAGTAGCAGCCTTGCTGAATGATATTCCAACATTGACAGCTATTTTGACATATCATGTGGTTGGTGCGAAGGCGTTATCAACAGATTTGTCTGATGGCCAGGTGATCACAACGCTAAATGGAAAAGACGTTACTGTTACAATTAATGGAAATGGTGTATTTATAAATAATGCCAAGGTTACCGTAGCTGATATTGAAGCGGACAATGGTGTGGTGCACGTCATCGATGCTGTATTACTACCGCCCTCCAACACAGTGGTAGATATCATCGTGAATTCACCGGACCATAATACGCTAGAGGCTGCGGTGATCGCGGCAGGCCTGGCAGATGCTTTATCAGGAGATGGACCATTTACAGTATTTGCTCCAACAGATGCAGCATTCGATGCGCTTCCTCCGGGAACTGTCGCTGCCTTGCTGAATGATATTCCAACATTGACGGCTATATTGACATATCATGTAGTTGGTGCGAAGGCGCTATCAACAGATTTGTCTGATGGCCAGGTGATCACAACGCTAAATGGAAAAGACGTTACAGTTACAATTAATGGAAATGGTGTATTTATAAATAATGCCAAGGTTACCGTAGCTGATATTGAAGCGGACAATGGTGTGGTGCACGTCATCGATGCTGTATTGCTACCGCCCTCCAACACAGTGGTAGACATCATCGTGAATTCACCGGACCATAACACGCTTGAGGCTGCGGTGATCGCGGCAGGATTGGCTGGTCCTTTATCAGGAGATGGACCGTTTACAGTTTTTGCTCCAACAGATGCAGCTTTTGATGCACTTCCTCCGGGAACTGTGGCTGCCTTGCTGAATGATATTCCAACATTGACGGCTATTTTGACTTACCATGTAGTAGGTGCGAAGGCACTATCAACAGATTTGTCTGATGGTCAGGTCATCACAACGCTTAATGGAAAAGACGTTACTGTTACAATTAATGGAAATGGTGTATTTATAAACAATGCCAAGGTTACCGTAGCTGATATCGAAGCAGACAATGGTGTGGTGCACGTCATCGATGCTGTATTGCTACCTACCTTAAGTGCAAAAGAATTGAATGTACATCCATTTGAAGTTTACCCCAATCCGGTAATAAGCTCTATGAAAATACAAATGTCCAATAGAGCCACAAATATTGATCAAATTGAGATCACGAATATGAATGGAATTGTAGTTTGGACAGGATCATCTGAATCACTTGAGAAAGAGATCAATTTATCTAAGTTAAGCAGCGGCTCCTACGTAGTTAAAATTAAAAATAAAGATGGTGTAGGAATTAAGAAGTTTATAAAGATATAGTCATTATTTTTTTGGTAATACTGTGGCCACTTCTGATAAAAAAGGAGTGGCCTTTTTTTGAATTATAAGTAATTGGTCTGAAATATTTTATAAAAAGGTATGATATGGTAAAAGAGGGGTGAAGTTATTTTCTATTGATTAATACGGGTATTTAAAATGATGCAAATTTTACTGTAGTCATCCTGCAAACTTAATATTTTAAGCGATACTTAATGTTTATTCAAAATGCATTTAGTGTGTTGTATGGCCACTTTTAAATAAGACAATTCAAACTACATTTACGCCAATTCAATACAAAAAAGTATTTTTTCAATTAAGCTTAAACCATATTTAATATGCTTTTTTAACTGGAAAAATTATTTTATGCGTTGATCAGATAAGTTAAAGAGACTAAAAAATTAACAAAAACCGATCATTTATGAACATTTTATTCTATTTTTGCATTCTATTTGTTTGCATTGGATTAATACTTAATTCTTTACATATTAACCAATAGAGCCATTTTATATTAGCCGGCATCACTCTTTGCATTTATTTACTTTATAAACTAACTCCTCATGCAAAGTAATTCTCTACTTATAGCGACCCTCTTTTTTTTAAATTTAACGGCCTTTCAGGCCCAAAACTCACTGGTTTTTAGTCCTACTAATCCCTCAGTGCGGCAAGGTATTACAGAAAAATTTCGCGCATCGAACACGACAGTTGCCGATATTTCTTCTATTTATGGAGCACTAATTCAAGATGACCCAATGCTTAAGATCAGCGTAGAGGGGCGTCAAATGGAATTTATGTTATATGAAAATTCCTTGATTTCAAAAGACTATTTCGTGACTGTCGCCTCAAATGATAAAACGAAGATTTTAAAAGACCTTTCGGTAAGAACATATGATGGTGTGCTGAAAGGCAGTAGTGGCCATATTACTATTACTATAGATCATGATTATTTTGTCGCCATGATAAAATTAGGAGGAGAAGAATATTTTATTGAACAGGCGACTGCATTTGACAGAAATGCTACATCAGAAGATCTTATATTTTACAATTCCAAGGATGTTATTCACGATGCAACTAAGACATGTGCTTCAGATGACCTAATCAATGCAGCACCGGAAGTTGATGGAATAGAAGAACGTTTTGTAAATCTATGTAGTGTGGTCGAAATCGCTATAGCCAGCGATGCCAGTATGTTCGATAAATATAGTAGCTCAATCACCGCTGTGCAGAATCACAATATTGCCGTGATGAATAATGTAGCATTCAATTACCTACATGAGTTTTCAGATAATATCACTTTTCAAATCGTAACACAATATGTCAGTACTACTTTTAATAATGACCCACTATCACCGAATACTATATCAACAGCTATCAACACGGTGTATGATGCTTTTGCCACTTGGAGTTTAGCCGGTGGTTTTGGTGTAGTGCATGATTTGGGTACATTCTGGACAAATAGAGATTTTGATGGAAGCACCATTGGTTTGGCAGGAGTTGCAGCTATGTGTACGGGCAATAGGTTTAGCGTCTTACAAGACTTTACACCTGATGCGGCGGGCTTACGATCTTTGATGGCGCATGAAGTTGGGCATAATTTTGGTGCAGGTCATGATACGATAGGAGCCCCATTCATTATGGCTCCCTCTGTGAATGGATCAAATAAGTGGTCAGCACTTTCAGTGACAAACATCAACGCACACCTGCTCACCAGAGCATGTCTTGCTAATTGCACTGGACCAATCAGCGCTTCCTTTATAGCCAATCCTACAGCGCTGTGCAATAATGGTACTGTCCAGTTCGAAGACAAGTCAACTAATAGCAATGCACGGACATGGACTTTTACGAGCGGGTCACCATCCACGAGTACTGCGCAGAAACCTAATGTCACCTACAGTTCGACAGGTACATTTTCCGCAACAATTGTCGCCAATGGCACCAGCACTTATTCTGTACCAAATGCTATAATTGTCTCCGCACCTCCGCCACTTGCCACAGGATCTTGTCCTTTGCCTACAGGAACGCCAGGAAGTGTCGGTATACAAGGGGTTTCACTTGCTGATATGTACAGTGCTTCGGGAACTGCAGCTCAGGATGGCAGCAGATATGTAGACAGATCTTGTACCAATATTGTTTCATTACAGACAAATACTTCTTATGACATAGGTATAGGTTTGGGAAATTGCTCTGCCGGGCCAATTTTTGAAAGCGTCAGAATGTATATTGATTACAATAATAATGGGGTGTTTGATGTTCTCACAGAAACAGCCCTGAGTCCGGGTGGAGGGTATTGCGGATTTTACACATTTACATTTACAACACCCCCTAGTCCTGTAAATAATAAGCTGCTCAGGATGAGAATTATCTCTAACATCTCCGGGATTAGTGGACCTTGCTATAATCCAAGTGATGGCCAGGTAGAGGACTTCTCAGTGATTTTCAAGGCAGCAGTTCCTCTTCCTTTAGAGTTGATTAGTTTTAACGGAGAGCAGCATAAGAGTTTCAATATTCTGAAATGGACAAGTAAAAAAGAGTCTAATATGAAGCACTTTAGATTAGAACGAAGTCGTGACGGTAAAGACTTTACTCCAATAGGCTATGTTACTCCTCTTAATAATTCTTTGGGAGGTAATTATACATTTAAAGATGATGATTTGAACGGATCAAATGAATGGTATTATAGATTGAGAATGGAAGACGTATCAGCTGCATTTGCATATAGTCAAGTCATTTTCTTAAACAACAAAGGTGTAAATCTAAGTATGGAGAATTTAGTAACAGTTAATACTTCGGATCGTCCTATTTCCTTTAGGCTAACATCTTCATCAAATCAGATGGTCACTATTGAATTGTTTGACATGATGGGCAAGTTGCAATCTAATTACACGACCCAAATTAATGAAGGCCAGAATAACATGGAATTTAATACCATTAATATACCGAAAGGGATGTATATCTTACTTGTAAAAAACAACTCTGGTGAAGAGCTTGTCAACAAGATCTTTATTGAATAAATAATACTTTTTCGTAGGGCACACGAATGGTTTGGATATAAAAAGCAGTGCGAAAGTGCTGCTTTTTTTATACCCAATTTTATATGCAGTTTTTTTCTATTTTCTTCGAAGTTCCAGCTCCATAAAACCTTCCTCGGAAATAATATTTATTAAAAGATTATCATGAACAAATTTATATTTCCAACTATCATCGTTACCATTTTCGTCAACAAAATTTATTGTATTTTTAGTTTTATCAATAACATAATCGGATTTTATTTCGCCACTCATGGTAGTCTTCATTATGAAAATTCCCTGATCATTAAACTCATATAAAACCGAAAAGATCAAGATCTCCGCTATACTTTTAAATGAAGCCATTTGCTCTTCTGAAGTTGGATTTTTAAAATTAATTGAATCTTTTGTTTTATTATAATAAACAAGGTCATCCTCATATCCAATTACTTCCCATTTCCCGACTATTTCTTGTGCAGGAAGATTTAAACTTATTATTAGAAATAAAAATAAAAATTTCATGTAGTTAATTTTATAAATTATATGAGCGTTCTAAAAGATCTAAAGTAATTACAATGAAAACAGTTTTGCTATAATTTGAAGTTTAAGAGAGTTTCAAAGATAGAGATCTTTATAAATTATGGCGCTAATTCTAACCGCCTAATTCAGACTGAGTGATATATATACTCAAAGGAAATCGGTTTGACCATTTCGAAAAAGCTTAGTTTTGAAAATAAATTATAGTAACTTTTTGACAAACACCAAACATTAAACATTGGGATGAAAATAATCTCCAAGTAGACATTTCTACTTCCAATTAGTATAGAAACATTAAATATCGGAAATAATGGGTGAAATTAACTATTCTCTTTCCAATTCTTATAAGGATTTATTGTCAAATTAGCATTGTAATACCTTTGATCATTCGTAACTTCCATACCCTGCCAATCAGGAATATCATACATTTCTTCTTCGCTCTTCAATTCGATTTCTGCTAAAATTAGTCCGGAATTTTGCCCTAAAAACTCGTCAACTTCCCAAATTTTATTGTCAAAATTAATTATGTATCTAATTTTTGAGAGTTCAGAAATTGAAAAATTATCTAACAATTCTCTCGCGTCATCTAATGGAATTTCGTATTCGTATTCTTGACGGGTTGCACCTGCAGAAATTCCCTTTATGGTCAAATATCCCTTATCCGGTGTTTGTCGCACCCGGATTGTTTTATTTGATTCTATTGCCAGATATCCTTGACGATAGACTTGTCCTGGCGGCTTGTCTGTTTTGTCCCAATTGGTATGATTTACAAGGTATTTTCTTTCTATTTCTTTTCCCAAAACATAAATTGTGAATGCTTAATAATTAACTGCCAATACTGGAATCAAACAATCGTATTAGCGAATAATATATTACTCCTAAATAATATAAAAACCTCAGTAGTTAAAATCTCTAACTATCTATTGCTAAAATGTTTTTATTACTTCTACGAATAATTTTGAAAGCTTAAGATCAGCCTTTCCGGCGGTCTCAATTATTTCTGCAATGTTCACCGCTTTTAGATTTTCAGGATCACATTCATCTGTAATTACAGAAATAGCAATGCATGGCAGCGACATATGATTAGCTGCAATCACCTCGGGCACGGTAGACATTCCCACCATGTCAGCGCCGATGATTTTGAGATGACGATATTCGGCTTTTGTTTCGAGGTTCGGACCATGAACTGCGGCATAAATACCTTTCTTTAATGCGATTCCAATCTCCACTGCTTTTTCCAGAAATAATTTTTTCAGCGCTACATCATAGGGTTCACTCATATCAGGAAATCGAGGGCCTAGCTCATCAAAATTTCTTCCTGTCAAAGGATTACCATAAAGCAAATTTATATGATCATCAATTAGAATCAAATCTCCTTTTTTAAAATTGAGATTAATGCCGCCTACAGCATTTGATAAGAAAAGCTTTTGAATGCCTAAGAGCTTCATTACTCTTATCGGAAAAACAATTTCCTGCAAGGAATATCCTTCATAGGCATGCATCCTTCCATGCATAATGAGGACGTTTTTATCACCGATAGTGCCAAAGACGAGGTTGCCCTTGTGAAATTCCACTGTTGAAATCGGAAAACCTGGGATATCAGCATAAGGTATTGTTAACTTTACATCCACATGTTTCATCAAATTATTCAATCCTGATCCCAGGACTATTCCCACAACCGGGCTCTCTACACCCTTCTCAATTAAATATTCTCTTGCTTTATTAAATTCTTCCATGTTTATTTTTAGAGTATCTTATCAAAATAGAAATAAGTACATTTCATAAATATAATAATTTTTTGTGGTTTATACTTCATGCATTCGTACTTTAGGCTATATTAATATACGATTCGAATATTTAGTCTTTTTTATTGATGAGAAAAGCACGACCGTGCTTTTGCCTGCTGCCGCCAGCTCCGTCATTTTCAATTTCCACGATCATGAGCAAATATTAGGACAATTTCATGAATACGGTAACCACGATGTTCCCCAAATTGGATAAAAGGAACGATCAATTTTTCCAAAACATATCAGCCTGAGGGATATTCTTCCCCCTCCCCACCTCAAATGGATTAAAACCCTTCATCGCAAATAAATACCAAGCACCACCAGATATGGCAATTTTTGTATCTGCTCCTGACCAAAGTATATCAGCACCATAGGATGTGCCGGGATTGCTGGCGTAAGGGAAACCTGATGCATTCGAATAATTAGTACTCTGAATAAGGACCTTCTCTATTTCCGTTAAATAATAAGCCTTTTCAGAGAACATACCTGCAATCCCAAAAGCGACTGCCATCTGACCTGTACCCTCCGGCCAAACGGTGTCAATGTCTTCATCAAAACAATAACCTGTTATTTGCGCACCATTAGTGGCAGTTTTTGCGGTAAGAAATCGTTGTGCGGTAATCAAGGCAGAAACAGGGTAACCTTCAAACATGCAATAAGACCAAGCATGTACATCAAGGGCATATAGATATTTAGGGTTTTCGGGCCAGGAGACGAGGTTTTTGTCGATAGCGTCCCAACGATTTAGTTTGAGGTAGTTCAACAGGTTACGATGAAAGTCGGTGTATCCGGTGATGGCATTGAAGGCATCAATGTTGCCCTCCGTCACTTTGTAATTCAATAAATTGTTGCTCGCATCATATCCTGAAAAGAGCCCACCATCTGTATCTTGGAGAGCTTGCAACCAAGTGCCTAGTGCAGATGCAAGTTCATCGTATTTGGTATTTGTAGTTTTCTGTTTGTAATTATTCAGCGCTATGAGTAACCATGCATTATCACCCATCCAGCGGTGTCCATTCGGAACACCCGCTCGATCTCTTAATTGTGAAAATCCGCCAACTCCTTTTTTGAGTTCCGATTCAATCCTGGAATTAAAAAAATCAAATATTTTTTCCGCTTTGGCAATATCATTTTTCGTCAGGAATACCAATGCTGCTAATGCATTGTCGTACAAGGAGACAATATTTCCATTTTCAACACTCTCCAGTAATCCATTTGGTAATTGTTGTGCATTGAACCAGTTAAAGATCTGTGTTTCAACAGTACTTGGTTTTTCAGTTCCGATGAAAAGCACGCCATTGATGGATGCCGAGACTTTAATATTTGTTGGGTTAAATGTAAAATTATTTAATGCTGGTGTAAATGTATTTTCATCGATTAAATCATTGATCATCCAATAACCCTGGGCATCTGTTGTGACCGATTTGGCATCACCATAAGCTATGCTGACGCCTTCCATGCCGATGCCGGAATTGTTGATGACTCTCCCATTGACGTTATAAGGCTTGGATGTGGTGTCTTCTTTGGCGCAGGAGAGGAGAAGGAGGAAGAAGGAATATGTTATAATTTGTCTCATTTGTTTTGGAGGTAGAGGATATAAAGATAAGGAGGATTTTTGGAAATATGAAGGGGCCTCCCCCTGCACTCCTCTGATGCTAGGGCTTATACACATCTTTTTTGTTAAGTTCAAAGTAAACTTTGGTGACACAGCGACGTAGGTTAACCTACGCCGAGCCTCACGATCTAAGTTTTTACTTTAAATTTTGTACATCATTCGCTATGAAGTGTTGAGCGTAGGTTAACCTACGTTCGGGTGTCTGCAAAATTAATTTTGCTTATAAGTAAATCAATAACAAACAAACAATTATATTAATTTTCTAATTAAGCCTTTTATTGAAAGAATACTTATGTATAAACCCTAGCTCTGGCAGAGGGGTGTTAATTTAAGCACCACGTATTTAATTTATCAACGAGTTACATATTAAAGGGTTAGAGAACTGGATGACCCTGCGTTTGAGGGGGTAGGGGGAGGAAAAGGGTTTTGTCTTTTGATGAGTATTTCTTTTCCACGGAAGTTACGAAGTTAGGCAATTATAATTTCTGCCTTCTAACTTCAAATTTTCTCCAGCACTAAACTCACCGCTTGTCCACCAAATCCCAACGTATTAATCATGATATTTCGAATTGGTGTTTTTATTATATGAGGATCCGATAGAAATGGTGCTGTAATGAATTCTTGTTTGCCAAACATCAAAGCAGCAAGCAAAATGCCATGCATGCCTGAAGCACCAAAGGTATGGCCGGTCAGCCATTTGGTGGAGGTGATTAGTGGGCGCTTGTCGAAAACATGGTCGATGGCTCTAACTTCTGCTTTGTCACCTTCCATCGTGCCCGTAGCATGGCAGATGATGACGTCGACTGAGCCAAGACCGGCGCTTTTCAACGCCATACGCATGGAGTTTTGCAATCCAATACCTTCTGAATCGACGGCGACAGGATGTTTCTGTGGTTCTGTCGCAAAACCCGCACTCAGGATGCGGATCTTACTATGTTCATTTACTTTTTCAAGGACGGCGGTGATTGCGGCTTCTCCGAGAATGAGGCCACTGGAAGTCTTGTCGAGGTCGAGACTTCTGACAGGGTAATTGGTGTTTTCTGTAGCTTTTGAATATATTTTGAGAGCCTTCATCTGTGCCAGATTGTGCGGTGTCAATGGCGTATCTACTGCACCTGCGATGACACGGTCAGCCATCCCGGAATTGATCCATGCTGCTGCATTAAGGATGGACTGTGAAGAAGTGCTACAGGTCATGCTGTGTTCTACCTGAAATCCTTCTAATCCTAGAGTCTGAGCCACGAAGGATGCAATATTGCCCAGTGTAGTCATGGGTGAGGAATATGCCTGTACCTTTCCATTCTGCTGCAAGTATTCCACGCTTTGCTCCATGAGGCCCGATGCACCGCGTGAGGAACCAATAGATATCATTGATCTTAATCCGTCGGCAAGGGCAGCGTTGTCTATATTTTTCAAGGCCAATAAAGTCAGCAAGGTGGAGCGGTCGGCGAATGACAGCGCCCTGAGGGGAGAGCCTAATACTTTGTGTATTTCTTCGTTGGAATAAGGAAATGGAGAGGTGAGCAGTTGGTGAACCGGGTCGAATGAAAAGGCAGGAATGCCTGATGTATAATGTTCATATAGGGCAGAGAGCGTGTTACCAAGGGGGGTTTCGAAGTGGAGGGATTGTATGCCCAGATTTAATTTCATTGGTATCATTTAATTACTAGTCTTAATTAATTGAAATTCAGATATTGAAATATCCACCCTCTGAGCCTCCTCCAAAGTGGGACATCCATATGGTTTCATATTTCTCATTTCAGCTTACATTATTTAATGTTTTAAACAAAATATCGAATTCTTCCGAAGTGTTGTAGGCATGAAGGCTGATGCGGAGTCCAGCATGACCGGCAGGAACAGTTGGTGGGCGGATGGCTTTGACCTGGAGGCCTTTGAATAAAAGGTTTTTTTCAAGTCCAATGGTGGTTGGGGCATCTCCAATAGTAAGAAACTGCACGGGGCCTTGATTAGAAGTAATGGTCAAATTGCTATTGAAAGATGTAACTTGCGATAAATAATATTTGATGAGTTTGTCTAATTCCTCATTTGGTTTATGATTGTTGGAATGATAGTCAATGAGTTGAGAGATGGTGGCGGCATCATTTATGGGGATGGCAGTGGTATAAATGAATGGTCTTGAAAAATTAATGAGATATTCCCGTATTAACTCTGTTGCTAACACCGCTGCACCTGCATATCCAAATGCCTTTCCAAAGGTAATAATGCGGATGAGATTTTGGAATTCATGTGCTTTCTCATACCCCACACCTTTATAATCTCTGCCCGAGACACCCACTGCATGCGCTTCATCGAGCACCAAAGTAAAATCATACTTTGCATTCAAGACTAACAACTCATCTATGTCGATTACAGTACCAGTCATAGAATATAAAGACTCTACAGCGACGATAATACGCCCTGATCCGGAATGTTTTTTCAATTTTTCTTCGAGGTCATTCAGGTCATTATGTCGGAAAGAGTGACGCTCTGCATGACTCAGACGCATGCCGTCGTGCATAGAAGCGTGTATATATTCGTCATAAATAAATACGTCTCCACGATGCGCGATGCAGGACAATACACCGATATTGGCCTGATAACCTGAACTGAATAGCAATGCTCCTTCGGCATTGAAATATTGGCTTAATAGCTTTTCTGTTGTCTCGTGTTGTGTATTATTTCCACTGATGAGTCTTGATCCGGTAGCGCCTTTGATAGTAAGGTGTGCAGCAATTTTTCCTACTTCCATTAGTCGGGCGTAGCCAAGGTAATCATTCGACTGAAGGTCGACTAATGATGGGTCTGACAGGCTCAGTGAGCGGTATAACGCTTTTTCTTTTTGTTGGTAAAGCCTATCTTGGTAGTTCATGTTGGTTTAGTAAGAATATTAGGGCGAAGGTAAGACTTATTGGAATGAAAAATGAAGGACGAAAGATGAGAGCATGCGATTTGGATTTTGAGTGAATGCTATTTTGATATTTAGGGGTTCTCGCAAAGCCGCAAAGATAGGGCACGCAAAGGGGGCGAATAGGAGAATAGAAAGTAAGTTGGTACTAATACACAGAACTTGACTTCTAAATGCATAAAATTCGATCATCATTTCCGTTATGGCAAACTGATGCCCTCTCCATTGCTGCACTACCTAACTATTATACAGGTGAACTCTTAACTGGTGCACTACCTCAACTTCTCCGCCAAAGCCTCCGCCACGGCATAATCAAAAAACTGAGCTAGCGTCCAACCGTATGCTACGGCTTGTTGTGGAATGATGCTGGCTTCGGAAAGTCCGGGGACTGTATTGGCCTCAATGAGGTGGAAGGTCTCTCCGATGAGGATGTAATCCACGCGGACGAAACCCTTACAATCAAGGGCAGTATATATTTTAGAAGTGAGTTCCTGGGCTTGTTTGGTGAGTTCCGGGCTGATTTCGGCAGGAGTAACTTCCAGAGATGCCCCTTCATATTTAGCTTCAAAATCGAAAAATTCATTTTCGGGAATGATCTCTGTGACTGGCAGCACGACGATTTCACCTTTGACACGCATGACGCCATTGCCAAATTCACGGCCATCCATGAATGCTTCCAAAAGGATATTGTCATCAAATTGAAAGGCATAATCTATTGCCGATGTAAGGTCCTCCGGTCTTTTTACTTTTCGGACACCGAAGCTTGAGCCATGAGCATTTGGTTTTACGAAAAGTGGCAATTGTAATTTTTCAATTATTTTAGTCAGGTCAATACCCTTTTCATACTCTTTTTTGTTTAAAAACACTTCTTTTGCCATGGGTACTCCACGATCTTTCAACACTTGTTTGGTCAGGTATTTACTCATCGTAAGTGCCGATACAAAGCCATCACAACATGTATAAGGGATGTCCAAAATATCGAAATAACCCTGAATTACGCCATTTTCCATGGGTGCTCCGTGAATAGCACAAAATACGACGTCCGCTTTCCACGGTTCATCGTGCAGATTAAAGCTAAAGTCATTTTTATCAATTGCCGCACCAGTGATCAGATCTGTCCATTTTGCACCCAAAATGTCGATGATGCGTGCATCATATTTATCTTCCGGCAAATACTTTAGGACGACGGAGGCACTTTTCTCTGAAACTACGCGTTCTTCCGAATCTCCGCCGGATAAAATGGCAACTTTGATCTTATTTGACATATAAAAAATGTTTAATGTGTAAAGGTAATAATTAATGGTAAATGGTGAATTATAAATTGTGCGGGGGGTGATGGGAGGACCCGCCCATCGGGCGTACAATGGGTCATGACCCATTGGGGATCCCCCCTCATATTTGGATATGTGGAATAATGGGGTTATATTTATGGATTCAAACGCCGTTCAAACACCTGAAAATATGAACATGTGGATATGATTAATCATCATTGGCCTTTCGACCAACGATGGGGGGTAACCATTTCATCATTGGCCTTTCGACCAATGCTGTAGGGGAAACGCTCTTTCAGAGCTGTATGTTTCAGGTGTTTGGAGGTAATTTTAATCACTATTTAAATTTTAAATTATGGGACAATCACTTGTAAAAAATTATGTACACATTGTATTTAGTACGAAATACAGGACACCGTGGATTCAGGAAGAATATGAAGACATTTTATTTTGTTATTTGGGAGCATTATGTAATGATCATGACTGCCAACCGATGAGAGTCGGTGGATATTTGGATCATGTTCACATTTTATGTAAATTGTCTAGAAATATTGCTCTGGCAGAATTAGTTTCTAAGGTAAAATCTGTTTCATCCGGGTGGTACAAAAAACAACACGATGAACTGAAAGGATTTTATTGGCAAAATGGATACGGTGCATTTTCTGTCAATCCAACTTCAATTAATTCTGTGATCAAATACATAGAAAATCAAAGAATACACCATCAACACCAGGACTTTCAAAATGAATTCCGTGGATATATGAAAAAATATAAAATGGATTATGAAGAAAGATACGTGTGGGATTGATGGGAATCTATTAGTGTTGGTAATTTAGGAGCGTTGGCCTTTCGACCAACGTTATGGGGAAACGCCCTTTCAGGGCTAAACGTACCTAAAGCTCTGAAAGAGCGTCTCCCTCCAGGGTTGGTCGAAAGGCCAACCCTAATCAACCCTAACTAACCCTAACACAAAATCAATTATTTCAAATAAAACCCCTAATTTCACAACTATGAATGACCAATTTTCACATGATTCCATCGAACAATACATCACCAATATTTATGGAGATGGCGACATCGATTTTAATCAAAAAAATGCCGCATTAGATGCGCTCTACAAAAACCTCATGAGCTTCGTGACGGATGCGTTTAAGATCCCGTTCAATACTATTTTTTCTCAGGTGGCCTTTGTCTCCAGTCATTTGAAGTTGGAAGGACGGTTGGTGCAGGCATTTCATTTTTACAGGATTAATTTCTTGAGTCAAGGAAATGCAGGTATGGAAATGGATTCCGGAATCCAATTAAAAGTAAGGGTTGGAATCTTGAGTTTGCTTTGTGACAGCATTTTCAATGTGAAAAGTGAGGCGCTGACGGAAGAACAAATATTTGCTTTTAAACATACAAAAACCCCAAGACAACACACGGAATTCGTTCCATATATCAGCTTTTCGGTGTCATCATTGTCATTGGAACAAGGATTTTTCATGGGCCTCAACGAACATGATCCCGGCGAAGAAAAGAAGGTCATCATCGATCCCATGTATCAAGAGTCATTACTTGAGCATTTGAAGCAAGAAATGCCTTATTTCAATCTTCCATGCGATGTCGGATTGATCAATGTCAAGGTTATCAAAGGGGATTATGTGCCGGAAATGGTCATTCTGATTCCGGATTTTCTATTAGATGTGACGGCGGTGGCGGAGTGTTACAGCTATGACGGGTCGAATGCGAAGTTGCATTTTTTGAAGAAATTCACACCAAAATCAACTTCAGAATCTTTATTCATTGGGCTTTGTGCCAATTATTTCCTGGATGAATTGGTCGTAAATCCAGAAGTTACTTTTAATGATATATTGCCAAATATCTTCAAGATAAGTCCTTTATATCTCGCTGCACGAAGCAATGACGAGGTCAAACAAATGGCTCAAAAGGCCGGCATTCATTTCATTAATCTACAACAATTTGTATTTCGGGCAAGAGAATTTGACAAATTAAAATTGTCCAAAACCTTGATAGAGCCAAGTTATTGTAGTCCAAAATATGGATTTCAAGGTCGTCTTGACCTTTTCATTGATGATGATGAAAATAGAGCAATTATTGAATTAAAAAGTGGAAAAACTTTTCGTCCTAATTCATACGGATTGAACATCAGCCATTATATTCAAACGCTTTTGTACGATCTTCTGGTCAAAAAGGACTTTAAAACAGATAAGGAAACAAAGGCATACATCCTGTATTCGGCATTGGCACAGGACAGCTTAAGATTCGCGCCACCACTGAGATCTGAGCAATTAGGTGCGCTATTGGTTCGCAATCAGGTCCTTTCCACAGAGTACCGAATCAGCCTCATAGATGCCAATGGTGAAGATCCGACAGGTGTTTTCGGTCTGGCAGATCATTTATCCAAAATGGGATTGAGCGGTTTTACATCGAGTGATCTGAACAGGCTAAATTTAACGCTTGAGACTTTGAGTCCTTTGCAATTAAAATATCTCAAAGCTTATTCCGGCTTCATCGCCCGGGAATATTTTGGCAGTAAATCAGGATTTCTTAGAGATAGTCATACCAATGGGCAGGCTGCATTATGGCTTAATAATCCCACTTCTAAAATAGAAAACCACAATATGTTGGGATTTCTGAAAGCTCAAGAGGTATCTATCACAGAGACAGAAACCATGGTGACACTCCAAAAGTCTGAGCGAACGGATATATTGGCAGATTTCCGTGTCGGGGATATCATCGTATTGTATGCGACGGACGAGGAAGGAAGCTTCTTGTGGGAGGGCCGACAAATATTTAAGGGCACATTGATCGCCAACAATGAACAGACAGTGATCATGCGGCTAAGGGCTAAACAGAACAGAACAGATTTGTTTTATACTTCCGATTTTTGGAACATAGAAAAGGATGTCATAGATTCAGGATTTGGCGGACAATTTAAAAGCATGATTTGTTGGGCAGCGGCTGATAGTTTCCGAAAAGATCTGTTGATGGGTGTCTTACCACCTCGCAGGCCGGAACGAGAGATCGAATTACTTGGATACGACATGGCTCCATACCACAGATCGCTGATCGAAAAGGCGCTTTCCTGTCAGGATTATTTTCTGCTTTGGGGTCCACCGGGCACTGGAAAGACAAGTTTTATGATCAAAAACATGATTCATATTCTGACTTCAAATGTCGAGAAACCATTACTGGTGCTGGCGTACACGAATAGGGCGGTGGATGAATTGTGTGAAGCAATCGAATCTCTGGGTGGTAGTCATAAGGATTCTTATATTAGGATAGGCTCGAGATTTGGGACGGATCCTGCTTATATGGATAAGTTGCTGGATGTATGTCTTGCCGATATTCACAATAGAAAAGACTTGTTGGATCTGCTTAAAAGCAAAAAGATCATTATCGGTACTGCGTCTTCTCTACTTGGAAAGTCGGAGTTGTTTCAACTTTTGTCCTTTGAATGGGCCTTGATCGATGAAGCTTCCCAGATCCTGGATCCGGCGATTCTGGAGATTCTAACAAGGGTAGATCGATTCATCATGATTGGTGATCATAAACAATTGCCCGCCGTGGTGACACAACATAAAAAATGGTCGGAAGTAACAGATGAGGAGATGAATGATGCCGGAATATATGATCTGTCACATTCACTTTTTGAGCGATTGTATCTGAGGGCAGTTGACCAGGGATGGGACTGGGCATATGGATTGTTACATCAACAGGGTAGGATGCATGAGGACATCATGGCTTTTCCTGCTAAGCATTTTTATCAGGGACAATTGACGACTTTATTACCAAAACAATTGGAGGTAGAATATTTGCTTGAGACAACAGATGGTGGCCAGTCGGGTCATATGTCGGCGCTTTCAACCAAACGGGTCTTGTATTTACCGGCGAGTCAGTCAAGTCTTGGATTTCATAAAATGAATGATATAGAAGCAGAATTGATCAAAAATATCTTGCTGGATCTGTATGATTTATACACTAAATCGGGCAGAAATCTGGAGGCTGCATCTATCGGCATCATCACTCCATTCAGGGCGCAAATTGTCAACATTTCAAACCTTTTGGACACACTTCCATTCAAGTTGGATATCACAGTGGATACAGTGGAAAGGTTTCAGGGAGGAGCGAAAGACATCATCATTCTCTCAATGGTGGTCTCGAGTCCGGGACAATTGCAAGCTATTGTTTCACAAAATAAGGAAGGTATCGACCGCAAGATGAACGTGGCATTGACGCGGGCGAAGGAACGGTTGATCATGGTGGGAAATAAAGAAGTACTTTCGTCAGCTGCTTTTTATAAGGAGTTTATTGAGGAATATGAGGAGAACGTTTAAGGTTGAATGAAGGCCCATCGGTAATTAGTAATCGGCAATCGGTAATGCGCTCAAATTGGAATTTGTCTAATAATTTGAATAATTTTGTTAACTTCAATTAATTACGCTGAGAGTAACAATTAATAATTAAAAACTAACAATTAATTTACCATGTTAAATAGACCATTTGTTATTTATTGGGCGAGAGTGTTCATGGCGGGAACTATAGGGGAATTAATAATTAGAATCTTTTACAAGGATCAAATTTATTCCACCTTGCATGCACTGGTGCTGTCGTTTGCCATCGTAGGAGTTGTCTATTTATTGAATAAAAAGCCATTTTCAAAGAACGAGTTTCAGAAAAATAATAGATTAATAAATCATCCAATTGCCAATTATTGGGCCCGGAATTTTCTGGTTTTTTCTATTGTAACTTTGTTGTTTGAGTATTTACTTAATCAACCAAAATTGCCGACTCTGGTTATGTTGGTCGTTTCCTTAATGTTGGCGATGATCCATTATTTTACATTGGATAGGAAAACAGAAGAGACGACGGGTTAGTTTAAACTCCAATCAATACATCTGTTGAAATATTCAGGTTTTTGTTCAATGACCGAATCATGTTCAATGTAAGACGTCGTTTTCCTGAAAGTACTTCCGAAACCCTGTTTTCTCCACCAAAATAAACTGCAACATCCTTTTGAGAAAGTGATAGTTGCTCCATTCTTTCTTTGATCGCTTCAATTGGATTGGGTTTAGGAATAGGGAAATGTTTTTTCTCGTATTCGTTTGCAAGAATTGAAACGGCTTCAAGGATATCCAATGACCTTTTCCTTACTTTTTTATCCTCGATAAGATTGGCGTCAATTAACAAATCAATTATTTTGTTTGCCTCCTTAAACTCAGATTGATTCGTGATTGGTTTTATTTGTATTTTATTTATTTCAGCTAACTGCATTTCAAATGTTTTCAATGTTTTTAATTTTATCATAGGCCTTATGGTTTCCTATAAATCTAACAAAAGCAAATTTTCGTTCGTATTCAAATTTAACGATCAGTCTATATTTATTTCTACAAATGTTAAACACTATTCTCCCGTTTCCTATCACATCTGCCGTATTAAAATAACTAATCACTTCATTAGAATTATTAAAATTAATCCCATCAACAACGTCATACCAAAATTCTAAACTCGGTCTTGAGTCGGGATGTTGTTCCCAAAAATCTCTTAAGGTGGATTTTGATAATATTCTCATAACAAAACAAAGTTAAAACAAATTCCCATATCGGGAAGAAAATTTTCGTTTAGCACCAGAATTGTTCATTAATCATTGTCCGCGTTGCCTCACCACTTCATACAACAACACTGCAGCACTCACTGACACATTCAACGAATCATTGTGCCCCAACATAGGAATCTTGATAATGCGATCTGCAGCTTCTCTCCAGAATTTTGTCAAACCAGTATCCTCTGCACCAAACACAAATGCTGTTCCTGAGGTGTAATCCATGTCAGTATAAAACTTATCCGTTTGTAATGCTGCGGCATATACTTTGATATTATTTTCCTTGCACCATAATTTAATTTCCTCAGCCCCTGCATAGGCTATCTGATTAGAAAATACCGTGCCCACGCTCGAACGGATGACATTGGGGTGAAAGAAATTATGATGGTCTTGACTTAAAATTACCGCATCCGCACCTACCGCATCACATGTTCTCAAGAGCGCACCAAGATTGCCGGGTTTTTCAATATTTTCAAGGATGATGATGAGTGGATTTTCCGGAAGTTGTATCTGAGAAAGATCTAAAACAGGTTCTTTTAAAACTGCAAGTATATAACTGGCATCTTCCCTATAAACCAGCCTTGAGAATAAGTCATGTTTCAAAATTGTTACCGAAACCTGATCAAATTCTTTTTCCGGAAATGCAGTCTTATATTTATCATCGATGTAAACCTCTTCCAATTCATAATTATGCTCCAGCGCAGCACGAATTTCCTTCAAGCCTTCGATTATAAAAAGTTTGCTTTTGCGGCGAAACTTATTATCTGTCGAGAGTTTCAGCAGTTTTTTAAAACGTTCATTGTGAGGGCTTTCTATGAGCAGCATTCTTATTATATTTTATCACAAGGTAAAAAGAAACTATTGAAGTGTTAACCGATACTCAAATATGCGCTGAAAAGCCTATCAGGGTATTGTTCACAGAATATTTTATCGTATAAAAGCAAAAAAAGGCAATCCTATGTGAAGAATTGCCTTTTTTAAAATCAATCAAAAGTCGCCATTGTAGCTTCTTTTACCTCTAAGATGGGCTATTACATTTTAACAAACTTATTGACCTTCTTATCAACAGATTTTATGAAATAAATACCTTTTTCAAATTTGCCGATATCTATTACTTCAATTAAACTTGTTCCTACACCGGATAGTATCAATTCACCAAAAGCATTAGTTATTTGATAATTAGTACCCGCACCTATTCCTTTTACTTGAATAAAATCATTGGCCGGATTCGGTGCTATTTCAATGGATTGTTGTACGGATTTACCATTCTTAAATACAATGATATTGCTGAAACTCACAGAACCATCGATATTTACCATTTGTAGACGATAATATGCCACTGCATTACCGGTAAAATTATTATCAATCGCTTGATAATCCGTATTTCCATTGCTGGTATTAAGTGCTGTTACTTCCTTGAAAGCGGTAAATAATTTTCCGTCAATCGATTTTTCAACAATATAAGAACGCATATTTAATTCTGAAGCTACTTTCCATTTTAAATGAACGGTATTGTCATTGCCAATTCTGCCATTAAACGTAATTAACTGAACAGGTAAGACTGTTAAGCCTGGCATAGGACGTACACCAGTGGCTGCCGTGCCGCCTGAGAATGAAGTTACTCCGGCAAACTCTACATATTTAACACCATCTTGAAATAGTGTCGTGCCCATAAGTTGTTTAGGACTTCCTGTAATGGCTGCCGCACTAATGTGTGTAGCAGGATCAAAGTTTACGCCAACGGTTTTAAACCATAATTTGCCTGCATCAAAACGCATAGAAGGGTTGGCATTAATAAAAGCGATCTTATCTGCATCCATGGCTGAATATTCCGCATCGGTAAAATAAAAGCGAACATTTACCGGTTCGTCAATTGAATTGCCCATTGCATTTACATTCCAATAGCGGCTCATGCTATAGTTGGCAGTGTTATTTACCGCATCTTCTTGCTTAGTATATCCTGCCGGGTCTATGGTAATAGTGGCTGTAGCGGCTGCTTTTGTCAATGCATTGGCAGTGCTTAGTGTACCATCCGGAGCCCATTTTATAGCAAAAATATATTTGTTCGGTTGAGTTGGGTCTTCATAATACGTAAAACCGTCTGAGTTGTCACATTTATTAACGGCTGTAAGTGTCGCACTATTTAATATCACCTGGTTTTTATATAATTGAACTGTGGCGGTGCTTATAGTGCAAGATGCACTTTCGGTAACTGCGCAATAAAATTTGTATCCTGCGAAAGTAGCCGTGTTCAATATATTTAATGTGGTAGCAGTAGATCCGGTAAAGTTAGCACCATCAACAGCTGCTGTCCATGGAGATGCGATACCGTCATTGTAATACCATAGGTAAGTCAATGCAGTACCTGTAGCTGCCACAGTAAAACTACTTGCTCCAGATCCACAAACGATATCAGATGGTTGGCTTGTAATTGTTGCTGCGCTTGCCGTTGTTGTGTAATCCGCTATTATTTGTATATCATCAATTGCCCAAAGTTCATTATTGGCTCCATCGTCATTTAAAATATCAATCATTAATCGCACATATTCATTACCCGCAGGAATGCTTAGTTCAATCATGTTTTTGGTGGTCGTTCCTGTTACAGTGCCAGATGTATTGTACATATTGCCTAAATAATCCCAGCGTTCGCTGTTGGATAAAGTTCCGGTAACAGTAGTAGTTACCTGACTATTACTACTTGCGTTAAACCAATCAGAAGAACTGGTCACATCATTCACGATAGTAGTACTCGCTGCTGTAGCGCCGTATCTTGCAAAAGCCCTGACAAAATCTTCTGCATCGGCACCGTTATTACTGCTCATATTGGTTGAGATCGAAGATACATACACCCTTATTTTAACGTTGGTGGCATTAGCATAATCAGGTATTTGAATGGCATCAAAATAAATTTTACTGATTGGACCATCACCGCCATCATTTCTTGATTGTTGCACATAAGCATAACTGCCATTTCGCGTAAAGCCTGTTGCTCCGGCGTTCGTTGGATTATCTGTACTTGGTCCAGACCCTACTTTATATACGCCCCGTTGGCTGCCACTAAAGTTTCTACAAATGGTGCCAGAATTTAAAGCACCATTTACTCCATTATCGTAAAAGGCAGATGGTGGTGGTCCTGTTACAAAAGTTTCTGCCATGCAGCCACAAGAGTTTCTATTGGCGGGAAACTGATCTCCATTTGTTCCTCTTAAGTAATAATTCATTTCAACCAATGAAGGGTGTGGCAAATAGTTTTGCAGCCCCGTTGGTGTAGCACTTTGGTTTGGCACCGAAATACCTGTATAGCCGGTTTCCGGAAATTCGAATCCTTGAAAAGCTATTATTTTTGTTCCAGCCGCAGGTGGTGCACAACCTACCGTATAAGAATAATAAGTAGTAGGGCTAGGCTTTAAATCTGTTCCACCACTATTAGTAGCGGTTATATAATATTGTACGGTGCTACCTTGAGGCATCCCTGGTATTGTAAAGGTGTAATTCGTACCACTTACCAATGTTGCATTAACGGTGCCCCATCCACCACCATTTCGGCGGTAAGTTACTATCACGCTACTTGGTGAATTGGTCACACTGGCAGTACCAACCTGCGCCGAAGTACTTGTTGTGTTTGGAATGGCAGTATGTGTTATAACCGGTGCCGGAATTTCATCATCTACAATTGTAAGACTAAAGCTAGCATTGCTGCCAACTACAGCACTTCCTGTAAAGCTGCTTAATCCAAACGTAATGGTTCTGTTGCCATCTACAACTGCATTATTTACGATGGGGATATTAATTACTTGAATTCCGCTGCCGCTGAATGATACTGTGGTAGGAGAAACAAAGGTATAATCCGATAAAGGAGCAGTTCCACCTGTTACGCTGACATTTACTCCGTAAGTGCCGGTGCCGCAACCATTAAGCGTAAGTACATAGCTGCCTCCATTTTCAGATATGTTATCACTTGATACCGCAAAAGAAATAGTTGGATTAATGGTCAATACCAATGTTTTTGTATCGGACCCTGCGGCATTGGTAGCAGTAATATCAACATTGAATATGCCCGTTGCAGTTGGCGAACCTGTGATAGCCCCTGTGCTGGTATTGACACTTAATCCTGCCGGCAGGTTAATGGCATTGTAGCTCGTAGGTGAGTTGGTGGCGGTGATGGTATAATTAAATGGGTTACCGCAGGTACCGCTTGCTGTCAATGCACTTGTAATAGAGGGGGCAATTACTGCAGCTGAAGTGGCGTAGAGGGTAAAGTCATCGATGCCGATATGGGCATTGTTGCCGGAACCAGCTCCGTTTGCAATGGTAAACCTAAAATCTACTGTAGCTGATGCGGGAATAGATAAACCTGTTATAGTTATAGACCGGGGTGTAGATGTCAAAATAAATGCAGGTGCAGTTGTGCCTGTAGGTGCAGTGAACAGCGTTGTTCCTGTAATTCCTGTAGAACCATAGGTAGCTGCATTTATTCTATAAGTAAAGTCCACTGTAGTGGCCCTACCAGCCAATGTAAATTGTTCTACATTCCACGCAATCACAAATCCATCTAATATAGAAGCGGTATTATTAACCCCACTAAATGTAAAGGAAGTAGACCCTGAAGTAGCTTGTTTCTGTAAAATTGAATAATCGCTACTGCTGGTACTTGCCCTTCCGGCGTAACAATTATTCCCATTCGCTTGACTAGTACTTGGTGTAGATGAACCTGCAGTTACAATTGGATAAGTAGTGTTATAAGATGCTGTGGCAACAACCCAATTGCTTGGTAAAGTGGCTGCCGTGCCCCTAAATGCATCAAAATCCTGTGTATACGTATTACCCGAGCCTGTGCCGGTGATAGAATATTGAGCACTTGAAAATGTTGTTAAGAAAATAGCAAAAATTAGTGTAAATAATATCCTCATACTTCTAATATTTTTGTTGTTCAGTTGTTTAATAATTTGTCTAACACTTATTTTAATGTAGTGTTGTGACAATTGCAATTTGGTGCACTATTTCCGAGGGTGAAACTCACATTATTGAGGTTAAAAGTGTATAAATAATTTTGTTGCGGTAAGATATTTAAATTAAAAGCTGAAATCTTTTAATAAATCAACTATTAATATTACAATGCCTCTCCACTTTTATTTTACATATTTCCTCTTTTTTTACCACCTTTGCGGATTAATATAAATAACACATGGATTTATTTGAAAGATTAAAAGCTTCTGATCAAGGCCATTTAGGTAAATGGTCTGAAGAAGCAGATGGATATTATATGTTTCCTAAACTGGAAGGTGAACTGGGGCCAAGAATGCAATTCAATGGTCATGAGGTGATCAACTGGAGTATCAATAACTATTTAGGACTAGCCAATCACCCTGAAGTAAGAGCCGCAGATTCGAAAGCAGCTGAGGACTGGGGCATGGCATACCCAATGGGTGCGCGCATGATGAGCGGAAACACGGCTCAACATGAACAACTAGAGCAGGAGCTTGCGGATTTCGTGGATAAAGAATCTTCAATTCTTCTTAACTACGGTTATCAGGGTGTTGTTTCAGCTATCGACTGCCTGGTGACGCGTCATGACGTCATAGTTTATGACTCTGAAAGTCATGCTTGCATTGTAGATGGAGTAAGATTGCACCTAGGCAAACGTTTTGCTTTCGACCATAACAATATCGAGAGTCTGCGCACCAATCTTAAAAGAGCCAAAAATCTAACTGACGTTTCTGGAGGTAGTATTTTGGTGATCACAGAAGGTGTATTCGGCATGAGAGGAGATCAGGGCAAGTTGAAAGAGATCGTCGAATTGAAAAAGGAATTTCAATTCAGAATGTTTGTAGACGACGCACACGGCTTTGGTACTTTGGGTAAAAATGGCGCAGGTGCAGGTGTAGAGCAAGGTGTTCAGGATGAAATAGATATCTATTTTGCGACTTTTGCGAAGAGTATGGGCAGCATCGGAGCTTTCATAGCAAGTGACAAACACGTAGTTAAATATTTGAGATTCAATATTCGTTCCCAGATATTTGCGAAAGCAATGCCTATGCCATTAGTTGTCGGTAACCTGAAGCGTCTTGATATGATCCGCGACAGTGCTGAGTTGAAAGATAAACTATGGGTTAATGTAGATTATCTACAGGCGGGCCTTAAAGAAAGAGGTTTTAATATAGGCGATACCGATTCTTGTGTAACACCTGTATATCTGAAAGGAACCATTGAAGAAGCAATGGTTCTAGTGCGTGATCTAAGAGAGAATTATCATATATTCTGTTCAATGGTGGCATATCCGGTCATCCCGAGAGGCATGATCATTTTGAGGTTGATACCGACTGCTGTCCACACGATAGCCGACATCGATGAAACTTTAACAGCATTTAGCATCATCAAAGACAAACTCGAAGCGGGGATTTACAAGACACAGGCAGATGAGATCTATGGAGTTCCAAAATTGTCTTCTGCTACTAACTAGTCACACAAAGTCTGTTTTATAAATATTAAAATAACAAGGGTGAAGCCAATAATTAGTGGAATTCAGCAAATAGGTATCGGAGTTTCGGATGTTCATGAAGCATGGAACTGGTACAATAAGGCATTCGGCATGGATATTCCTGTCTTTGAGGAGGCAGCTACGGCTAAGTTGATGTTACCTTATACTGGTGGTAAACCACATGATAGACACGCTATTCTCGCCATGAATCTTCGTGGTGGCGGGGGATTTGAGATTTGGCAATATACAAGCAGAACGCCACAAGCACCCAAGTTTGAAATTCAACTTGGCGACTTGGGCATCTTCATGGCGAAGATCAAAACTTCCAATATTAAAAAGGCCTTTACTCACATGATAGATTGTGGTGGAACGCTGCTTTCTGAGATCACAAAATCGGTGAATGGCAAACAACATTTCTATGTGCGTGATCCTTATGGAAATCATTTTGAGGTAGTAGAACAAGATGACTGGTTTGGTGGTGGTGACAGCGACTTCGGTGGATGTTGCGGTGTGGTTATTGGTGTGAGTGACATTGAAAAATCCAAAATGTACTACAGGACTTTACTCGGATACGACAAGGTAACCGGTGAAACGGAAGTCATGGATACGGAGTGGAAAAATATGCCTGGTGGAGAAAAGAAGTTCAAAAGAGTGGTCTTGACACACGAAAGTCCTCGGAAAGGTCCGTTTTCAAAACTTTTAGGCGCTTCATCTATAGAACTTGTGCAAGCGCTGGATTATGAACCGGAGAAGATTTATGCCAAACGTTTTTGGGGAGATCTTGGATACATACATTTATGTTTTGATATCCAGGGAATGCCGGAGATGAAGCAATTGTGTGAGCAATTTGGATATCCATTTACGGTGGATAGCAGCGATTCCTTCGATATGGGAGCGGCTGCAGGGCACTTTTCGTATGTAGAAGATCCCGATGGAACATTAATAGAATTTGTGGAAACACATAAAATTCCGATTCTCAAAAAGATTGGGTGGTATCTAAATCTGAAAGACAGAGATCCGGAGAAGGCGCTTCCCACTTGGATGTTGAAGGCGTTGAGGTTTTCTAGGAAGAGGGTGTGAGGTCTTTAAATAATAAGTCAAAGACACCCCGGCCCTTGGCCACCCCTCTAAAAGAGGGGAAGGGGGAAATCTTCCACAACATTATTTTAGGAGTAAAAGGATTTCGTGCGGAAGCCAATTAATAAAACAGTAAATATTATCGGTGCCGGAATCGCAGGATTATCGGTAGGTTGTTATTTGCAGAAAAATGGTTTTGAGACACAGATCTTTGAAAAACACAATATTCCCGGAGGATTGTGCACTTCCTGGCAGATCGGGGATTATACCTTTGATGGATGTGCGCATTGGATACTTGGAACCGGCCCTGGTAGTGCCTTTTATCAAATGTGGTCGGAGGTGATTGACATGGATGAGTTGGTAGTGGTCAATCATCAATATCGCATAAAGCTGGAGGTAAAAGATCACCTCAATAAGTATGGCGAAAACTCTTTTTATCTGTACAATAATCTTGAGCAGTTAGAGGAATATATGATCGACCTGGCTCCCGAGGATGAAAAGATGATCAAAGAATTCACAGGTTTGGTTAGAACTTTGCAAAAATTTGATCTTCCTCCGATAGACCATGACGATGGTTGGTGGAATAAATTGAAGCGCAATATGGCAAGAGCGAAATATCTCGAATTGTTGTTTCTTTTTATGAAATACAAGGGTCAGACCAATTTTACGTTTGCAGACAAACTTAAAAGCCCATTTCTTAAGGAAGTTTTCCAATTACTTTACGACAACGACGAAGTCGATATTATGGTCATCGCTGTGCCCATGGCGAGTTATGATCTCGAAAGTGCCGGATATCCCATGGGCGGTTCGCTTGCATTTGCGCAACGTATTGAAAAAAGGTATTTGGAAACGGGCGGAAAAATACATTACAAAACGCCTGTTTTGAAAGTTGTGACTGATGATAAATCTGTCACCAGCATTATTGTTCGTAATAATGTAATCTATGAATCTGATTATTTGATTTCTGCCGGTGACTGGCACCATACGATATTCGAATTGTTGGCGGGAAAGTTTGCCACGCCACTTCAACTTGATCTAAAGAATCTAAAGAAGTTACAGCCATTTTTCTCCTCTATTCAGGCTTCTTTTGGTGTCAATAAAGATCTGACGGGAAGATCACATTTTAGTCGTTTTCCTTTGGAAGAAAATCTTGTCTCGCCAGATGGAACAGTGTATGAGCGATTTGAGATCCACAATTATAGCTACGACCCGACAATGGCACCTCCCGGAAAAACCTGTTTGGTAACTAATTTTTATACTTCTAAGGCCGATTACTGGATCGATCATCGAAAAAAAAACCGGACCGATTATCGTGCATTGAAATCAGAATTCCTGAATAAATGTGCAGCAATAGTTTGTAAAAAACTTGACTTGCTGCCGGAAGATATAGAAGTTATGGATCTTTCCACTCCTGCGACATTCCATCGTTACACAGGCAATTGGAAAGGCAGCACTCAGGGCTGGCTTGCCGGCAAAAACCTTTTAGCTCCTTCGCCTGTAAAACTACGAGTTCCCGGCCTCGATAATATGTTTCTCTGCAGTCACTGGAATCAACCCGGTGGTGGACTCCCGATCGCGATCAAGACGGGGAGGGATCTGGCGATGTTGTTGTGTAAGGAGAATGGGGTGAGGTTTAAGTAGGTAAATTAGTGCCAAAGCCGCAAAAACATTTATCAGCATAAAAAGGTTGTATCTTTAGCTTTATTAAATAGATTTTATAAATGAATGCTCAAATATTGGAAAAAAAAATAGAACTTATTCAGTGGTTAACAACATTGGAGGACAAGGCGATAATTGAAAAACTTGTAAAATTAAGACAAGAAGAAACCAAAGACTGGTGGAGTTCTATATCAACTAATGAGCAAGAATCAATAGAGAAAGGCATATCAGATGCTGAAGACGGAAAAATAATGCCACATGCTGACGTAAGAAATCTGTATGAAAATTGGATATAGAATTTATTGGACGAACAATGCATTGGCAGAACTTGCGGCAACAATAACTTATCTAAAAGAGAATTTTTCAGACAAAGAACTTCGAAAACTTGCCTTTAAGATTGAATCAACTATCCAGTTAATATCAATTAACCCAAATGTTTTCCCAAAATCCGAAATTAAGGATATATACAGAGTTGTTATTTTTAAATATAATACGATGTATTACAGAATTCAAGGAGATAATATTGAAATACTTTCATTTTTTTCGAATAGACAAGACCCAACTCGTAAGAAAATTTGATGAGCGGTATTCTCCGGATAAATAAATAGGCTATGAAATGGAAAGTCCTAAAAACGGAAGAAGATTATAATAAAGCAAGTGCAAGGTTAATGGATATTTTCCAGGCGGAGCCTGACACGCTCGAGGGAAATGAACTTGAGTTGCTGATACTTTTGGTAAAGGATTATGATGAGCGGTATTATCCGCTTCCGCAAGTTGACATTCTTGAAGTCATAAAGGAAAAAATGGCGGAACGAGGTCTAAAAAACAAAGACCTTGAATCCGTTATTGGCAGCAAAGGATATGTATCTTCAATCTTGTCCGGACGCAGAGAAATCACACTGAAAATGGCGAAAAAATTAAAGGTGTTTTTCCAAATACCTGCAGAATTATTTTTGCAAACCTAAATCAATTATGATACAATTCGAACAAGAATACAACACCACTGTAGAAAGAATGGAAAAGCTTTTACAAGATTCTAATAACATCGAAAATCACGATTCAAAAGGGTTTATAGAATTAAATCTTTTGTCTGATTTGGTTGCGGACTATGAGATGTATCATCCTGTCAAATAAATCAACTATGGAATATGGAAATATGATATTCCACCCTTCCTGAAAACTAAAGCGCTGCTCGAATATTAAGATTCAATTTTTACATCAAAATGTCACCGCCTTCGGGGTTCTGTTCTCCAGATCACCCTTAAACTATAAAAATGCCAACCTTTCAGGTTTATTAATTTTTGAAGAGAAATTCAAAAGGACGCCAGAACCCACCATAGTTGCGACTTCATTAATTCTTGAATATCACTGTTCATTTATATAAAGCCGGACTTTGCTTTTAAGTTATCCATTGATAATGGATAACATCTTCCATTATCAATGGATAAAAACTAAATCCCCTGCAATTATAGAAAAGGTTATTTTTAAACTTCCAAAATCAATGTATAATGAAAAGTGTTTTTTCTCTGTTTTTCCTTCTGTGTCTTTTTGTAACCTTAAATAGTCAGACATTATCTTCTCCTTCCGGACAAGTAAGTATGAATTTTAAATTACTTAGCAATGGTGTGCCATCATATGAAGTAAGTTATAAAAACAAAGCCGTCATCAAAACGAGTACTTTGGGTCTCGAACTCATGGGTAATGTCGGAAAAAATGAATTCAGCACGGAAGTAAAAAAAGACAACGGAGAAAAAGAGAAAAACTCACTTCTGAGCAATTTTGAGATCGTCAATACAGTCAAATCGAGCTTTGATGAAACGTGGCAGCCGGTATGGGGAGAGACCAAAGACATTCGCAATCACTATAACGAAATGGCTCTAACACTTCGTCAAACCACCACTGACAGAACCATAATTCTCCGATTCAGAGCTTTTGATGAAGGTGTCGGATTCAGATATGAATTTCCGCTTCAGAAAAACCTCACGTATTTTACCATCAAGGAAGAACACACACAGTTTGCGATGGCAGGAGACCACACTGCCTTTTGGATTCCCGGCGATTATGACAGTCAGGAATATGATTTTACGACTTCAAAATTGTCTGAGATACGAGGACAGATGTCCAAGGCTTTTACGCCAAATGCCTCACAGACTTCTTTTTCACCTACCGGAGTGCAAACTTCGCTGATGATGAAGACAGCTGATGGATTATATCTCAATCTGCATGAAGCCGCTTTGATCAATTATGCATGTATGCACTTGAACCTGGATGATAAAAACATGGTCTTCGAAACCTGGCTCACCCCGGATGCAAACGGCACCAAAGGACACATGCAGACACCTTGTCAGTCACCATGGCGCACCATCATGGTAAGTGATGATGCACGAGACATTCTTGCTTCAAAGATGACGCTCAATCTCAATGACCCTTGTAAAATTAAAGATCCTTCGTGGATCAAACCTGTTAAATACATCGGCGTTTGGTGGGAAATGATCACAGGCAAAAGCGAGTGGTCATATACTTATGATGCTCCGAGTATAAAGTTGGGAGTGACAGACTATACAAAGTTAAAGCCTCATGGTAAACACGGCGCAAATACTGAAAAAGTAAAAAAATACATAGATTTCGCGTCCAAAAATGGTTTCGATGCAGTCCTGGTAGAAGGATGGAATATTGGTTGGGAGGATTGGTTTGGCAATGCGAAAGACCACGTATTTGATTTCGTTACGCCATATCCGGATTTTAATGTAGACGAAATACAGGCATATGCAAAGAGCAAAAATGTTAAGATGGTCATGCATCATGAGTCCTCTTCTTCTGTGCGTAATTATGAACGATATCTTGATACGGCATACACCTTTATGAAAGAACACGGTTATAATGCGGTCAAAAGCGGTTATGTCGGTGATATCCTGCCTATTGGAGAATATCACTACAGTCAATGGACCAACAATCACTATCAATATGCCATAGAAAAAGCTGCCGAATACAAAATTATGGTCAATGCACATGAAGCAGTCCGGCCTACAGGCATCTGCCGTACCTGGCCCAATCTCATTGGCAATGAATCTGCAAGAGGCACGGAATATCAGGCTTTTGGTGGGAGCAAACCTAACCATGTGACTATACTGCCATTTACACGATTGTTGGGTGGTCCGATGGATTATACGCCGGGCATCTTCGAAATGGATATTTCAAAACTGAATCCAAACAATAAATCTTGGGTCAACAGTACCATAGCCAACCAACTTGCCTTGTATGTGACGATGTACAGCCCACTTCAAATGGCTGCCGACTTACCTGAAAATTACGAGCGTTTTCCTGATGCATTTCAGTTTATCAAAGACGTCGCTATCGACTGGGATGAAACCAAATACCTTGAAGCTGAGCCAGGCCAATTCATTACAATCGCAAGAAAAGCCAAGGGCAAAGGCAACTGGTTTGTCGGTAATGTAGCCGGAAATGATGGCCACACCAGCCAACTCACATTTGACTTCCTGGATGCCGGCAAAACGTATATTGCAACCGTTTATTCCGACACTCCGGAGACCAATTACAAAACTAATCCGCAAGCCTATTCCATTCAGAAAGGTGTCGTAGATAGCAAGACTAAATTGACATTGAAGTCTGTTCCGGCTGGTGGTTATGCGATATCAGTTATCGAGGCAGATAAAGATGCTGTGAAGGGAATGAAGAGGTTGGGGAAGAAGTAGAATTAATCCATTTTGATGCTTTTGAAAGGTTCTTTAAATTCTTAAAATCTAAGTTTTGTTAATTTAGATTAATTTAAAGCATTAAGGAATTAAGTGCCATTAAGTCTGTATTTTTTTCTGTCAGAAATAATAGCCAAACTATCTATAAACTGCCACCAATTTCCAATTTGTACACCCTCGGGACCTATTAAACATATCCGCACACTCCCTGTCCGATATCGCACACTATTATATAATTTTAAATATATAATCTATTGACTATCTAATATATATTTTGTGGCACAGACCTTGATAACTAATTTATCAAATACATTCCACCAATGGATACAGTGATAAGCAAGTCTGACCAACAAAAGAAAAAGAATAAAAACCTAATGAAATGGGTGGCCGTCATTTTATTAGCAGCCATATTATTTTTTGTGCTTCGCAATCAACTAAAAAGAAAAGCTGACGAAGGCAAATTCCTCATCTCAACAGTAGAAATGGGAGATATCCAAAATACCATTTCGGCAACAGGTTTAGTCATTCCCTCCTACGAACGTGTCATCAATGCCCCGGTCAATACAGAAATAAAAAATGTAAAACTCAAGCGTGGCGATGAAGTCAGAATCGGCTCACTGATCATGGAACTCGATCGAGCCTACACAATACTTGAATACGAAAAATTAAAAGACGAACTAGATCTCAAACGAAACAGCATCAATAGGCTAAAACTCGAATTCGACAAAGACCTGGTGGATATTGATCTAAAGCAGCAACTCAAAGGCCTTCAACTATCTGAACTGGAAGCTGAGATCAAAGATCAAAAGAAACTCAATAAGGTAGGAGGCGCCACCAATGAAGAAGTTGAAAAAGCAGAATTAAATTTAAAACAAGCTGCCATTGAGAAGAAAATGTTACTCAATGAATTAAAATTCAAGCAACAAGCGAATGTTCCTGATAAGAAGAACCTTGAATTAGAATTTCAAATTCAAGCAAAACGTCTCGCAGAATTGAGAAAAAAATTAAATGAAACCTCCGTTTACGCGCCTTCTGATGGTGTCATCACCTGGATCAACGAAGACATCGGCAAGACGGTCAATGTTGGAGAACCCTTGGTTAAAATAGCCGATTTGAAATCATTCAGAATAGAAGCTTCAAGCTCTGACCGCAATAGTGATCACATTAAAGTAGGTGCCATAGTAAATGTTCGGATAAACAATACGACTCTCACTGGCACTATTAGCTCC